>Ga0351891_1094_pt1 | contig 30489 bp, 32 predicted proteins | sample TotcelFGM3001K13_FD_206768 | JGI IMG/M metagenome (GOLD analysis project Ga0351891, IMG submission 206768) | Enriched cells from coal bed in the Powder River Basin, Montana, United States - Total cells FGM rep3 HSBNCT.FGM.300.1.K13 ... | reverse complement strand
TCTCTCAGCTCCTCCAACAGCTATCGTGCAAAACGCAAGGCTGCCGCAAAACGAAAGCGGCGTCAAGCCACCGCACTCCAAAACGGCTCAAACCCTGCTAGAAGGTTCTACACAGAACGACAACAGGATCACGGAGATTGGCCTTAGTACAAATTGAACACGCCAGGTCGTGAGTCGTTTTCGGACAAAGTGTCTACCGTGTGGTTCGTCGTTGTCCGAAAACGATTTCCGGCTCCCTTCGCAGTTGCCATTATCTCGCACGAATCGCGTCTTGCAAGGAACCGGCGGCGTCCAGCATTGCAATTCACATTTTTTTAACAATTTGTCATCGCTTGGTAACTCTTCGAGCTAGTCGGGCGCGAAAAGGGATAGCCCGGCTGGAATTTGCATACATGCTCCAGGGCTACCTCGGGCGGTCTATCAGCTCCTGAAACGATATCCGACGCCATGGACCGTCTCCACGTATTGGCCGGCTTCGCCTAGTTTCTTGCGCAGGTTGGCGATGTGTACGTCGATAGATCGATCGGTGACGATTGCATCGCCACCGTGAATGGCGTCTGCGATTTGATAGCGGGTGAAGACCCAGCCGGGCTGGCTGGCTAAGAATCTCAGCACGCGAAACTCTGTGGGCGACACCGTTACCGGTTCGCCCTGCCAGAGCACCTGATGACGGCCGGGATGGATCAGCAGACCACGGAATTCGATGGGATCCTCGTCCGATGGCGGCGTGACAGCTTCGGCCCGACGCAGCACGACACGAATGCGGGCCAGCAGCACGCGCGGGCTGAACGGCTTGGTCACGTAGTCATCGGCTCCGAGTTCCAACCCGCTGACGATATCCGCTTCCTCGCCTTTGGCGGTCAGCATCACCACCGGTATTTGACATGTCGTCGGGTCGCTCTTGATGCTGCGGCAGACATCCAAGCCGCTGATGCCCGGCAGCATCAGGTCGAGGATGACCAGATCGGGGACGGAATCGCGTATCGCATGCAGCACCTCCTCGCCCGTCGTCATGCATCGGACCGTGTAACCCTCCTTGGCCAGATTGTAGCGGACCAGCTCCTGAATGTCCTTTTCGTCCTCGACCACGAGGATCTCCCGACTAGCCATGAGGTCTTTCCTGTGGAAGGTAGCGAAATCCGGGTTTCCAGCACAGGTGTCCTGGCGCTCGACAGGCCGTTTGGCCTGCTCCTTCGCCCCCCGCGCACTTCGGGTCATTATCCCGCAGGGTCGGGACCTTGCAAGGAACCCGCGCGCCGGCCAAGCACAATTAACGAACTTTTAACACCTTGCTCACATGACGTGCATATTTCGCCATCATAATCCCCGTCGTGATAGCACGGGTAATGTGATCGTGCTCTGGCCGTACCGCAGAGTTCCCAAAGGAGTCGATAGATGCAAGTTGCCATGATCAGGAACTACGTAACGTACAGGATTTGCGTGTTTTTGCTGGTTACAATGATCGGAAACATTGCCGGTCCTGTCGCTGCCCAGACCCCGGAAGTCGATAGAAAGCTCCCTTCCTATACCCCCGTGTCTGGGGTTTCCGGGAACCTGAACAGCGTCGGCTCCGATACGCTGAATAACCTGATGCTTCTTTGGGGAGAAGCATTCCGAGAGCTGTATCCGAACGTCAACATTCAAGTTCAGGGGGCGGGGTCTTCCACGGCGCCGCCGGCCCTGATCGAAGGCACGGCCCAGATCGGTCCGATGAGTCGGCCGATGACCGGCTCGGAAGCTGACCGTTTCGAATCTCGTTACCGCTACAAACCCACTGCCGTACGGGTGGGCATTGACGCGCTCGCCGTGTTTGTTCATCGCGACAATCCGATGGCGGGCTTGAACTTGCAGCAACTCGACTCGATCTTCTCCAACACGTACCGGTTGGGAGGGCGCCCGATCCGGACCTGGGGCCAATTAGGCTTGACGGGCGACTGGGCCAATCGTCCCATTTCGCTGTACGGTCGCAATGCCGTCAGTGGCACCTACGGGGTCTTCAAGAACATCGCCTTGGCGGGTGGCGATTTCGACGGCAACCGGTACCAGGAGCAGCCGGGCTCGTCGACCGTTGTCCAGTCCGTCACGGCCGATCGGTACGGCATCGGCTATTCAGGCGTCGGCTACGCCACCTCCGGCGTACGAGCGCTTCGAATCGGAGCGGCGGATAGCAGCGAGCATTTCGAGCCGAGCCCGGAGAACGCGCTGGCCGGCAGATACCCGCTGGCTCGGTTCTTGCTGGTGTACGTGAACAAGCATCCCCGCGAACCGATGGACCGGTTGACCTATGAGTTCTTGCGTTTTGTCAATTCCAGGCAGGGACAAGAGATCGTCGCTCGCGATGGCTTCTTTCCGATGCCGGCCAAGGTGGCGGAAGACACGTTGAAAACGCTGCGCTAGCGTCGTTTTTCCATGGCTTTGTAGCTACGTTCAAGAGTTTAGGTGAAAGGTGAAAGTATTAGGGCTTCATGAGCGCTCGGGATCCGATGATGAAACCGCTACCAAGTGCCAACCCGGATCGGTTCGTCGTCCGACCTGTGACCCTGTGGTTCGATCGCTTCATGAACTACTTCATCACGGTCGGTGGCCTCTCGATCATTGTCGCGGTCTCGCTGATCTTCGTCTTCATCCTGCTTCAGGTCTTTCCGCTGTTTCGCGGGGCGCGTGTCGAGTTCCAAGCGTCGCTGGCGGTACCGCCGGACGAATACGTGTTCCTGGGGACGGACGAATGGTCGGAGCTGCCGTTCTTCGTGAATCGGCAAGGTGAATTGGTGTTCGTCGATACGGTTGAGCCGGGCGGTCCGCACCACCGGCCCCCTTTCACTCGGGCGCCAGGGTGGCTGGGCGAGGTTGACGTCTCTGCGATCGCCTATAACGACCACCGCTGGCAGCTGTTGTACGGGACCGCCGATGGTCGTTTCGCGATCGTGGACGTGCGGTACGAAGCCAAGTTTCTCGATCGAGGCGGCCGGCAGGTATCGGTGGAACTGGAGGAGACTCCGTTGCTGCGGATCGGCCGCGAGGGTGCGCCCGTGCAGCAGTTGGCCTCGGGGAACTCGGGCACGCAAGCAATTGTGGCCGCCGTCCAGGAGGTCGATGGCCGCTGCGAATTGCACGCCGTTACTCTGGTCCAGCAGCGTACCCTGCTGGGCGATGGCGAACTGTCCGTGGGCCGGTCCTACGATCTTACGGAGTATCTTGACGGGAACCCGCAGTATCTGCTGGTCCCCTCCGATGCGGATTCCGTGTTGATCGGTCTGGACGACGGCCGCGTGTTGTACTTGTCGTTCGATGGCAGCGAGTTCAGCAAGCGGCAGATGTTCGTCCCGTTTCGAGACCTGGGCGATCGCCGTATCGCCAGCATGAATTTCCTGTTGGGCGACGTGTCGCTGGTTTTTACGGCATCCTGCGGTGCGAATCGGATCTACAGCGTGTACCGCGACCCCGCCTGGGACGCCCGGATCTGGGGCCCAACGAAGACTTTTCCGAACTTGGACCGGGGCGCCCGGTTCTACTCGGCTGCCATGCGCAACAAGGCGTTTCTGATCGGTGGCGGCCGCGTTGCCGCGCTGCGCTACGGAACGACGGAGAGCGTTCGGTGGCATGACGAATTGCCGTTCGACGTGTCGTTGGCTGCCTTGGGGCCCCGCTATGACCGGCTGCTTTTCCTGGACGACCAGGCCACACTGCACTGCTACGGTCTGGACGACCCGCATCCGCAGGCCGGTTGGCGGACTTACTTCGGCAGGATCCAGTACGAGGGCCAGGCGGCTCCCGAGTTCTCCTGGCAGTCCACAGGCGGGCGAGACGATTTCGAGCGGAAGTTGTCGCTCGTCCCGCTGATCATCGGGACACTCAAAGGCACCTTCTACGCCACGATCTTCGCGCTGCCGATCTCGCTACTGGCGGCGATCTATACTTCGCAATTCCTGCGGCCGGAGATCAAGCGATATGTCAAGCCGATCATGGAGATCATGGCGTCGCTGCCGTCGGTCGTACTGGGCTTTCTGGCCGCCCTTTGGCTGGCGCCGATCATCAGCAATGCGGTGCCTTCGCTGCTTTTGGCGGCTGCCACCGTCATCGTGGCTGCGTTGGGCGTCGGCTACTTCTGGGGGCATCTGCCGCAACGCATCCGCGTGCGTCTGAAGCCCGGCTACGAATTCCTGGCCTTTGTGCCGGTGATGCTGGTGGTGGCCTATGCCGGTTGGCAGCTGGGATTTGTGGTCGAGCGAGCCTTGTTCGTCGTCGAAGATCCGAGCACCGGGTTGCACATCGCCGATTTCCGGTCATGGTTTCCACACGCGACCGGGTTGAGTTTCGAACAGCGCAACGCCTTCGTCGTCGGCTTCGTGATGGGGTTCGCGGTCATCCCCATCATTTTCACGATCGCCGAAGACGCCCTGTCCAACGTGCCGGAGGCGTTCCGCTCGGGATCGCTGGCCTTGGGGGCAAGCCGCTGGCAGACGGCGGTCCGCGTCGTGCTGCCTACGGCGTCGGCCGGTATCTTTTCGGCCATCATGATCGGATTGGGACGCGCGGTGGGCGAGACGATGATCGTCGTGATGGCCACAGGCAACACCCCGGTGACCGAGTTCAATCCGTTCACCGGGATGCGCACGCTGTCGGCCAACATCGCGGTGGAACTGCCCGAGGCGCCGTATCTGGGCACGTTGTACCGGACCTTGTTTCTGGGGGCCCTGGTGTTGTTTCTGTTGACCTTCCTGATCAATACCGTCGCAGAGATCTTGCGGCAGCGTCTGCGGGAGAAGTATCGCGCGGTGGAGTGAGGGCAAACATCGGGCGCTGGGGTGGGTGAGATGCGAATGCAGCATGAGGCAATAAGATGGTGACAAGCTCCGATCGTGGGGCGGCGGAAAAGACCGCTCGAAAAGATGCCGACTCGGAGCGCTCCGCTCGTCCCCGAGGCGAGACGTTCGTCTGGGTGACCGGAATGGGGCTGACGATAGGCCTGACGATGATCCTCTTTCTGTTGGGATTGGTTGTTTACCACGGCGTTGGTGTGTTCTGGCCGCGGCATGTGGCGCTGATCGAGTTCCGGGAAGACCGGAGCACGCGATTCAGCAACGGCGCCCGAGTTCTGGGGATCGTGACCATCGAGCAGGAGCGTGACGTACGCGACCTGACCCCCGCGCAGCTGGCGAAGCCCCATCCGGCCGACCGACGAGAGAAGCAACTGTTCTTGGGAAACCGGGACGCGTACGGGCAATCCTATGCCTTTTTCGGTGTGGGGGACATTCGGACCATCACGTATCCCGACGCCGTCATCCGAGCCGAGCGGTTGGAATGGGGCGACGCGATGTTCTTTCCCGTTCGGCTGGAACGGCAAGAGGGCAGCGTGATCGAGGCCGACGATCCCATGTTTGACGCCCATCTGCGGGAACGCGTGGACGATGTGGCGACACAGCGTGCGGAGATCCAACGGATCGAACGCTACGACATCGGCCGGATCAATCTTCAGATGCGCCAGTTGGAGCTGGAAGAACGCTTCTATGCCCGACAGGCCGAACTGACGGCCCAGCAGCAAGCGGCCCGCGATGCAGGCGCTCGCCGCATGGCTCAGCTGCGGGCCCAGTATCAGCCGCTGGCCGATCAGGCTGCCGAACTGAGAGCAAAGCAGCAGCAGGACACGTTGGTGTATCGATTGGTGACCGGCGAGCAGCGTTCGATGTCCGCCGGGCAGATCGTCGACTACTACTATCCAAACCGGCTGACTCTTCCCGGCCGTGTACAAATCTTTGCGAGCCGCGTGTGGGGTTTTCTAAGCGGCTATCCCCGCGAGGCCAACACCGAGGGCGGCATTTTTCCGGCGATCTTCGGCACGTTCGTCATGACGCTGCTGATGAGCGTCGCCGTGATGCCCTTTGGCGTCATGGCGGCGATCTACCTGCGGGAATACGCGCATCAGGGTTTGTTCGTTCGCGCCGTCCGCATCGCGATCAACAATCTCGCCGGGGTGCCTTCGATTGTGTTCGGAATCTTCGGGTTGGGCTTCTTCGTCTATTTCGTCGGCGGGGGCATCGACCGCATGTTCTTCGACCGAGCTTTGCCGACGCCGACTTTCGGCACCGGAGGAATCATCTGGGCATCGCTGACGCTCGCGCTGATGACCGTGCCGGTGGTGATCGTGGCGACCGAAGAAGCTTTGGCTGCCGTACCGCGCGGAGTTCGCGAAGGCTCCCTGGCTTGCGGTGCATCGAAATGGCAGACCATCCGCTATCTGATCCTGCCGGCCTCCGCGCCCGGCATCATGACGGGCCTGGTTCTGGCGATGGCCCGCGGAGCGGGTGAGGTCGCTCCGTTGATGCTGGTCGGCGTCGTCGCCCTGGCGCCAAACCTGCCGCTGGATAGCACGTTCCCCTTCATCCATCTCGAACGGAAGTTCATGCATCTGGGCTTCCATATCTACGATCTCGGCTTCCAGTCGCCCGATTCGGAAGCTGCCAAACCGATGGTCTTCGCCACGACCCTGGTCCTGATCCTGCTGGTCGTCGTTTTGAACCTGTTCGCCATTGTGGTCCGCAATCACCTTCGAAAGAAATACGTCGCCGACAAGTTCTAGGAAGAGCTGGGAGAACAAGCATGAACGAGACGCATGACACGACCGTCTCCGCACCAAACGTGCCGAGCGGCTTCCAGCAACGCCGCGTCGCGGCTGCCAAACATCCGGTCGCTATCCCTGACGGTGCCAACTTACGATACATCCTGGTGCGAGATTACAGTTTCTCCTACCGATCGTCCCAAGTTCTGTTCGCCCTGAATATGGAAATCCCCGAGCGGCAGGTCACCGCGCTGATCGGTCCGTCAGGGTGCGGCAAGTCCACCCTGCTGCGGAACATCAACCGCATGAATGACATGATCGACGGAATCTCGCATCGTGGAGATATCCTGATCGGCGACCTGAGTATCTACGATCCGTACCTGGAAGTCATCTCGCTGCGCAAGCGGATCGGCATGGTCTTTCAAAAATCCAATCCGTTTCCCAAATCCATTTACGAAAACATCGTCTACAGCTTGCGCGTCGCGGGCAGGAATGGGAGGGCCGAACTGGATGAGACCGTCGAGCGGTCGCTACGAGCTGCCGCGCTGTGGGACGAAGTCAAGGACCGGTTGCGCGAGAGCGCGTTCAGTCTGTCCGGCGGCCAGATGCAGCGGCTGTGCATCGCCCGCGCCATCGCCAACCGGCCGGAAATCCTCTTGATGGATGAACCGTGCTCGGCACTGGATCCCGTCGCCACCGGCAAGATCGAAGAACTGATTCTTCAGCTGAAGGAAGAATACACGATCGTCATCGTGACCCATAACATGCAACAAGCCGCGCGGGTCTCGGACCGCACCGCTTTCCTGTACATGGGCAGATTGATCGAATATGCTGATACCGAGACCATTTTCACCAACCCCAGGGAAGAGCAAACCGAGGCCTATGTGTCGGGCCGCTTCGGATAGACAACACGCGCCCCCGGTCACATCCTCGGAGGAGATATTCTATGTCCGTACACTTGCAGCGGGCCGTCGACAAGCTGAAGCAAGACCTGCTTTCGCTTTGTGCGCTGGTCGAAGCTCAGACAGAACGCGCCGTGCGGGCGCTGTTGGAACGCGACCTCCACGCTGCCCGAGATGTTCAGCGCCGCGACGCCGAGATCGATCAGCGCGAAGTCGAGGTCGAGGAAGAGTGCCTCAGAGTGCTGGCACTGTACCAGCCGGTGGCCGGCGACCTACGGTTTATCGTCGCCGCCTTGAAGATCAACAACGACCTGGAACGGATCGGCGATCTGGCCGTCAACATCGCTCGAAAGGCCGCGACCTTCGCCAGCCTGCCCCCGATGGAGATCCCTTTCGATCTGGCCGGCATGTGGACAAAAACACAAGCCATGCTCCGCGACAGTCTCGACTCGCTGGTCAATCTGAACGTTGCTCTGGCCGACGACGTCTGTGTCCGCGACGACCAGGTCGACCGCTGCAAACGGAACATCCGCCTGAAGTGCGTCGAGATGATCCGTCAGAATCCGGACCTCACGCCTGCGCTGCTGACCTTGATGGCCGTCTCGCGCAACTTGGAACGGATCGCCGATCAGGCGACGAACATCGCCGAGGATGTCGTCTACATGGTCGAAGGCAAAATTATCCGCCACACCGAAGGCAGCAGCAATCAGAGCGACCATACGCCCGCAAAACCGTAACGAGAGAAAAAGGCGTTGGGCGGGCATTCTGTCCGGGCTGCACGTAGTCATTGTCTCTAGCTCACCGTGGCCAACAAGGGCACTTGGCTGACACCCATGCGCAGACACTCATCCATGACTCGGCCCGCGTTAATCTGCATCCTTGCCGTGTGCCTGATTCCCGGCCGATCAATCCGAGGTGCAGACGGCCCTGAAGTGCCGCGGATCGACAGCGTGGTGATGGTCACGCCCCAGCCGCAGGCGACCGACGAAGCGGTGATCTGGTACGACGACTTCGACGGCCCGGAGAAAGCGTACACCGAGTCAGAGGGACGGCTGGATGAGGAGCAGGCGTTCGGCGGCCAGGGACGCTCGATGGTATCCTGGTACGAAAAAGGCCGCCGCGGGACAGGCAACGCAGAAGCCTTCTCGGCGAACTTTCTTCCACGTGCGCCTTCAGTGTCTGGGCGTCCTTGTGGACGCCGAAAAAGATGAGCCGCGCCTTCTCCGACAGGAACGCCCAGACGCTGTTGATACTCCAACTTGTCTCGTCCGCATGCACCAGGGCGGAATGCGCCAGCAGCGCACACAACTCGTCGAACTGCCCTTCCCAATGGCTCGCCAGTTGATGCAAGAGGGAGTCCACCTGGGATTTCCGCAGGGGGAGGTTGGGGAAGAAGTTCATCACCAAAAGATTCGCTCGCGAAAAAGTGCGAAGATGTTTTGGTTTTTCATCGGGTCATTCCGAGGGTATCTAGGACGTTTTGTAGTTCCTTCCGCACTCGGCGGTAGGCTTGCTGGAGTTGTGGTTGAGGGGGCGAAACGTCCGGGACGGGAGATAGTGGACTACCCAGGGCACCATTGAGGCACTGATTTAGTTTGACCAAGGCAGTCACTTGAATCATGCCCTTGGGAGTCAAGACATAGAGGGTCTTGCCTTCGAGTTTGCGGATCCATCCCTTCGCTTGGAGTTTCAGCAAGTCGTACCGAAGTTGCGCCGCGGTATGCACTTCAACACATAGGGAAGTTGAAGCAATGCCTTGGAAGTACCAAACTCGCGTACGTCGTAGCAAGTGGTCTCGGTGCGCAGGCCGACTCCCTGCTTGTTGTACTGTTTGATGTTGGTCCGTTTGTGCCGCTACGGCCCAACACCCCAGGAATCTTGCCGTATTGGTTTCGTGGGCCACGATACACATGATAAGCGACCAGCACCGCTTGGCCGCCAATCAGACGCCACACCGGCCGGCTGTGCGAAAGCTTACACTGGTGTGGATCGACGCCTTCGGGGAACACGTCCTCTTCTTGTTGGGCTTGCGCCAGTTTCTCTGCTGTCGCGAACCGGCCCTGGCGTTGCGGCTTGGTTTTCTTCCTCTTGGCTTTCTTTCCCCGAACTTCCTGCCGCTTCTCCTCCGCCTGAACGGAAAACGGCTCCTCGAATTGGTTTGCCGACCAAGCGGCCAATTCCTGTTGTTGCTTTTGGACCGTCGCTTCCAACGTTCGAATGCGCTCCTGAGCTTCAGCCAGCTTCCGCTGCAGTTCGGATTGGTTTGCCGACGAAGCGACCAATTCCTGTTGTTGCTTTTGGACTGTGGCTTCCAGCGTTCGAATACGCTCCTTGCCTTCGGCCAGCTTCTGCTGCAGTTCGGCAATTAACTCGACCAGACGTTCGGGCTTCACGCGGCCGGCGCGCACGTCGCGCTCGAGCTGCTTCACGTCGATGCTCGAAGTTCCATTCCTGCCCGACACGGTCGAATTCTCCTGGGGCTGCACCTTGCATCCTCCGCAACCCAAGCCTCCGCCGACGCCAGTCGCTCCTCTGGTCTGTCAACGGCCCAATCCCGACTTCCGTTTCACGTCCGCCATCCTCTTCAAAAACTAGTGGCTCCGCCTTCCGCAGCCCAGGTAATTCCGGCATCTTGTGTGCTAGCACTCACCCCTCCTACTACATCTTGTGCTTGCCCGTCGAATCCAACCGAACAGCCGTTTGCGATTGCCCATCCGTCCGCGAGCCTGGATGCGGTGTCGGTAATCTGAGAAAGCCCTGCTTCGAGCCGCTTCAGACGGCTGCCGCACAAGCGACACAGACGTAATCACACCAAGAGCGCGTGGTCGACGTTCAATCCCTGGCGAAGCCCGCTCGCCTCCACGCGAGCCAAAAGAGGAATGTACTTCCCTCCCTTGCCGCAAACGTCCCGACTGGCACGCGCCCTCGTACCCGCTGCATCACTTCTCCACAGGCCTTCCCTCACCGATGCGATCCCGCTCGCGGTCGCTCCGAATCTCGCCGGTAGTGGCAAGCGGCGACCTCGCCCCCTCGCCGTGATTAGCAATGACCCGTGCCGGCTGTCACAGAATTGACAGCTACGAAGTTCCCACCGCACGCCGCGGCACAGGTGGAAACAGGGACGGGGAACATGATCCTTACGGCCACGGCAAGATCCGTGTGGTCACGCTTCCCACAACCGGCAGTGGTCATCCCGGTAGTCGCACATCCCGCAGCCCAGACCCGGACGAAACACAAACCGCCCGCCGTCCAGGTCGTCGAGATACGCCCGAACCACCGCGAACAGCCGCCGAAAATGGCCTTTGCTGCGAGGTTCGTACCGGTGGAACTCCATCTTCGGCGTCTTGGTCTTGATCAGCGACCGAATCTCCAGCCCGCCTTCTTCCCTGCCCGTCGAGCGACGGTACAGGTACGCGTAACAGGAAAGCTGGATCTCGTGCGTGACCTCGAACGGTGCCGCTGATTTTGCTGCTGTCTTGAAGTCGCAAATCAGCGGACCGTCTCGATCATCCAGGATCAGGTCCAGCACGCCCAACAACGAAATGCCCAGATCTTCGCCGCTGATCGGATCGATCAGCGGTCGCTCCAGCGTGGTCTCCACGGCGATCGGGATATCGTGGGCGTCGGCCATCTGCTTCAGGTACATGGTGACCAGACCCACCGCCTGCTGTTTGAGTTGCAGTTCCGCCGCGACCGACTCAAACGCCATCGCCTCCGTCTCGATGGCGTCTTCCCAGCTACCGGCCATCCGCTGGACGGCCGCCTCCACCGACAGCTCGACTCCAAGCTGCCGGTGGCGATAGAAGAATTCCAGGCAGTCGTGGACCCGCGTGCCCAGAAACAGAGCGGGCGTCGGCGGAGTTTTGATGCCGTCGACGTACCGCAGCTTCCAGGCCAACGGGCATTTGAGCCAGAGGTTCAGGCGACTGGGGCTGATGTAGTCCCAGATCCCGTGAGGACGCTCGTCGGTTATGGCGTGGTCCGGAGCCAACAGGATCATGACGGGACTCCGTTCAATGCCGCCTCCAGCGACACGCTGCCGTCCTGGATCGCCTTGAGCGTGTCGATCAGCGCGCTGGCGTCCAGGCTGGTCAAGCCGGCCAGCGGTTTGCCGAACATCTTGCCGGTCAGCGAGTCCAGCCTCCGCACGCCCAGGCCGCGGATCTGTCGGGCCAGTTGTTGGATGTAGCCCATCTGTTTCTGGCTGGCAGCGTGGGGAACGTTGCCGTTGCCGTTACCGTTACCGTTGCTGGTCTGGCCGTTTCCGGCTCCGCCGTTGGCGGGTGCGGCTTGCGCTGCGCCGTTGCCGTTGGGCGCAGCGGCGGCGGTGTGGACGCCGTTGCCGGATGGTGCAGCCATCCCAGGCGTCGTTTGCCGGGCCAACTCGTCGTTCACTGCTTGGCTGCAGGCGGCATAAGCGTTGCGGACGTGCCGTTGGAAGGCATCCGGTTCACGGGTCAACAGGGCAGCGTCCAGTTCGACGCTGACGTTGCACGTGGCGCCGACACTGCCGAAGTCCGCCAGGCCGAGCTTTCTGGAAATGCCGACGTTCAGGGTCAATGGCATGGTTAATCCTCCGAAGTTCAAAACAGAACAGAGATCGCTCGATGTTGGCCAACCTGGCGGATCTCGAAACCAGGCTGTAGTTCGCCGACGACCGCTTGCCTGCCTTGGACAGGCCGCGGCACGGCAGGCGAGCCGTGGGAAACGAGGCGAGAAGTTTGTGGATTGGCCCAGTGACGGGGCACGGAGACAGGATGCCCGGTTAGCAAGCTGCGTCTGCGTATTCCAGCAGGTAGCCGATCGAGTCGGTCATGCAGCAGTACTGGTCTCGATAAACGTCCGGGGAGGCCAGAAATGACCCGCGCAGCTTCCGCTCAGCGAGGGCCAGCATCTCGCTGTGATCGTCGTCCAGGCCGATGCCGTGGCCGAAAACCGACATGACCAGGTAGTACAGGGCGTCTGCCTGCGCTTCGTCCGTGCGCAAATCCATGTGGTAGAACACGAGCCACACGTCCTGCTGCCAGACAGCTGCGACCGCTCCGATGATCTCGCTCACGTTGGCAACCAGTTCCAGCAGGGTGTCTTCATCGGTCATGACGACTTCGTCCACGAACGATTGGGGGTCTTCGTGGGTTTCCGGCAGCGAGGCGTGCGAATCGTGGTCGTCGAGTTCGTCGAGAACGCTGGCGACGGCCAGATCGCGCACCGCTAGCTTCAGGGTACGTTGAACATGACTGATTCTTACCTCCATCGTGCTTGCCGGCGGACTCAGGCGACCTGGAAATCAAAATAAAATCTCGGCGAGTGCTGAAAGAACAGCGAGCCTTTCGTGCCGTCCGAGCGACGGAGTACGGCGACGATCGGTGACGCGAAGCCCAGCACCTCGAAGTCCTGGCCGAGTTCCTGGGTGTTCCAGACTTGGCCGTGTGCGGCCTCCAAGGCTTCGCGGCTCCCCGGCTCGGCGTTGATCTCGGTCAACGCGTCTCGACGGACAGCTTCGGTCGCGTCAAGCATGGTTTTCTCCTTGTACGAGAGGTGAGTTGTTGTCAGAGATGTGGAAGCAGCGGTTCGCATAGGCGATGGCGACATCAACGCCTGGGCGTCCGCCTTCCGCTGGTTGTCCTGCTCCGCGACGTTTCTGCTGCTTGCGCCTCATCGAACGGCAACCGCAAGCACGACGACTGCCACGTCGGGTAGCCGCCTACCAGCGGGCGTAATCGGGAAGCCGGTCGTAGATCCGTTCACAGATCGCTTCATAGGTCTGGGCGGTAGAGATGTCGCCTTGGGCACGCTGGCGCAGGGCAGTGGCTTTGTTGACGGCATAGTTGCCGAGGTCGACTGTCGTTCGGACGTATCGTCGCGGGCGATCCGGAAACAGACGTCGAGCCGTTTGGCGACAGGTTTGCTGGGTTTGTTTCCACAAGTCCCACAGCGCATCGGCGTCCATCCCATCCGGATTGAAGTCGGTCATGGGCTGCTCGTCGGTTGGCTGCGGCGGCGCCTGAGCCCGATGCTGTTTCACCTTGCGAAGCAAGGCCCTGCTTTCCAGGTCGTCGTCCGAACGCTTCTGATGCCGCAGGGCCGAGATCAGGTCGCCCGCCTGGGCCGCTGCGGTGCGCAACGTATTGCGCAGGGCATCGGCCAGTTCGATCGGGTCCGGCGGGCCAACCGCATCGGGCTGGCCATTACCACTGCCACTGACATGGCCATCGCCGTTGCCGCCGTCCGTCTCATCGACAGTCGTTTGAATCGCGGGTTTTGTGGGTCTGGTCCAACTCGGTACTGCCGGACGTCGCCTGCAGAAAACCGCTCCAGTTGCCGGTCTGCAAGCCGCCCCCGGCCGGCGTGGTCCAACCGGCGGGCGCGTTGCCGACTTGGCTGGTGTCCACGTCCTGGATCGTCTGCACCCGCGCGCCGGTGGCGGCGTCGTACCCATCGTCGTAGTCGACGACCGCCGATGGCCGGGCCCGCTCGATCTGCCGGCCGTCCGTGTCGTAGGCGCGGGATTCGATCCAGCGCTGCGAACCGGCGCGGAGTTTTTTGATCAGGATCTGTCCGATGCAGTTGGTGTACACGATGTGCTCGCTGCCGTCCGGCCGCGTTTCGACTGTCTTGATTTTCCAGTGATCGTAGGCCTCGCTGTGCGCGCTGGCGGTGTACTCGAACGTGTAACTCCGCCCGCCGCCGTCCCGCACTTCCCGCGTTACGCGTTGCTGGCCGTCGTACTCGAGATACTGGTCAGCGTACTGGGCCACGACCGCGTCGGGCTCTTCGAGCGGTTCCAAGCCGTCCTGGAGCATGCGGGCGTAAGGCTCCCGTCCGACGACGTATTTCAGGCCGTGCGGAAAGCCGTGTTCGGCCTCCGGCTGGTAGTACCGATAGTAGCGCACCGTCGCGTCGGCCCAACCGGCGCCGTCCGGGACCTGCGTCGTGGCCCGTCTCAAGTCTCCCTCGTTGCCGAACGGTTCGTCCAGACCATAGTAATGTCACATCGTTCACTGTTGCCCCCTGCTCCCCATCGCCACGCTCGGCCTCGAACCACATCGGCCGTCCAAATGTCGGACCGTTGGAGCCAAGCCCATCCGGCCGTAGATCGCCGCGGCGACACCTCTGTTCAACAGATGCTCTTCGATCCCCCGCGGACCGGGCGAATGCCGCACATAGGGCATCGCCGTATCCAGATACCGCCTGCAGTGGATCACATGGGGATTGTTGGACACGCATGGCGTTCGGCAGAACGCGAATCGACTGCCTTGCTCCTCTTTGAGCCACTTGTCCCAGATCAGCGGCCGATTCGCCCGCTTGTTGAACCGCAAGTGCGTCAGCTCCGACTCCTCCATTTGCCCGCAGATGTCATCGAGCGTGATTGGAATCTCCAAGAACTCCCAGTCATGCTCCAACATGAACAGAAAATCCGCTTCGCTGCCCCGCACCGCCCGCAGGTAACCGTCGGACAAGGAATCGGATTCCACAACCCTCGGAAACCGTTTCCGCAATGCCGCAACGTACTCCGGGGCCTGCTGCTCGTTCGGGTGCTGGTCGCACCATACCGTCGTCACCACCTGGCCAAACGTGACGGCAAACGATTCGGCCGCCCGTTCGATCAATCCCGTCGACGGGGAATGAAGCGTCGTGCTGTTGGTGAACATGTGCAGTTCAATCATGCGTCTGTCCCGCGTGGGCCAAGCTGTCTGTCTTGAGCCTATGGGAAAATCAGGACCCCGACAAGCCGGTTTGCCACGCGGGCGCGGCTTGCTCCGGTCGCCAGATGCGCAGCCACGCTTGGTACTCGCCCCACGTATCGAGATCCTCGGTCTCGTCGTCGATCGCGGAGAAGTTCTGCGGGGACGGTTTGCCGTACGCCTTCCCGTAGAGGTCCCAGGCGATCAACCGTTTCCGCTTGCCCGCCGCATGCGCGTCCCGCAACTCCTCAGCACAGTCCCACAGGTGCGTGTCCATCACCACGGCAAACAACTCACCGTGGTTCTTGGAGCGACTGCGGTGTGTCCGTCCGAAAAACCAACCCGGTTGCGCTTGCTGCAGAATCCGCCGCACCGCCAGTCGGCTGTAATACACGTCTCCGTACCACGGACCAGGGACAGGTGAAACGATGATGCTGCGGAAGCTGTCACGGTCTCGCTCGCTCGAACAACAGATCAAAAATGTCGTGTGTGCCGTGTTGAAACGCTTGTTGACGTCGGAACCCCCGCTCTTCCAGATACGCTTCCAGCTGGCCACGATCGACCGCCTCGGCGTAACGCGGTTTCCAGCTGGCTTCGCAGATCAGCAGATCCACGTCGCGGAGCGTGCCGCTGCGCAGAGCATCCAGTTCGGCGCCCTGAATGTCCAACACGAGCATGACTGCGTACAGCGAAGCCGTAAAGCAGGCTGACGTGTCCCACACCGGCTGAATGTAAAACGCGCCGGCGAGAACCGTTACGACTATCATGGAGAGGGGTACAAGCAGCACAGCCAACAGCCTATTGCTAGGCGGAGTTCCTCCCGCTCGTCCATGCCATGTCACAAGATATCGGCCGCAACGTTCGCAGTGTGATGCACCAGGAGGGGAATAGAGATGAACCAGCGCGGCGACGCGCTGAAGGTAGCGCGCGATAGGGATCGACAGCGCCGCGATCAACAGCATGCTCGCCAGGGCGCTCCACGTTGTCATGGTAACAACCCCTTGGGGCCCGCAAAGAGCTTCTTCCAGTCGATTGCGATCTCCGCCTCGCCGTTGCCGTGCTCCGCGTCCAGCTCCAGCCCGACGCCGGCCCACCGGCATGAACTGCCAGCGGGCCGATGCCGGGAAGTCCGCGCAGCGACTGTGTTCAACCGGCCAGCCCCTGCAGTTGCCGCAGCGAGGCCAGGACAGTCTGTACGTTCTTGTTGGCCTTCTTCTGATGCCGCAGGGCCGAGATCAGGTCGCCCGCCTGGGTCGCTGCGGTGCGCAACATATTGCGCAGGGCCTCGGCCAGTTCGATCGGGTCCGGCGGGCCAACCGCATCGGGCTGCCCATTGCCACTGCCTTGGCCATCCGCGTTGCCGTTGCCATTGGGGCGAACGTTGCCGTTGCCGTTGACGCCGTGCGTCTCATCGACAGTCGTTTGAATCGCGGGTTTGGTGGTCTACCCATCGCAGTCTTTCTCTTGGTGGCTGTTTGTGGTGATGGTGGTGGTGTTCCAGAGTCGCACGGTTCGGCGGGGCCATCGGCGGAATCGATCCGCACGGCTTTGCGGCTCGGCTTTACGACTCCGCCTTCGCCCAGCGAGACAAGGCGGCCTTTCGCCATGGGAAGGTGATGTTCACGACGAGCGCAGACTGGGTTGATTCCGGATGCGTCTTTGTTGGGTTCAACGTCGAGAAGGGCGTTCTCCAGATGGTCGGCGGGCGTCCCAATACGGTCATGGGCGAGGAATGGTTCTGGCACCAATTCGTCATGCTGGCCAATGCTCCTCTCGCGACCGCCATCGAGCAAGCCCGTGAAGCCATCGGCAGCAACTTGCAGATTTACGTAGATTGCGGAGTCCTTGGGAGTGGTTCCCGTTTTGAGCAGTTGATCTTTGACGTTGAATCAGTTCGTTTGCGGCCGAAGCTGTACGAGCGGCGTGACGGTATTCTCTCCCATCTCGCCACCAGCACGGGCTTTGATGGTTTTGCGGATGCTCTACGGGCACTCGACGGGGCAGCTACCGCTTGGCATTGGATTGACGTGCTTGTCGGCACGTCATTCACGCTCAACGCAGGCGGCCCGAACAACACGGGCACGTGCGCGGCGATGCTACATCCGTTTCGACCGTGGATGCGTGCGGGACGCTGACCTGCCGTGTTAGGCTCGGCTGTGCCGTTTCTCAAAGCCGGCAGCAGCCGGTGCTAACCAGGGGACCCCCGACCATGGCGACGATCACGACATCGACGACACTGACCGTCCCGGAACTGCGGGAGCGGTGGCTGCCGCACAAAGAGCGGTTCAACAGCACCGGCAGCGGCCACCCCACGGCGGTCCGCTTTTACCGGGCCTGTAGCTGGCTGGAGGAGGCCGAGCGGTTCCAGACCGAGGATCAGACCGACCACGCCCTTGTTTTTCGCTGGACTGCCTTCAACGCGTTATACGGTCAGTGGGACCTGGACCGGCACGAGCCCCTGTTCAGATTGACAGAGCTGGCAGGTATTCCTGACCCGCATGCTGGAGTTGGACACGACCGGGCACATTGTCTCGCTGCTCAACGAGCACCGCGGCTTGGTCCTGGCGATCCTGGGCAATCGTTACCTGAACGACTACTTCTGGCAGGCCCCCCTGCTGCGAGTAGGCCGGGAAAACAAGGTAGGTGGGGCGCCATAAAGCGGAAGCCTGGTAGGCGCACAAGGAGTGGAACCGTATCTTGGGTGTGGTCGTCGATCGGATCTACTTGCTCCAGTGCCAGTTGGTCCACGGTGCCGCCACACTGGGCAGTGGACTGCGTTTCGACTGGGGTGATTCGCAGTCTTCGATATGTCGAGTCACCATCGACGGCGGGCCTGCCGCCCTGCCGCTCCCGCTGGTCCGGCCGAGTGACAACGGGATCAGCTATGTCCACTTTCAGGCCCTGGGGGAGGCGGAAGACCAGCAGGGATTTCTGATCGAATCCGTCGAGGGCGGGCGGTAGCCGCCCTGGGAATTCCGCTTGGAGCCAAGTACGTCGCAAGGAGATAACGAACATGCAACGACGAGACTTCCTCGCTACGAACATGCTGGCTCTGGCCAGCGGAGCGTTGGCAGCAGGCGACCTGAACGCCTCCGTCCCCTCGCAGACCATCGGCGAACGACAGTTCCTGATGGGCCTAACCCCGATGAACTTCGACGAATCGCCCGCCGGCACCGAGCGCATGACGGCTGCGCTGGCAAAGAACGCCGACGTTGTGGCTGTCTATCTGGACTGGGGCGTACCTTGGCCCGAAGCGTTCGAGGGCCAGCCGTTTCACGAGAACGTCCGCAAGGAAATCGACGCCGTCAAACAGCGGATCAGCCCCCAGCACCAGGTCTTCCTGGCCTTGAACGCCGGGGCATTCAATCGTCGCGAGATGGCCGGCTACTGGGGTGAGAATACCCAGATGCCACGCCCCAGCCCGTGGACCGACAAGGGCCTCGATGATCCCGACGTGATCACTGCCTTCGGCAACTACTGCGAGCGGATGATCGCCGAGTTCCAGCCCACGTTCCTGTGCTACGCCATCGAGATCAACATGATGGCCGGCGCCGAGCCCAAGCGTTTCGATCAGCTCGTCGCGCTGGCCAAGCAGATCTACCCCAGGCTCAAGGCCAAAAACCCCAAGCTGCTCGTCTTTCCAACCTTCCAGATTGATTTCGGCGTGCCGGGGAACACCGGCGGGGAGCAGGCTGTCCGCCGCCTGATGCCGTACAGCGACGTTATTGCGGTGAGTACTTATCCGCACATCCGCGGCTTCACGCCGGAGACGTTGCCCGCGGGATGGCTGGCCGACGTGCGCAAGCTCGCGCCGGACAAGGTGTTCATCCTCGCCGAGACCGGCTACCCGGCCGCGCCGTACTCGGGAACGTGGTTCAATCAGCAGTTGCGGGTCGATTCCTCGGCGCCGATGCAGGCCGCTTACGTCGGCTGGCTGCTGGCCGAGTGCAACCGGCTCGACGCACGACTGGTCACCTGGTTTTTTCCGGAGGACATCAACAACTACCTGGAACAGGAAGTGAAACGCCAGCCGGAGGCCGCCGGTCTGGCCGCGTTGGCGATGAATCTGGGGCTGCACGACCAGCAGGCTTGCCCGCGTCCGGCGCTAGCGCAGTGGCAGACGTGGAAGCAGAAACCGCAGCCGATCCAACAGCGATCGAAAGGCAGCCAATGAACAGCAAAGGCGTAACACCTACAGTCTTTCCGCGTCCGACGCCACGCCGCCAACCTCGTCCAGCTACTGGGTTGTGCCCCGCCTGCTGCTGGCCGGTGCTTACCCTGGCGATCCCGACCCGGATGAGCACCAAGCCAAGCTTCACGCCCTGCTCGACGCCGGCATCCGCATGTTCGTCAACCTGATGGAGGAGGACGAGACAAACTATGCCGGCGAACCGTTCGTCGCATACCAGGAACTGGCCGAGCAACTCTGCCCGGACGTGCGATGTTACCGGCACGCCATCCCCGACCTGTCTGCGCCGACGCCCGCGCTGATGACGGCGATCCTGGACGCGACGTTCCCGGCCGTGGCGGGCTTGGGGCGGCTGGGCCGTTTCCTTGAGGCCCATCGAGTAAGCCCGCACCTGTTCCACGAAGGGCGTGTTGAGCTATCTGAACGGGCTACGGGGTCGTCAGCTCTCGGAGTGTGTCGTAGACCAGCGGATCGTCGGCCGCCCCGCGGAACGAGAACGGAAATCGCTGGTTGACTTTTTCGAGCATCAACCCCCATGACGCCCCCGCGGCGACGGATGCCCGACCTGCCTCCGCGGACGCACGGCTGGGCTTGTCGTCCTCGTTGCACACGATCGGCTTGCCGTACTTTTTGAGGGCCGCGATTCGGCCGGGAATTTCCGGCACCGGGACGCCGTTGAAGTGGATCAAGAGGAAATCGGAGGTCCGGGCCTCCGGCTCCGCAAGATTGCCGTCGCCGATTCCGCTGGTCGATACAAGTAATCCGGGGGCCGCACGCCGGGCCAGCTCGATGAGACTCGCCTCTCCCTCGGCGGATCGCAGCACGGCGTGATCAAATCCGCGGTGCGGATACTCGTTGGCGATTTCCAAGAGCAGATTCGTGTAGCCACGACTCAGGACCCATCGGGCGACGTTGACCACGCCGTTCCGCACCGCCGTCTCGTCGCGGAGGATCTGGTCTTGACGCTGATAATAGCAGCCGAGGATGACAGCGACCTCGTGCCGGTCGCAGGCTTCGATCACCCGGGCCACGCGATCAAGATACGCGGGGCGCAGCGAGCCATCCGGGGCAAAGCCCGAGTTGACGGCCCCTTCGTAGCCGGGGAAACCGCCCTGGAGGCCGATTGTGAACGCTCGCACGCCGTGGGCCGCGTAGTCGGGGATGGCCGCGATGAACCGAGCCGTGTTCGCCTCGGGATCGAAGTCCGTCCGTTTCGCATCCTCATAGACGGCATTGACCATCCGGACGTTCATCAACAGTCCTTCGGCCTTGGAGCCGGGATACGTCACCTGGTCGTTCAAGTGCCACCGTCCAGCCACGATTGTCACCTGGGTCTGCGCGCGGTAGGACGCCCTGCCACCCTGCGTCGGTTCAGCCGGTGTCGGCTGGCCGGAGGGCTTCGGCCTGTCCGTTGTCTGCCTCAGCTCGTCGGTAAGCCGCTGGTCCAGGAACGCCCTCTCTTCGTCGTCCAGTTGCTCGAACAGTCCCCGATCGCGGAGATCGAAAGACCGACGCGGCTGTCCGTCCGGTCGTTCCCGCTGGTCCCCATTGTGGAAGCACCATCCGGCTGCCCCACCCGCGAGCGCTTGACGCAGATCGACCGCAAAGTCCTCGGCGGATGGCTCCCAACGGGCCGAGAACCCGCGGCGGAACGGCTCCTGGTAATGCACGGGCACGGCACGGCCTATTTCCTGCATCCATGCCAGCAGTTCCCGCGTCTTCGCGGCCGTCTGTTGCGGCGAGCCGGCGTGTCTCGGCCGGTGCGGGCTCAGGAGATCCACCTCCACCGTTCGCAGATACTCGCCCAACTCTACGCGCGAGATATCGCCGGCATGGGAGGCGGTGACCAACCGCTGGGGGTCGAGTTGCCGGACCGCTGCGCGAAGCGTGCGGAGAGCAGCAAAGTCCGTGTAACGCTGGTCACGGATGTTCCGTTCGTTGGACAGGTCAAGATACCAGTTGGCATGCGGCTTCAAAGCCGTCACGATCGATTCCACGGCGCGCCGGTGAGCGGTCAGCGTTGGGAGTCGCGGCGGGCCGGTCACGCCGTTGCCACGCGAGAGGGTTACATCGACGATCATCCCGCGGCGGTCGCACTCCTCCACCAGTCGCAGGAGTCGGTCCAAGAACGGCTTCCGCGCATTACCCTCAGCGTCTACGGCGGAGACCTCGTTGTCGAAGGCGCCCCAGGTCGCCCAAACGCGAATCCAGTTGAACCCCCATCGCTGCATTTCGTCGAGGTCTTGACGGATCGTTTCCTCCGAGGCCCCCAGCGCGCTGTAATAGCTGACGCCGAGCAGAAATGTCGGCCGGTCGTTGAGCGTGAATCCGGTCCCCTTGACGCCCAGCCAAGTGCGTCCCTCCCGCTGGTCCGCAGGAACCGGCTGCGGAACAAGCACCAGCAGAGCTATTGCAAACGCCAGGGAGGCGAACGGCCTCGCTTCTCGGCAACGGAGGTTTTTCATCGGATGGCCCTCACTGCAGATCTTCGACCTCGGTCACCCGCGGTTTCGGCAGGAAACCGCGGTGGTACAGCCTCGTCATTGGGGCGACGTTTCCATCGGTGCGGCAACGGCCAAGCCTTGCGCCGCATTCCATATCGCTTCCACCGTGGGTGTCGTTGGCACGGTCAGACGCGGTGCCTCACTTGGCAGTGCCTCCGCCGGCAGAATCTCGATGCCGGCGGCGAGCACAACTTCTGACAGTACTTTGAAGTCGAAAGATCGGCTCGGCCCCTGATAGCAGACCGCATCGACGAAAACGCGATCGATATCCTCGCCGGCCTGCCAGACAACCGCCTGTCCCGCAAAGCGGCCGGGAAGGGCGTGTACGACTGCCCGATACTGTCCGGCACGGAGTCCCCATCGGTCCTGGTCCAGCTGGTCCAGCTTGACGCCCCTGCCGACCAGTTCAAGCTGCAATCGGAAGTCCGAGGCGGAGAACAAACCATCGGCAGGACGATCCAGCGTAGGATGCCAGTCGCCTCGGTTGCGAAGCGGATATACGACCGCCAGCGATTTGCCGCCCGATTGGGCCGCGGAAATCCCCATGGACGCGAAATCCCGGCCATCGTGGAGGAACCGCAGACGCAGGACGACGGCAGGATCGGTATCCGTCTTCCAGTAGCCGATGAGCGGTCGGCACTGCGTCCAGAACGTGCCTCGGTTGATGCTTCCCAAGCAGGCATCCGCCGTCAGCCATGTGGTCCCGATGGTCGAATCCTGGGGTGTCTCGCCCCGAATAAACGTCCGCCGCAACTCGCACGTCTCGGAGGGCAAACTTTGGAAGCGAGGCCGAAGTTCGTCCGGGCACGGCAGACGCCAAGGCACCGGCAGGTCGGCGGCTCGGCTCATGTCGGCCCGGGGATGCACAGGGATCGGTACTCCCGTTTGCTTCGTCAAGTAAGTCGCCGACCGCGGAAATAGGTAGTCGGAGTAGGATCGCGCATGGGGACCGGCCCATTGCCCGGTGCCCGGATGGTAGCTGTCGGCAATCGTCCGCCAAGCCACACGGCGAAGCGACTCAGCCGCTTAGCGCGTCGCCTCGTCGCGGACCAGGTGCATGGTTCGTTCGCACTCCGCGAGTGCGACCATGGTGTACGTGGGACTGTTGTACTCGTTGAATCCGCCGTGATGTCCCGCATGCACCGCGACCTGCTGCAGCCTTTGCCGGCCGTACTTCAGGAGTTCCGAATCGCCCAAGATTTCGCCAGCCGCAGCGCACACTCCTCCGCCCATGATGGCGATGTTCGTGTATCCCGGCCCGACATTGCGCTTCTTGATGGCCAACGCCGCATGGCGAAAACTGGTCCGCATTGCCTGCTTCAACTCCTCGGACAGGGACTGGCCGTGGTCGGCCAGCATGACCGCCAGACGTGCGCCGCAAAAATCGGCCCAGTTCCAATCGGGCGGCGACATCTTTTCCAGGGGCTCTTCCAGGAGCCAGGGCCAGATGCCGTAGGTACGGCTTGCGGGGTCCGTATCCTGAAGACCAATTGCCCTGTCGATGATCTTCTCAGCCCGCTGCCTATCGCCAGGCGAGTTACGCTGCAACAGCCCCAACGCGTAATCCAACGACGGCAGCACGGGGTGAACCCAGGTACCGGAGGCAACCGTCGTATGGTAGCCTGGACTGTGGAACTCCTGCCCAAGCATCTGAAGTTCCTCGCTGTAGCGATCCGCACATTCGTCTAGGAATGCATCCAAGGGAGCGGCTGCCTGTAGGGTGGCACACAGCGCTGACAATCCGACGCACGAAAGCAAACGCAGCAAGTGCGACATCCGACGCTTCCCCCTTTTCCGACAGGCCATCTTGATTCGGCAGCAGTCACCATCATAACCGGATTCGAAGGCCAGGACCGGCCCTGCGTCCTGTTTCAGAGCCCATCGCAGTCCGTTTGCCATGTTCACCTCGCTTGGTTTTCGACCCGCTTGTAACGGTAAACCACAATGACACCGTTGTCGTCGCTGTCACCGGCCACGTGGAAGAAGTGTACGTTCAATGTCGGGTCATAGAACCCGTTGACTTGGCCGCGCGGCCAGCGTTCCGGCAACCCGCTCGGCGCGGTCCACTCGTTGTGCTGCGGATTGTAAGCGAACACGCCTCGCTCTTGGGCCTGGCCCGTGTGCCGAAAGACCAGCACCACGTCGTTGGCGGAGTCGTAGTGCATGGTTGCGACGTTCGTCGCGTAGGAGTTCGAGCCGTTGCAGGGTCTGCCCTTGGGCTTCGGGTCCACCCAAGAGCCGCTCTTCACGTCCCAGATCCAGAACGCATTATCACCCTTAGTCACCGGATAGGAGCCGCCGCCCAAGTAGATGCGATCCCGCACGGAATCGTAGCAGCAGGTCGAGTCGATCCCGAACGGCGGCAGCGGCCCTTGGGCCTTCACCTCGGTCCAATCGTTGGCGGCCAGGTCGTAATAGTAGACCCCGTGACCGGGATGATAAAAGAACGTCTTCTTGTGCGGCGCGAGGTAGACGAGCGTATCGCCGAAGCCGCTCGGAGGGCTGGCGGACTTGGTCCTACACCGGTCCCAGCGGCCTCCGACGGTGTCGTACATCCACGGACTTGCCTGGAGTCGATTCAGGCGGTCCTTTTGCTGTTGGAGGAACTCCCTGCGGCCCTCAATGGCATCCCAGTAGTCGCCCGAACAAGGCATGCTCAGGAACCGCCGCGAGTCGGTGTCGTACGTCACCATTTCGTAGGCATGGACCATCGACGCCACGGGCACGGGCCTGCCGTCGGCGTCGGCCTCGAAGCCGTCCTCGGTGAGGACCTTGCGGTAGCCTTTGACCTCCGTGCCGGGATAGACGCAGATCCAACGATGCCCAAGGACGTCGTAGAACCAAAGGTCGTCCATGTAGCGGCCAGTCTTTTGATCCCACCAGCCGTGGACGCCTTCCCCGAAGAGGAACGCGCCATGCAGATTGGCTGCGAAAGGCATAGCACAAGACCAGGACCGGCCACGCGCGCGGCCCCACTTGGGATCTTCGGCGGGCACGCCCAGCACGAGCCATTCGTCGTCGCCCAAAGCATTGAGTTTGCCGATCGTCGCCCCCGGCGGGCTGGGCAGTGCTGCCAGCGGGCCCTTCCGATGAGGTCCGCCAGCTTCGCCTGCCATCCCTGCCAAGCTCGCCGACAGCCAGCAAGTCACGGCCATCCATGTCAGAACTATGTGGAATCGCAATTGGATCATGCCGCATCTCCTTGGATCGCTCGGTTATCTGTGGCTGTCCGGCATCTGCACCTTGCCGTCCGTCTTGGTCAGCCGACCACAAATGCCGATCACGAGGCCCTGCATCCCAGCACACAAGTCCGTTTAGACTCTTGAATAAAGCCCGGCATGGGTGAAGTACAGCCCTTTTTCGATCACGCTTTTACCGGTCATCTCCCGCCACGCGTCCGCGTAAGTTTCGACCTGGCCACGATAGTGCTCGACGAGCACCGGAACGTGGATTTTGAGGCAGGTATCGGTCTTGTAATCCACGATGACGCAGCCTCTCAACTCGTGGAATACCCAGTCGATTACGCCGCGGATGACAGTCGGTACGCCGCCTCCTTGGGGCAATCCGGCAGGCATAAGTACCTGGAACGGCACCTCCGCCAACCTGCGATCGCTCGCTCGGGCACGCCTCCAAATGTCCGATGCCATCACCGACTGCACGACTGCGACAAAACATTCCGTCCACCGGTTGCCGACGCGGCGGTTCGGAGCAAGCAGCCACTTCTCGGCAAGCAAGGCGACGGCGGCAAAGCACCGAAATCTCCTCGATCAATCGAAACGTGTCCATATGGATGAACCTTTCAATCAAGACCGAACCCAACCGTCCATTCTGTGAGAGTCGCATAAGTGTTGTCAACAGGTCAGGCCCAGGCGACCGGCGGCCCCCCGATCACCAAAGCGCACACCGGCAAGTCGTGTCGCAAGTTGGGAATGCCCGGCCCGGCCGCGTACTTTGGCCTCCTGGACATCGGCCAGCCCAAGTCGGGCGAGACGGTCTTCGTCTCTGGGGCGGCTGGTGCGGTCGGTTCGCTGGTGGGGCAGATCACCAAGATCAAGGGCTGCCACGTCGTCGGTTCGGCCGGGTCCCAAGCCAAGGTTGACCACCTCCTGACCGATCTGGGATTCGACGCGGCCTTTGTCCGGCGCGATCCACCATGCCGTAGACGCCCGGAGATGTCGGGCAAACGGCACGAAGGCGACGCCGGACTTCGCGAGGTTCCAACGCAACGTCCAGCTTTTCCAACGCCGATTGGCCGCTGAAGTACGCGGATGGTCCGAATCCGGTGAACAGTTCGAGCGGCGAGCCTGTTTGCCACAACACACCGTTCATGGACAAATTCCCCGACTCCGTGAGTACAGCGTACGAAGGTCCACAGCAGTGTAGCGAAAGCTGCGAACACGGTCGAGAATCTAGCAGGTTCCTGTGATCCGCGGTAACGAGCTGCCGAAGGAGAGCAGCCAGAGTGTTGAGCGCCGTATGGTTGCGAACCGGGTGAAGGTTCCACGGAGGTTGCTCGCTAAATTACTGTAGCAGACATTTTCTCAGCTGCTGGGAATAAAACAGCCGCTTCGAGCGTCTTATCTTGTAGCGTGGCGCGAAAACTTTCTTGCGAACCTTCGGAAGCAGTTCTCGTCTTTCTTAACAGTGGCACGCGGTTGTTGATCAGCGGCGGCTTGGGAGCCGCCCTTTATCGGAGATGCGAAAAATGATCGTTTTGTGGTCGAGTTACATTTGCGAACAAAAAGGCGCGGCGTGTTTTGCCGGTCATCCGGCCAATACGCTCCCCCTGCGCCATTTGCGCTTGTGACACTCGGCCTACAAGTCGACGGGACTACACGGAAAGCCCGGTGTCACCAAGACGCCGGGCTTTTTTCGTTGGGGCTGGTAGCTGAGACGGTGTAGCGCCGGTCTGAAGAGCCGGAGAGGAGGGTTCGAGCACCTCCCAGCCCACTGCGCTCGATGTTTGCGCACGCAGTGCCCCGTCCAGCGGATCGGCGCTGGGACTACGAATACCGGAAGGGTTTGGGTTCGACTCCCCCGCGCACGTACTCGATCAGAACGTGGCGAAGCCTGGGATCGCGCCTGGTCGGGGGCCAGGAGATCGCCGGTTCAAATCCGGCCGCGATGTTGGACATTTCGTAACGATTCAACCTCCTGACCGGAACCAATCGTACATTCGTGCGAATCGCAGGCGGCAGACGGCCGCGAATCGGCTCCCGCCGAAGTCAGGGCCGCCGCAAGCTTCGTGTGATCCGTTGGACCCTCGTGAATCTGGATCGGCGGCGCCGCTGAGCCAAACGTCACCACGCCGCCGGTAATCCTGTTCCGCACCTGCTTCTTGAGCTGGACGGGGCTAAAGGCCAGGAACAATCGAGCATTGGACAGCCGAAACAACGCCGCGGCTCTGTCGGCGGCACCCTCGCGGTTCGCCAGTTCCGCCAAACGCTCGGCCAGTTCCAACGTCTTCCGTACTTCACTGGCCATGTCGATGTCGTTCCCGGTACTTGATTGAAGCTCGGACAGTTCGCGCGTCAGCAGGGCTTCTCGCTGCTTGAGTTCCTCGAATACCGCAGCTACAGCGCGATACTGATCGGCGTTATCGGCCAATGCCAAGTTGCGGGACACCTTCTCCATGTCAGCACGCACTTTCGCTAGAGCCGACGACTTCCTGGCGGTTTCCTGCTCCGACCCCTGCTTCGCTGATTGGCGTTCGGCCAGCTCCGTCAGTCGCTGTTCGAGTCGCTTCATCAAAGTGGGCGACAGCAGCCTTTGCCGTACACAACTGAGCACAAACCGTGTTGCTGTCGGACCGTCCACATGGTTGTGCGAGCACTCCGCGCCGTGGGTCTGCTGATACAGGCCGCAACGATACCGGTAGGAGCCGTTATAGGCGTTGCGGTACATGGGCCACGAACAGTTCATGTCGAAGACGCGACAACCGAGCGGGTTCTCGGCTTGCCCGCGTGCCCGCGGCTTTCCCCGCTGTCGACCACCGCGCTCGTCCAGCTTCGCAAGCAGTTGTTGATGCCGAGCGGGATCGACGAGGGGCTCGAATCGCGCTGCTGATACGATCTGATTGGCCTCCGGATTGCGAATCACCTTCGGCTTGACCTGGTCCGAGACCCTGTCGGTCCGATAATCCTCGTCGGTCAACTCACGAGGCCCGTTGCAGTCGAACCGTAACTGATCGCCGACGCAGCGTCTGCCGTACGATCGCATTGCAAGCAGCAGGGGATTTCGGGCGATGTTCGTGACCGTCGTATGATTCCAGAGCCCGCGTGTTCGGCTCAGCACACCAGCGACCTTGCGAAGCCGATTCGCGTCCGGTGAAAGGATTCCATCCTGGTTCAGTGCCGCGGCGACTCTTCCAGCAGGCATGGACTCCAGCATTTCCAGAATCCGTCGGATGATCGCGAGTTCTTCTTCTGGGCCTGGCAGCCAGAGGACGTGATGTCCTGGCATACGGACCTTTTCCTTTTCCATCAGTTCTCTTACGCGGGTCCCGTCCTCGCGAACAAGCCAGCGGCGAAAACCGTACGGAGGCCGCCCACCGGTCGAAAACCCCAGCTTCGCCAGCCGGATCTGGGCGTAGATGATTTTCTGGGCCAAATCACGCCGATCTTGCCCGGAACGATCGTAGTCCAACATGGCCATGATCAGGTCGGCGGGGTTTCGACGTCGTCCCTTATGATGCGGCGGGCAAGTCTTGTCCATGAACACGAGAGTGATTCCGGCAACCCGCAGAACGTCTTCCAAGCGCACACCGTCAAGAGGGTTGTCCGGCCGCGCCAGCCGGTCTCGCCGAGGGATGAAGATGTGACTGACGCTGGGGTCGTCCAAGGCTTGCTCGACCATCGCGTTCAGTCCTTCTCGGGTCAGGACGTTCCCGGACACGCCGTAATCGAAGAAAATGTCGCCATCGACTGACCGGCCCGTGCGGATCATTTTTTCGATGCGTTCAGGTGTGCCTTCGAAAGTCAGGCCGAGGTCTTTGGCCTTGCCTTGAGCCCACCGCACGTACTCACCCGGCGTCATCTCGTGGAGCCCGAGGCTGTCCCGCGAATAAAACATGCCTCGGCCTTGGTTAGAGCGTTTCATGGCTGCGTCTCTTGATTGCCAAGCAGGTGTGTCAGTTGGTTACGATGCTCCCACAGGAACTCCGCCATTGAGTCGACGAACTCTCCTTCGTCGTCTTGTTTCACGATGAGGTCGCCCCCAAACTGGTCGCGAGCGTCCCAGGCGAAATTGTCCACCCAGACATCAAAGATCTGGCGCGACAACGGCTGGGCATCCGGCCCTGCAAATTCTTGGGGGCCTTTCGCGGCGCGTTCGGAGAGCGATTTCTTCGCCTCAGCGAACGTCGGCACGTTATCCGGCAGGAGGGGACGCAGCCCCTGCCATTCCCAGAACCAGAGCTCCATGAGGGCGGCGAAGTCAAGCAGAAAGGCGGCAGGCAGACGCAGCTTGTCCCACCCCAGTTCCCTCAGGACCCCCGCCAAGAAGTCGGCTTCGTGCGTCGAGTGGCGGATAACCGCGGCGACCAGTGTGGAGGGAAGAGCGAACGTTCCTTCGTCGGTTTCAAAAGTAACCATCCATGCACCGTCTGTTTGAGCGTGGGTGCTCCCAATCCGTAGGACTTTGGCGGGGGCGGGGCCACGAAACAACATCGGGACCCTTTAGATTATATAAACGTACTCGAACGCCATTTTGTTGTCAAGGGTATCCGACTGGCATTTCTGCCCTGATTGCCAAAGCCGTTACTGACTGCCGTCCCGGCTTCCGGTAACGAGCCACCGAACATACGCCAGCCGTCTTTTGAGATTTCGGGGCGACATGCTCGACAACTGCTGGATTGCCGCGTCAACCCGCTCCGCACCATAGGTCGCCGCCAACTCGCAGAGCCCGGCGACATTCTTGACGGTTGCCCCGTTGTTGAGCGATTGGCTCCACTCGCGTGCCAAGCCGAACTCGGCCGGGTGCTGCGATTGCAACTCTTGCAGCCGTAGATCGCGTCGCACAACCTCACCCAACCCCTCGAAATAGTACCGATTGGCCGCGCCGAATTCGTTCTGGGACGCGATGCGGCCGCGTTGCCCAGGAACCACCCTCATGATTCCCAGGTCGACCAGCGCCCGCAGGCCGACACTGGCAAACCGTTGCGAGATGTGATACGTCTCCGACATCCGTTCCAGAGGAAAGAACCAGTACGGCCGCTGGTGCTTCACGCGAGCCAGTGCCGACTCGTACAGCGCGATCCAGTACAGGTATTCCGCGGCGAAGGTCCGGTTGCCCAGGGAATGGAACAACTCGCGTTGCGCGACGTTCCAGCCTTCGAAGTACACGTAGTGCCCTGGATTGAGAAGGTCGGCACCGGGACGCGGCGGGGCCAGACTAATCTCCGGACGCCGGCGCTGGATCGGACTGAAGTCGATGACCCGGTACGTCTCCCGCAGGGACCGCAACAGCCGCGACATCGTGGAACTTGAATGCGCCGACTTCGGGTCCAGTCCGCACGATGCGCACAACTCCTCGTGCGTCGCTACCACCGGTCGGCCGTCATCCTGGAGGTATCGGTCGGCCAAGTACAGAAAGACTTCGAACCCAGCACGGGCTCGGCGTTGAACCATCAGCGAACAACGCCCCGGCTCCGTGA
>Ga0351891_1075_pt1 | contig 31722 bp, 27 predicted proteins | sample TotcelFGM3001K13_FD_206768 | JGI IMG/M metagenome (GOLD analysis project Ga0351891, IMG submission 206768) | Enriched cells from coal bed in the Powder River Basin, Montana, United States - Total cells FGM rep3 HSBNCT.FGM.300.1.K13 ... | reverse complement strand
GTGGTCTTATAAAAATTTTTTTTTGGCCGGGCCGGGGGTGGGTTTTTTTTTTTTCACTTTATACCTAAAATTTTTTTTTTTACCCCCCCCGACCCCAAACTTCAGCCCCGAGGCCCTCATGCTCCATCCCTGGATCGCCCAGCGTACGACGACGTTCGACAGCAGCGGTATTCGCAAAGTATTCGATCTCGCGGCTCAGATGAAAGATCCGATCAATCTGTCGATCGGCCAGCCGGACTTCGACGTGCCCGAGCCGGTTCGCGAAGCGTGCATCGACGCCATTCAAAGCCGCAAGAACGGCTATGCGCTGACCCAAGGCATGCCCGTGTTGCGCGAGAAGCTCCAGCGGCAAGTGGACGCCGAGTTCGGGCATGCGGATCGCAAGGCGTTCGTTTCCTCCGGGACCAGCGGCGGTCTGGTGCTGGCCATGTTGTCGCTGGTCAATCCGGGCGACGAGGTGATTATCTTCGACCCGTTCTTTGTGATGTATCAGCCGTTGGTCAGCCTGGTCGGCGGCACCGCGGTGCTGATCGATACCTATCCCGACTTTCGGATCGATCTGAATCGGGTGGCGGACGCCATCACGCCGAAGACCAAGTTGATCCTGTTGAACAGCCCCGCCAATCCGACGGGGGCCACGGCCACGGCCGCCGAGATCGAGGGTTTAGCCAAGCTGGCGGCCGAGCGGAACGTGGCACTGCTGTCGGACGAAATCTATCGGGCCTTCTGTTATGACGAGCCCTTCCTCTCGCCGGCCAAGTTCAACGATCAGACGATTGTGATCGACGGCTTTTCCAAGAGCCACGCCATGACCGGCTGGCGGCTCGGCTTCGTGCATGGTCCGGCGGCGGTGATCGATACGATGGTCAAGCTGCAGCAATACACGTTCGTGTGTGCTCCGCAACCGGTCCAATGGGCCGGGGCCGTCGCGATGGATGTCGACGTCACGGGGCACGTGGACCAGTACCGGAAGAAACGCGACTTGATCTACGAGGGGCTCGCGGACGTGTTGGAACTGGTTAAGCCCGGAGGCGCGTTCTACGCCTTTCCAAAGGCTCCGTGGGGCATGGCGACGGAGTTCGTGACCGAGGCCATTCACAACCGGCTGCTGATTATTCCCGGCGGCATCTTCAGCCAGCGCGATACCCACTTCCGTCTGTCTTATGCGGCCGACGATGCGCTCATCGAACGGGGGATCGACGTCTTGCGCAAGTTGGCGCGGAGGTGATGCTGCGGATGCCGGGGGCGTCGCCCCCGTTTTGCCTTCCTCGCTCGAAGCTGCTCCACTTGGGGAGACAGACACCGGAATCGGCTCGGAGTTCCGACATGTCCAACGGTTTGCCAGCTCTGCAACCCCTGTGCCTCGGCCCGGATTCGTCCGGCGCGCGGCTCACTCCCGACGAGTTTGACGCCGCCGAATTCGAGGAGGGTTGGCGTTACGAACTGATCACGGAGTGCTCGTCGTGTCGCCTGCAGCGTTGCGCAAGGAACGTGATCCCAACGAAGAACTCGGCCACTGGTTGCGAAACTACCAAGAGGACCATCCCCGCGGCGCGGCGCTGGACGCGACGTTTTACGAGGAGACGGTGGTCACCCCGACAGAGCGCCGGCGGGCGGATCGCGTGATTTACGCCGGGCTCGGCCGTCCGCCGCGCGAAGGGGAAACGCCGACCGTCGTGGTCGAATCCGTTTCGGCGGGCAAGCGCAATCTGAATCGCGACGACGAAGAAAAACGGGACGAGTACCTGGCGCTGAGCGTCGCCGAGTACTGGATCATCGACCACTTTGCTCGCTGCTTGACCGTGTATCGGCGGGCTGGTGCGGGCAGCGTCAAGCTGGTTGTCGGCGAAGAAGATGTGTACACCACGCCGTTGCTGCCAGGATTCGAACTGCCTCTCGATCGGCTGCTGCGGCGAGCCGATCTGTGGGACTGAGATTCAAGCGATCCCGTAAGCCGCCTCGTAGGCTGCAATCTTGTCCTCGTGTTGTAGCGTCAAAGCGATGTCGTCCAGGCCGTTCAGCAAGCAGTGGCGGCGGAAGTCGTCCACGCGAAACGTAAACTTCAGACCGAACGCGTCGGCGACCGTGCGGTTTTCCAAGTCCACCGTCAGCTGATATCCCGGATGCTCGCCGAATCGGTGGAACAGTTCCGCGACTTGCTCCTCGGCACACGAGATCGGCAGCACGCCGTTCTTGAAACAATTGTTGAAGAAGATGTCGGCAAAGCTGGGAGCGATCACGACGCGAAAGCCGTAATTCTCCAGGGCCCATACCGCGTGCTCGCGGCTGGAGCCACAGCCGAAATTGCGCCGCGTCACCAGGATCGAAGCGCCCCGGACCTCGGGCCGATTCAACTCGAATTCCGGATTCTCGCTGCCGTCTTCCAGGTAGCGCCAATCGTAGAACAACAGTGTTTCGTAGCCCGCACGCTCGATGCGTTTGAGAAACTGCTTGGGGATGATCTGGTCGGTGTCGACATCGGCCCGGTCCAGTACGGCGACCAACCCGGTGTGCGTGGTGAAGGCTTGCATTTGTAAGTTCCCAGTTTCAGAAGCGCCGACTCAGATGGTGAGGGGCGTGGCTAACATTCCGTTTGTCAATTGTTTGTGAAACGTTTTCAGAGAGACGGTTCTCCGATCGGGCGGGCATTCGTCATAGTAGCACAACATGCCAAACAATCTGAGAGCATCGGTCAATCACTTATACTCCCACTCGCGAACATCCACGAACCGGCCGCGGATGGCGGCGGCGGCGGCCATCGCGGGCGAGACCAGATGCGTTCGGCCGCCTTTGCCTTGACGACCTTCGAAATTGCGGTTGCTGGTGGCTGCACAACGCTCGCCCGGTTCCAGTTTGTCCGGGTTCATTGCCAGGCACATGCTGCAACCCGCCTCGCGCCAATCGAAGCCCGCTTCGCGGAACACGCGGTCCAAACCCTCCTGCTCGGCCTGGCGTTTGACCAGGCCGCTGCCCGGCACGATCATGGCGTGCACGTGGGACGCAACCCGATAGCCCCGCACGACGGCGGCGGCGGCCCGCAAATCCTCGATCCGCCCGTTGGTACAGGAGCCGATAAACGTGCGATCGATGCGGATGTCCGTGATCGGCGTGCCGCCCTTCAGTCCCATATATTCCAATGCGCGAGCGGCCGATTTCTGTTCCGTTTCGTCCGCAAAGTCGCCGGGATTCGGAACCGTGTTGGTGATCGAGGTGACTTGCCCCGGGGTCGTGCCCCAGGTGACCTGCGGAGCTATATCCGCAGCGGCGAAAACGCGCACCCGGTCGTACACGGCTTCCGGATCGCTAGGCAACTGCTGCCAGCGTCGGACGGCCGCGTCAAAATCCTGGGGCGCGAACTCGCGGCCCCGCAGATAGTCGAACGTCGTCTGGTCCGGCGCGATCAACCCGGCTCGCGCCCCCGCCTCGATGGACATGTTGCAGACCGTCATTCGCTCTTCCATGGTCAACGCCCGAATCGCGCTGCCCGTGAACTCGAGCACGGATCCGACGCCGCCGGACGTGGTGATTTGGCCGATCAAATACAGGATGATGTCCTTGGCCGTTACACCCTTGGGCAAGACGCCGTCCACCCGCAACTCGAACGTCTTCGGCTTGTACTGCAACAACGTCTGGGTGGCCAGCACGTGCTCGACTTCGCTCGTGCCCATGCCGAATGCCAAAGCTCCGAACGCGCCGTGCGTCGCCGTGTGGCTGTCGCCGCAGACGATCGTCATCCCCGGTTGTGTCAAGCCCAACTCCGGCCCGATGACGTGAACGATTCCCTGCTGCGGATCGTGGATGTCGTACAGCCGGATCCCGAATTCCTGACAATTCTTTCGCAACGTTTCGATCTGATGCTTGGATATCTCGTCGGCGATCGGCAGCGAGCGATCCGTAGTGGGGACATTGTGGTCCGGCGTGGCCACCGTCCGGTCCGGCCGCCGCACTTTGCGTCCCGCCAGCCGCAGACCCTCGAACGCTTGCGGGCTGGTAACCTCGTGGACCAGCTGCAAGTCGATGTACAAAATTGTCTGCTGACCTTCTCCGGCGTGGACAACGTGGCTGTCCCAAATCTTCTCGAACATCGTGCGGCGTGGCGCGTGATCTGTCATAGCTCGCGAACTTGCCTTCCCAAAAAAACGTGACAACGGAGTTTCTGAGTGCCATGTCCCTGTCTTCGTGCAGGCAACCGGCTCCCAGGGTTCACTGAATATAACGCCTGACTGGATTTGTGGGGAGGACTTGTGGTGGATTTTCGGCGTTGGATCGGAAGCCCGAAGCGCGAGCGAGTGAGAGGCTTTCCGCTTCACACCCTTCTCCACAAGCTTGGCCAGCCCTATAAAGCCAGCGGTACATGTTAATGCGTCGTGGTGTAAAAGTAGATCAGAAGCAACAGGAGAAGGACGATGAAGAGCGTAGTCGCGGTCTTAGGGGTCACGGTAATGGCGGTGCTATCGAGTGTGGTTTCGGCTTCGGACATCAGCTTCAAAATGAAGACGTTGGACGGCAAAGAGGTCGATTTGGCCGAGCAGTACAAGGGAAAAGTGCTGTTGGTGGTAAATGTGGCGAGCCAGTGCGGGCTCACACCGCAGTACAAGGAACTGCAAGCATTACATGATCGGTATGGCGACAAGGGCTTGTGCGTGCTGGCCTTTCCGTGCAACCAGTTCGGCCAGCAGGAGCCGGGTTCGGCCGCCGAGATTCGGGAGTTCTGTTCCAGCAACTATGGGGTTAAGTTTGACTTGTTCGGAAAGATCGACGTCAACGGCGACGGCGCTTGTGATTTTTTCAGGCATCTCACCGCGTTGGACACGCAGCCCAAAGGGGCGGGCAAGATCAGCTGGAATTTCGAGAAGTTCCTGATCGGCCGCAATGGCAAAGTGGCCGCTCGCTTTGAACCTCGCACCAAGCCGACGGATCCGATGGTGGTTCAGGCGATCGAAGCGGAACTTGAAAAGTGAAAAAGCCGCCGCGCGCCAAAAGCGTCATTCTGCAAGGGTTTCTTCGATTCGCTGGGCCATGATTTCCGCCATCAGCGGATGCAGGCCCAGCGGCGCGGTGACTCGGAAAGGAACGCCGGGGTATTTTTCTGCCGCTGCGGCGGCTAACGCGGGAATGTCCTGTTGCCAATGGTAGCCGGGCAACAGGAAATACGGGTGGACGACGACCAGTTCCGCACCCCGAGCGATGCAGCGCTCAAAGGCGGCGGCGATCGATGGTTCGGCTAATTCCATGTGTGCCGGTTCGACGATCGCATAGCCGCTGTGCTGTTGAAACAAGGCTGCGACGCGCAACAGCATGTCGTTGCTCTCCGCGCGGCGCGAACCGTGATCGACGACGATCACGCCGATCTTGTCGCGAATTGGGAGGGCGAGCCGAACGGTCATGAGGCCAAGCCGCCGAACAGCGGGGTGGACAAGTATCGCTCCCCCAGGCTGGCCATAATCACGACGATGCGTTTGCCTCGATAATGGGGACGAGCCGCAACTTGCATAGCCGCCCACATCGCGGCCCCGCTGCTGATCCCGGCCAGAATGCCCTCTTGAGCAGCCAATTGCCGGCCGATTTCGAAAGCGTCGTCGTCGTCCACTTGGACCACGTCGTCGACGATGGACGGGTCGAGGTTCTTGGGAATGAAGCCGGCGCCGATGCCCTGGATGCGGTGCTTGCCGGGCGCTCCGCCACTGATGACCGGCGAGTTTTTCGGCTCGACCGCGATTGCCCGAAAGTCCGGCTTCTTGGGCTTGATGTACCGCGCCACTCCCGTGATCGTGCCGCCGGTGCCGACACCGGCAATGATGGCGTCGATGTCCCCGGCCGTGTCCTCCCAGATCTCCGGGCCCGTCGTGCATTCGTGAATCGCCGGATTTGCCGGGTTATCGAATTGCTGCGGCATCCAGGCGTTGGGCTCTCGTGCGACCATCTCCGCCGCCGTGTTGATCGCCCCTTTCATGCCTTCGGTAGCCGGGGTCAGCACAAGATGCGCGCCCATCGCGCGCAACAGGGCCCGCCGCTCGACCGACATCGATTCCGGCATCGTCAGCGTCAGCTTGTAGCCCTTGGCCGCACAGACGAATGCCAGGGCGATCCCCGTATTGCCGCTGGTCGGCTCGATGATATGCGTATCCGGCCGAATCAAGCCGTCGCGCTCGCCCGCTTCGATCATCGATACGCCGATGCGGTCTTTGACGCTGTTCAGCGGATTGAAGAATTCACACTTGGCAAACACCGTGGCATGGTCTGGAGGAACCAGTCGGTTGATCCGAATCATCGGGGTGTCGCCGATCGACTTGGCCGCATTCTCGTAGACTTTTCCGCGTGGCATGACAGTGATCCGGCTCCGTATACCGTTAGTTCCGGGTGAAACGCTTGGCCCTATTATAGCCCTGCGATCGAAAAAACGAGTAGCGCAACTTGAACAGAAAACTCAGACTTTGCGCGCGTTTCCGGTTCTTTCTGACATTGACCACCCCGCAGCTTTCCCTAGAATGTGGCCCACAACCATTCCCGGCCGCCAAACGTCACCGGAAACAGCGTCCTTAACTACAAGCCCAATAGCAAGTTGCGATGTCAAAAAAGGAACCTCGTCCAGCGGACCGAGAGTCGCCCGGAATCCACGAATCCTCTCGCCGTGACAAGCTGCGCAAAATAGAGGAAATGGGAATTGATCCCTGGGGGGGCCGATTCGATAATCGCGCCTACATCGATGAAATCCGCGCACGGGAGGCGGAGATCAGGTTTCGAAAAGAGAACGGCCAGGAGGTTGCTTTGCCTCCGCTAGATGGCCCCGAGGCGGTGGACTTTCGCGTCTGGATGCAGCAGCAGGGCCCGGGCGAGTTGACGGGGCCGCGCGTTCGCGCGGCGGGCCGCATTGTTTTACAGCGGGACGCGGGCAAGCTGCGTTTTGTGAACATCCAGGACTGGACGGGCAGAATCCAGCTGTTTATCGGCAAGCAACAGGTCGGCGACGAAGGATTTGCGCTGGCCAGCCAATTCGATCTGGCCGATTTGGTCGGAGTCGATGGCGAATTGCGTCGCACCAAGACAGGCGAACTGACGATTTTCGCCGAAAAACTGCACTTTCTATGCAAAGCGATCGAGCCGCCTCCGGAAAAACACCACGGTTTACAGGACCCGGAACTGCGGCAGCGGATGCGGTACTTGGATTTGAACTATACGGACGGCGTCCTACCTCGGTTCCTGAACCGAACCAAGATCGTCCATTCCATACGCCAGACGTTGGCGCGCGAAGGGTTCTGCGAGATCGAAGGTCCCACGCTGCATACGATCGCCGGCGGCGCGGCTGCGCGGCCTTTTGTCACGCATCACAATACGCTCGATATTCAACTGTACCTGCGAATCGCGCTGGAATTGCACCTCAAGCGGCTGTTGGTCGGCGGGATGGAACGGGTCTACGAACTGGGGCGCGTGTATCGCAACGAAGGGATCAGTCCCAAGCACAATCCCGAATTCACAATGCTCGAGGTTTACCAGGCATTCGGCAACTACGAGACGATGATGGAGTTGACCGAGCAGATCATTCTCGGCGCCATCCAAGCGATCGGCGCGCCGTACCGGCTGCCGTGGGGCGACCAGGAAATCGACTTCACACCGCCGCTGGCCCGCCGGACGTACCACGACTTGTTCCGTGAGCATACGGGCGTCGCGCCGGAGGATGCCGAGGCGGTCGCCAAGCTCGCGCAGTCGCTGGGTTTGGAAACGGCGAACCGGCATCCCGACGTCATCAAAAGCGATGTGTTTGAGGCCCGCGTCGAGGACGCGCTGGTCGGCCCCGTGTTTGTGATGGACTATCCGGCCAGCATCTGTCCGCTGACCAAGCGCAAACGAGACAATCCCGAGATCGCCGAACGATTCGAACTGTTCGTTCATGGCATGGAAATCGCCAACGCCTATACGGAATTGAACGATCCGGACTTGCAGGAACAGCTGTTCAAGACCCAGCTGGAGGGCCTGCCCGAAGAGGATTCGATGGCCAAGATGGACCATGATTTTCTGCGGGCTTTGCGGCATGGCATGCCGCCGGCCGGCGGACTGGGCGTGGGCATCGATCGGCTGGTAATGCTGTTGACGAACTCGCTCTCGATTCGGGACGTGATCCTGTTCCCGCTGCTGCGGCCGGAAACGGGGGAAGCGTCCGTTCGCGACCCGGCGAATCCTGTCACGGCATGACAAGACAGCGTGTCAAAGAAACCGAGCCAAAGGATTGGCCATGTACAAACTGCTTCTCTCCTGGCGATACCTCCGCACGCGGTACATCGCGCTGGCTTCGATTATCAGCGTAACGCTCGGCGTGGCGACGCTGATCGTGGTCAACAGCGTGATGGAGGGCTTTACGCAGGAGATGCACAAGCGCCTGCACAGCATCTTGTCGGATCTGGTCTTCGAGAGCCACAGCCTGGGCGGCTTGCCCGATCCGCAATGGCACGAAGCGGAGATCCGCGAGGAGTTGGGCGATCAAGTTGTCGGCATGACGTCGACCGTCCAGGTTCCGGCGATGCTCAGTTTTCAAGTCCGCGGCCAATGGATCACGCGGCAGGTCAACCTGATCGGCATTGACGAGGCGACGTATGCCCAGGTCGGCGATTTCAGCCAATACCTGCTGCACCCCGAAAACCAGGCGAAGCTCAATTTTTTGCTGCGCGAGCAGGGTTACGACCGGCGGCTGTCCGATGCCGGCTGGCTGTACCGGAGAAACCGGGTCGCTTACGAACGGGCTGTCCAGGAGCAGATGCGTCATATCGAAGCGGCTCGGCAGGCTCGGAATTCGAACGGTGACGAACCGCCGGCCCCGCCCGATGATCCTTACGGCGGCGTGCCCACCGATCCGTACGGAGCCACTGCGGCAACGCCCGGCGGCGCGGACGTATTTGACGAGGCCAAGGAGCAGCATACGGGCGTGATCCTGGGCCTGATGGTCGCCAGTGTCCGGCATCGGGACACGGACAGCGTCGTCCGCGATTACTTCCTGTGCCGGCCCGGCGACGACGTCAATTTGACGTTTCCCACCGCTCCTCCGTCGGGTGGAGCGCCGTCAGCTCAGAGCGCCAAGTTCACCGTGGTCGATCTGTATGAAAGCAAGATGAGCGAGTACGACAGCAGCTTTGCCTTTGTCCCCCTAGGCGAATTGCAGCGGCTGCGAGGCATGATCGACCCGCAGACTGGCGTGACGAGCGTCACGTCGATCCAGATTCGCCTGCGGCCGGGCAGCGATTTGAAAGCGGCCCGCGACGCGCTGCTCCGCCGCTTTCCGGCCGACCAGTATGCATATCGCATCCAGACGTGGAAAGAGCTGCAAGGCCCGCTGCTGGCGGCGGTGCAGATGGAAACCACGATCCTGAACATCCTGTTGTTCTTGATCATCGCGGTCGCCGGCTTCGGCATTCTGGCCACGTTTTTCATGATCGTGGTGGAAAAGACGCGGGACGTCGGAATTCTCAAAGCGCTCGGCGCGCCCAGCGGTGGAGTGATGAGCATTTTTCTCAGCTACGGGTTCTCGTTGGGAACCGTGGGCTCCGGCGTGGGCATGATCGGTGGATTGCTGTTCGTGATGTACATCAACGAGATCGCCGCCGGCCTGGAATGGCTGACGGGCCGCGAGGTATTCGATCCGACGGTTTATTACTTCCAGGAGATTCCGGCCGTGATCGAGCCGCTGACGGTGGTCCTGGTCGTCGCCGGCGCGATCACGATCGCCGTTCTGGCCAGCGTGCTGCCCGCCTTGCGAGCCGCGCGGCTGCATCCCGTCGAGGCGCTGCGATACGAATAACTAGGCACTCGTGCAAGGACCAAACGCTATGCCTCCCGTCACCTACACTCCCACCGCTCCAATCCTGCAGCGTCAGACGCTCCGGCCGAACGCTCTGCTGGACAGCTTTCAGAATTTGGATGATTGCGCGCAGGCGGAGACGCTGGCCAGCGCCGAGGTGCCGCAAAGCCGCGATGCGGGGCCGCTGTTGAGTGCCAAGAAGGTGTTCAAGAGCTATCGCAAGAGCAAACATATCATCCCGGTGTTACGGGGCGTCGATTTTGCGATCCGCCCCGGCGAGTTCGTGGCCGTGGTGGGCCAGAGCGGCTCGGGCAAAAGCACCCTGCTGCACCTGCTGGGCACCTTGGACGCGCCTGACGCGGGCGAGATCTACTTCGAGGGCAATCGGATCGACAACCTGCCGTCGCAGGCTCGCGACGTGTTGCGAAATCGATATTTTGGGATGATTTTCCAGTTTTATCACCTGCTGCCGGAACTGACGACGCTGGAGAACGTTTTGACCCCGCGGATGATCGGCCAGGGCGTGCTGCGTTACTGGCTGAACAAGCGGCAGCACCTCGAGGAAGCTCGGCATCTGCTGGATCTGGTCGGCTTGTCGCACCGCTTGACCCACAAGCCCAAAGAGCTGTCGGGCGGCGAAATGCAGCGGGCGGCGATCGCCCGCGCGCTGGTGACCAACCCCCAATTGTTGCTGGCCGACGAGCCCACGGGGAATCTGGACCGCCAAACGGGTCAGGAAATCATGGATCTGCTGCGATCCTTGAACCGGCGGCAAAACCTTACTATAGTCATGGTTACGCACGACAACGCGATCGCCGCGCTGGCCGACCGCACGGTACGCTTGGTCGAGGGCCTGGTCGAACGCATCGCGTAGCGGGCGGCGCTGAAGGATGCACATCGTAACCCCAACGTAAGGTCTCGGATTACCATGACGCTCAAGGTCTCTATCAACGGAACACTGTACGACAAGGAAGACGCCAAAATCAGCGTCTACGACCACGGGCTGCTGTACGGGGACGGCGTGTTCGAAGGCCTGCGTGTCTACGGCGGCAAGGTGTTCCGCTTGCCGGAGCACCTCGAGCGGCTATGGAACTCGGCCAAAGCGATCTGGCTGGAAATCCCCGTGACGCCCGAGTCGCTGGCCCAGGCCGTCAATGAAACCGTGGCCGTCAACGGGATCGAGGACGGCTACGTGCGCCTGGTCGTCACCCGCGGCGTGGGCACGCTGGGCTTGGACCCCAATCACTGCCGTTCGCCGCAGATCATCATCATCGCCGATACGATCACGCTGTATCCGCGCGAGTATTACGAAAAAGGGCTGCACATCGTCACGGTCAGCACGATGCGCAACCATCCCGCGGCCTTGAGTCCCCGGATCAAATCGCTGAATTATCTGAACAACATCCTGGCCAAGATCGAGGGCATGCAAGCCGGCTGCGTCGAAGCGCTGATGCTGAACCAAAAGGGCGAAGTCGCGGAATGCACGGGCGACAACATCTTCCTGGTGCGCAAAGGCGAATTGCTGACGCCGTCGGTCGAGGCGGGCATTCTGGAAGGGATTACCCGCGCCGTGGTGATCGAACTGGCGCGAGAACAGAACGTTCCGGTCCGCGAAATGCCGCTCACCAAACACGATGTGTATATCGCCGATGAATGCTTTTTGACGGGCAGCGCCGCCGAAATCGTTCCCGTGACCAAGGTCGACAGCCGCAAGATCGGCGCCGGCGTCCCCGGTCCGATTACGCTGCAGCTGCTGGACCGGTTCCACGACGTCACGCGGCAGTAAGCGGTGATGCGCGAGATGGGCAAGCGAATGGTGGGCAAGCGAATGGCGGCCCCAAATTCCCTTGCCCCAGATTCCGTTGCCTAATTCCTCTGCCCCTCTTGAAACCATGCCAAACCGCAAATTCATCATCCTGACCGAGGGCTACGCGAACCCGATTGCGGCCAAGACGGCGGTCTGTGTGATCCGCTACTGTCCCGACGAGGTTGTCGCGTTGTTGGACAGTACTCAGGCGGGCCGGACCAGCCGCGAGGTGTTCGGGGTAGGCGACGTGCCCTTCGTGTCCGATCTGGCCGAGGCCCCGAACGCTCAGACGCTATTGTTCGGCATCGCCAACCCGGGCGGCAAGATTCCGCCTGCGTGGCGATCGTTGATGCTGCGGGCGATCGAGCGCAGCTTGGACATTGTGTCCGGGATGCATGACTTTTTGTGTGCGGACGCCGAATTCGCGGCAGCGGCCGCAGCGCGGGGCGTGCGGTTGATCGACGTCCGCAAGAGCCCGCTGAAACGCGTGTCGCAAGCCGTCGCGTTTCCGCCGAACTGCCTCCGCATTCACACCGTCGGCCACGATTGCAGCGTAGGCAAGATGATCGCGGCGGTCGAGTTGACCCGCGAGTTGAAACGCCGCGGCCACGACGCCAAGTTCGCCGCGACGGGCCAGACCGGAATCATCGTCGAAGGCGACGGGTATCCGATCGATTGCATGGTGGCCGATTTCATCAGCGGGGCCGCCGAACAACTGGTCCTCGACAACCAGCATCACGAGATCGTCGTGATCGAAGGACAAGGCAGTTTGGTCCACCCGTTTTACTCGGGCGTCACGTTGGGCTTGCTGCACGGCTGCCAGCCCCAGGGCTTGATTTTCTGCTACGAACCCGGCCGGACCTCGCCGCTGGGTGCCAATCACATTCAACTGCCGCCCTTGGCCCGCATCCTGCGATTGACCGAGTCATGCGCCGACGTGTACCAGGCGTGCCGCGTGATCGGGATCTCGATGAACAGCCGCCGGTTGTCGGCGGACGATGCCGAGACGGAACGCGAGCGGATCCGAGCCGAATTCGGTTTGCCCGTGTGTGACGTGGTTCGGCACGGTCCCGGTGAATTGGCCGACGCCGTGCTGCGGCTCCAGCAGGAACTTGCCCGATGAAACTCCGCCTGTACGAATTCGACCTGCCGTTGCGGCACGTGTTCACGATTTCCCGTGGATCGGTCGCCGTGCAAAAGACGCTGATCGTCGATCTGGAACACCGCGATCTGCACGGGTATGGCGAAGCGACGACGAATCCGTATTACGGCGCGACGGTGGAGAATATGGCGGCGGCCCTGATCGGCGTCCAATCGGAAATCGAACGCTGGTCGCCGAGCGATCCGGCCGCGTTCTGGGATGCGCTCCATCCGGCCCTGGACGAGCAGCCGTTTGCGCACTGCGCCTTGGATCAAGCTGCGCACGACCTGTGGGGCAAAGCGGCCGGCAAGCCCGTCTATCGCCTGTGGGGGCTGTCCTTGGACCGGCTGCCCGTCAGCAACTATACGATCGGCATCGATACGATCGACCAGATGATCGCCAAGCTGGACGAATATCCCGGCTGGCCGGTCTACAAGATCAAACTCGGCACGCCGCACGATCTGGAAATCGTCCGTCAATTGCGCCGCCACACGGACGCCGTGTTCCGCGTCGACGCCAATTGCGGCTGGACGGCGGACGAGACGCTGCGCAACGCGCGGGAGTTGCGAGACTTGAACGTCGAATTCATCGAGCAACCCCTGCCGGCCGACGCCGCCGAAGAAATGCGGCGGGTGGCTGCCGAATGCGTGCTGCCGGTCATCGCCGACGAAAGCTGCGGGGTCCCCGCGGATGTCGTGCGCTGCCACGGCCGTTTTCACGGCATCAACATCAAATTGGTCAAGTGCGGCGGCTTGACGCCGGCGCGGCGGATGATCGCGCAAGCTCGCCGGCTGGGCCTGAAAGTCATGGTCGGCTGCATGACCGAGTCGACCGTGGGCATCTCCGCCATCGCCCAGTTACTGCCGCAACTGGACTATGTCGATATGGACGGTGCCGTCCTATTGGCCCAGGACATTGCGACCGGCGTCGCCGTGGAACGCGGGACCTGCCGCTGGCCACAGGAAAACGGCTGCGGCATCCGACTGATTGCCGAACCGTTGCGGGTATGGGCATAGTCATCGCCCAACGCGAGGGCGACCTCGCGAAGACGCTGCGATTCAGCCTCATCGAGTTCCACCAGAATCGTCACAAAGGCTGCGTACAGAATCAGGCATTCATCGACCAGGATCGGCCAGGCCACCTGATGCCGACGATTCGATTGCTCAGCACCCGCGCACGCGGCGGCAAACCACCGGCCCGCAGCCGCGGCCGCAACCGGTGCCGCACTGCACGGGGACTTGCACCGTCTTGGGTACCATGCGGCAGACGTTGACCTGGCACTCTTTCTGAACTTGCCGCGGAACGCAGACCGTCACCATCCTGGTCACCTCTTCCGCCTGAGTTTCGAAGCAAGTCACAGTCTGGATCAACGTCTTCTGCTGCGGCACGCAAACCGTATAGGTCAGTTCCCTTTGCACCACGTCCGATTCATAGGTCGTAACGTTGCATGTCATCGTCCGCATTTCCTGCTTCCAGTCGCAGAGCTTGACCACGCATGTCCGGATTTCGGGCTTGCAGACGGTGACCGTATACTCGCACGGCTCTTCGACGATCTGCGGCTTGCATACCGTCACGGTGACCTGTTCTTCGACGACGTTCGGCACCCATACCTTCCGGCAGACCGTGGCCGTGCAAGGCTGACAGCAGCTGCATGGATCGCAGCACGCGCCACAGCCGCGACGGCCCACCAGGCCGCAGCGCCGCGTCACGGCCGGGACCTCGACCATTTGCGTTTCCCAATGGCCCCGATCGACGCAAACCGTCTTGACGACTTCTTCTGTTGTCGTCCTGCAGACGCGCCTCACGCCTTGCCGCGTCTCGAAAGTGGGAACATAAGCGGTGTATTGCCGCGTTTCCTCTCGCCATACGGGCACGTTCACCATGCACTGCCGCTGGACCTGCTGCACCACGGGCCGGCAGACGTTGAACTGCACCATTTTGGTCCGTAGCTCGGGAACCATCACCGTGCAGGTGCGTTCGACCTGTTTCTGGATGGGTACGCACTTCTGGACGATCTGTTTGACTTCGCGTTGCTCCTGGACGTACTCGCACACGGTAACAACCTGTGTTTCGGTGACCCACTCCGGCACATAGCAGGTTTTTTCGACATAGGTCACCTCACCACATCCGCCGCCCGACGACCCCGCCAGCGCCAAGTCAGCAGAACAAAGCATCAATCCGACGATTGTCAGAACAAGTAGGCAACGATGCATTTTGGATTCCTCTCTGTCAAAGAACCAGACACCAATCATGTTGCAACCATTGCATTATTAAACTCGTTCGTAGCGATTTGTCAATCAAGGCAGCGTAGGAGGCATGGAAAACATGCATGTTTTGCGGTTTTTGCGTTGCGTTTCTGGCGTTGTTGCCGCCCCCTGCCTGCTTTGCGGCCCCTACCGATCCGTAACCCGAAGCGTCAGAGAGGATGAGCAGATCCCGGAGGGAACATCACCAAGCGGAGAGCATTCCTTACCGCGCCTCGCTGACGCTTCGGGTTACGATGGCACCGTCCTTCCGAAAACTAGGCCTTGACGAGCTCTAGCGGCCCGCCCGAGTTGTCAATCCGCTCGAGTCCCGCAATAATCTGGATTCAACACGCGTTTCGCGTTTCGTTCCCCGCTTTCAATGACAGCAGTTTGCCATGCATGAAAAAATCAGCTACACGGCCATTACCTTTGACGACGTCTTGCTGGAACCGCGTCTGAGCGACGTCGTTCCGTCAGACGTCGACGTCCGGTCCAGGCTGACCAATCGGATCAGCCTGAACATTCCGCTGCTCAGCTCTCCCATGGACACCGTGACCGAAAGCGAATTTGCAATCGCTTTGGCGAAAACGGGGGGAATCGGGGTGGTTCACAAGAATATGTCCATCGAAGCGCAAACAGAGGAAGTGAACCGGGTTAAGCGCAGCGCCAACGGGATTATCTTCGATCCGGTGACGCTGCCCCCGGATGCCCCGGTCGCTCAAGCGCAGGAAGCGATGGACCAACACAACGTTTCCGGGATCCCGATTATCCACCCGAGCGGGAAGCTCGCCGGTATCCTGACCCGGCGAGATCTGCGGTTTTTGGCAAAAACGGATATTCCTATCTCGGAGGTGATGACTAAGGATCAACTTGTAACGGCTACGGGAGAAGTAACGCTTGAGGAAGCTGAGAAGATTTTAATGGCAAAAAGGGTAGAGAAACTTCTCCTGGTTGACGAAAAGTACTGTCTAACGGGACTGATCACAATCAAAGACATCGACATGATGAAACGGTTCCCGGATGCTTGCAAGGACAAGCAGGGCCGTTTGCGAGTGGGAGCAGCGATTGGGGTCTTTGATTTTGATCGGGCGCAAAGCCTTATCGAAAAAGCAGTTGACGTACTGATTGTCGACAGTGCGCACGGCCATTCGGCCAATGTCATTGAAACAGTCAAACAGCTAAAACAGCGTTGGGACATCGACGTTGTGGCTGGCAACATAGCGACGAGCGAAGGATGCAAGGACTTGATCCGGGCCGGAGCCGATGCTGTCAAAGTGGGGATCGGACCAGGGTCGATCTGCACGACGCGAGTGGTTTCCGGAGTCGGAGTCCCGCAGATCACGGCGATTTACCAAGCCGCTCAAGCTGCCAAGGACGCCGGCGTTCCGATCATTGCGGATGGGGGGATTCGATACTCGGGGGACATTACGAAGGCAATTGCTGCCGGCGCTCACTCGGTCATGATTGGCGGCTTGTTCGCCGGTTTAGCGGAGAGTCCCGGCAAGACAATCCTGTTTCAGGGGCGCACGTTCAAGGTTTATCGCGGTATGGGTTCGTTGGGGGCCATGGTCAAAGGCTCCAGCGAGCGGTATCGCCAGCCGTCAACGAGTGGATCCGGCAAGCTGGTGCCGGAAGGCGTCGAGGGACGGGTGCCCTTTAAGGGGGCGCTGAGCGATTTTGTGTATCAGCTGGTAGGTGGCCTCAGAGCCGGTATGGGCTACTGCGGCACGCGGACGATTGAGGAATTGCGGACGGACACGCGATTCCTCCAGGTCACTCAAGCATCGGTTCGGGAGAGTCATCCCCATGACATTGCTATCACGCAGGAAGCGCCTAACTACAGTGTCGAGTCCTCGTCCGCATCCGAAGGAGGCTGATCGAGTCCGCGCAGGCACTCGCCTGCGTCTCGCCGCAGCGTGGCGCGGGACGGCAATCTGCAGTGCTGTCATCGCCGCCTCGATCGGCGCGGCAACCGTGCGCGGCGAGGCATCGCCGCCCGGCCAGTTATCAGTCATGTCGGGCGCTCGTCCGATCGAGTTGAATTCGCCATCCGAAAACGGCAGTGCGTCGGCGCCATCCGCCGCGGGTACCCTGCGATTCAGCGCGTCCGACCGCACCGCTGGCATTCCAGACGGCACGGGTGCTGCGTCCGGCGCGGTCTTGCGGTGGAAAAGCCGTCCGCCTGAGACAACCGCCACGCCGACGGGCTTTGCTTCACGGCAGATCGACGGCGCTTGGCAAGATCGCACCCAGAGAACCTGGCCGGCGATCGTGCCCGCCGCTCATCAAAACGCGCCGGCCCCATTTCAGGATCCGTTCGGCGACAATTCGCCGGACGCAGGGATGGGGATCAGGCTGTTGTCACCAACCGGCGGGCCGCTCGGCCAAGCCGGCATGGTAGAGATGGTCAGCGCCCAGGACGACGCGCCCCAACCGCCTGCGGGACTGATGCCACGGCAGGACTCAGCCGTCCAAAAGCGCTCCGTGCTGCGGCCTGGCGAGAAACCGCCGCTGCTTTCCAAACCGAATGCCGCGCAGAAGCCGTCGGCGGAACTGGGTGTGCCTCCGCTGCCCCCGTCGGAATCCTACGTGCCGGACTTTCCGTTGCCCGGTCAGCCCTGGGAGCCCGGCAGGCCAACGGAGCAAGCACCGGCGAAAGAAACGCCCGGGGTCGCCGAGCCCCGAACGCCGGCCGGACCTTCGCTCGGTCCGCCATCCTCTGTTCTGGAGTACGAATTGCGGGCCACCGACCCGGATTGCAAGCGGATCTATAACGACCGCAACTGTTGCGAGGAGGAGCGGAAATGCAATACGGCCAGACAGGCGCTTCGCGATAATTCGATCACCAAGATTTCCTTGGATATCACCGCCCCGTTTAAGCCCGACGCGGCGTCGGAGGAAGAAGAACAGGAGGCGCGGGAGAATCGGCTGCGGCAGATTCCGGCCCGCCAGTGGAAGAATCGAACCGGACAAGTCGTCGCCACAGGCCGCCTGCAGGACGTTCGTAATCGCAAAATCGCCATCGCTGGGATGGACAGCGGCGTTGTCGAAGTGCGACTGGGCGAATTGAGTGACGACGACCTTTGCTTCCTGGCCGCTTGGTGGGGCGTGCCGACGGAATGCACTCTGGGAGACGATCAATACGTCCCGCGTGCCTGGGACTTGGTTGCCTTCACTTGGAAGGCGTCCGCGTTGTGCCACAAGCCGCTGTATTTTGAAGAGACCGGGCTGGAACGCTATGGACACACGATGGGACCGCTGATGGAGCCCGTCCACTCCGGAGCGCATTTCTTCAAGAACGTCGCCTTGCTGCCGTACAAGATGGGCATCAATCCGCCGCATGAATGCCAATATGCGTTGGGCTACTACCGTCCGGGCAGTTGCGCCCCGTGGCTGGTGCCGCCGGTGCCAATCAGTCTGCGAGGCGGCTTGCTGCAAGCCGGGGTGGTGTTGGGCGGCGTCTATCTGATTCCTTGAAATACCGTGATCTGATTCTCTGAGTTCGGGAGCGATTGGGAAGGCAAGCGGCGGAGCGCCGGACGGCGCTCCGCCGTTCTGCATTTACCGGATGTCTCAACCGCTTCCGAATCGTTTGCGGGTAGTTGCAGACTTGCCGTCAAAACGGCAAAATAATGCCTCGTCGAAACTGTTTCACACCAAAGCCTCGATCGCACAAGGAGACACACATGGCGCGACCGGTCACGTTGTTCACCGGCCAGTGGGCTGATTTGCCCGTACAGGAAATGGCCCGCAAGGCGAAAGAATTCGGCTATGACGGGTTGGAGCTGGCCTGCTGGGGCGATCATTTCGAGGTGAAGAAGGCCCTCACGGACGACAGCTACTGCAGCCGAAAGCGGGAGCTGCTCGAAAGTTTCGACCTGCAATGCTTTGCGATCAGCAATCACTTGGTCGGCCAGGCCGTGTTGGACATCATCGACGAGCGGCACAAATTGATCGTGCCGGACTATGTGTGGGGCGATGGCGATCCGGCGGGAGTTACCCAGCGGGCGATCGAAGAGATGAAAGATACGGCTCGAGCGGCCCAGAAACTGGGCGTGAGCGTCGTAAACGGTTTCACCGGCTCCAGCATCTGGCACCTGAACTACTCGTTCCCCCCCGTGTCGGCCAAGATGATCGACGCCGGATTCGAGCTGCTGGCCGAGCGGTTCAATCCGATCCTCGACGTATTTGCCGAATGCGGCGTCAAGTTCGCCTTGGAAGTCCATCCCACGGAAATCGCCTTTGACCTGTACACGGCTCAGCGGGCGCTCGAGGCGTTGGACCACCGCGAAGAATTCGGCTTCAACTTTGACCCCAGCCACCTGCATTGGCAGGGCGTCGATCCCGTCGAATTCATCCGCGCCTTCCCCGACCGGATCTATCACGTCCACGTCAAGGACGCGATCACCACGTTGAACGGCCGTAGCGGAATCATCGCCAGCCATCTGAACTTTGGCGATCATCGCCGCGGTTGGGATTTCCGCAGCCCCGGGCGCGGCGGAATCAACTTCGAAGAGATTATCCGAGCGTTGAACGATATCAAGTACGCCGGCCCGCTGTCGGTCGAATGGGAAGATTGCGGGATGGAACGCGAGTTCGGCGCGCGCGAAGCCTCGCAATTCGTCAAGAAGCTGGATTTCGCTCCCAGCGGCCGCGCCTTCGATGCAGCGTTCGAAGAATAAACGCTCGAAGGATAGGCGTTAGACGGATACACGCTCGAACAAGAGCGGTCTGCAAGTTCTGCGTTATCTGCGGACAGCCCTCCGTTGTCCGCAGATGGTGCCAACCACCCCCTGGATTTTTAGCCATGCCCACCAACCGTCGTGACTTCTTAACTCGTGGTGGACTCGTTACCGCGGCATGCGCCGGTGCCGGTTTGCTGTCCGGCTGCGTCGCGTCGGCAGCGGCCGACGATGCGGCTGCGGCCGAATCCGGCTCGCCGCGTCCCTACGGCTTTACCTATGCGCTAAACACCGGCACGATTCGCGGCCAGAAGCTGGGGCTGGTCGGCGAGTTGGAGACAACGGCCAAAGCCGGCTACTCGGGCATCGAGCCCTGGCTGGGTACCATCCACGAGTACGTCCAAGCGGGTGGCGAGTTGCGGGACATCCGCCGCCGCTGTGAGGATTTGGGGCTCAGCGTCTGCAGCGGGATAGGCTTTGCGGCTTGGGTTGTCGACGACGACGACCAGCGCCGTGTCGGCCTCGAGCAGATGAAACGTGACATGGACGTGCTGGCCCAGATCGGCGGCACGCACATCGCGGCCCCGCCTGCCGGCGCCAATCGCCCCGGCAGCCGGCTCGACTTGGATGCTGCGGCTGCGCGGTACGCCGCGATCATCGAGTTGGGGCGGGAAATGGGCGTCATCCCGCAGATCGAGATTTGGGGATCGTCCGCGAACCTCAGTCACGGCAGCGAAGCCTTGTACGTAGCCGCGCGATCCGGCCGGCCCGAAGCCTGCGTGCTGCTGGACGCCTATCACATGTACAAAGGCGGAACGCCGCCCAGCGTCCTGAAGCTCCTAGGTCGGCAGGCCGTCCATTGTTTCCACATGAACGACTATCCCGCCGAACCGCCCCGTGAAACTATCGCCGATGCCGACCGGATCTGGCCTGGTGACGGAATCGCGCCGTTAACTGAAATGCTGCGCTATCTGGCGGGCAATCATTGCCAAGTCGCGTTGTCGTTGGAGTTATTCAACCGCAGCTATTGGCAATTGCCCGCCGAAGAAGCGGCCCGCCAGGGATTGGAAAAGATGAAAGCCGCCGTCGCCGCAGCCGGGCTGGCGTGATGCGGCCCGACGTGGCGCATGTGAATCGGTCAGGGGGGCCATCTGGGGATTGGGGCTTGTCTTTTGGCCTCGATAAGAGTTAAATAGAAAAATCCCAAGCCGGAGGGTATCCGAATGGTGAGGGGTCTGATTCGAAATCAGATGCCGGGAAACCGGTTGCGGGTTCGACTCCCGTGCCCTCCGCTTGAGAAGAGCCACGGCTCGTAAGTGCTGTAGTAACAGTGGCTTGCGAGCCGTGGTCTTTTTCTTGCCACCCACTTGTCCCTGGTATGCCTCCGGATTCTTCAAGAACCAAAAAAAGGACCATCCCAGCGCTACGATTTGGAGGATTTGCAAACCTTCAGTCAGGAGACTCTCGGATGATCACAAAGACCAGAAAACGGAAATCGACAGGAACGAAAAAACGCTTTATCGGCAAACCTGCCGGTCAGATTCAAGAGCGGGTTCAAGCCGTCGGCCCGGAACATTTTGGCGTCGTGGCGGTGGACTGCGCCAAACGGCGATCCAAATGGATGCTGTGTAACTTCTTTGGCAAGGTCGTCGTCGAACCGACGGCCGTGGAGCATTCCACAGGCGGCCTGCGCGAGATGACGCAGCTTGTCGCCAGGACCTGCCAGGCCGAAGGATTGACCGACGTGATCGTCGCCGTCGAGATGACCGGGATCTATCACAAACCGGTCCAACGGGCGTTCCGCAAAGGCGGCTTCGACACACGCATCGTGCATCCCTTCGCGTCGAGCCATTACCGCCAGCCGCTGCATCCCGATGCAAAGACCGACGACCACGATCTCGAAGCAATCTTCCAGGCGGCGATCCGAGGCTACGGATTGGCCACCCTGCCGGTGGGCGAAGTGTATCAGTCGCTTCAAGCTGTCTCGCGCCACCGCCACAACTTGGTCAAGCAACGTTCGCGGCTGATGGTCCAAATTCGTCGCCTGCTCCATCAAACCATGCCGGGGTTCGCCGATCTGTTTGACGAGGGCAAGTTGTTTCACCACTCCATCGCCTTGCCGGTGGCGCTCCAGTTCCCTTCCGCCGAAGCCATTCGTGAAGCGGGTGTCGACGGCATCTCGCGCCGTCTGAACCAGATCCACGTCAGCTTTCAAACACGCACGATCGAACGCATCGTGGCTTGGGCCGGGAACGCCACCGAGCCCTCGGAACTGACGCCGATGTATACCCGACAATGGCAACAGCTCAACCAAGTTCGCCAAATGTGGGACGAACAGATTCTGGCAACCGAGCGAGAAATGGCGGGATTTCTCGTAAAAACGCCCTATGTTCTCTTGCTCACCGTGACCGGCATCAACGTCGTCTCGGCCGCGCGGTTCGCCGGAGAAGCCAGTCCGATCGAGCACTACGCCTCGGCTCGCGCGATCAACGGCCGCGCCGGCTTGTTCCCCTCACGATACCAAAGTGATGAAGTCGATCACGCCGACGGCTCACTCATCCGTCAGTGCAATCGCAAGCTGCGCGGCGCGGCAATGCTGGTAGCGGAAAATTTGATCAAGTGCCATCCCTACTATCGTGGAGTGGCGGAACTGTGGAAACAGCAGAAGGTCGATCCGCGCGACCGCCGTTGCCGGATTGCCAACCGAGCCATGCGGATGGTCTATCAACTCATCGCGGGCAGACAAGTGTGGCGCGGCAAAGGCGTCGATCGCGAATACCTGCTGGCCAAGCTGCAAGAGTTCCATCGCCTCCACCAAACTCCGATCGACCAATCGATCCGAGACATGAACGAGGCTTTTTTCTGGTTGCCGAAATCCGCTTACGCCATGGAAGCGAAACCGCTGGCGGAATTGGCAGCCAAGAAACATCGTGGCCCCAAACGCATCGGTGAATTGTTGATCCCGCTCCTCATTCGACTTGGAGTTTCTATCGAAGATGGTGTAGAATTGGACACGTCCGAAGCTCGGAGTTCTGACTGACTTGTTGTGCTGCGAGGCACACTGACACCATCGTCTTTGTCCCCGAGGGTATCGGCTGTGTGTCGCCTCACTTCGCGTGAGCTGGCACGCGCCGAATCAGCCCGTCGAAAAAGCGTGATGCTCTGTCAGCGGTTCGAACGCCGGATGAGACAGTGTGGAGCTTTCGAGCTTCGGATATCTACCAGGGTGGCGAGAACGAACCACCTCAGCTGACCGAGACGTGCCGACAGCCAACCAGTCCCTCGACAACGAGCCCAAAAAAACTATCATTATGGTAGGTGCGCTCAACGTACGCGCATCATCAAGAACGCAAATTCAGCCATGACAGTGCTTTGGGCTTCCGTTCGACGGCTTTGACGTAGGTCCGAGAGGACAATTTGTCGGGATCAATGAGGTGCAAGTGCTCGCCGATGAAATCGTGGACTGGCGAATCCCAAAACCACAAGGCTGCGTTCTTGTGGATTTCCAGCGGCGTCGGATCGAAGTAAACGAACTGCGCGCGGTCCACGATGGCAGCGAACTCGTGGAAGTCCCCGAAGGCGAAGCGGTTCATGATCAGGCAGACCCGCGAACTGGTCCGGAAAGAGCTGGGGATGCCCTCCCGCTCCAGATCCTTGTTATCGGTCTGCCAGTTTACCCATTTCCAGGGCCTGCACTCGGTAAGATCGCGGAGCAAGAAGCGACCCGTGCGATCCGCCCATAACCGTTCCGCGTCGTCGAACACCAGCAGTTTGTTCCGATGTTGATAGGCTAGACGGTATGCCCCTACAGGTGTTATGTTGCCCTTCACATAATGGGCAATCGAGAATTCCGTGCCGTCACGGTCCCTGCGAGGTTGGCAGCACTGTTCGAATTCACAGCTTTTCGACAGTCCTTGACGGCCTACGACAAGCAGAAAGTAGAACTCGCCATTGAAGAACGAGTCGCGGAACTCGCGAAGTTCGTCGAAGGTCCGAAGAACTTCGGCATCTGGGGGTACAATCTTGCTGCGCATGCTGACTCCTTTCACGGTCGTAACGCCCAAACGTCGGGCAACTTCAGTTGCCTTGTAAAGCACACGGCGGCGACAGGCCGCCAGCCCTAGGCGTTCTCGATTGTCCGTGAAGGTCTCGCGAGTGTCAGGCGGAACACACTTGGTGTTGACCCGGAACTCAGCGCCGCTCCCAGATGATGGCCTGACCACATTCGCATCAGCGCCACAGGAAGGCGCCGACCCGCGGGCGTCGGTGCGGAGGCTAATGGTCTCCTTCTAGTAATTATGACTCAAACGAGTGGTTTTTTTAGCTCTGCGGCAGCGATGTTCAAGCCGCCCGCGTACCGTGATTCCGGCACTTCCGCACCTGCCTTGCGTCGGTGTCGCCCGAGGTGGCACCGACGCGGCCTAGCTCCGGATACCGCGCTCGCATGGCCACGCCCCGAACGCGGCGTTGTGAACGATTGCCGGGATCTGCTGGCATGCAAACTCCGAAGACGGTGCGGAACGCCCCAAGGACGCTCCGATCTTCCCGTACGAAGAGGACTTTGACGAAGGAGCGATGGAACTGCCGCCAGCACCCGTTGCGAGAGCGGAGTGCGACCGTCGTCAGGAAGTCATCGCTAAGATCGTCGGCAAACGAGTGTCTGTTGCCCGCCTCCTACCAATAGTTTGTCGACCGACGTGTTCGACAAGCTAATCTGTCGGCCTCGACCAGCACCTGTTGGATCGCGGCCAGGGGGCTACGTCGCCCAAGTCGCGACGCTGGGCGAACGACGCCACTTCCCCACATGAACGCGACACGGGCGAACGTGGGCGGGACGGGCGCCGAAACCGGGGCTGTCCTCGGCTTCTTGGCCGGCTTCTTTTCCGCCCTGCTGCAGAGGGGAAGAAATCTTGCATCCGGCTGAAAATCGGCTATTCTGATCTGATGGGCTGAAAAGATGTCAACGAAGTACCAAAGCACGGCGAGCTGACGGCTTGCTGGAATTCTGAATTGCGGGAAGGGGTTTCTTGGGTTTGGCGGTTGACGGAATTGGGGGCATCGCGTTTCGAGGCAGGGGTGCCACCAACGGAAGGGTTTTTGGAACTGTTGGGCAGATCAGCGCTAAAGACGGAGGCGCGTCGGTGTCGCAGTAACCGGCATTTGCCGCGGAGGAACGGCCAATTCAGTCACCACGCATTGCAGTAAAGAAAAATTGCGACGATGACATGATCGCACAGGACTTCATTCCCGAGTAGGAGGACTACTGCCCGCCCGTCGACCAAGATCTCAGCGGCCAAAAGGAACGGCCGGACGAGTCTCTCGCGCACATCTCCACGGTGCGGGTACGTTTGAAGCAGACCGCGAAGCGATGCAACGTGGGCGCGATCGAAGCCGAACCGCGGCCTGTCATCGACCATTTTAAGGAAAGCCTTCCATTGGGGATGGGAGACTGGTTTGTGCTGAAAGCAGTCGACGAGTAATGCGGATAATGGCATCGACTTCCGGGTGCATCTGTCACACCGACCGATGGACGGTCTCGCCAAACGTATGGCCGCAATAGATCGTGTCGGAGAACCATCGAATACTGGCATCTCAGAAAGGACGTCGAATGGGCAGAGAGTATTCCTTCATGGACAGCGAGTTTCGCAGCGCCAGGTACCGCGACGAATCGTCAGGCGATTTCGTGCGTGGATTGGTCGCCATTGCGATGCCGTTCAAGGGCGAGCAGAGTACCGACGTCTTCACGGTCATCAAGGAGGAATGCCTTAAGATCGGTCTCGATGCGCAAAGGGTCGACGAGTATGTTCGCTCAGGCGTCGTGATCCGCGACATCGCCCAGTTGATCGAAAATGCGGAGTTCCTCGTCTTCGATCTCTCCGGCGAGCGTCAGAACGTCTACTATGAGTTGGGGTACGCTCACGGTGTCGGAAACGAGGCATCCGAAATCCTGCTCATTGCGAAAGAGGGGACGCCGCTCCACTATGACATTGCCGGACTAAGAGTTCAGTTCTACACGTCTCCGGATCATCTGCGCTCGATACTCGCGAGCACGCTGCCCGAGATGGTGCGCGTCGGCCGTTCGAGGGAGTAGGTTCTATTGGAGACGTGGCCACGATGAAACGGAGGACTGCCCCACGACGGCAGAATCGCCCACTTGGGTACAATCGCCCACTCGGGTTCCTGGGCATCGATCTGGGCGCATGCACCAGTGCCGCGGCCTGCATCGAACACGGGGGACCTGCCCTGATTCCGGGGGCGGATGGCAGTTGTTTGGTGCCATCCGTAGTGTATTTTGGGGGCCATCGTGACCGCCGGGTTCTTGTCGGGCATGCTGCCGTCCGTCGGCCTGATGAAGCGGTTCGACTGGTGAAAGATGGCCTTGACGATGGCCCCGACACGACCACGATGGGTCTGATGCATACGTTCTCGGACGTTGCGGCGATCCTGCTCGAGGAACTCAAACGCAACGCCGAAGCCCACCTGGGCCGCACCGTTGCCAACGCGGTTCTTGCCGTTCCGAATTGGTTCGGCATCGTAGAGCGGTGCGCTCTTCTTGCAACCGGCGGAACTGACTGACGAACCGGGCCAACAGGGCCGACTTGCCGCAGCCCGGGGTGCCGGTCACCATCATTGGCCCAGGCTTATTGCTCGCGGTATACGCATGCAGTCGAGCCAGCAGATGCCGCTGGCCAATGAACAGCCCCGCGCGGTTCTCGATGAAGAAGTCGTGATAGGCTCGCTCGGCCTCCAGCGGTTCGACTTCGGGAGCCGCTTCGGGATAGTCCGCCTCGATTGCCGACCAAAGGTCGTCCAGTACCTGTTGGCCAAAGGCATCCAGGGCCTCGCGCCGGTAACCCTCCCGCACGGGCAGCCCCGACACCTTGATTCGCTCTTTTAGCCGGCTCAGCTTCTCTGCGCTCTCCGCGTCCTCTGCGTGGAAATCCCGTCGTTGTTCCGCTGGCAAGGTGTCGATAAACACCGGATCGCGGAAGTAGAAGAAGGCGTGCGACTGCATCTGGGGGTTATTCAGCACGCCATGGTAGATCTCCATCGCGGTGAGGGAGTGGCCCGGCTCGATGTGGCGGAGCGAATCGAACTGCGGCTCGTCGGGAATGTCATAGCGGGGCGGAATCCAACCGTATCGTTCGCCCAGCAAGCCGACGAAGAACGGCCGGCAGTCCTCGATTTCCCGCAGGCAGATTTCGAGCGCCCTGCCCCGCTGGGCGTCCTCCTCGGTCACACCCCAGCGCAGATCCACATCCAACAGGTGCAGGTGCCGTTGAGCGCACCGTTCCCGCAACTCGGGAAAAACGACACGGACCAAATGATCCCGCTCCGCGTGCATGTCGCGGAACGTGGACGAAATGAACACACGGACGGTTTTCCAGTTTGCAGCCACGTGTCATCTTCGCCAGGAGGATCATCGATGAATCGAACCAGCCGCTATTCTCCTGCGTTCGGCGGGGCGGAACAAGCGAGTTGGCAGGCCCTCATACATTTCCGGTATGACGCTATGTCGGAACGGTCCTCCGACGCGGTCACAGTCCCAAAGCGACCTTCAGTCGCTGATCCACTTCCGCCTGCAACTGCGGCCCGATGCGGCCCAGTCGGCGGCTGACCACCGTTTGCTCGATGGCAGCGAGCTTGTGTAAGCGGATGACCGAACGTACTCGCAATCCCGTTTGCAGAAACTCGGGATGAGACGTCTCGACCAGCACGTCCGTCGCGATCACGCCGCCGCGAACAACGCTGGATATTCCAGCCACGATCAGATCCTGTCCGATCAGCCTGGGCGACACAACCAAGCAGGGACGCAACGTCGCCCCGCTCAAGTCGGTGAACGGAAACTGAGTCAGCAGCACATCGCCCCGTGAAATCGTCGGCATTAGATCGGCTCACCGTCATGCACAGAATAGACTTCTTCGCCGGGGGCATCCCAGAAATCAAACGCGCCTCCCGTCTCGGCCAGCCGCATCATGGCCTGTGTGGACAAGTCGTCGTCTGTCCCGTGGACAACAACCGGTTCCGACTTGCGCGCGAGTTCCAACAATCGTTCAAAGTCCTGCTTCGGCACAACCGCTTGTCCGTCAATCCATTGAGCATGAATGATCGTCATGAGTTCGGCCCCTCTTTTGCCGTTCCTGCGTTCACCTTTCGACGCATTATACTCTTGATCCAATCATGCCGCTACGGCCTGGCCAGACGCAACGCGTTTTCGAGTCGTTCGAGCCTGCCGAGGGGAGAACGGGGCCGGGTGACTGGGGATCTTTGAGGCCGGCACTGAGCTTCGGATTGGCCCTTTGGCCTTCCGAATGGCCTTGCCGAACGCCCGGGTGATGAAGTGGATATCGCAACGAGGATCTTGTCCCACTGGGCCCCGCGTTTGCGAGCCATGCCGCCGCACAGCGCCACGGCCCGCGGCAGGCAGCCGCACTTGCGCGCTGCAATCGTTTCCCGGAACGTCAGCCATCGAGGCTGAAGAATAGTGCTTGCCCCGAGTGATCGCCGGCTACAATCGTTTGACCGTCTGGCGAGAAGGCACAGCAGAGCAAGGGACTCTCTACGGTGAAACTTGCGATGGCGACGCCGTTTTCGAGGTTCCAGACTTTCAACGTGCGATCAACGGAAACCGAAATCGCTCGCCGCCCGTCCGGTGTCAACGCCACCGCGAAGACCACCCCCAAATGTCCGGAGAGAGTCATCAGTTCTTGAGCGCTGTGCAGATCCCAGACTTTCAACGTCCTGTCCACCGACCCTGAGACAGCCCGTCGGCCGTCGGGAAGTATCGCCACCGCCCGGACCGAGTCCAAATGCCCCATCAGGCAGTGCATCTGGCGACCTGAAGCGAGGTCCCACACGATAAGCGTTCGATCCTTCGAAGCCGATACCGCCCGCTTGCCGTCGGGGGTCACCGCCACCGCAACCACCGGCTCACGATGCCCAACCAGCGTCCGAAGTACTCGGCCGTTGTGCAGGTCCCAGACTTTCGAGGTTCCGTCCTCGGAAGCCGATACCACCCGCGTGCCGTCCGGCGTCACCGCCACCGCTTGCACGCGGTCCTTGTGCCCCTCGGGAGGCCTTCGGAATACCGATGCCACCCAGGCCAGCGTCAGGCCGATCACCCCCAGACCCGCAACGACGAAGTCCATCGGCAGCAACCCCCAAGAGTCCACCTGCGCCCCTAGACGCAAAGCCCTAAGTGCGAGGTAGCACAGCCCGATGATCGCGACGGTCGCGGCATAGGTGCGTCGGAAATGGCGCTCGCGAGACGCCAGGACCTCTGGAGGCGGGGAGGCCAGGCTCGTTCGTCCGAGCGTTTGCAGCGGCTGTCCACTCTCCAGATCCCACACCACCAGGGTTGTATCTTCCGATCCCGAAACAACCCGATGCCCGTCGGGCAGCACAGCTACGGCTTTCACCGAGGAGCGCCCGATGTCCTTCCCGAAACTCTGCCGCACCCGCTGGCTCTCCATATTCCAGACCTGGAGCATGCCGCTGCGAAAGGCTGCGACGAAGCTTCGGCCATCGGGCGTCACCGCGAGCGAGTAGATGTCTCCCTGATCAGGCTTCGGAGCTTCCTGAGGTAAAGGGAGAGCCCACACCTTCAGCGTGCCGTCCCGTGAACCGGAAACCACTCTCTGGCCATCGGGGGTCACCGCGACCGAGTAGGCCGCATCGAGGTGATCCACCTGTCCCGCGAACTGCAGGTTCTGCAAATCCCATGCCTTCAAGGTTTTGTCCAGGGATCCGGAAATGGCATATCGGCCGTCGGGCGTCACTGCCAGGCTCAGTACCGATCCACTGGGATGGCCCAGGAAGGAGTACCGGTTCAGCCTGTTTGCCAGGTTCCAGACCGCCACCCGCCCGTTCTTCGCTCCCGATATCACCTGGTGGCCATCCGGAGTCACTGCTAGCGCCTGGAACTCGTCCGAGGGGCCGTATAGTCTGTCCAGTTCCAGCCCTCTTTCCAGGTCCCAGACGCGGAGGGTCCGATCCAAAGATGCGGAAACCGCACGCCGACCGTCGGAGGTCACCGCCACCGCTTCGATCCAGCCCTGATGGCCTCTGAGCGTGTGCAACATCTCCCCCGTCTCTAGATCCCAAACCTTCAACGTCCAGTCTTTCGACGCGGACACGACACGCCGCCCGTCGGGGGTGACCGCCACGGCGAGGATTCCGCCTGCGTGCGCCTTGCCACTAATGGCCCTCTCGGTTTCGCTCTGTCTCAATGTGCCCCGCAGCTCGCCGCTCTCCAGATCCCACACCCTCAACGTCCCATCTTCCGACCCTGAGATCACTTTGCGGCTATCGGGAGTTATAGCCGCCGCCAACACAGAGCCAGTATGGCCCGCGAGAACGAGCAGCTCCTCTCCCCGTTCCAGGTCCCAGACCCTGACTGTTTTGTCCACTGCCCCGGAAACCACACGCCGCCCGTCGGGTGTCACTGCTACCGACAGGACCGTCCAGGAATGTCCCGCCAAAGCAGTCCGATAGGGGGCATCCGGTGGGGACAGGCATGCACTCAAGGGCCGGAGCCAGAGGCCCTTTTGCGCTCGGGAGGCTTGAAGCAGCAACGCTGGGACTTCTGGGAAACGCCGCTCGTCGAGCAGTCTTCCGATTAGTTGTCCGGCCAACTGAGACGCATCCAGGACGAGTACATGTGCCGACATTTGAAGCGCTCGCCGCGTTATGGCCAGGGCACTGACGCTGCTCGGCTTCGCTATAACCTGTTGCTCTGCCGGCAGGGCCAGATCGAAATCGTCGATCAAGGTGTACGGACCCAATGCACCGACCTTGGCGTCGAGGAAAACAAAGTCCAGTAGGGTTTCTTTCAGTTTGCCCACGTTGTTCGAGTGAAACAGGTGATAGGGTAATTCACTCAACGCATGAGCATCGGGGAGGCACCATCGGCAGTGAAAGAAATCGGCCAACTGTGCATGACCGTACCGTTGCTTTTCCTTTGTGTCCAAACATCGCTCACGAACCGCTTTGAAGAGGTTGCGGTGGTAGAAGTCAATCAGCCCGGCACGGCTGAACAGGTACGGCCGCAGTTGACGCAGCACCGGAAACAAGTCATCCGCGCCATCGAGACCGGCAACCAGCTCTTGCAGTTCTCGCTCGGACAGGCCGTGCCGTGCTGAGGCCAGCAGCGTGAGCACTGTCTCAACCAGCTTCTCGTTGAATTCCTCAGCTAGGCGTTCGATCACCTGGGTAAAGATGGCCGTGGCGGTATCGCCTTCTCGTGGGAATGTGGCAATCCGCTCGTTCAGTCGCTCATAGGGGGCGAAGCCACGCAGCTCTTCCAGCGCTACCAGCAGGAACAGGGGATTGGCCGTGGCCGGATTGCTCAGGAGCAGACGCACCTGGTCATCGTCCAGAGTTTTGGCCGATAGGGACGGCACCTGGCGGATGATCTCCCGCTGTTCTGCATCGCTGAGAGCAGCCAGTTGCACTGGGCAATGCTCCCGCCAACGAAAGGCTTTCAGCACGGGTTCGGTTTTGCGGGAGTCGGTGATGCAACTGACGATCACCTTCACCTGCGGCGGCAACCCTGTCGGCAGCCAGTACAGCTCCTGGGCGCGATCGGCTTCATCCAACTGATTCAGGGCGTCAATCACCAGCAGGACGCGCGTATCGGTGGGAACCTTGCCGACGAACTCCCGGAATGTGACCGAGAGCTTGGTCGCTTCTTCGGGCACGTCCTCGGCAAAGCCGAAGCGGGCCTTGAAAACCTGGCAGAAACGCCGCAGCATGTCGCGCAGGTTGGTCGAACGCGGGCTGCCCCCAATGAAGTGTGGGATGACGAGCGTCTGCGGCTGCTTGTGCTGGTAGTCGCGGACAAACCGGGCCAGGGCCGCGGATTTACCTGAGCCCGACGGTCCTGTCACCAGACAAGGAACCAGGTCATTTCCGTCCGCGAAGGCGAGCAATGCGTCGTTGATCTGCTCCCGGCCCACATAGACGCGCAGCCGGGACTCCAGGAACCGCTCGTGGTAGTCCTGCTCTTCCGCCAAAGGGTCCGTGGCGGTAACCACAGGCGGTCGTTCCGGCAACTGCAA
>Ga0351891_1107_pt1 | contig 32012 bp, 26 predicted proteins | sample TotcelFGM3001K13_FD_206768 | JGI IMG/M metagenome (GOLD analysis project Ga0351891, IMG submission 206768) | Enriched cells from coal bed in the Powder River Basin, Montana, United States - Total cells FGM rep3 HSBNCT.FGM.300.1.K13 ... | reverse complement strand
CGGCCATGCACAGGAGCTTGTTGGCGGCGTCAAACAGATAAAGAAATGCCGCGTTTTCTCCGTTCATCGTGCGGAACTCGTATTGGTAATTGGTTACTTCCGCGCTGACATTCGGCATAAAATAATCTCCTTTCTCAAAAAAATTATTTCAGCAAACCCTCGTCGACCGGCGATCGGCTCCCTCCGGAGACCTGAAAAACATTATGGAGATTTGACCATGATTCACTGTAATATTCAACCTGATTTTGTGATCGTGATAACGGGCCGGCTCCATTCATTCAGGAACCTTCTTTTTTAAGAGTTGCGGGATGTCACAAAATTATTGCCTGCCCGCCGAAGGTATGATAGTTTAACCGCGACTAATTTTTCCCGGAAACATGGACAGGCGAGGAGCTCCACATGAAAATAAGGGTGCTGGGTTGCCACGGTTCGCAACTGCCTCATCGCAATACAACCAGCTTTCTCATTGGGAAAAATGTCCTGATGGATGCGGGATCCGTCACGCCGGTGTTGACTCTGGAAGAACAACTGCACATCGACCACATCTTTGTTACGCATGCCCATCTGGATCATGTGCGTGATATCATGTTTCTTGCGGATAATCTTTACTATGCGAAGCGGGAGAAACCGCTGGTTGTCTGCAGCAGCCGCGGAATCATTGAGACGATTCACCGCCATTTGTTCAATAACGTCATCTGGCCGGATTTCTCCAGAATTCCCAGCGTAAAAGCCCCCCTGATCAAATTCGAAATCCTGACACCCGGCCGGACGAAAATGCTGGGCAAATGGCAGGTGCGGGCGATGGCTGTTGATCATACCGTAGAAACCATGGGATTTCTGATGGAGTCAAAAGGGAAGAGCGTTTTTTTTCTGGGCGACACAGGACCGACTGAGGCTGTCTGGAAAATCGCCGGTAACACGAAAGGGCTCAAAGCGATATTTATTGAAACATCTCTGCCCGGCAGCATGCAGAACATAGCAGATCGAACCGGACACCTCACCCCGGTGACGCTGGCTGCGGAACTGAAGAAAATGAGCAATGTTTCTCCGCAGATTTATCTTTATCATATGAAGCCGCAGTATGCGGAAGAGATCCGTCGCGAGGTTGCGGCACTTCAGAATAAGAAGATTCATATCATTGAAGACGGTCAGGTCATCCGCGTTTAATTTACCGGCAAGCTCATGAATAAATTCAATCCCGGCGCTTATCTTTCAGGCCTGAATATCGATGTGATACATTTTGGCCTGGAAGCGATCGGCGAACTTCTGACCCGGTTTGACAATCCGCAAAGCAGCTATCCAACCCTTCTGATCGGCGGCACCAACGGCAAAGGATCGACCTCTGCGATGGCGGCGGCCATCCTGGTTCAAGCGGGATATCGGGTGGGTCTTTATACATCTCCCCATCTGCGGGACGTCCGGGAACGGATCGTCATTAACAGTAAAAAAATCCCCCCTCAAAAATTCAGCCGCATTCTCTCGGAGATCAAATATCAGGCCGCTCTGCCTCTAACATATTTTGAAGCCCTGACCGCGGCGGCGCTGATTTATTTTGCACGTGAGCAGGTTGATATCGCTGTGATGGAAGTGGGACTTGGCGGCAGGCTCGATGCGACAAATGTCTGCCGCCCGCTGGTTTCCGTTATCACCAATATCGGTCTTGAACATACGGCTTATCTGGGCAATACTCTGACGGCGATTGCCGGTGAAAAGGCCGGGATCATCAAACCGGCGGGCATCTGCATCACCGGTGCTGCGCAAAAAAAAGTTGTGCAGACGATCGCCGCGGTCTGCCGTGAAAAAAAAGCCGCTCTTTACCGGTTCGGGACGGATTTCAGGATGACGAAACGCGCGAACGGTCTGGCTGACTACCGGGGGATCGGCAGGCAATTAAAGGGTCTGGAAATTTCTCTGCCCGGCGGGCATCAGGCTGGGAATGCGGCATTGGCGCTGGCTTCGCTGGAAATCGTCTCCAGAAGCGGCTTTGTCGTTGATGACGGTTCGATCCGTGCCGGCTTGAAGAATACACGCTGGGAAGCCCGGATGGAAATGCTCTGCGCCGGTCCATTATTCCTGCTTGATGGTGCTCATAATCCCTCCGGCATGAGCGTTTTGCGCCGTGCCCTGCAAAAGGATTTTTCCTGGGGGCGGTTGATTTTGATTTTTGCGGCGCTTGCGGATAAAGATTATCGCAGGATGCTGCAAATCATTGCACCCCTGGCCGCCCGGATAATTTTACCGCCGCTAAAAACGGTCAGGGCCGTTCCCCCAAAGCAGATGGCCTCAGCCGTGAAAGACCTGGGTTACCGGTCGACGGTAACGAAAAGCGTTGATCAGGCAATCCGCCGGGCTCTGGACACGGCCGATCCGGGAGACATGATCTGCGCCGCGGGATCTTTATATCTTGCGGGCGAAGTAAAACAAGCATTTCATCAAATCCGATCTTGTGGTAAGGCGTAGCGCGGAAGAAAAAAAGCGGCCCGGAACATACGGAGCCTATCACCCTGAACCTCCGGCAAGCCGGAAACCGGGTGGAAAGAGGAGAGGCCGCAAATGCCATGCACAAGACGAAAGGTAAACGTATTGCTGATCGCATTCAAACATTATCTGGGCCGTGCTCTTCCGGTAATCTGCGGCGTCTTGTGTTTCGTAAGCGGCGTTTTTGCCGAGGATATGAAGATTCCTGCCGACGTGCCCGTGAAAATCGAAGCGGACAATTTGTCCTATGATAATGAACACGACATTTATTCGGCAGAAGGCAACGTTGTGATAACATATGGTGACGGCGTCCTGACCGCTGAGCGTGTGCAATTCGATCGCAAAAAGAATCTGGCGACCGCCGAAGGGGACGCATTTCTGAAAATGGCGCAAGACACGTTGCAGGGCGATAAAATCGTCGTGAATGTGGAAGATAAAACCGGTGTCGCTTACAACTCCAAAGTTTTTTATGGACGCAATCATTTTTATATCAAGGCCGATAAGATTGAAAAAACCGGAGCCGACACGTATACTCTCGAACAGCCGGTGGCGACGACTTGCGACGGGGACAATCCCGACTGGCAAATAGCAGGTTCGACAATGAAAGTCACCGTGGAAGGGTTTGGCTGGGTGGCCAATGCCCGTCTGCTGACAAAAGGTGTTCCGGTCTTCTATACACCGATTATCGCGTTTCCTGCAAAGACCAAGCGTCAGAGCGGGTTTCTCCTTCCTTATCTGGCCTATTCCAGAAGCAAAGACGGCGTCGATATCGAGATCCCCTTTTTCTGGGCGATTAATCCCCAGCTGGATGCAACCTTATATTCACGCTATATGGAAAGGAGAGGATACAAGCAGGGGGCGGAATTTCGGTATTTTGCGGGCAGCAATTTTTCCGGCACCCTTTACGGCGATTACATGGAGGACAGCAAGGGGATCACGGAAGTCGTCGATGCGGGCCTGTCCCGCGACTGGCAGGAAATGCACCGCCGGTGGTCCTACTACGCCAATACCGAAACGAAATTTGATTCCCAGTTCTATGTCCGGACGGACTTGCGCCGCGTCTCCGATGCCTGGTATTTCCGCGATTTCAGCGCTCACAACTATTACCTGACCAACTATTCGACATCGGAGGAAGACCCGTTTCGGAGAGTTCCGTTTCAAGGGAATGAGTCATTGCGGTCCCTCGAATCATCGGCGCGAGTGTTTAAGGGATGGAATAATTATAATATCATGGCCCGCATCAGTTCAACGGATGATTTTGCTGTGACCAATAATGATCGGACCCTTCAGACCTACCCGGAAGTTATTCTGACCGGCATCCGGCAGCCGCTTTTTGCGACGCCCGTCTATTTTGCGTTTGCCGGTAATTATGATTACTTTTACCGCGGCGAAGGCACGAGGGGGCACTATGCCGATGTCGCGCCGACGTTGTCGCTGCCTTTCAGCCTGTCCCGGTATGCGAAAGTTGTCCCCCAGTTTACGGTGCGGGAAATCTACTGGAACCGGGATGACAGCCAGGTCGGTTCCGAGGGCAGGAGCGGCAACCGGACCATGTATAACGCCGGCATTGCTGCCAGCACCCTGCTCTCCAGGGTCTTTGATGTCCGCGTCCTCAACTGGGATAAGATCCGGCACGAAATCAAACCGGAGGTCGTTTATTCCTATGTGCCGGGCGTCGGTCAAAACGACATCCCCGACTATTTGCCGAGAATCAGTTCATTGCTTGATCCCTTCACATCTTTCAATAAAAGCGTTACCGCCGATCAGTGGACGGAGCAAAATGCCGTGGCCTGGGCGATCACCAATACGGTTACTGCCAGGCTGAAAGACAAAACCGGGGCGAACGGGTATCTGGAATTTTTGCGCTTCAAGCTGTTTCAGGTCTATGATATTCACGAAGCCAAAAAGGATATGACAGGCGTAGTTGCGGAGAGGCGGCCCCTTTCCGATTTCGGAATCGAGCTGGATGTGAAGCCTCATCCGTATGTTTCGTTTGCCGCGCGTAATAAATATAGCCCCTACAACGGCTGGAAAGAAATGAATTTTGATCTGGGTTTGAACGACCGGCGCGGCGATAAATTGACGTTCGGTTACCGCTATACACTTGATTCAATTGAAGAGATTAACATGGACTTGAAGGCTGTGATTACCGAACGGCTGAGCGCCAGACTGATTGTCCGGTTCGACCAGTTCAATAATCAAACCGTCGAAAGCACGGTCGGGCTTATGTATATCCAGCAGTGCTGGGGCATCGGAGCGGACTATAGCAAAACGTACGATGATGAAAGAATTATGCTGAAAATTTCTCTGACCGGGCTTGGTATACTCGGTATTTAATTGCATATTTTGTCGCTATGCCGTTTGAACAAGGCCCGTCCGTCATTTCGGCGGGAAGTTGGCGGAATAATCGGGCGACGCAAATATTTTTCTTGACAAACGAGCGGTAATTGCATAGCTTGCATCTTTAAATTTTTAACTAAAGTGGCGGTTTAATATGAAAACATTTTCAGCGAAGGCAGAAGAGACAAAGCAAGACTGGCACGTGGTTGACGCGTCCGGCAAAGTATTAGGAAGGCTGGCGAGCGAGATCGCCCTGCGCCTTCGGGGCAAGCACAAAGCTATTTATACGCCGCATGTGGACACAGGCGATTTTATCGTGGTGGTTAATGCGGAAAAAATTATCCTGACCGGTAAAAAGCTCACCGATAAGATCTATTATTCCTATTCCGGTTATCCGGGAGGATTAAGAGAAACGGCCGCCGGGAAGATGCTGGCGGAAAAGCCGGAAAATTTAATTCGCATTGCAGTGGCGGGCATGATGCCGAAGAACAATCTTGGCAGAAAAATGCTGAAAAAACTGAAGGTATACAGTGGCAATGCCCATCCGCATGAAGCCCAATGTCCGCAGACTTTGGCCGTTTAATTTGCCCGGGGCGACGATCGATTACAAATTTATTTGGGAGATATCATGACAGTACAACGTTTTTATGCAACCGGTAAAAGAAAGAGTGCTATTGCACGCGTCTATATGAAAGCAGGTAGCGGCAATATCGTGGTGAACAAGAGAAACTACGAGGAATATTTTTCCCGTCCCAGCTTGAAAATGATTATCCGGCAGCCCTTGGAAATCACCGGTAAGAAAGACCAGTTTGATTTGTATGTTAATGTCAGCGGCGGCGGCGTTGCCGGTCAGGCCGGTGCCGTCAAACATGGAATTTCCAAAGCCCTTCTGGCGTACGACGCCGACTTGCGTCCCATTCTAAAAAAGGCGGGGTTTTTAACGCGTGACGCCCGCGTCGTTGAAAGAAAAAAATACGGCCAGCCGGGAGCCCGCAAGAGATTCCAATTCTCCAAACGTTAATCATCCAAGGGGGGCTTTCAGGCCTCCCTTTTTTTTGGAGCTTTCTATGAAAATTAAAGCAGCGGTATTCGGTGCCAGCGGATATACCGGACAGGAACTCATCCGGATTTTATCATGCCATCCGCAGGTGGAACTGGTAGCCGCGACATCAAGGCGCTATGCCGGAGTTAAAGTGGCGGAGATTTTTCCATCGCTTTTCGGGCTGACGTCGCTTACTTACGTAAACGCCACGGCCCAGGAGATCGCCGGTCTTTGCGATGTGGTTTTCCTCGCTTTGCCGCACGGCGTCTCCATGGATATTGCACCCGTCTTTATCCGGGCGGGCAGGAAAGTGGTCGATCTTTCCGCCGACTATCGGCTGCGGGATCTGGCTACTTACGAGAAATGGTACGCCAAACACCATAGTGCCGACTTGTTCGGGCAGGCAGTTTACGGGCTTCCCGAGCTTTACCGGGAGGCCATTAAAAAATCCCAGTTGATTGCCAATCCCGGTTGCTATCCGACCAGCATTATTCTTGGGCTGACGCCCGTTCTCCAAAATAAACTCGTGGATGTCTCCACGATTATTGCCGACTCCGCTTCCGGAGTGAGTGGTGCAGGTCGGGATCCTGTTGTCGGGTCGCTTTTTTGCGAAGCGGACGGCGGGTTCAAGGCATATAAGGTCGGGAAACACAGGCACACGCCGGAAATTGAGCAGGAATTGAATGCCCAGGCCGGGGAAATATTTGCGATTTCTTTCACCCCGCACTTATTGCCGGTGAAGCGGGGCATTCTGTCTACGATTTATGCCACCCTGGCGAAGGACATAACGCTGGCCGAACTGCACGCCATGTATCGATCAGCTTATGCCGGTGAAAAATTTGTACGGATATGCCCACTCGGAACCACTCCGAATATTTCATCCGTTTGCGGATCAAATTACTGTGATATCGGCCTTGCCCATGATCCGAGGACCCATCGGGTGATTATTGTTTCCGCGATTGATAACCTCATGAAGGGTGCAGCCGGACAGGCCGTGCAGAACATGAATCTGATCTGTTCTCTGGCGGAAGACAGCGGTCTTACGATGCCCCCTCTTTATCCTTAATGAAAGTCATAGAACATGTCCCTGAAAATATTTAATACAAAAACGAGAAAGAAAGAAACTTTTGTACCCGTTAAAGAAGGGGCCGTCGGCATGTATGTCTGCGGCATTACCGCTTATGACGTCTGTCACGTCGGGCATGCCCGCGCCGCCGTGGTTTTTGATGTCGTCTTTCGGCATTTAAGAACCCGCGGCTACACGGTCACCTACGTCAAAAATTTTACCGATATCGACGACAAGATTATTGATCGGGCGAATAAAGAGGGCGTCGGCATCGGCGAGATAGCCTCGCGATACATTAAGCTGCATGATGAGGATATGGCTTCGCTCAATGTTCTGACGCCCACGGTAACGCCAAGGGCGACCGATCACATGGCTGACATGATTGCTTTGATCAGGACGCTCGAAGAAAAAGGCATTGCCTACTCGGTGGATGGGGATGTGTTTTTTGCGGTTAACCATTTTCCTGCATATGGCGGTTTATCGGGGCGCCATCTCGATGAGATGATGGCCGGCGCCCGCGTGGATGTGAATGACAAGAAAAGAAATCCGCTCGACTTCGTCCTGTGGAAGAAGAGCAAGGAAGGCGAACCCTTCTGGGAGAGTCCCTGGGGAAACGGCAGGCCGGGCTGGCACATCGAGTGTTCCGCCATGAGCCGGCGTTATCTGGGCGAAACATTTGATATTCACGGGGGCGGCGAAGACCTGATTTTTCCGCACCACGAAAACGAAATCGCACAGTCCCAGGCGGCGTCGGGGAAGCCGCCGGCAAATTACTGGGTGCACAACGGCTTCGTGAAGATCAACGCGGAAAAAATGTCGAAGTCTCTGGGGAATATCTTTCCCATCCGCGAGATTGTCAAACAATACCACCCGGAGGTTCTACGGCTTTTTATGCTCCAGAGCCATTATCGAAGTCCCGTGGATTATTCGGAGGCATCTCTGACGGAGGCCCGGACAGCGCTTATTCGCTGCTATACCGCTTTACAGCAGATGAAAGAAACGCGGGCCATGGTTGCCGAACAAGGCAAAGAAAAGACTGTTGCCGTGCAGACCCAATACGTCAATAAACTGGACGAATTAAAAAACAAGTTCGATGGTGCGCTGGACGATGATTTTAATACGGCGCAGGCTCTGGGACATGTCTTTGACGCGGCGAGGCTTGTGAACCAAATCACAACGGTGGAAAAAAAAATGCCGATGTCTGCCAAGCAGGTGATCCTTGCGGCCGCGGCAAACGTATTCATGCATTTCGGCAACGGACTGGGCGTTTTTCAGTCGGATCCGGACGTCTTTTTCCAGGTGGACCGGGATATCGAAGTTCGGAAGCGCGGCCTGAAGACGGCGGACATCGAGGCGCAGATTGAAGAGAGGCAAAAAGCCCGTGAAGAAAAAGACTGGACCCGGGCCGATGATATTCGACAGGCACTGGCTTTGCAGAAAGTTACCTTAAAGGATTCTAAAGGCCGGACGACCTGGTCGATTGAGTGAGAGCCGCCCCTGCCGGTTTTTCCATGTTTTATCCGTAAAAAGCTTAATATTTATTTCCTTTTGCTGAAATATATGGAAAATAACGTATGCGGTAGTATATACTTTTTTGTATTGATGTCATATCTTTACATTATAAAATACATTATTTACGATGAGGCAGAACATGAAAAACGTATCCGGTAAATGGTCAGTATTCGTCATTATTCTCCTGGGGCTGCTTGTTGTCTTTGGATCCTCTTCCGACAGCAAGGTTCCCGCCAAGGATAAGAATATCTACAAAGAAATCAAAACGTTCAACGAAGTTCTGGATATGGTGCAGAAGAACTATGTTGATGAAGTGGACCCCTCCCTTCTGATTCAGGGAGCGATTAACGGCATGATCAAATCCCTGGACCCGCACAGTGCGTTTATGACTCCCGATGTCTATAAGGAACTGGAAGTTGAGACGCAGGGGCGTTTTGGCGGAATTGGCATAGAGATTACGATCCTGAAGGACGTGCTGACCGTTGTTTCTCCTATTGAAGATACGCCCGCATTTAATGCCGGCGTAAAGTCCGGCGATCAGATCGTCAAAATCGACGGCAAATCCACAAAAGACATTACCATTCTGGAAGCCGTTAAAAAGCTGCGCGGCCCGAAAGATACGAAAGTCACCATCACGATCATGCGGGAGAATATGATCCAGCCCAGGGACATCATCCTGACCCGGGCCATTATTCAGGTCAAGAGCGTTAAAGCCAAAACCTTTGATGACCACATCGGCTATATTCGCATCGCATCTTTTCATGAAAGGACCGCTGTCGATCTGCGCAAAGCATTGTCTGAAGTGAGTGAAAAGACAAAACCCATGAAGGGACTCGTGCTCGATTTGCGAAATGATCCGGGCGGACTTCTGAATCAGGCCATTGAGGTTTCCGATATGTTCCTGAAATCGGGCATTATTGTTTCGACGCGCGGGCGGACGAAAAATATGGAAACCAAGACGATGGCCAGAGACAACGGGGATCAGGATATCATTGTTCCGCTGGTCGTCCTGGTAAATGAAGGGACCGCAAGTGCGGCGGAGATCGTCGCGGGAGCTCTGCAGGACAATGGCCGGGCGCTGATCATCGGAACGCAAACGTTCGGCAAAGCCTCCGTTCAAACCGTGATCCCCCTGGAAAACGGTTCCGCACTGAAATTGACGACGGCCCGATACTATACGCCCAAGGGCCGGTCCATTCAGGCCGAAGGCATCAAGCCGGACATCGTCGTGAGGCTGATCCGGCCGGCCGATGAAAAAGAAGATCGGTTCGAAGAGCGCGTCCGGGAAAAAGATCTCAAGGGGCACATTAAACCGGCAAAGGAAGACGGCACAAAGCTCGAGGAAAATAAAGCCGAAGGTCTTAAGGGAACGACGGATCTGGACAAGGACAATCAATTGAAGACGGCCGTTGATATTCTGAAAAGCTGGCAGATCATGAAGAAGGACCCGGTTAACTGAGCGCGTTTTTTTAAGAGAGCTGTTTTTGCCGGCTATGAAAAAGAAGAATAAAAAAAAATACGTCACGGCGGCTTTGATCACGCTGATGGTTTTGTCCATCGCCGCAATCGTTTACGTCATCGCGTTTCACGAGGAAGAAATGATTGCGGTTACGTCCGGGCCGGCCGGGAAGAAGCACGCAAAGATTCGGGAGACTGATTCGAAAGAAAAGCCGTCTTTGCAGCCGCAGGTGAAGGCGCCGGCGAAGGCGAAATCTTTGACCCAGGCTCCGCCCCCAATGCCGAATAAAGAAACAAAGCAAGAAGGGCAAGAGACTCCTGTGCTCCCGCAAACCGGTAATGAGCCCCCGCAGAAAGAAAAGATCGTTATTGCCAAGCACGTACCCCGGCGTTTGCCTTTAAAACAGGTGGCCATCATTATCGACGATATCGGGTATGATCTCGCCACCGTGCGGGAACTGCTGAGTATCGATGCGGATATCACCTATGCCATTTTGCCGCTCGTTGCCCATTCGCGGGAAGCAGCCGAAATGATACACAAGGCCGATCGTGAAACGCTTTTGCACCTGCCGATGGAACCGCTCTCCTACCCGAAGGAAAAACCGGGCAACGGGGCTCTTTTTACGGACATGAATGATGAAGAACTTGTCTTTCAGCTCAATTCCGACCTGGCTTCCGTTCCTTACGTTTCGGGGGTCAACAACCACATGGGCTCCAAATTCATGTCCAATGAAGAACGGCTTCTGCCGGTTTTTAAAGAACTCAAAAGAAGGGGTTTGTTTTTTATAGATTCGCGGACGACCAGAAATTCCAAAACGACTGCGGCATCGCAGAAAGTTCATTTAACGGTCGCATCACGCAAAATCTTTCTGGATAATGAGCGTGATTATTCCAAGATCTACCGGATCCTGATGGAGGTAGCCCAAACGCCGGCCGACGGATCGCCGCTGATTATCATCGGGCATCCTCATCCGGAAACCATTCGGGCGATCAGAGACGCAAGCAAAGTCTTCAGGGAAAAAGGAATATCGATCATCCCGGTCTCCAAATTGCTGCAGAAGCAACCGTCATAAAGGTATGTCCCGGCTGCCCGTTTCCCGGGAGATAAGAATTGAGAGTAACGATCATCATGCTGAACAAGACCATCAACTTCATTATCTGCGGATTGATTATTCTTGCGGTGTTTGCCGGCTGCGCTTCTTTGCCGGCGAACCGGCCGTTCGTTTCCTATCCGGCCGTCCAGGAGGAATATTCAGGAGATGCCGCCTATCACTATTCGCTGGCCGTGTTAATGCGGCTGGACGGAGATCTGAAGGGGGCGATCGATGAAATGAAACAGGCGCTCGCCGTCCAGCCTGATTCTCCCTATCTGACCACGGAACTGGTCTCCCTGTATGTTGAGAACAACAATATTGACCTGGCGCTGTCCGTCGGAGAGCCCGCATTGGCCAGGCAGCCGGGGAATATCGAACTTCGCTCCATCCTGGGCGGTTTATATTTTACAGTGCACCAATACGATAAGGCCGTTCGGGAATATCAGACGATCGTCGATATTGATCCCAAGAATCTGGTGGCTTATTTATACCTCGCGACCATCTACGCTCAGGAAAAGAAATATCCGGAGGCGGAGAAGGCTTATCGAAAAATGTTCGAAATTGATCCCGAAAATATTATCGGCGGTTACTATTACGCAAAGATGCTGACCGAGATCAATCGCTTCGCAGAGGCCGAAATCCTCTATCAAAAGATCATTCAACAAAGGCCGGCATTTGAAGCGGCCTGGCTCAGCCTGGCTCAGCTTTACGAAACTCAAAACAAGTTTGATGAAGCCATCAATGTTTATCGCCGTTATCTGGATACGAATCCTGCGCGTGTCGGTTTCCGGATGAAGATTGCCGAGTTGCTCGTGAAGGCGAATAAGGCGCCCCAAGCGGAAAAAGAATTTAAGGAAATTTTGAAAGTTGATCCTGCGAACCGTGAAGTGCGCACCGCGCTGGGACTTTTATATTACGATATGCGCCGCTTTGATGAGGCGGTCGCAGAGTTTTCCTCTCTTCTGGAAATGGCGCCTCAGGATGACAAACTGCGTTATCTTCTGGCGAATGCCCTGGAGCAAAAAGGGGATGCAGGGCAGGCTTTGGCGATGTATCAGAAAATAGCGCCGGCGTTTGAATTGTATGCTAATGCCCAAATTCATGCGGCCATGATTCTGAAGAAGGAGAACCGGCTTGCCGACGCCGTCTCGGTCATCACTCAGGCTATGGGGAAGAAGAACGATCAAGTGGTCTTATATCTTTATCTGTCATCGCTGTATGAAGACAGCAAAGACATGGTCAAAGCGGAAAAGATCATCAGGGAAGGCATTGCGCTTTTTCCCCGCAATACGGATCTGCACTATGCGCTCGGGACGATTCTGGAAAAAGTCAATCGGTTCGAGGAAAGTATTCAGTCCATGGAGAAAGTGCTGGCGCTGGATCCCCAAAATGCCGACGCTTTGAATTTTATAGGTTATTCCTACGCCGATCGGGGAATGCGTCTCGACCAGGCCGAACAAATGATTGTTCAAGCCTTAAAGATCAAACCGGACAACGGTTACATCCTGGACTCTCTGGGCTGGGTGTATTTCAAAAAAAATCAATACACGAAGGCGTTGAATCAACTCAAGAGAGCACTCGAACTCCTTCCGGATGACCCCAACATCCTTGAGCATCTGGGGGACGTTTATTTGAAAATCGGTCAGAATAAGAAGGCGGCCGAATACTACCGGAAAGCTGTGAAGATTGATCCCAAGAATACCGCACTCAAAAAGAAACTCGACAATCTGATGATTGAAAAATAACGTGAAGAGGCCATTGCAATTGGTTTGCAGAAAGTGTCTCCTATATGTGTGAGCTGTATTTCCCCGGCAAGCGGTTGATGATTTTATTTGCGGCGGCGATGCTGTTGTGCGTAGGCGGGTGTGCCGGAGGGGCGGCTCTTGGACCGGGTATGCCGCCAAAGGCTTTGGAGATGGTTTCTCCGACGCGTCCTGCAACAGACAGGGTGACGGCTATCGCGCAAATTGATCTGGTGACGGCCGAGGGGCATTATCCGATCAGGGCCGTGATGATCTTACAGAGACCGTCCTATCTCCGTCTGGAGATGCTGCCGGTGATCGGAACTCCGGATTTTTTTCTCGCGGCGTCGCCCGATGAGATGAATATATTTATTCCGTCGCAAAGCGAGTTTTATTCAGGGAAACCTACTGCCGAAAATCTGGCGCGTTTTTTACCCTGGTCTTTTACCCTTCAAGAAATTGTTATGATTTTGTCCAGCACCTATCCGCCGCTTGACGGGACAAAGGTGTCTTATGAAAGTTACCTGGACGACGCTCTGCTGCGCGTTGACATGAGGACGCCCGCGGGACCGTCGCAAACGATCTGGATGGCGAAGAATGAGAAAATGGTGAAACTGATCCGTTACGATCCGCTCGGCCGGGAGACGTATCGGGCGCTTTTTGACGACTACGCGTCCGGGAGTGCTTTTGCTGAAAAGATAACGATTCAATGGGCCGATAATATAACTTCTATTTCCGTCAGATATTCCGACCTGAAGGTTGAAAAGAACGGCGATCTGTCCATCTTTAAATTGCCGGTTCCGCCCGGAAGTAAAACCATTTACCTGGATTAGTCCGCCAAACAGGTTTGACTTGTCCAAGGCACTTCTCGGGTGCAGGGTGGCCGGCGGTATAGATGGGCGGAGATGTGTCGGGTTTTACAAAGCCTGCAGGTTGTGTCGCGTCATTGCGGATGCCCGGAGGGGGCTTCGTTATAAAGACCCCTCCGGACGATCGGGCAGATCTATTTGATTTCCTGAAGCTTGGAGCGTGCAATACGCGCCTGACTCGTGTTGGGATAATCTTTGATGACCTGTTGCAAAAGCAGCTTGGCGCTGACCTTATCGCCCAGATTTTGAAAAGAGATTCCTTGCTTCAAGAGCGCATAAGGAACTTTGTTGCTGCTCGGGAATTTCTTGGTAACTTTTTCATATTCAAGAATGGCTTTTTCATATTTCTTTTCAAAGAAATAACATTCGCCAATCCAGAACTGGGCGTTATCGGAATATTCGCCCGCCGGATAAGCGGCCAGGAAGCTTTGGAAAGCTTCTCTGGCCTTCGGGTAGTTGCCGTTCTTGAATGTCTGGTAAGCCGAAGCATACTGTGCAGCCTTATCCTGCTTACCGGCCGGATCCTTGGTTGAAGCCGACGCGTCGACGTCAATCGGAGAGTCCTTCTTGCTGATTTCCAGGAAATTCTCGATGAAATTAACTTTCAAGAGAAGATTATCAATCTTCTCTTTATAGGTATCATCCTTCTCCCGGGCAGCTTCCTTTTTCAGAGACTCGAGTTGGCCCCGGAGTTGCTGGATCTGATCGCGCAGCTCGGCAAAGTCAGCAGTTGTATTGGCATGACCTTTGCGCATGGAAGCGAGAGCCGCTGTGTTTTTCTCCTGATCTTTCTGCAGGTGCGCAAGCCGGGAGTCCAGACGCGTATCCATGGAGGCGAGCTTTGCTTCCATTTGCTGGTTTAATTCCGAACGCACCGCATTCAAATCGGAGGACGTTGCGCAACCGGCAAGAGTAAAAGCAAGCGCCGAGAATAATAAATATAATAGAGCGCGTTTCAAAACCTGCTCTCCTTCTGCGTTATTTCAAAAGAAACTGTACGCGTCTGTTCTGTGCCCAGGCTGCTTCATTCTGACCCGGATCGAGCGGACGTTCTTCACCGTAGCTGACCGTTTCCATGCGCGAAGCGTTGATGCCCAGGTTCACAAGATACTGCTTGGCTTCCTGCGCACGTCTTTCACCCAGAGCCATATTGTATTCGGCGGTGCCTCTCTCATCGCAATACCCTTCCACGACGATGTTGGCAGCGCTGTTCTTGGTGAATATTTCGGCATTGGCTTTCAAGATTTCACGCGCATCGGGGCGGATAGCGGATTTATCATAATCGAAATAGATGTTCTGCACGTTCAGGGCGGCCAGTGCCGCCGCATTCCTTTTCGCTGCGGCATCTTTTGCGGCCTGGGCCTTCAGAGCGGCTTCACGATCGGCCTGTTCTTTTGCCTTGCGGGCGGCTTCATCATCCTTCACGGCAACCGGAGCTGCCTTGGCTGGTTCCTTCTGTTGCTGGACGGCCTCATCTTTGACCACTGCCTTTTTTTCCGCGCAACCGCTGAAAAGGGATAGACCAAACGCTAAAACCATCAACATACCTATTAAAACTAAATGCTTCTTCATGATATTCTCCTTTCGTTACTGAAATCGTTATTTTCAAAAGATTCAACGAACGGTCAAAGTAAAACATAACATACAGGCCGACGTCAACAAAAATAATATAGAAAACAATGGAATATGATGTGGGTTCAGGGAGAAGCGCGGCAACCGCGCTGCTTTTCAATGTCCCTGTCGAAGTTAGACTTAATCATGTTGCTTTCTATACGGCAAAGGGTGAAAAATAACAACCCCAACGTAAAAAAAATTTTATTTGACTCTGGGCGACCACGCCGGCATGACCAATTGATCTTTTCTTTCCGTAAGAATGCGCGTATTGAGCCCGTTGGAATTCATGACGCTGATGCGGCTTGCCGTCCCCTGCCGTGAGCTGAAAACAATCTGCCTGCCGGAAGGAGACCAGGAAGGGTACTCATTGTCTGCGTTATCAAACGTCAGCTGAATAAGATTGTTTCCTTCTTCGTCCACGGAAAAGATTTGATAATTATGGTTGATGAGGCCTTCATAGGCAATTCTGCCGCCGCGGGGAGACCAGGAAGGGGATGTGTTATAATTGCCTTCAAATGTGATTCTCTTGACGTTGCTGCCGTCCACATCCATGACAAATACCTGCGGCGTTCCGGAGCGATTGGAAACAAAGGCGATCTTTTTGCCGTCCGGCGACCAGGCGGGAGAAACATCAATGGAATAACTGCGGGTTAAACGACTGAATTTCAACGTGTCGATATCCAGAACATAAATTTCTTCATTGTCGTCTTTACTCAATGTCAATAATAGTTTCTTGCCGTCCGGAGAAAAAGAGCCGCATAAATTCAGGCCTGGAAAAGAGGAAACTTTTCTTTCTTTCCCTGTTTTTAAGTCATGCAGATACACTTCCGGCCGGCCGCTCCTGTAGGATGTAAAAGCCAAATATTTGCCGTCCGGCGACCAGCGCGGCGCAGCAAGGATGCTTCGATGACTGGTGAGATTTCCTGCCTCCGACGCGCCATAGTTCATTGCATAAATATCGGAACCGCTCTTCTTTTTGATAACGAAAGCAATGCGCGTGTTAAGGTCTCCTTCATCTCCGGTCAGTGCCAGAAGGATATCAGAGGCAATAGCGATTGCCAGAGTCTGGGGGGTCTCGGTATTCCCCGTATATTTCTTATTAAAGAGCATTTGACCGCGCGTGACATCATACAGGCGGCTCTCGGCGGCGATATCTTTTCCGTTAACGATCGTGTCGCCCCTGAGCAGGAAATCCGCGCCGATGACCGACCAGTCGGAAAAACGGATCGTTTCCGGTTGTCCCGGCTCAACGCCGTCCAGAAAACTCTTTTTGTCCAGAAGATTAAAAATTCCCGACAAATCCAGATAGCGCCTGATATGGTCGGCAACAGCCGTATTGATGTCCGTCGGTGCCGTCGGTGCTTTCTTGCTTTGAAAATCGCAGACGGCAATCGGGAATTGCTGAAAACCCGGTGCATCGATATCAATATACACTTTGGCCTGGGCCATACCCTGCAGGAGGGTGATGAATAAAAGAATGAAGAACGTTGATAGCTTCGCGGTAAATGTGATTTTCATTTATTGGCTGATCCTTTTTTCTTATCTATTGCAATTCCGCGGAATGAAACCGGATGCCGATTTCGAGGGAGCGGCCGCTCACCCATCCGGCAAGCGGCGGGAAAGGAGCGGACTTTTTAACCGCGCGAAGAGCGGATTCGTCAAAATAGCTGTTGCCGGAGCGTTTTTCAAATCCGATATATTCCAATACGCCGCTCTGCGCGATTCGCACATCGATAATCGTTTCCACGTTGTCTTTCGGTTTTAATGCCTGGGGCAACGTCCAGTTCTTTTTTACTTTCGACCAGACAAACCGGCTGTAGTCATTGATCCGAGTCTGCTGATCGGCCGTTGTTGCGCCGGCGATGCCTGAAGGCGGCGCGGCAGTAGCCGGTTTGTTTGTCCCGGCGTTTTCGAGCTCTTTTTTCCGGATGGCACTGATCGCTTTTTCGATATCCGTTTTAACGGCTTCGTCTTTCTTAACGAGAGGTACGGCTTTCGATTCCATGGGGCTGCGCTTGAGAATGACCGAATGATCCGTCGCGGGAGACTGCAGAAGGCTTTTCGTCCCGGCCAGCCCCTGTGAGGACAGCACCGCTTCTGGGCTCACCAGGGCCACGGTATAGGGTGCGCCGAATGTTAACTGTCTTGATGGGCCGGAAACGGTGACGATAAGGGCGGCAAAGGCAATGAGGTGAAGAAGCAGGGAAGCGAAAAACATGTTGTAGGGGCTGCCGGTATCGCCGAAAGGGCTCTTATTGGACGGCCGCGACGTCATTTTATGCCCTCAGGCGGTTCGGTAATCATGCCCAGCTTATCGACCCCCGCTCTACGTATTTCCGACATGACTTCAACCACAAAGCCATAGGGGACGCTTTTATCGGCGCGCAGAAAGACCTCCCGGTCGACGCGTTCGGCAAAGATGGCGGCAAGCTTGGCATTGAGATCCTGAAGCGGCATCCGGGTTCTGTTGAGAAAAATTTCCTTATTTTCGTTAACGGTCAAAACCAGCTTTTCTTCGGCGAGGTCGATGCTTTTCGACTTGACGCGCGGCAGGTTGACATCAATACCCATGGACAGCATCGGCGCCGTGACCATGAAAATGATGAGCAACACCAGCATAACGTCAACCAGCGGTGTAACATTAATTTCAGCCATCGATTTTTTTTCGGAATTTCTTCTGCGCTTCTGCCGCATCATGCATCACCAAAGCATCAATCTATTTATGAATAAGATAACGTTCAACGATATTCAAAAACTCGTCTGCAAAATTGTCCATTTCCTGAACCATGGTTTTGGACTTGTTCAAAAAGTAATTATAGAAAATAACGGCTGGAATCGCTGCGGCAAGTCCCGCGGCCGTGGCGATCAGCGCCTCGGAGATACCCGGGGCCACGACAGCCAGCGTTGCCGAACCGCGTGCGCCGATAGCTTTGAAGGTCTCCATGATTCCCCAGACGGTTCCGAACAGGCCGATGAAAGGACTTGCGGAACCGGTTGTGGCCAGAAACCCGAGCGCACTTTCGAGTTTGGTCATTTCCGTTCCGGAGGCGCGGTTGAGCGCTCTCTCCACGTTATCAAGGGATGAAAGGCTGATGTCCTCGCTGCGCGCTGCGTCTTTGGAGAGCCGGTTCATTTTGGTCAGTTCGGTATAACCGACGCGGAAAACTTCCGCCGTTGTGGAATAGGAATATTTTTTCGCCGCCGGCAGAATGTCGGAGAGTTTGCTGCTGCGCTGATAATCGGAATCAAAGGCTTCATTTTCGCTCTTTATTTTCCGGTAATACCGAAATTTAATAAAGATGATGGTCCAGGAGACGACGGAGAGAATGAGCAGGATCAATAAAACAAACTGAACGACCCAGCCGGCATCCAAAATCATGCCCAGCAGAGAGCCGTGAAAATTGCTTCCTATGCCTAAAGACCCAATATCTTTCACTTTATAATCTCCAAAAATGGTTTTTAAATTTGCGTTGTAACGTAAAGGAAAAAAAAGGGCTTGTCAATACATCTTTTAATAAGCGCGAATCGCTCCGGCCGCCAAGCAGGTCCGTCGAAAATAAGGAGCGAGTTTATGTGCAGCCCGCGGCCAAAGCCTCGGCTCACCGCTGCCAAGCAGCTTGCAGTTGACATTTTTCCGTATCAGTGTAATTTCAGATTCGCCGTTTTTGAAGGACTGTTGAAAATCCGGCTTCTGCAAAATTCATTCAGGGGGATCGACGTATATGTTCTGCCGCAGCGTTTCCAATCGAACCGTATTATTGCTAATCTTGTCCGCAATCGCGCTGTTGACCGTCCTTACGGGCTGTGGAGGCGGCGGCGGGGGAGGGGCCGCGGCCCCGACTTACAGCATTTCGGGTGCCGTGAGTGGTGATGCGCCGGCGGGCGTGACGATCAACCTGACCGGTGCGGCCACCGCTTCGACCACGACGGGCGCGGACGGCACATTCACCTTTACCGGCCGGGCGAACGGAACCTACACGGTGACGCCGGTGAAAGCGGGTAATGTCTTTAACCCCGTCAGTCTGGTCGTCGTCGTAAGCGGAGCCAATGTTACCAATACCAACTTCACTGCAACTGCTACTGCCGCTTCCACCTACAGTCTTTCCGGCACAGTATCCGGGGTGGTGCAGGCGGGTGTGATGATAACGTTAAGCGGGGATGCAACAGGAACGGCCGTGACGGATGCGAGCGGCAACTACAGTTTCCCGGGTCTTGTGAATGGTAGTTATACGGTGATGCCTTCCCGGACCGGCTATGTCTTTACGCCGGTAAACCTTGCTGTAACAATAAGCGGTGTCAATTCAGCGGGGAATAATTTCACATCAGAACCAGTTCCTGAGCCCACGTACAAACTATCGGGCAACGTCAGTGGAGCTATCGCCGCGGGCGTAACCATCCAGCTGACCGGCACCGCCACCCTGTCAACCACAACGGATGCGGGTGGCAATTACGAATTTTCGGCTCTCCACAACGGCAATTACACGGTAATCCCCAATAAAGAGGGCTATACTTTCAATCCGGCGAGTACGGCGGTAACCGTCAACGGGGCGGATCAGACAGGAAAGAACTTTGTAGCGACGAAAATACCGGGGAAATACACTGTCTCCGGTACGGTCAGTGGAGATATTCTGGGAGGCGTGACGATTACATTAAGCGGGGGTGCCTCCGCTTCCACGACGACCAACGCGTCCGGCAATTACAGTTTCTCCAATGTTGCTGAAGGCAGCCTCTGCACCGTAACGCCTTCCGCCCCCGGCTACACATTCACACCGGGGAGCAGAAATGTAACCGTTACCGGCGACATCACTGTCGGCGATTTTGCCGCCGTGGCCAAACCTTCGGCGACGTGGAAAGAATATGTTCTAATGACATCGGCATCTGCAGCCGGTTGGCGCCGCCGCACACTGAAGTTCTCGGACGACAATCCCGCAATTTTGTTTGCCGCATCCTCGTGTCTGGACAGCTCAAGCAGCACAACGTGTCCTGCCGCAGGATCGCTCACCTGGACCACCAGTTCAGGTGTTATAGCGGAAAGCGGAGCAAGCGCGGACAGCAGTGTTCACATGACGATGACGTCCACGGGGAATTTCATCGCGGGAACCGGCAACGTCGGGTCTTCTTCGGCGTTGAGGGTTAGCCTGAAGGTTTTGCCGGGCACGGTTTATTCGAGCGCCGACATCCAAAGCAAATCGTTTGTTTTCCACGAACTGATCGTCGGCTCCGCGACAAAGTGGCGCTATGGGAGCGGCGCGACAGATGGAGCCCGCGTGGTTACAATCGCGAGCCAGATCGAACCTTCCGGTCCCACCACGCCTGACAGTTGGGGAACTCTGAATGTAGATGCCGCTGGTGTGGTTACCATCAGCGGAATTCCAACGTTCTCGGGATTTCTGGCCGATGATAAGAAGACGATTGTCGGAACTTACACGAGCGGAACAACGTACCGGCTGATGATCCTGCAAATCACCATGCGCAGTGATTATCCGGTAGGGCCGCTGCCCGCGTCCATCTGGAAAAGCAGTATCCTGGCCAAAAGCACCAATATACCTTTTGTCGGCGTTCAGGCCGGATGGATCCACTGCACCAACACGGTGGATTCCGGCGGCAATATGACCTTTGGCGCGGACTGGACGAGCAATAACAGCTTGTTCAGCAGCAACAGGCCCACCACTGCCTTTACCGGCTCCATCACGTCGTCGGGTGAGGTGACTATGACTGGCAGCAGTTACAACGGGCAAGCCTCGGATGACTGGAATTTCCTGATCGGAACCATGACTTTGGAGGTGACGGGCGGTAGTGTCTATTTACTCCAGATAAGCACCAGATAAAACCATCCGGCGGGTGAAGGCAATGCCACAGACAAGCCTTCACCCGCCCGGGGCCTTCCTGTTTTAGTATGATTTCCAGACCATTTTCTCTTTTTTGAGAGCCCATAACCCTGGTGCTGCGCCACAGGGTTATAAATGGAAAAAGCAAAGCCCGTCATTGCGGGCAGCCCCTTGGGCTGCGCCTGCTCCCTGACCAGGGGGTGGCAATCCGACGCAGTCGTTGCGATGCGTGCCCTTCAGGGTAGGACTCAGTCCGCGGCAATCTCATGAGATTGCTTCACTACGTTCGCAATGACGTGTTCATGTTTCCTGGGAGGGTATCGTGAAGACGAAAATGGTCGTAGGAAACCGGTCGCGACCGTTCCCTGCAAAAGCCGACAGCGCAGCCAATGCAAATGGATGCAGATTTTCCGTTCATCAGACAGGTAGAAATATTCTGAGGAGGTAAGCAATTGTTTTTCAATGAGACAGATCCGTTCAGAGGCTTTCCGGCGGGAAGGCGATGACGTCATCGATGACGTCCGTGTCGGCCAGCAGCATGATCAGCCGGTCGATGCCCAGCGCGATGCCGGCTGATGGCGGCATATGTTTCAGCGCGGCCAGAAATTTTTCCGGCATCGCATAAGACGCCCACTGCTTTGCGGCCCGGGCCTCAGATGCTTCTGCAAAACGCCGTCTTTGTTCGCCGGCGTCCGTCAATTCCGAAAAGCCGTTGGCCAGTTCCATCCCGCCGATATAGAGCTCAAAGCGCTCCGCGACGGTCGGATCGCTCTTTTTTATTCGGGCCAATGTCGCAAGAGGTGCGGGGTAATCGTAAAGGAAGGTCGGGCGTTCGCCGCCCAGGTGAGGTTCGACATACTCGACCAGGATTTCATCGAACCGCTGCTGACACAGGGCTTCCTGCGCAGAGACCGGCGCATATTTTAAAAAAGCATCGGCTACGGCCAGCTTTTCCCAGGGTGATTCGATACTTATTTTTTTATTCTGCCGGACGATGTGCTCGTTAAGCCCCATTTTCTTCAACGCGGCGATGAGCAGGTCCTCGCATTGATCCATCAACTGCGTATAATCAAACCCGGCAACATACCATTCGAGCATCGTGAATTCCGGCAGATGTCTGCCGCCTCGCTCCCCGGCGCGAAAACATTTGCAGAATTGAAAAATCCGGGGATAGCCCGCCGCGAGGAGCCGTTTCATGCAAAGCTCGGGAGACGTTTGCAGGAACCAGTCGCCCGAGGCGATGGCTTCGATATATTCTTCGGGAGCAGGTGCGGGGATGCGAACGGGTGTTTCGACTTCCAGAAAACGGCGTTCTATGAATAAATCGCGAAGGCCCTGAATAAATCCGGCGCGCAAGTGCATGGTCTGCGACTTGCGCGCCAGATAGAAATGATCATCCTGTTTTGGTGTGCTCATAATTTTACGGCTTTTCAAAATGTTTCAGAGGCAAGGCGTGCGAGGCGTGAGGAGTGAGGCGTATTATCTACGCGTGACCTTTAGGTTATACGCCGCAGGGACGAAGGCCGAAGCGCAACGATGCCTATGAGCATTTTGAAAAGCTGTTAGCCTTTGACGCGTGTCAGATACTCTCCGGTCCTTGTGTCAATGCGGATTTTTTCTCCCTCGGAAACAAATGTCGGCACCAAAACGGTTGCGCCCGTCTGCACTTTGACCGGCTTGGTCGCACCGGAAACCGTGTCTCCCTTTGCCCAGGGTTCCGCTTCGGTGACGATCAGTTCGACAAAGTTGGGCAGGCTGATGCCGATGGGCCGATCCTCAAACAGCAGGATTTCGACTTCGATATTGTCGGTCATGTAATTGATGGCATCGTCGACCTGTGCTTCCGTCAGATAAACCTGTTCATAGTTTTCGTTGTCCATGAAACAGTATTTATCGCCTTCCTTATAAAGGTACTGCATTTTCTTTTCGCGCAGGTCGGCCGGTTCAAACATGTCCACGGAACGGAACGTGCGTTCGAACTGGTTGCCGTTGATCATGTTTTTAAGCTTGGTGCGATACAGAGCCTGACCTTTGCCGGGTTTCACAAAATTGAATTCGGTGATTATATAGGGATCACCGTCGATTTTCAGGCGCAGACCTTTTCTTAAATCACTTGCCGTGTACATAAAACGTATTTCTCCTCATCCTTTAATATTGTCAGGATTTATTTGACGCCTTTCCTAATCCAAATATTAAAAAAAGTCAAAGAAATCTTGATGTTTTCGCAAATCATTTTTTATTGACGCCGACATGGCCAGAAGCGGAGCTTTTCCCGCGGAGCCGGGCAGGTCGGCCACATATTGCGGCAGCGCGAGTCCGGAGCAATGCCTGCGCAGTCCTTCCATCATGGTCAGTCCCGATTGGACTTCCGTACGGAAATGGGTGCAGCCTTTGACGGGTTCGCAGTGAAAAAGATAATAAGGACGTACCGATGCCTTTTGTAATCCATAGAGCAGACGTTTCATTACCTCCGGGGAATCATTGATCCCTTTGAGCAGGACCGACTGATTGGAAACCGGAATGCCGGCTTCCTGAAGCATCTGGCAGGCACGGGCGGATTCCGGTGTAATTTCCGACGGGTGATTGAACTGCGTATTGAACCACAGAGGCCGGCAGCGCTTCAGGATCCGGCAGAGATTTTTTGTGATCCTCACGGGCAGTACAACGGGCACGCGGCTGCCGATGCGCAACACCTCCACATGGGGAATGGCCGCAAAAGCTTTAAGAATCATCTCCAGCTTCTCATCGTCGTACGTGAGGGGATCGCCGCCGGACAGAATAACTTCCCGAACCTGAGGGGAGTCCGAAACATAACGAACCATTTTTTTCAGACGGCCGGCAAGCGATGAGGTTTCATGGGTTTTCCAGTGCCGCTTGCGATTACAGTGCCGGCAGTAGGTTGCACATGTTTTTGTCACAAGGGCCAGAACCCGGTCGGGATAGCGATGGAGCAGTTTCGGCGCCGGCGTGAAACTGTCTTCACTTAGCGGATCCGCCGGGCAGTTGGAGGCAAGGGAAATTTCCCGCAGATCCGGAATGCACTGCAAAGCCAGAGGGTCGTTGGGATCGTCAAAGTGAATCAAGGATAAATAGTAGGGCGTAACCGCCATAGGATAGACGCCCAGTACCTTGCGCAGCTTTTCAACTTCGGTCACGGGCCTGTTTGAAATTCCGGCCAACCCGGCAATCGATGTGACGCGGTTCTTAAATTGCCAGCGCCAATCGAGCCAATTCTGACGGGATGCATCCGGAAAACAAGAAAGCACTTTTTTCTTATCCATAACATTTTAGACCATTTGCGGCAGGTGTCGTATCACAATTTCCCGTCCGTGCAAAGGAAATCCCTAAGCTTCCAAAACCTAAAAAAAAGGAGAATTTGGTAAGGGGTCATGATATGTAAGAACAGATATTTACAATTGGAGGGAGTCCGGTGGTTTCGATCCAGGAACGAAAAGAACGGGTTGCGCTTTTGTCGGTCGCGTCGAATTCGACACTGGTTGTTTTCAAAGTCATCGTCGGTGCGCTCATCGGATCAGTGTCGATTATTTCGGAGGCGATTCATTCCGGTATGGATTTGCTGGCGGCGATCATTGCAATGGTCTCCGTTAAGAAATCGCACCTTCCGGCAGATGAGGTTCATCCTTTCGGACACGGCAAAGTTGAAAGCATCTCCGGATTGATCGAAGCCGTCCTGATTTTCCTTGCGGCCTTCTGGATCATTTTCGAGGCGCTCAAGAAACTGGCATCCGCCGAGGAAGTAGAATCGCCCGGATGGGGCGTTGCCGTGATGTTCTTATCCGCCGTCCTTAATTTTTTTGTCTCTCAGAGGCTTTTTGCCGTCGGAAAAGAAGCCGATTCCATCGCTCTCACGGCGGATGCCTGGCATTTGCGGACCGACGTTTTCACATCCGCGGGCGTAATGATCAGCCTGTCCATCATCTGGATCAGCCATTTCTTTTTTGTTGATCCGCGCATTCACTGGCTGGATCCGGTCGCGGCGATATTCGTGGCAGTATTTATCCTGAAGGCGGCCTATGATTTGACCTCGCAGGCGCTCGGCGATCTGATGGACGTAAAATTGCCGCCGGCTGAAGAGGAATGGATCCGCGAGGTGATCGCAAATCGCAAGCCGGAGATTCACGGGTATCACCAGCTAAAGACACGCAAGGCCGGTAATTTCCGGTTCATCGAATTTCATATTAAAGTTGATCCGCAGATGACGGTAGAGGCGTCGCATGGCATAACGCGTGAACTCAAACACGTCATTATGGATAAACTTCCGGCCGCAGCTGTTACCATTCACGTGGAACCCTGTGATGGAAACTGCACGGAAGTGTGCCTGTCCGGCTGCCTGCTGCCTCATCCCCGACAGGGGACGGAAAAGCCGTACAGCAAAAAAAATCGTGCACAATGAATGCGCCGGAAGCGACCCCTGGCGGCCGTCGAGGCCCAGATCGGGGCGGCTCTTTTTGCTGATCCCGGGAGTGTGAATCTCTTTGCCGTGCCGGGTATTTTGCCCATGCCATAGAAGGAAGGCTCTTCAAAATCGGCGGAAATAACTTCATTATAAAATCGGTCTTATTCTTATTTTTCAATCATTGACAATATGACCCATCTATACTATTAATGTGCAAAATTAATTTTAAAGAGAGGAGTACGCTATGAAGAAATCAAATGTTTTGATGCGTCGTTTTATCTTATCGGTTTCAGGGGTGTTTCTGATAGCACTGGTGATGGGTTGCAGCTCTTTGAATTCGAGCGTAAGCAGTACGCCGGGTGCTTTAAAGGGCGTTTTTATGGATGGGCCGGTTGGCGGACTGAACTATGCTACCCCGACACTTAAAGGCGTAACCAAAGCAAATGGTATCTTTGAATATAAGGCTGGTGAAACCGTCACTTTTTCCGTAGGCACTCTGGTGCTCGGTTCCACGTTCGGAAAGCCGGTGGTTACGCCTCTGGATATCGTCCCCGGCGCGAAAGATGTTAAGGATCAGCGCGTTGTAAATATCTGCGTTTTACTGCAGACCCTGGATCAGAACGGGGATTCTGCCGACGGCCTTATGATTTCCGAGAAATCGGCATCGTTCGTGTCCCAGTACGGGAAAGACATCAATTTTAATAAGCCGGTACGCGCCTTTTCTTTTGATGCGGGTCTGCGCAGCGTGATGGCCGAACTCAATAACGTCGACGCATTCGGCGAAATGCCCAGAGCCGTGAAACCTCCGACTGTGGCGCAGAAGCACCTGGAAGCGACACTCGCAGATCTGGCGAAAAAGAAGTAATCAGCAGACATCCGTAAGCCATCTTCTCCAATACATTATTTGAGGGCTTTTGCCGCAAGGTGAAAGCCCTCTGTTTATGATCAAGACTGCAGTATTCCGTGTCGCATGTGCTTGAGCTCTTTCGTAACCCGTGTCCTCTCGAATAACGGCGCGCGAAGATAATCCCCTCCTTTTCGCCCGCCGGAATTCATATCGCCATAGCCTGCGGCTTCAATGCGTATGTGTCATCTGTGAAAAGATATATCGTTCTCAATCATCTTCGGAGAAGTGAACGCACAACCATGAGAGACGACGGAAAAACAAAGGCACAGCTGATTGCGGAACTTACGTCCCTGCGCCTGCAATATGAAAAGATCAAGGAGCAGGAAGAGAGCCTTCGGGCAAACGAGGAGCGATACCGGACCTTCGTGGATAATATTGACGACGGTTGTTATGAGTTTGACCTGGAAGGAAATATCATTTTTTGCAATGAAGGCCTGCCGCGAATCTTCGGCTATTCCCGTGAAGAATTTCTAAAACTGGACCGATGGGCAAGACATATTAATCGTGAATACGGCAAACAGGTATTCCGCCTGTATGACCGGATGTATAAAAATAATGTTTCTTCCAGAATATTGGAATACAAAATCCTGCGCAGGGATGCGAAAATTCGCGACTATGAGACTTCCGTTTCGATCATCCGGAATCAGACGGGTCAGGTCATCGGTTACCGCGGTATTGGGCGCGATATCACGGAACGGAAGGAGATGGAACGCGAACAGCAGCGCTATCGTGAATTTTTTGAAAATGTAGACGATGTCTGCGCCGAGTATGATCTGAAAGGCAAGTGCACATTCTGCAATCAGGCGACCGTTCGGGTTTTCGGCTATTCCAAGGAGGAACTGATGCAGCTCCACCATCAGGAACGCTTCCCCAACAAGCAGGAAGCGGAAAAAGTCTTTAACGCCTTTCACGAAATCTACGCCAAGGCGTTGCCCGTCAATATTGTGATTGCCGAATTTCTCTGCAAAGACGGCAAAATAAAATCGCTGGAAGCGGCGATATCGCTGATTCGCGATACCGAAGGTAATCCGATTGGTTTTCGCAGCATCGGACGCGATGTGACCGAACGCCGCACGATGGAGCACGAACTGGCGCGTTATCGTGATTTCATGGAAAATATCGAAGATTCCTGCGCGGAGTTTGATCTGCGCGGCCGGTGTACATTCTGCAATGAAGCGGCGCACCGGATGCTTGGGTATTCCCACAGGGAATATTTGCAATTAAATTATCGTCAGCGTTTTGCCGGTCCTGAAGATATCCGGCAAGTCTTTACCCTATTTAATGAACTTTACCGGACAGGCGATCCGGCAAAAATTTATACGGTGAACGTATGGTGCAAGGATGGTTCAACCAAGGCCATCGAGTCCATCGCGACGCTGATCCGTGATGCCCGGGGGCGCGTGATAGGTTTCCGCAATATCGGACGGGATGTGACGGCGCGGAAGAAAATGGAGGAAGAACAGGATCGTTTGCGCGAACAACTGAGCCAGGCGAGAAAAATGGAAGCCATCGGCACTCTGGCCGGCGGCGTTGCTCACGATTTTAACAACCTGTTGATGGGGATTCAGGGCTATACCTCTTTGATGCTGCTCGATACCGATCCGGAGCATCCGCATTTCACGCGGCTCAAGGCTATCGAATCTCATGTCTCGAGCGGTGCGGATTTAACCCGGCAGCTTCTCGGATATGCCCGCGGCGGGCGTTATGAAGTCAAGCCGGTCAACCTCAATGAGATCGTCGAGAAATCGACGGTTATGTTCGGCAGGACCAAGAAAGAAATCATCATCGAACAGGATCTGGCCGAAGACCTCTGGATTATTGATGCGGATCGCGGTCAGATGGAGCAGGTTCTGCTGAACCTTCTGGTCAATGCGTGGCACGCCATGCCGGGCGGAGGAGAAATTTTCATCAGGACCAGGAACGTTGTGCTGGAGAGGTCTCATGTCCGAAGCCTGGATGTCGGTCCGGGACCCTATGTGAAACTCACCGTCAAGGACACGGGAGTGGGGATGGACGAGATGACCCGGGAACGGCTTTTTGAGCCTTTTTTTACGACAAAGGAAATGGGCGTGATCCGGGGCACCGGCCTGGGGCTGGCCTCAGTTTACGGCATCGTCAAGGGGCATCAGGGTGCGATCAATGTCCAAAGTGAAAAAGGAAAGGGCGCGACCTTCAATATCTATTTTCCGGCCTCTTTCAAGGAGGTTATTTGCGAACCGCAGCCGGAAAGGATAACGAAGCTCGGCCGGGAAACTATTTTGCTCGCGGATGATGAAGCGAACATAACGGAAGTGATCGGAGCCATGATCGAGGAGCTGGGTTATCAATTGCTGACGGCGGGGAGCGGAGAAGAGGCCGTAGATGTTTACCTCGCAAATTCCGGACGGATCGATCTGGTCATCATGGACATGATCATGCCGGGCCTCTCCGGCGGAGCGGCCATCGACGCCATCCGGACGGAAAATCCCGAGGCCCGAATCATCCTTTCCAGCGGGTACAGCCTTGACGGAGAGGCACAGGAGATTCTGAGCCGGGGCGGGAACATCAGCTTTATACAAAAACCATTTGAGCTGACCGATTTGTCGCAAAAGATCCGGGAAGCTCTGGATTCTTAGCACCGGTGATTTGCAGGACTGCCCCTACCGGCCCTTGTAGAGGTATCGCTCAAAGAAGCGATTGTAGGCCGTCCATTCGGAATCGGTATTGGCGGCATCGGCGGCGACAAAGCTTTGAAAGGCATTGAGCTTGGCGTCGAGATCGTCCATGAAGTGAATGACCAGCGCTTCCATGGTTTTCGGACGCTTGGGAGACCCGTACTCAAATTCACCGTGATGGCTCAAAAGGATGTGGCGCAGCTCAAGAGCCGTCTTTGGCGGAAAATCGGCAATCGCCTCAATTTTCTTGTTGATCATTTCCACTCCCATGACCAGGTGACCGATCATCCTGCCTTCATCGCTGTATTCGATCAAGCTGTCGTAAGAGAATTCGTAAATCTTGCCGATATCATGCAGCATGCCGCCGGCGATCAGCATGTCCCGGTTGAGGTGGGGATAATGCTCGGCAGCCCGGTCGAGTAATCGGACAACCGAAAGCGTATGTTCCAGAAGTCCTCCCAGGTAGATGTGATGAAACCCCTTGGCCGCCGGCGCGCGCCGGAAAAGTTCAGCTGTTTTATCATCATGAAAGAAGGCGGCGAGAAGCTTCCGCACGGGCTCGGACGAAAGGGTATCGATGTAGGCGGTTAAGTCCCGAAACATCGCTGCCGTGTCTATTTTACTGACGGGCAGAAAATCCGCCGGATCAACATCCTCCGGCGCACAGGGCTTAATCGTGACAATCGATATCTGAAGCGTGTTGCGATAACTGAGAACCCGGCCCTCGATGAAGATGATGTCGCCTTTCTTAAAGATGCGATCGAGGTCCACGGCATTGTCCCAGACCTTGCCGTCGATTTCGCCCGTTTTGTCTTTGAGACGCACGTTCAAATAGGCTGACCCTTTCTGGGAGAAGGCCATGTTTTTCTCCGCCACCAGAAATGATGAAGCGATTTTGTCGCCCTGCTTAATGTCCTGAAGATAGATTTCCTTTTTTTTCAAATGAACCGCCTTTCTGTATGATCCGTTTCGATTGTTCGTATCAGATTTTTTCCCGGAGGATCCGGTGATCTCCCACGCGCACCGTCAGCTTGCTCGCATCAAAATATTCCATGAGCGGGATGATGAATTTGCGCGATAAGCCGGTTAAATCTTTAAAAGACGCCGGTGTCGCCTGACCGTCGCGGATCAGCTGCGCTTTGTATTCGTCGCGCAATTTCTCCAGAGCGGCGCGCGCAAAACACAGATCTTCGTTGATCTTGATCAGTTCCCCGTCTTTGAGCATCAGCTTGACGATGGTCAGGGCTTTGGCCTTCTGATCCTTAAAATGACTCAGGACGTCGGAAAGAGAAGGCGGCGCGAGCCCGGCCTGCGCGTAGGTCGATGCAATGGATAAATGCAAAGCGTCTTCGTCAACCGCCAGCTGCACGTGATGGGAAGCCAGGCGGATATTGTCTTTATCGCTCACGATGATTTCCTTCTTGCCGAGGCCCGCGAGAACCATGTTAAAGAGCCTGACCGATACCGTATCGGCAAGTGCGGCTTTGAGTTCTTCCTTGGAGATTCCCGCCGTTAAAGGATTCTTCTGATGATAGTCGGCAAGACTGCGGGTAATCAGTTCTTCGAGTTGCGCATACAGCCGGGCGGATAAAGACGTTGCGTCCTCGCTCGAAAGGAGGACAGCCTGGTGACTGGAAAATAGTTTTTCCAAAGCGTCCCGGACTTTTTTCACATGGACGCCCGTTCGCAGAGCGAGCGCCCGGCTCGTAATGCCGCCGAAGCCGGCGCGATCCAGAAGAACCGGAATCTTCTGAGCCAGCGTACCGTCGCGCAGGATCTGCAAATCCTCCAGGATTTTCTTGTTCTTTCTTTTGTGTTTGCCGGGCTGGGGGTCGAGAATGAGGCCGCCGCCGATGGTGGTTACCGGCGAGTAGCTGCGCAATACGAAATGATCGCCCGCGACCACGACGTCTTCACTTGCCAGATTAAGCTGGGCAAAGCATTTTTGACCGGGCGACAGCTCATCCGCTTCCAGCAGGACCATGCGCGTCATGATTTCCGTTGTGCCGGTGTGCAGGCGGACCAGCGCCCGATTTTTAAGTTTCCGCGTATTGGCGTCCAGGTATTCGAAATAAACATCCAGCCTTCGTGTAGGCCAGACGGTTTGCGGGCGCACCAGAACGTTGCCCCGTTCAAGAGTTGATTTTTCAATGCCCTGCAGGTTAATTGCGGTTCGCTGGCCGGAGAAAGCCTCCTCAACGGGAGCGTTATGCACCTGGATCCCCCGGATGCGCGCGGAGATGTTTTCAGGCAGAATTTGAATATCCTCACCCACCTTTATCCGGTCGGAAATCAGTGTGCCCGTCACCACCGTGCCGAACCCCTTCATCGTAAAGATCCTGTCGATCGGCAGGCGGAAAATACCGTCATCGGCTTTTTCTTTCAACCTCGCGACCGTCTCATCCAGGCAGGTGAGCAATTCCTTGACGCCGGTTCCATTGACTGCCGAAACCGGCACGACGGGTGCTCCCGCGAGGAATGTCCCCTGCAGATAATCGGCAATTTCGGAACGCACCAGGTCGAGCCAGTCCGGTTCCACCAGGTCGGTCTTGGTCAGAGCGACAAGGCCGGTGGTAATTCCGAGCAGCGAGCAAATGTGCAGATGTTCCTTCGTTTGCGGCATGATGCCTTCGTCTGCGGCAACGACCATCAAAACAAGATCGATGCCCGCCGCGCCGGCGACCATGTGTTTAATGAATTTTTCGTGACCGGGCACGTCGACGATGCCGAGCGTCGGGCCGGAAGGAAGCGCGAGCGAGGCAAACCCGAGTTCAATCGTGATGCCCCGTTCTTTTTCCTCTTTGAGGCGATCCGTGTCGATGCCGGTCAGCGCTTTGACAAGCGACGTTTTTCCGTGATCCACGTGACCGGCTGTTCCCAAAACGAAGTGCTGCATATTTTATCCCTGCTGTCTCGTTACCCGTGCTCGATTTGAAATAACAAACTCCCGGCAATTTAACAACATCATATTTCCTAAAGATGCGGGTTTTT
>Ga0351891_1096_pt1 | contig 35237 bp, 30 predicted proteins | sample TotcelFGM3001K13_FD_206768 | JGI IMG/M metagenome (GOLD analysis project Ga0351891, IMG submission 206768) | Enriched cells from coal bed in the Powder River Basin, Montana, United States - Total cells FGM rep3 HSBNCT.FGM.300.1.K13 ... | reverse complement strand
TGATGTTATTGCGATATCGACTGTAAGGAGAGAAGGTGCTCTTTTTTTTAAGGAGTTGGAGAGCGAATGTAATAAATTGATAGTGGTAGACAGTTCAATGGAGCTACCTGTTATCAACAGATACAAAAGCCCCGAAACCCTTGGAAGTGACAGGATTTTATCTGCAATTGCAGCTGGGCATATCTTCCCGGAGAGAGATGTTATGATCTTTGATTTCGGTACTGCCCTTACAATTGATTTTGTTTCAGGAAAAGGAGAATATTTAGGGGGAAATATTTCACTTGGATTAAGAGGCAGATTTAGAGCTTTAAATGATTATACTCAGCGACTTCCGCTATTGGGCAACCCGTCGGAAATTGCTGATGTGGGTAGTACGACAAAAGAGGCGATTGAGTCGGGAGTTGTTTTAGGTCTGATTTTTGAAGTTAGTGGTTATATTAAAGAGTATCCGAACCATATTTATATTTTTACAGGCGGAGATGCTATTTATTTTGCAGAAAAATTGAAAAGTTCGATATTTGTAGTTTACAATTTAGTATTGATGGGTTTAGCCCGCGTAGCAGAGAATTATGCGAAATCGGAATAATATTAGGATCATTGCAGCAACGGCAGCAATTTTTTTCACAGGAGCTTTTGCCTCTGCACAGAGTACCGATGCATTGGGTACATTTACCCCATACTCCGTATTTGGCGTAGGAGATATTAACAGGGCCGGAACAGCCTTTAACAAAGCTATGGGGGGTACGGGCATAGGTATAAGAGACAATCGTCTCATAAACATACTTAATCCCGCTGCCTATTCGGAGAGAGACACTCTCTCTTTTATGATGGATTTCGGAATGGATCAGAAAAATCTGTTTATTTCCGGACAGTCAACAAAATCTGCATATAATGTATTCAATATGCACCATATGGTAATGAGCTTTCCTCTTTTCAAAAAATCTGCCTTTGCATTTGGGGTGACTCCGTATAGCAGCGTAGGTTATAAATTTGAAGAGGCAGAGAGCGATCCTGCCACTATAACAGAGTTGGGCGATATACGATATCAAAGATTCGGTACAGGCGGAATAAACAGAGCTTTCCTGGGAGCTTCAATAGGCGTATTTAAAAACTTCTCAATTGGAGCAGATGGGGTCTACTATTTTGGGACAATTGATCGCAACTCAAATATAATCTTTACTACAAACCAGAGTTACAGAAGCATAAGCACAGGAATGGACTATGTTGTGAGCTCTCTCTCTGCCAAGCTGGGGATGCAGTACAAGATGGATTTTGCAGAGGATGTTAATTTTACAATGGGAGCAACCTGGCTTGCAGGGTCAAAACTCTCCGGAGATCTTACAAAGTTTGCATATGCAACAAATGCAAGCGGACTTAAGGATACAATTTACCATAATGTAGAGGAGAATACCCATATGGAGATTCCATCGGAATTGGGAGTGGGATTCTCTTTAAGGAAAAAAGATAAATGGATGGTTGCCCTGGACTACACAAGACAAGATTGGAGCAAGGTGCAGTTCTCAGAGACACCCGGAGTGAGCTTCACACCCTCTGTGAGCAACTCAATCAAACTTGGTTTTGAGTTTATACCAAATAGATACGATATCAGATACTACTCAAAAAGAGTGACATACAGAGGTGGGGCCTATTACGAAAACACATATATGAAGGTTGCAGATAAGCAGATTAGTGCAATGGGAATAACATTGGGAGCAACTCTGCCAATCTTTAGACTTTATAACGGAGTTGGGCTGTCTATGGATATGGGACAACGCGGGTCGCTTAAAAACAACATTATTCGTGAAAGATATGTGATGTTTAACATAAGCGTTTCACTCCACGACATATGGTTTATTAAATACAGATACGATTAATTACCGGTAATATAATAATTTCTAAGATCATGAAAAAAGTGCGCATTTTACTAATTTCTACCATTCTTTCGTTGGTTGCAACTCTTGGTTATGCCCAAGGTGCTCTTGCTGGTGCCAGCGAAGAGTGTAGATTGAATCTGTCATTTTACAACGACTGGATGAAGCAGGATAACTATGCCGAGGCAGCTCCGCTTTGGAGAGAGGCGTTCCGTCTTTGTCCTCCGGGGGTTAGACAGGGGCTTTACCAGGACGGACAGAAGCTTTTCAAATATTTCATAGAGAAGAATAAGGATAATCCGAAGGTAAAGAATGCTTTGATAGACTCTCTACTGATGATGTACGACCTGAGAATACAATATTTTCCGGGAAGTGCAAAAATGGCATCAGAGTTCAAGGTTTACGATATGGATCACTATCTGACAGAGAGTGACGAGAAGATCTTCTCTGCCATAGAGAAGGCGATGGAGTTGGGAGGAGACCAGACTGAGCCATCAATTCTGGTACTAGCTATGCAAAAGGTAAGCGGCCTTTATGCAGCAAAAAAAGTTACAACAGAGAAGGTGTTGGAGACGTACACTCGTATCGAAAAGATGATCGATGCACAAGTAGTGGCTAAACACCAGGATGCAGATGCGGCGAAGAAGGATATCGACAACCTTTTTGCAACCAGCGGTGTAGCAAGCTGTGCAAACATTGTAGAACTTTTCACTCCAAGATTTGAGGCGAATCCGAATGATAAAGCTTTGGTGACCACAATCGTGAAACTACTTAGCGACCTGGAGTGTACAAATGAAGAACTCTTCTTAAGGACCGTACAGGCGCTTCACAAAATGGAGCCTAACTATCAATCTGCATACTACCTCTATAAACTATGTAGCGCAAAAGGTGATCACTCAACTGCCATAAAGATGCTGCAGGAGGCTATTGACAGCGATGCAACTCCGGACGAACAGGATGCAGCTCTGCTCCTTGAACTCTCTGACTACTATATGCGTAAGATGGAGAATATAGGTAAAGCTGCCGAAGCGGCAAAGCTGGCTATTCAAAAGAGTCCTACTGTTGCCGGAAAAGCAAACCTTATTATAGGCCTTGTTTGGGGCTCGCTAAGATGCACCGGAAACGAGATTGAAGTAAGGGCTAAATACTGGGTTGCCGTAGATTATCTTATAAGAGCAAGAAATGCAGATCCTTCAATTGCAGAAGAGGCCACCAGGTACATCTCCACTTACAGCCAATACTTTCCTGCACAAGAGGAGGCGTTTATGTACAATATAATTGACGGCTCTTCATACACAGTTAACTGCAACGGAATGAGTGCTGTAACAACAGTAAGAACCCGCAAATAACAATATGAAGTCCGGCTCTTTTCATAGAGTAAAGAATATGGTAGCAGTCACTCTTGTGGTTGCTACCGCTCTTTTATCTTGTAAAGATGATATCCCTCTCTCCGATATTGCCGCAACTGAGGAGCTCCCCACTCAAAAGATCGAGAATATGACGGTTGTGCAGTACAGAAAAGGGATAACCGCCTATATCGTAGATGCTCCGTTAATGGAGAGATATACAGATAATCAGGCCCCGTATGATGTATTTCCATCCGGAATCGTAATGAGGGGATACACTCCAGAAGGGCTGCTAGAAACCAGAATCAGGGCAAACTACGCCAAGCACGTGAAAAAACCGGACGAGGAGATTTGGGAGGCTCACGGGAATGTAGTAATAAACAACTATATAAACGGAGATAGAATTGAGACAGATACCCTCTTTTGGAACAGACTCTCCAAAAGAATCTACACTCACTCCTGGGTAAAGATTACAACCCTAGATCTTTTTATGCAGGGTTATGGAATGGAGTCAGATGAGATGGCCAGAAACGCAGTCATTCAGAATCCATTTGACAGCTATGCAATCGTAAGAAGAGATTCCACAGAAATTCCCTATATTGATACTGCCAATTTTATCGGGCCGCTTTTACCGCAATTAAAGTAGAGAATTTTAACAAATATGTTGATTCAAATAGTCATATCTTCGGTTTCACTAATCTTACTGGCACTTTTTACAGCCATTGAGAGGGCATTGGGCTCTTTCAACAAACTTCGTTATGAGGTAGATAAGAAGCAGGAGAAGAGTTATGCATTAGTTACGGAGGAGCTGCTTGAGAGGGAGGGGGAGCTGATAAGTTCGCTGAAGGTGGCAACAGATATCTTTCTAATAATATTCGGCGTATCATTTGCTTTTATCTTTGATAGTATTCTATGGGGAGTACCGCTTGCTTTTGTTGCAGTACTTCTGCTCGCAAAGGTCTTGCCTATGGCTGTGGCCACAGTTAACGCACATTTCATAATAGAGCACTTCATCTTCTTTGCAAAGGGGGTACTTACACTACTGTCGCCATTTATAAAGAGAGAGATTCAGAACCATATTCCGGAAAGAGAGGAGTCTAACGAGATGGTTATTTTTCAAAATGTACTCAACTTCTCGGAGGTCAAGGTTAAAGAGTGTATGATTCCCCGGACCGAAATCTGCGCAATCTGTGAAAGTGCATCTGTTGAAGATCTCTTAACTCTTTTTGCAGATTCAAAATACTCCAGAATAATTGTTTACAGAGAGAGTATAGATAAGATAACCGGCTATGTTCACTCCAAGGATCTCTTTTCCGGAGGAAAACCAATAAAGGATATTATCCGGAAGATTGATTTTTTTTCGGAGGAGATGGGGGCTCAAAAACTGCTTACCATACTCATCAAGAATAAACGCTCAATTGCAGTTGTCAATGATGAGTACGGAGGAACAGCAGGGATTGTTACTCTGGAGGATCTAATTGAGGAGATTTTTGGGGAGATATCGGACGAGCTGGATAAAGAAGATTTAGTGGAAAAGGTAATATCAGACAAAGAATTCATCTTCTCTGCCCGGCTTGAAATCAAATATCTGAATAAAACCTACGATCTTGACATACCTGAGAATGAAGATTATGAAACACTGGGTGGCTTCATAACCTATTTTCACGAAAATATTCCTTCTCAGGGTGAGACCCTATTATACAGAAATCTGGAGTTTACTATTCTTAAAACAAGCACTAACAGGCTGGAGAGTGTGGTTCTTCGAATTGTTGAGCAATAGACAAATCATTAATAAAAAATTACTATCTTCGCGCCTTACAAGAAAATAACCTATTAAAAAAAAATAAAATGGCAGTTCTCGAGAAGATCCGCGTTAAAATGGGTGTCTTTATCACCGTAATTATCGGTGTGGCACTTCTTTCATTTATTGTTGACGCAGACACACTACAGTCGGCTGTATCCATGTTCTCATCCAGATACAATGTTGGAGAGATGAATGGTAAGGCCATATCTTATCAAGATTTTCAGAAAAGGGTAGACTACTTTACCCGGATAAACCAACTAATGACAGGTTCGGCAGCTCTTGACGAAAAGGGTTCCGAAATGGTCAACCAAAGTGCGTGGCAGGATCTGCTGAGCGACAATGTTCTTATCCCGACTATAGAGGAGGCAGGCATTGCAGTTGGAGAGGAGGAGCTTTTTGATCTAAGCCAGGGTTCATCTATTTCACAGGTTCTCTCTCGTGAGAGGGGCTTTTTGGGAGCAGACGGGCAGTTTGACAGAAACCTTCTCATTCAGTTTATCAAATCAATTCCACAGGACAACACCGGTGATCTTGCAACATACTGGGAGTATCTTGAGAAGAATATGATAGTAGACCAGATGGTGAACAAATATGTTACTCTTCTTTCCAAGAGTAATTTTCAGAATCCTGTTCAACTGAGAAGAGTAATTGAGGATAACAACATCACCTCGGATGTCTCTTTTATTATCCAGCCTTACGGCTTTGCCGATGACACAACAATCCTGGTCTCTAAGAAAGAGGCTAAAGATTACTATGCAAAATACAAACATAACCTTGAGCAACCTGCCGGGAGAGATTTAGAGTATGTAGTGCTTGAGGTGGTTCCATCAGCTGTGGATATCAGCGCAGCAGAGAGCGAAATTGAGAAACTTGTGGAGGAGTTCTCTACAACTACTAACCTGAGAGGATTTCTTGTAAGAAACTCAGATAAACCTCTGGATCTAAATTACTATAAAGCTGGCGAACTTGCCGCAAAATCTCCGGTTCTGGACAGCTTCGCATTTAAAGCAAAGATTGGAGAGGTACTTGCGCCTTACAAAGAGGGAGATATCTTCCGCTCTGCAAGAGTTATATCTGCAAAACAACTTCCGGACTCAGTTTTTGTAAATCATATTCTTCTTCCAAATCAGGACAAGGCAGCCGCAAAGAGATCTGCAGACAGCCTAATCCAGCTTATTGAGAAGGGTGCAGATTTCTCACAGATAGCTGCAGCAAACTCACTGGACAAAAACCCGAATGTAACACCGGGCGAACTGGGATGGCTTACACAAGCAACTCTTATTCCCGGCTTTGATACCTGTTTTGTTTCACCGGTTAACAAACTGATTACAGTTGAGACAAACTACGGTCTTCATATCCTTAAGGTATCTCAAAAGACAAAACCTGTTACAAAGGTACAGGTAGCTGTTCTTGAAAAGGCGGCCGTTGCCAGCAAAGAGACCTTCCAGAGCTTCTACTCTAAGGCAAACGAGTTAGCTTCCAAGTCTGACGGTAAGATCGAAAAGTTCAACGAGCTTACTGCTCAAATGAATCTCTATCCACTGCAGGCGAATAATATTGCAGAGGGGGCAAAGAGTATCTCCAGCTACAACAATGCGAGAGAGATAACCAGATGGGCTTATGAGGCAGAGGTTGGAAACGTATCTCAGATTATATCTATTGACAACAAATATTTCTTTGTCGTTGCACTCACAGCCATCAGAGAGAAGGGTATTCCTCCTTTTGAAATGATAGAGAAAGAGATTGCAACAACAATCAGGAGAGAGAAGTCGTGGGAGAAGGCTCTTGCGAAAGTTAAAGAGCAGGTTTCCGGCCTTACATCTCTTGATGCTATGGCAGAGAAACTTGGAACAACAGTGAGCAAACAGACCGGAGTCTCTTTTGGTGCTCCCGGTTCACAAAGCTTTGACCCAAAATTCATCGGCTTCGTTACCGGTGCCCAGCCAAACACCCTTGTAGGCCCGGTTGCGGGTAATGTGGGAGTTTACATCTTCCAGGTAGATTCAAGGGAGACAGGAGCATTCTTCACAGAGGACGATGCAAAAACTGCTGGGCTGCAAGCTTTCAGTTACCAAATCCAAATGATTCCATCAATTCTGGAGAAGAAAGCAAAGGTACAAGATAACAGAGCGAAGTTTTTTTAACCTTGCCAAGCATCGTGGGGTTTCGTTGATTTTCAGCGATTTAAATAAAAAGGCTGTCTAAATTAGGCAGCCTTTTTTATGTACATTCGTTACTCCTGCGTGGAAAGCTCACCGGCTGCAACGCAGTTTTTTCAAACGCTTTTTTCTTTGTGTTTTTCGGGGCTTCGAAAACGCCTCCCTACGGTCGTTGAACGGTCCTCAGCCTTTTTCTGGAGGGGATATTTAAACGTTAAACCGGAAGTGCATTATGTCGCCATCCTGGACTACATACTCTTTCCCCTCTACGGCCATCTTTCCGGCCTCTTTGCAGGCGGCTTCGGTTCCATATTTTACATAGTCGCTGTATTTGATAACCTCTGCACGAATAAAACCCTTCTCGAAGTCTGTGTGAATCACTCCTGCGGCCTGTGGTGCCTTAAACCCTCTTGGATAGGTCCACGCTCTCACCTCCTGGATGCCGGCCGTAAAATAGGTCTCCAGGTTGAGCAGAGAGTAGGCAGATCTTATAAGGCGGGCAACACCGGATGAGTTGAGGCCGATTTCGTTCAAAAACATCTCCCGCTCCTCGAAGGTGTCCAGCTCTGCAATCTCTGACTCTATCTTGGCTGCCACAACCAGCAACTCGGCATCTTCCTCTTTGATTGCCTCGCGAACCCGGTCTACATAGGCATTGCCCTCTTTGGCCGAAGCCTCGTCTACATTGCACACATACAGAACAGGTTTGTTGGTGAGAAGAAACAACTCTTTGGACATCTTTGCATCCTCGGCATTTTCGAAGATAACGGTTCTGGCAGATTTCCCCTGAACCAAAGCCTCTTTGAACCTAACCAGGATATCGTACATCCGTTTGGCATTTTTATCGCCACCGGTTTGTGCCATCTTCTGAACCTTGTTTATACGACTCTCAACAGTGTCAAGATCCTTTATCTGCAGCTCTGTGTCAATAATCTCCTTATCCCTTACAGGGTTAATATTTCCATCTACGTGCACAATATTGTCATCGTCGAAACAGCGCAGCACGTGAATTATTGCATCTGTCTCACGAATGTTTGCAAGAAATAGATTACCAAGACCTTCTCCCTTGCTGGCCCCCTTAACTAACCCCGCGATATCTACAATCTCTACAGTTGCAGGAACAACCCGATGGGGTTTAACCAGCTTCTCCAGAACCTGAAGCCTTTCGTCCGGAACAACAGTTGAACCTATATTGGGTTCTATTGTACAAAAAGGGAAGTTTGCAGATTGAGCCTTACCCGAACTGATGCAATTAAAAAGAGTCGATTTGCCTACGTTGGGAAGTCCAACTATTCCACATTGAAGTGCCATTACCTTATTTATTACTTAAAATTATAAACTACTGCTTTTTTGAGGGTGCGAAATTAGCAAAAAAAGGGGGATAAATCTAAATTCAGATAATATATGCTTAGGATCAGATATTTATCCTTCCAGAAAATTTCTTTTTGCTCTATTATTTTTAAGTTTGTAAAGCATTTAATGGCGACTCTCCCAAATGGTAAGAATTGCATTTATAATCTGTTTTACATTTTGTGTGTATATGGTGAACAGCCGGGCTCAGGGTATCTCGCCGGTTGCCGGTAGAGATTATGTGGTCGTTTTTTGGAATGTGGAGAACTTTTTTGACACTAGGTTCGACCCCGGCAAGGAGGATGGAACCTTTATCCCCACAGGTGAGAAGCGTTGGACCCGGAGCCGGTTTATCGATAAACGAAACGGGATTGCAAAAACAATTATTGACATAGAGTCATTCCCGGCTCTCATTGGGCTGGCAGAGATTGAGAACAGGTATGTCCTTAACCAGCTGATATATGAGACCCCGCTGGCGATGGGTGGGTATGCAATTGTTCACCGTGACTCCCCGGACAGGCGTGGGATTGATGTGGCGCTACTCTATTGCCGGAGTCAGTTTAGGCCGCTCAAAAACAGCTTTATCCGGGTTAAGGTCGAAGACTCTGCAGTCTCAACTCCAAGAGACTCTGCAACTGCCTATGTCACCAGAGAGATTCTATATAGTAAAGGGGTGTTACACGATCTGGATACGCTGCATATTTTTGTAAATCACTGGCCCTCAAAGTTTGGAGGGGAGGATGCCTCCGCTCCATACAGGGAGGCGGCTGCAGATGCGCTGGCCGGGGTGTGTGACTCAATTCTTGCAAAGAGCAGCCGGGCAAATATTTTGGTGATGGGTGACTTTAATGATACGCCCGATTCGGAGGTTATTAAAAATTTTGAGCAGAGGTGCAGGTTGCGGGTTCTGAGAAACTACAGGCAAATTGATAGCAGATTGTTCACAAAGAGAGCTGCAAAGGTTATAAACACAGGAACCATTAAATATAAGGGGGTGTGGGAGCAGATAGATATGTTTATGGTGTCGGAGAACCTTTTGGATAGCAGGGAGCCCATCTCTACCGGGGATGAGTATTTTAGCCTCTTCTCCCCAACCTATCTTCTGGAGAGGGACAGGGCATATACCGGGTTCAAACCCAAAAGAGGCTATATCGGACCCAGGTATAACGGGGGTGTGAGTGACCATCTACCTGTAATTCTTAAGATTAAGAGAAATTGGTGACCATCTGCAGGCATACTTTTAATTTTCCTATCTTTGCGATATGTATGTAAGAGCGAAAAAAGCACTTGGTCAACACTTTTTGAAAGACCAGAAGATTGCCCGGCGGATTGTAGATGCGCTCCAGATTCCTGAGAGCAACATAGCGGGCGACACAAATGTTATTGAGGTGGGGCCGGGGACCGGTGTTCTTACTCAATTTCTTGTTAATGACCCAAGAATAAATCTGGTTTTGGCAGAGATAGACAGCGAGTCTGTAGAGTTTCTTAAGATTCACTATCCCAACCTTGGAGAGACACTTATCGAGGGGGATTTTCTAAAGATGGATCTGGCAAAGATCTTTACCGGAGATTTTATGGTAATAGGTAACTTCCCGTACAACATATCTTCTCAGATATTCTTCAAGGTACTCGAATACCGCGAGAGGGTTCCACAGGTGGTGGGGATGTTACAGAAAGAGGTGGCAGAGCGGCTTGCTTCTCCTCCGGGAAACAAGAGTTACGGAATACTCTCTGTGCTTTTGCAGGCGTGGTACGATATTGAGTACCTCTTTACCGTTGACGAAAATTCATTTACACCTCCACCAAAGGTAAAATCTGCAGTCATAAGGATAAAGAGAAACTTAAGGACGTCACTGGGTTGCGATGAGGTGTTGTTTAAAAGTGTAATTAAGACAACTTTCAACCAAAGGAGAAAGACCATAAGAAACTCAATTAAACCCATTGCGGGTGGAGTGATTCTCCCGGATGATATACTAATGACCAAGAGACCGGAGCAACTTTCGGTTGAGCAGTTTGTAGAGCTTACAAATCTGTTGGAGAGCTGTTTGCGACAACCTCTTACTTAGAGTTGATTGCCTCAACAGGGTTGAGGTTGGCTGCTGTATATGCAGGAACAAACCCTGCAACAATACCTATAACAGAAGAGATAACCAATCCGCGAATCACATTGTAGGCGGTAAGTTGCATCGGGAAGGATTCGTTGCTGCCAATTGCAGCCACAACAAGAAAGACCATAAATATCCCTATTGCACCCCCGACAACTGCAAGAGCCGCTGCCTCTGCAAGGAACTGGGTGAGGATTGTATATTTTTTTGCCCCCAATGCTTTTTGAATTCCAATTAGGTTTGTTCTCTCTTTAACAGAGACGAACATTATATTCGCGATTCCGAAACCACCTATTAGTATTGAGAACCCACCGATAATCCAGCCTGCAAGCGAGATTCCGGCAAAGATCTCTTTGGTGGAGTTAAGCAGGAATGTCATTTCGTTCAGGGCAAAATTATCTTTCTGTTTTGGTTTTAGCCTTCTCACAGAGCGAAGTAACTGTCTCATCTCCTGAATAAACTCATCACGGCTAACGCCGTCCAGAGGTTTTAGACAGATCATAGCATCGGACCTCTTTACATTAAAGAGATTTGAGGCAAAACTGTATGGGACAAGGATTGAGTTGTCGGTATCGAAGATGTTCACTATGCTCTCTCCCGCCTTCTTCATAACACCGATAACCCGGGCATTGCTGTTGCCCACCTTTATTACCTTATTAATAGGCTCTTCTCCGGCAAAGATTATATCTGCAACCGAGTGACCTAAAATAACAACGGGCACTGCAGATTGTGTCTCATAAATTGAGAAGTAGCGGCCAATCTCAATATCTACATTTGCAACCATATTCCACTCAAATGTGGGTGCGGTAACAAAACCCCCGTTAAATGAGTTTCTGCGGTACTTTACATTCATTCCGGTGAATGTTACAAATGCTATGGCGTCAAGAGTTTTGGAGTTAGTTTTTAAGAATGTGTACTCCTCATATTTTGGGAGAGGCCTGGTGCGAAACTCCCACCACCTGTACTCCTGGCCATCTTCCGGAGCAAATGGAAACTGCTGAACATAGACAGTGGTTGACCCAAAGCTGTTAAGGCCGCTCTCTACATTTGATCTAAGGGCATCAATAGCTGTAAATACCGTAACTATGGAGAAAATCCCAATTGAAACGCCAAAGAGAGAGAGAAAGGTACGAAACTTATCCCCCTTAAGTGACCCAAATGCAAAGATGATACTCTCTGCCATAAGCTTGGATACCATCGTAACTCTTCTGTAAAATTTAATCATCTGCCCTCCTTAAAGACCGAGTCTCTTTTTTAAATTTCTTAATTTGTCGAAGGCGTCCAGCGGAGAGAGAGAGTTGATGTCCATCTCCCGCAATTCGTCCCGTATTGATATCAAAAGAGGGTCTTCCAATTGGAAGAACGACAGCTGCATTGCATCTTCGTTATCTGAAACCCTCCGTTTTGTTCCACCTTTTTTCCCGCTGCTCTCAAGCTGTTTGAGCACTCTCTCTGCTTTGGTTACAACATCCCTGGGCATTCCTGCCATTCTTGCAACGTGTATCCCAAAACTGTGAGCAACACCACCCCTGCACAATTTTCGCAGAAAGATAACTCTTTTTTCTACCTCTTTCACAGATATGTGCCAGTTTTTTACCCGGGCGAACTTATCCTCCAGATCATTAAGCTCGTGATAGTGTGTTGCGAAGAGGGTTTTTGCCCTATGTTCCGGGTGTTCGTGCAGGTACTCTACAATAGCCCAGGCTATTGACATTCCGTCATAGGTGCTGGTTCCGCGACCAATCTCATCCAGCAGCACTAGGGAGCGAGATGAGAGATTGTGCAGAATTGTGGCGGTCTCCAGCATCTCCACCATAAATGTGGACTCCCCCTTTGTGATGTTGTCGGAGGCTCCCACCCGGGTGAAGATCTTGTCTATGATTCCGATGTTTGCCGCTTTAGCGGGAACAAACGACCCTATTTGGGCCATAAGTACAATAAGAGCAGTCTGGCGGAGCAGAGCGCTTTTACCGGCCATATTTGGGCCTGTTAAAATTATAATCTGCTGGTTTTCGTTGTCCAGAGTGAGGTCATTGGCAATATACTCCTCCCCTGCAGGCATAAGAGCCTCTATAACAGGGTGCCTCCCCTCGATTATCTCCAGAGTTGTGCCAAGGTTGAGCATCGGACGGCAATATTTTCTCTCCTGAGCCAAGTGTGCAAAGCCAGCAAGGCAGTCCAGCGTTGAGAGTTCAAATGCGTTTTTTTGAATTATGGGGATGTTTTTCTGGATTGCAGATACAATTTCGTTAAAGAGCAGCTGCTCCAGAATGAGCATCTTCTCCTCCGCTCCAAGAATCTTCTCTTCGTACTCCTTGAGCTCCTCTGTAATGTATCTCTCTGCACTAACCAGTGTCTGTTTGCGGATCCAGTCTGCGGGAACCTTATCTTTATGAGTGTTGCGCACCTCCAGATAGTACCCGAACACATTGTTGAAACTTATCTTTAACGAGCTGATTCCGGTTCTCTCGCTCTCCCGCCGCTGTATATCGTTTAGAATATCTTTGCCGTGGCGGGCGATATTGCGCAGAGTGTCCAGCTCTTCATTTACTCCTGTCGCAATAACATCTCCTTTGCCGATCATTCCGGCAGGATCTGCAAGCATCTCCCTGCCAAGTTTTTCCAACAGGGTGGCACAACAATCCAATTGCGCAGCAAGGGCGGTAAGCTCTACAGATCCGGAGTTTGTGCAGAGCTCTTTGATTGGGGCGACCTGTTCGAGCCCTCTTTTGAGCATAGTCACCTCGCGTGGAGAGATTCTGCCTGCTGCAGCTTTTGAGACAACCCTCTCCAAGTCGCCCACATCGTGCAGATATGCCCGAAGCTGCTCTTTGATGGAAACACTCTCATCTGCATTAAAGAGGTGCTCCACAATATTAAGGCGGATATTTAGCTCGTTTATATTCTTAAGCGGCATTGCCAGCCAGTTCCGCAGGGTTCTGGCCCCCATTGGGGTAGAGCACCTGTCTATGGTTTTGATGAGGGATGCTGCACCCTCCTGATATCCGCCAAAGACCTCCAGGTTGCGAAAGGTGAATTTATCTATCCACACATACTCCCCTTCGTCTATACGGGAGATGGAGCAGAGATGCCCCAGCCCTTCGTGGCGGGTGAGCTCCAGGTAGAAGAGGATTGCTCCGGCGGCGGTTATTGCCAGGGGCATATTCTCTATTCCAAACCCTTTGAGAGATGGGATACCAAAATGGGTTTTCAGCTTCTCCAGGGCCGCCTCCGGGACAAATGCCCACTCATCCATTGTTGAGACAAAGTAGTCGTTCCCGAACTTCTCCTCAAAACCCTTTCGGTATGAGCGCTCTATAAGGACCTCCTTTGGAGACATACTTGCAAGCAGCAGCTCTATGTAGGCATAAGAGCCGCTAGCTACGTGAAAAGACCCGGTAGATATGTCCAGAAATGCTATCCCTGCCTGCTCTTTCTGGAAATAGAGCGAACAGAGGTAGTTGTTCTCTTTGTTGGAGAGGAGCTGGTCGTTATATGCAACCCCGGGGGTAACCAACTCTGTTATTCCGCGCTTTACAATCTTCTTGGTCAGCTTGGGATCTTCCAGTTGGTCGCAGATTGCCACCTTATATCCTGCCCTTACCAATTTAGGCAGATAGCTGTCTATCGAGTGGTGGGGAAATCCTGCCAGCTCTACATAGGAGGCTGCTCCGTTTGCCCTTCGGGTAAGAACAATTCCTAAAACCTTAGAGGCGATTATAGCATCCTGTGAAAATGTCTCATAAAAGTCCCCGACACGAAAGAGCAGGATGGCCTCCGGATGCTTCGCCTTAATGGCGAAGTACTGCCTCATAAGTGGTGTGTCGGCTATTTTATTATCTATGTTCATCCCCACAAAAATAGTCAAATATGTTGGATTGATTAATAATCTGGATTGCTATCTTTGTATTGAATTATTACAATGATAAAAGCACTTTATAACAAGCACCAATATTTTTTCAATATTTTTGCTGTTCTGGCATTGCTGGTAATTACCAGGTTGCTGGATGGATTTGCCTGGTATCCTCCATATCCGGATAAAACAAAATCCTTACTACTCGAACATCTGTTTCAATTCATCTCGTTTTTCCCATTTATTTTCTTGATAATTTACACATACGGTTGGGCATTAAAAAGGAGAACGAAAACAGTTATATATTCTCTTATAATATTTTATGCTGTTTTCGCCCCACTCTTTGTACTATGCTTTAGTACCTGGCTGGAGATAACGTTATTAAGAGCCAAAACTCTTCCTGTTACACTTAAACTTATTGAACAGTTCACTCCGGGAGCAGGTATGGTTATCCTGTTTTTAAGTGCAACATACTTCCTTACATACCTTAAGATTCAATCTGCAAGTCAAAGAGAGGCGGCTCATAATGCAGAGTCATTGGTCAAAGACGTACAAATCAAAATGTTTCGCTATCAGATAAACCCTCATTTTCTATTTAATGTTTTAAACTCTATCTATACCTTAATAGATGAAAATACAGAGAAGGCGAAAAAACTTGTACTTGATATGTCGGATTATTACAGATATACTCTTACAAAACAAAAAGAGTGCGTCTCTATAGAAAGCGAGATAGAGTCTATCATTAAATACCTTGAAATTCAAAAAACAAGATTCGAAGAGAAGTTTCAATATGAGATATCTGTTGACGAAGCAGTAAGGCCTCTTTTAATACCCTCGTTTATTATTCACCTTCTCATAGAAAACGCCATAAAATATGGCACAAAGACTACTAAACAAAAATTATTGGTCAATCTTTCAGTTAAACTTGTCAAAAAGGACCTTTTTATAAGAGTCTCAAATACGGGTAAACTACTTGAATTACCCACCAATAATGAACAAAACACAGAGGGGACCAGTAATGGAATAGATAATTTAAAAAACAGACTGGCCCTATATTTTGGAGACAACTACTCATTTTCGCTTGAAGAGGTTGACGAATGGGTTTTTGCAACAATAGAGATCAATAACATCATCACCCAATGACACCTATAAAAGCTATCATCGTAGATGACGAAAGACTTGCCAGGGTTAGTCTCAGGAGATTGCTGGAACCTTACCCGGAAATTGAGATAGTGGGAGAGGCAGATTCGTGTAAAAGCGCTATTGATTTGATTAATACCAATAAACCCAATTTGGTTTTTCTGGATATCCAGTTGAGCGGAGAGACCGGGTTTGATCTATTGGAATCGATTGACAAATCAATTAAAATATTTTTTGTTACAGCATTTGACGATTTTGCTATTCGCGCCTTTGAGGTTAATGCCATCGATTACCTGCTAAAACCAGTTAGCCCACAGCGACTCAAAGTCTCTCTGGAGAGGTTGATAAACAGAGAAGATGTTCAGAAAAGCTTAACAAACAGTTATGAATATTCCGACAGTATCTATGTGCGGATAAGTAATTATGCTTCCAGATTCATAAAAATCGGCACGATAACACTTATTGAACCGGTGGGAAATTACTCCAAAATCTTTACCACCGACGGCAAAAATTGTTTGGTACTAAAAACATTAAAACAGTGGCAGGAAGAGCTGCCCGGTAATTATTTTGTAAGGATTCACCGCTCTTGCATTATAAATATTGAACACGTAGACCGCATAGAAATAGATTCAAAAACTCAACACCGGGTTTTTTTGAAAAACATACCAAAACCGCTTGATGTTAGCCGTAGGTATGCGAAAAAACTAAAATCCACTCATCATATTATTTGACCACTAGTCATATTTCTCATTGATTTTGAATATCTCACTATTTTCTTTGAGAAAAAAATGGAAATTAATTTAAAAAGTGTATTTACAACAGGATTGGTTGCCGGGTTAGTAATCAGTCTTAGTGCAATTAGTATGGTTCCCGTTGTCGGGAATGAAATGGATGTGGTTCTTGCAAGTCGGGGACTTCCTCCATTAAGCAATTTGGCAATGGTATTCTTCTGTTCATTATCGTTTATTCGCGGTATCTCTCTTGTATGGCTGTATGCCCTTGTAAAAGAACACTTAGGGTCCGGGATTAAGACAGCGTTAATTGTATCATGTATATTCTGGTTCGTGACTTATTTTTTAAGCAATGCTTCCTTGCTGGCATATGGTTTTATGCCGGTTAAACTAACCGTTATAGGAACCATCTGGGGCTTGGGCGAACTATTGCTGGCAGGAATTGCCGGATCAAAATTATATAAGGATGTCAAGCCTGAATAAATTAAAAAAATATGATAAAATTTGGAGAAACCGTAGAGGGATATAATATCCCTGTTTTAAACGAGCGCGAAATACGAGCAGCTGCAGGCATCTTGTTTTTGGCTACTTTCATTTCTTTAATGTTCATTCTGTTTAAAGAGAACTTTGTTCCAATTAAGTATGTAATTACTTTTTTCCTGGCAGATTTTCTGATACGGGTTTTTATTAGTCCAAGATTTTCTCCCACCCTCATTTTAGCGTGCTTGATTGTAAGGAATCAAACTCCTGAATATGTTGGCGCTCCTCCAAAAAAGTTTGCCTGGATTATTGGTGTGGTATTATCGGCTACAATGTTCTACTTTTTCATTATCGAAAATGCCTATAGCCCAATTACAGGTATTATCTGCCTCATTTGCCTTGTATTCCTGTTCTTTGAATCGGCTTTTGGAATTTGTCTGGGATGTCTGTTTTATCCGCTATTTTTTAAAAATAAAACACTTTACTGTCCGGGTGACGTTTGTGAAGTAAAGAAAAAACAGGATATTCAAAAAACTTCTATAGGTCAGATACTTGTTTTGCTGGCATTTATTGCATTCATCATTCTTACGGCATATTTTATGAATGATAGTTTTAGTGAAAAACCTTACGACTTATTTGGAATAAAATGAAAGCAATTGTCTGTAATAAATATGGCCCTCCCGAGGTTCTTAAAATTAAAAATGTAGCAAAGCCCATTCCAAAGGATGATGAAGTACTCATTAAAATTTATGCTACAGCAGTGACCAATAGTGATATCTTTGTCAGGAGTTCTCAGGTATCCATCAAATTTTGGATCCCTTTTCGCCTTATGGTGGGTTTGTTAAAACCAAAAAAATCAATAATTGGATTGGTGCTTGCAGGAGAGATTGTGTCAGCAGGAAAAAAGATAACGCGATTTAAGGTAGGTGACCAGGTTTATGGACTTACCGGTTTTGGTTTTGGGGCATATGCAGAGTATAAATGTATGAAGGAGACAGACTCGACCTATGGGTGCCTGGCTTTAAAACCAACAAATTTAACATTTGAAGAGGCTACAGTTGCAGCTTACGGAGGACTTCTGGCATTTCAGTTTATGGAAAAAGGGAATATTCAACCTAAGCAAAATGTGCTTATTTATGGAGCTTCGGGGACAACAGGGACAACTGCAATCCAATATGCCAAATACCTGGGAGCAAATGTTACAGGAGTATGCAGCACAGCAAACCTAGAGATGGTAAAAACTCTCGGTACCGTTACTGTAATTGATTACACTAAAGAAGAGAATTTAGCCCCGGGAGTCAAATTTGATTTCATACTTGATGCTGTTGGTAAAAGGAAAACTTCAAAACTGAAAAGTGCTTGTAAAAAAGCTCTCGCTCCCGGAGGAAAATATGCATCAATCGATGATAGCGCTCTGTTGTTAGACTCTAAACGTCTTGAGCGGATAAAAGGGTTGGCAGAGGCCGGATTCCTGAAGCCTGTTATTGACAGATGCTATCAGTTTGAAGAGATTGTTGAGGCTCACAGATATGTTGGTCTCGGACACAAAAGAGGTGGTGTAGTAATTAAGATATTATAAGGGAGTTGTTTATGGAAGATAATGGGTTTGACGATATTGAAAAAGTTGAAGCGGCATATTTGGAAAGTATCTCACATTAGCAATTCGGAAGTCTTAAAGATTGAATTCAAACCTTCAGGTATCTTCTTTTTAAACGGCCAGTTCAGGTAATTCAGATCGTGATTGTGTCCCTCAAAAAAGAAACATTTTAAATTTGACTTATTGGCTTGCCTGAATCTGGATTGAATATCGTATACTCCTTCGACAGGAGCATTACCATCTTCAATTCCATGAAATATATAAGTCGGAATATCAATTCTTAACAATCTTGTTTTATTGGCTTCAAGCTTAAAATGCTCCTTAAGCCACCTGCTGCTTACTCTGAAATAATTTTTCCATATCCAGGCATCACTGTCTGAATCAATCATTTTTAATAAGTATTCAAAATATGGAGCAGCCTTAGTACCAAAGTCACGGTAATCAAGAACACTGTCTTTTACTAAGTCGAGCGATTCAAATGAAGCATTCCCCAGCACTCTGGTTCTGCCCAGTACGGCAATTGAGTCAGATGATTCATACTCATTTTTACTAATCATATTGTCCTTGTTCGAATCAAAGTATTTTCGAAGGTTAATAATAGAAGCTTTTCCTGAGTATTGCCATTTTATTATATCAAACAAGTTGTCGTTAGCATAACCAAATAGCAGTAGAGCATCAATTTTTTCAACTTTCCTGTCTGCAACTATTGACGCAATTATTGTTCCCTCACTACAACCCAGCAAAGCTATTTTTGCGTTTACGAATCGCTTGTCATTCCTTAAAGTTGAAATTATTGCTTCAATATCCTCTGCTTCCGTTATGGGAAGATATTTAGAGTATTTTACGGAATCAATTTTATCATAATAAGGAGGAGTATCTCCAATTTCTACCCCTCTTCTGTTATAGGAAAAAAATCCAATTCATCTTTTGTTAAATTCGTCGGCAAACAGATCAAAATAGCTAAATTCGGTATTTCCAATTTTTCTTTTATTAAGATAGGTATTCGGGCCTGTACCATGCACGAAAACAACCAGTAATGGGACTTTATTCCCCTGAGGAAGTTTCAGTTGTCCTGCTATGCTTTCCCCATCGGACAACCGTACTTTCACAATTTCTTCTCCAAACGCGCAGATACTTAAGTTAATAACAATCAATAATATTAAAATCTTTTTCATATAGATTCGCTATTAAAAGTTAGTTGAGTGTGCAACTCTCTCAAAAACTCAAGATTTTTTATCTGATACTTACGGATTTTATTAATTGCATAGTATGAAACGAATAAGCCTACCAGGAACCCTACAATCAGACCAATTATTGATTCTTCACTCTTCATTACTTCAACAAACGGTTTATATTCATAATAAACGTGGATTGATATATTTATCATCACTAAAAGGATTGGAATTATTACAATATATAATTTGCTGTATTTACCCAATAACCATCTTGACAACAAATTGATTCTTTGTTCCAACCAATCCTTTAATGAAAAGTTGCATTGATTACGATTTAATTTATTCAATGAAAATAGAGAAATAATTAAAGCTGAGAATGTTATAAGAAAGAGTATAGAATTATTAATCAGATAGAAAATGTCATCTTGCCTGTTAAGAGCTGTCACGATCAAAAAGACAATCAAACCAAAACTCACAATAATATCTATACTAAGAATAAAGAAAAATTTATTAATTGTTTTCCTGATTTTGTTATCTAATAATTGATTCAGTTGCCCGGTTGTTTTTAGATCAATTTCGGAATCAATATTTTTCCATATTTTTTGTAGTTCATTATTTTCCATAGTTGAGGGGATTTAAATTTTGTTTCAGGAGTTCTTTAGCTCTATTAATTCGTACACCTACATTGGATTTGGATATACCAATGATTTGGGCAATTTCATCATAACTCTTCTCTTCAAGGTATAAAAGCATTATCGGTTTGTCAATTTCATTAAGATTGTAAATCGCTCCCAATAGCATCTTACTTACTTCACTTAAGGATAGTTCTTCAATTATATCAATCTTGTCAAAAGATTCGGGGAGATTTTCTCGGTACTCAATTCGTGACTCTTTCTTCAATTTCGAAATAGAAGTATTAATAGATACAGCATAGATCCACGAGCCTATACTATTCTTATTCTTTAAGCCCGGGAATGATTTCCAAAGTTGATAAATGATCTCTTGAAAATTATCCTCTCTGTCCGAAGCATTTTTGAAGTAGATAAGGTTTACCTTATGCAGAATGCCTTGATAATTTGATAATATTTCCAGAAAATCGTCCTTAATTGACTTCATATTAAAATTCTTTACTTATAAAGTATCACGGAATGAAGATTTATTACAAAATAACTGAAAAAATATTTTGAAATGTATACAAGCGAATTGGACCTGTAAAAATGGTTTCTAAAAATAACACCAGTTATCATATTATTTGACCGCTAGTCATATTTTTCATTGAATTTATCTGCAGGGATATTTCCTTTGGGCAATTAAAAAAATAAAAAGCGAAATAATTTATGACATCTAAAACAAAATTTTTAAGACAAATCTTAATCACAGTAGCTGTAATAGCCTTTTTTTCAAGCTGCAGCACAATTAATCGCAGTATGAGAGAGCCCGATACAAGGGTTAATCTAAGAATGAGCGATTTCTCACTATCAAACCAAGTAACAGCAACAGCAACATCAGTAAAGGTTATTGGCATCGACTGGGCCAGACTTTTTAAGAAAAAAACAGGGGTGGTTGATGGTAGTAGCTCTTCCACAATCAATCTGGTATGTATTCCTGTAATTGGAAATATAGTATCAGACAGGACTGCAAATTATTCTCTCTATGAGTTGATGAGTGATAGTCCCGGGTACGATGTGGTCTTTTACCCTCAATATGAAACAAAAATTTTAAGACCAGTACTAGGCATCGGCTTCTTTTCTAAGATTACGACAGTTAAGACAACAGCCAGACTTGGGAAAATGAATAATTAAAAGGGGGATCATATGAAAGCAATTGTTTTTACAGAATATGGCGCACCAGAGGTCCTGAAACTCAAAGAGGTTCCAAAACCAAAGCCAAAGGATAATGAAATCCTTATAAAGGTCTACGCAACGCCATTAAATTTTGGAGATACACTTGTACGAAAATTCAACTCCATTACCCCTAAAAAATTCCATATGCCGTTCATATTCTGGTTTTTAGGAAAGCTTTATTTTGGTTTCAAAAAACCTAAAATAGAGATATTGGGGAGTGAATTTTCCGGGAAAGTTGAATCTATCGGGAAAAATGTAAAAAGGTTTGTCGTGGGAGATCAGGTCTTCGGATATCGTGGCCCACGTATGGGTGCTTATGCAGAGTACCTGTGTATGAACGAAAATGACGTTGTTGCTCATAAACCAACCAATATGTCATATGAACAGGCAGCCGCTATACCTTATGGTGCAATTATGGCGTTAGGTTCTATCAGAAAAGCAAATCTGAAAGCTAAACAGAGCGTTTTAGTCAACGGAGCTTCCGGCGGCATAGGTCCTATTGTGGTGCAACTTGCAAAATATCATTTTGATGCAATTGTAACCGGAGTTTGCGGGACACCTAGAATACCGTATGTTATCTCTATGGGTGCAGATAAGGTAATCGACTACACTAAAGAGGATTTTAGTAAAAACGGAGAGACCTATGACTATATTTTTGATATTCTTGGGAAATGTTCAATTGAAATGTGCAAACGCTCACTTAAGAAAAACGGGAGCTGCCTATATGTAAGTTTTAAGATGAAGCAGGTTTTTCAAATGTTATGGAGATCAATAGCCGGAAATAAGAAAATAGTCTGTGTAATGGTTAATGAAAACACAAAAGATTTGATTTTCATTAAAGAGCTTATAGAGGCGGGTAAGATTAAATCAATAGTAGACAGATGCTATAGATTAGAGGAGGCTGCCGAAGCACACAGATATTTTGAAAGCGGGAACAAGCAAGGCAGTGTTGTATTAACGTTATATGATGAGCATAATATTTAATAGCACTATTTTACAATAACGGAAGCTAACCACTTATCACATTATGTGACCACTAATCACAATTATAGTTTATTTTATTGACCCTGGTACTTTCTTTGAAGCAAATAGAGATATTTTCAAAATGAAACAAGTAAAACTAACACCCAAAAAGGCATTTATGAAATGCGGAACCTGCAGCAGTGCTATGTTCCATTTGCTTAATCAGGAGTTTGACAACCTGAGTGAGACAGAGGAAAAAGCGTGTGACCTTTTAGCAGGAGGGGTAGCACAAAAGGGGCATCAGTGCGGGATGCTTTGGGGTGCCTCTCTGGCTGTTGGAGCGGAATCACTCAAAAGACACAGGGACAAAAACGATGCAATTGCATCTTCAATAACAGCGTCACAATACATAGTGGAATCTTTTGAAAAGAGAACCAAAACAGTTAATTGCAGGGAGATTTCAGGAATTGATTGGGAAAACAAACTGGATTTTGCCCTCTATATGGCAAAAACTATTCTGCAGGGATTTGTATACAGTCCTTGTTTCAAACTTATTGACAAATGGACCCCGGAAGCCATTCAGGCAGCTAACAAAGGGTTTGCATGTAAAAAGATATTCAGCAAAAATTGTATAAGCTGTGCATCCGAGGTTGTAAAAAAAATGGGGGCAAGTGAGCAAGAGAGTATTATAGTTTCGGGTTTTGCAGGAGGAATTGGCCTGAGCGGAAATGGTTGCGGGGCTTTAAGTGCAGCAATATGGTATAAAATGTTAGACTGGGCGAAAAAAAATATTGGGAAAAACCCTGCCTTTTTTAATAATCAGGATGTAAAGAGTTTATTAAGGTCATTTTATATCCAGACTGACTCCGAAATGTTGTGCAGGAAGATTTGCGGGAAACAATTTGAATCAATTGACGAGCACTCGGATTATATTCGAAGCGGTGGTTGTAAAAACATAATTGAAGCACTGGCAAATTCACGATGAACAGATTTCTTTATAAACGGCAGGTCTATCTTGACAATAATGCCACAACACGCGTTAGCAAAAGTGTCCGGAGAGTAGTTATGCGAGTATTAAAATACAATTGGGGAAACCCATCATCCGGATACTATATGGGCAAAAGGGCTGCACGTATAATAGAGAGGGCCCGGCAGCAGGTTGCTGATTCAATAAATGCACATTCTCACGAGATATATTTTACGGGTTGCGCTTCAGAGTCAAATAATGCAGCATTAATAACCCTAAGTAATCACTTCTATCCAAAAAAGAAAAAAATCATCTCAACACCTATTGAACACCCCTCTATAATGAACACCCTAGAGTTTCTTCAAACTCAAGGAGTTGTGGTTCAATATTGTCCTGTAGACAGATATGGGTTTATTTCCATTAAAGAGTTAGAGACTCTTATAGATGAAGAGACCTTTTTAATATGCTGTATGTTTGCAAATAATGAGATAGGGACAATTCAAAATATCAAAGAAGTTTCTGCCTTTGCAAAATCACAGAATGTTCTTGTTTTGTCTGACTGTGTCCAGGCATTAGGAAAGGTGCCGGTTGATGTGAAGGATTTGGGGGTAGATTATGCAACATTCTCTGCTCATAAGCTCTATGGACCAAAGGGAGTTGGAGCATTATATGCAAAAATAAGCAGTCCCCTTGAGCCATTCATCCACGGCGGACATCAGGAAGAGGGAATGCGTGCGGGCACAGAATCGGTTCATAATATTGCAGGTTTTGGCGTGGCTTGTAAGGATGTTAAAAACCTTATAGCCTATTCCGAAAAAACAAGACTACTAAAAGAACAATTTATAAAACAACTGAAAGTCATCAAGCCCGATATACTAATCAACTCTCCAACAGACAATTGTTTGCCAAATACAGTCAGTATTACTTTCCCGAATATCAACAGCAAAGAACTTATGATGATGTTAGATTATAACGGCATTGCCGTATCATCCGGTTCTGCGTGCAGCAGTCAATTAAACAAACCGTCCCACGTTTTAAAAGCTATTGGATTATCCGATAAAGAAGCAACAGAAACTCTTCGAATCAGTTTCGGTAAAGAGACATCGGAAAGAGACATCAGATATACTATAAAAGTGATAGATAATTACTTAGCACTAATAAAATAATAGTAACCAAAACTAAATAAATGACAATTGAATCAATAAAAAAGAGAGGTTTCGGAATCTCAATAATAGTATTTCCAGTAATGCTGCTAGCAGGGTTTTTAATGCATCCTAACATTCTAAATCTCGAGGCTCTTCAAACGGTTGAACAACTGGTTGGAAGATTTCATAATCAGCCCATATTCCATTTTGGGCACTTGCTTGTAATGTTTGCCGTCCCGGTTATAATGATAGCTCTGATTAGTTTTATGAATGTGCTGCAAGGGAAGGGCAAACAATTAGGTTTTTGGGGCGGGGTTATCGGCTTATTTGGTGCTTTCATCTTAGCTGTAGACAAAGGCGCTTTATGTTTGGTATTATCTGCATTCGACACTTTACCGGAGGCTCAATTTCAAGAGTTTGCCCCATTTCTTAGTGTTGTTGTAAACAAAGCCGGCTTGCTTTGGGTGGTTTGGTTATTACCATTATTACCAATTGGTGCATCAATACAAGCACTGGGTCTTTTAAAAGAAAAATTTATCAGCAAATGGCAAGGAGTATGCATTATTTTTGGGCTTCTGTTACTTAACAACCCAGATATTGAACTAATTAGTGCAACGGGTGCTTTGCTTATGTGTGCCGGATACATTCCGTGGGGCGTCAGAATACTTCAGGGCAGAATGAATTGCTCTTCAACTTCTTGCCCTATATACGACAAAAAAAAAGATAAAAACTTTAAGTGTCTTAAGCCTTGTAATTAATTATTCCAAAAATGAGACATACAGCATTACTATTTCTATTTATAGGTGTAAGCCTTAATTTATTCGGGCAAAAGCAATCATTAAAAGAACAGGCTCTGGATAAGTTCAAAAAAGAACATTACTCAGAAGCAATTCTCTTATTGGAACAAGCGGCAAAAGAGACCCCGAAGGATGCGGAAATTTTTTACTATTTGGGATGGTTCAACCATTATAGGGCATACGATAGTCGACCATTGAGCGGATACAGCTTTTCATATTCCGAACAAATTTTCAAATATTTGGACAAAGCCCTTGAAATCAAGCCCGATTATGGCGATGCAAAGTACTTTTACGGTGCGGAATGTAGCGGAAACGCCTTTATTGCAATGCAGAATAATGATGCGGAGAAGTTAAGGTATTTCTATAAATTGGCCAATGACAAAGGTGCATATCCGGCCTGGCTAAAAGAGTTCGGGCGAAATTTCCTGAAAAGTTGCGATGCTAACGCAATTTTATTTACAGGCGGAAATGCCGACTTTGATGTTTGTCTTTATTTACAATTACACGAAAACGTGCGAACTGATATTACCCTCGTGCCCATTGGAAACATTGACCGGCCCTGGTATGTGAAATTCATTAAAACCGGATTAGATGGTACAATTAAAAAAGTTGTTCTAAACCTCACAGACCAGCAGATAATGGATATACACCCTTTTAAGTGGGACACTACAATGGTTTCAATCAAATTATCCTCAGAGGACAAAAAGCAATTTGGGTTATCAGATAACTATCTGTTTCAATGGCAGGTTGAACCTGACCTGTTTTCTGAAAGGATGCACTCAAAAATTGAAAGCGAAAAAGCAAAAAAGCGCGCATACCTAAGCCCACAAAGGTCCATACTTTTACAGATAGTTGAGGATAATTTTTCTCACAGACCAATTTATTTCTCAAACTTTTGCTCCCCAACACTTTTTGGGGGACTGAATTCATTTTTTCAAAACTGTGGGCTGGTTTCACGCCTAACGCCTGTTTTGACAAAGGACACCGAATTTGCATTCAATTATTCAAAAATGGAAGAATTACTTCAAGAACAGAATGTTGTAAATTTTAAAACATTAATAAATAGCAGTATGCCTCGCATTTCCGGCGTTATTGTATCTGGTTATTACAACACTTTGCTTAATTTATCTGAAAAATACGACAAGACTAATGACCTAAAAGGTAAAAATTACCTGAAACTGCTATTTGAAAAGCACTTAAAGATAGGATATGACACAGAATTTGAGAGTGAAATACAAAAAAAATGAAAGCAATTGTACACACAAAATATGGACCTCCTGATGAACTACAGCTTAAAGAGGTACAAAAACCAGTTCCCAAGGAGAATGAAGTGTTGATAAAAATACAAGCGACAACAGTAACAACTACGGACTGCAACGCTCGTAACTTCACATTTGTCCCAAAATCATTTATGTTTTTCGCACGACTAGTGTTTGGTTTCAAAAAACCCAAAATAAATATTCTGGGAATTGATTTGGCAGGAGAAATTGAAGCTGTAGGCAAAGATGTAAAGCTATTTAAGAAGGGTGACCAGGTTTTTGGATCACCCGGAACCAAATTCGGTGCCCACGCAGAGTATGTTTGTGTTCCCGAAGATGGTGCACTGGCTATAAAACCGGCTAGTATCTCCTGGGAGGAGGCTGCCGCTATTTCATTAGCGGGAAATACTGCACTGTTTTTTATTAGAGATTTGGCAAAAATTCAAACCGGACAAAAAATACTTATCCACGGCGCTTCCGGGGCAATCGGGACCTATGCCGTTCAACTTGCTAAATACTATGGTGCTGAAGTTACAGGAGTCTGTAGTGCCACTAATGCAGAAATGGTTAAATCTTTAGGCGCCGATAAGGTAATTGATTATACCAAAGAGGATTTTACCAAAACCGATGAGAGATATGACTTTGTTTTTGATGTGGTAGGCAAGACTACATTCTTACAATGCAAGGGCATATTAAAACAAAAGGGAATATATCTTGAAAACAACCTTGAACTAAAGGATATTCTAATAATGATGTGGAGATCATTAGTTGGAGGTAAAAAAATTAAGGGAGGGGTATCAATTGAGAGTGCAGAAAACCTGAATTTCTTTATTGAACTTATAGAATCCGGAAAGTTAAAACCGGTTATTGATAGAACATTTCCACTCGAAAAGACCGCAGAAGCTTTTCGATATGTCGAGTTAGGACATAAAAAGGGGAATGTAATCATTATAAACCAGTCAATTAATTGTAACTTTTAAAAATAAATAATGAGGATGAAAAAGATTACAGTATTATTATTTTTGGTGTTTTTCAACATCTCTCTTTTCGCCAAAGAATTTGTTAAAATCGCAACACCTACTAATGCGGATAAAAAAATGTCGGAGAATACTGCTAATGATAAGTTAGCCGATCTATATGCAATGACAGAGAAATACAAATTGGCTGTTGAAAAATTTAATTCTTCTATGTCAAAAATACGCGAATCAAAATACAAGCGTCCGGTTAGCTAAAGTCTAATATGATAAAAGGTGCGCTGTTGTTGCTCACGCTTATATTAACCTCGTGCAGCGGAATGAAAAACACAGAGAGAGTTCTCCCCAAAGAGGGTGAAGAGGGCTGCTTTGTTGCAGTGAGAGATGGCCTTAAAATATTTGTTTATGAGTATGTTCCAGGGAGTAATTTTTTAAATACAATTTATATTATTTCCGGAATTACAGGCATAAACCATAAAGAGGAGAGAGATATTATTGAGAAATTAAGCAATAATGAGAATCGTGTGGTTGTGATACATCCCCGCGGTACAGGATATTCAGAGGGTAAAAGGGGCGACGACAATAATTTAGACGATTTTATTGGAGACTACGTAGAAATAATCAAGAGCGATAAATTTTACAACGATAGAACCGGTAAAGTAATTTTATACGGACACAGTATGTCCTGTGCAGTTGCCCTTGTAGTGGGGAATGAGCTGCAAAAAATTGACGCTCTAATTATGGTTAACCCTCCGTATAAACTAAAACCTGTCAAAGGGATGTCTCCTGGTTTCGGAGATTATCTCAAATATATAGGCTACTACATTTTTGCACCACATATCCCGATAGTCAATATGGGAGGAGATCCGGCAACTATTGAAGATGATGCAGACAGAGAAGAGTCGTACAAAAGAAACCGCGATACTCTGCTGGTAAAGTATTTCAGTATGCATTATATGAATAAATCAAAGAGGGTAATGGATGCGATGGTAAGAAATGCTCGTTTGGCAGACTATCCATTGATGCTAATTTACGGGGAGAGAGACAAGCTTGTAGAAAAAGCGGGATGTGATGAAATTTTTGCTGCCTGGAGAGGTGAAAATAAAAAGTATATAGTAATTAGCGGCGGGTCACACGGAAAATCTACGGCAATAAAGGGTGTTGATAAAATTCTACCACTCATATAAACGACTTTAATTCCTCCCGGATTCATACTTGCAGCAAAGCGGGCATTCAGTATACAGCAAATTTCACTATTTTTGTAACTAATCAAAGAATTACTTATGAAAAACAGATTTAACATCCGACAGATTTTGTCGTTAATCCTGGCCATAACTATGTTTTCGGCCTGTAGTCAAACTAAAGAGGAGAGGGCTCAGGAGCAGATGGGGATAATCTTGGACAGTACCAAAGCGGTAGGCCTTGCCGTTGCTGTGGTTAAGGATGGAGAGATAATTTACAGTGCTACCTTCGGTAAAAAGAGTATAGAGGAGGGATCTCCAATTGCTCAGGATGACATCTTTCGGATAGCTTCAATATCTAAGTCATTCACAACAACTGCGCTTATGACCCTGGTGGAGAGGGAGAAACTTGCCCTGGATATGGATGTAAGTGACCTCATCGGGTTCCGGGTAAGAAATCCGAAGTTCCCGGATGAGGTAATTACGTTGAAGATGTTGTTGTCGCATTCATCAAGTCTTAACGATACTCAGGGATATTTTCGTCTGGACTACCTCAATCCGGCAACCAATCCGGATTTTGCGAAGTGTTATAATGACTACCGGCCGGGCTCAAAATATGAGTACTGTAACTTGGGATTCAACACAATAGGTGCCATTGTAGAGAAATATGCAGGTGTTAGATTTGACAACTATGTTGTTGAGGCGCTTTTAAAACCACTTGGTCTATATGCAAACTTTAATCCGGATTCACTGGATGCGGCTAAGTTTGTTCCCCTTTACAGCTACGAACCAATCGACACACTTGAGGGGTCGGAGAGGATCTTCAAACATCAGCCGATGGCATATGTGAGCAGGGCAAAAGAGATTGACTCTGCCTATGTAATGGGTTACAGCACCCCTCTCTTTTCGCCAACAGGTGGAATGAAGATATCTGCATACGACTTAGCCCGCTATATGTTAATGCATATGAACTATGGAGAGGTGCCTGCTACCGGAGTCAGGATTATCTCAGAAGAGAGTGCCAAAATGATGCAGGCCCCTGTTATTGAGACCGGGACCGGCGAGTTTTATTGCCTTGCTTTGAGGACAAGTGAAAATCTTATCCCGGGAGAGAAGATGGTTGGCCACACAGGCTCTGCTTACGGTCTTTACAGCGCAATGTTTTTTGAACCACAGAAGAGATTCGGCATCGTAATGATGACAAACGGCTACTCCCCAAAATATAAAGATGGTTTTACCACAATTCAGGGAGATGTTACAAGGGCGCTTTACGAGATTTTCATCAAATAAAAAGAGGTTAGTAAAAATTATCCGGTGAAGAGAGTTCTCATTATTACCTATTACTGGCCACCGGCCGGGGGGTCAGGAGTTCAGCGCTGGCTTAAGTTTGTTAAATACCTGCGGGAGTTTGGCTACGAGCCGGTTGTATATACCCCGCTCAACCCGGAGTTTATGGCTGTAGACAAAACTCTTCTAAGCGAGATCCCCTCCGGAGTAGAGGTAATCAAGAGAGAGATTACCGAGCCATACTCTATCTACAAACTCTTGACCGGGAAGAAGGAGAGCGGAGTCAAACCTGGGTTTATAAAAAGCGGTAACGGCAAATCAAAATTTTCAGAGAGAGTTTCGCTCTTTATTAGAAGCAACCTCTTTATTCCGGATCCAAAAATGTTATGGATCTCACCATCTGCACGCTTTTTAGTTAAACATCTAAAGGAGAGTTCTGTAGATGTAATTGTAAGCACTGGGCCGCCACACTCGATGCACCTTATTGCAAAGAGGGTCTCTAAAGCAACCGGAATCCCCTGGCTGGCAGATTTTCGCGACCCGTGGACAAAGATGTACAACTTCAAATACCTGGGCTGCACAAAACCGGTAGAGGCCCTACATAAAAAGCTGGAGAGAGGGGTAATAAGGTGTGCAGATGCTGTTGTTACCGTAACCAACACAATTGCCGCAGAGCTTCAGGAGCTAAACCCAAAAAGGAGAGTAGAGGTAATTACAAACGGTTACGACAGTGCAGACTTTCCTCAGATGGATGTTGTTTCACAGGAGAGGTTCACCATAACCTATACAGGTCTCTTTGTGAGGACACAAAACCCGACTGTTTTATGGAGGATTCTTGGTGAGAGAGTCGGGGCCGGTACAACCGGCTTTGCAGAGAGCCTGCAAATTCGTCTTGTCGGCCACATAGACAGCTCTGTTCTGGAGGATATTTCAAAATACAAACTGGAGCCATATTTGGTTAAGATGGATTATATGCCTCATAACGAGGTGATAAAACTACAAAGAGAAGCAACCGTTTTACTCCTCTCCTCCGGGCGGGAACCGGAGTCCGGGGGAATAATGACCGGAAAGTTTTTTGAGTACCTGGCAGCGGGGAGGCCAATCTTAGGATTCGGGCCAAAAGGGGGAGATATGGATATTGCGCTGGAGGAGAGCAGGGCGGGAGAGATGTTCGACTACGAAAATTATGACGGAGTTGCTAAGTGGATTGACGCTCAGTATGCCCTTTATACAATTGGGGCAGCCCCTGTGATGGAGGGAGATATTTCAAAATACTCCAGAAGAGAGCTCACAAAAAAGATGGCAGCAGTGTTGGATGAGATTTGCAAAAAGTGAATAAATGAGTGATTAAAAATATTGAATATGATAAATTATAAAAAGTATCTGCCTTATGTAATAGCAGTGTTCTCTTTTGCAGCTGCTGCCTATCTCTTTACACCTCAGGTTCTTCAGAAAAAGGTGGTAAATCAGAGCGACATAGCCTCCTGGAGAGGTATGGCAAACGAGATAATCACATACAATGAGAAAAATCCGGACAAAGAGCCGGCTCTCTGGACAAACTCTATGTTCTCGGGAATGCCGGCAACCTCAATTTCGGTTATTTATGAAGGTGACTATACCGATTATATCTACAAACTTATTCATAAGCTCTCCGGATCCAGACCTCCAAGCTATCTTTTGATTTCAATGATAGGGGCGTTTCTCCTCTTCCTTGCTTTTGGGGTAAGTGTTCCGCTTTCGGCAATAGGGGCTCTGGCTCTTACATTCTGCTCATACAACCTGCAAATTATTCAGGTAGGGCACAACTCTAAAATGGTAGCAATTGCTTTTATGCCGTGGGTGCTGGCTGCTGTGGTCTTTGCATACAGAAGCAAGAGCTTTAGAGGGGCTCTTGCCGGGGCACTCTTTTTTGCATTTGCCCTTAGTTTTCAGATAAAGGCAAATCACCCGCAGATAACATACTATCTGGCTATAATGGTGTTGGGATTTGGTTTTGCGGAGCTTTACAACTCAATAAAAGAGAGATACTTTCCCGCTTTTTTTAAACGCTCCCTTATTCTGCTTGTCGCGGGATTGCTGGGAATTGCTGCAAACATAAATCACCTCTGGCCCACTTATGAGTACTCAAAATTTACAATGAGAGGTGGTTCGGAGCTGGCTGTAGAGGAGGGTAAAGAGCAAAAGGGTCTGGATATTGCCTATGCCACAAGCTGGTCTTATAGCCCGGGAGAGATGCCAAACCTTATGATTCCAAATTTTAACGGTGGAGCATCGGGCGGAGAGCTTTCACAAAACTCTCAAACATACAAGGCTCTTAAAGATGCGGGGTACGCAGGTGCAGAGCAGGCTGTAAAACAGATGCCGCTATATTGGGGGCCACAACCGTTTACTGCAGGACCTATGTATATGGGGGCACTCTCGCTGTTTATATTTATTCTTGGACTTATCCTGTTGAGAGGTGCCGTAAAGTGGTGGATTGCAGTTGTCTCGCTAATTGCAGTATTTCTCTCGTGGGGCTCTAATATGCTCTTCTTCACAGAGTTTTTTTTCAAGTATATTCCAATGTATAGCAAGTTCCGGACTGTCTCAATGGTTCTTGTAGTTTTGCAGATTACCATTCCTCTGCTTGGATGGCTCACATTGTCTAAATTGCTGGAAGAGAGTGGGGAGAGAGGCGAAAAGATTAAGGAGGATAGAGTTAAAAGGGGAGTCTTAATTGCCCTGGCTTTAACAGCAGGTTTCTCTCTCATTTTTGCGTTAATTCCATCTCTGGCCGGGACATTTGTCTCGATGGCAGATGCTCAGATGCCGGATGTTCTAAAACAGACTCTTGTAAACGACAGGATGTCGCTATTGCGTGCAGATGCTTTACGCTCCCTTATCTTCATACTTCTTGGTGCCGCTGCAATCTGGTTTACATATACGGGAAAACTTAAGAAGAATCTCTTTTACGGAGTTCTGGCGCTGCTCATTTTTGCCGATTTGTGGGTTGTTGGTAAAAGATATCTGAACGACTCTCATTTTGTAAAGAGCAGAGAATTTGAAAACCAGTACGCTCTGAGGCCTGTAGATAAGATGATTCTGGAAGACAGGGATCCTAACTACAGGGTGCTCGACCTGAGCATCAACACATTCAACGATGCACACGTAAGTTATCACCATAAAACTATAGGCGGCTATAGCCCTGTGAAGATGCAGCGATATCAGGATCTGATAGATCGTTATATCTCTGTTGAGATGCAGCAGATGGGCAAAGATATTTCCGGCAGCAAAACCATAGAGGAGGCTCAGGAGAAAATTGGTAACTACCCTGTTCTTAATATGCTCAACACCCGCTATATTGTGCTGGGGGCAGAGAATGCTCCGGTTGTTAATAGCGGTGCATTTGGAAACGGATGGTTTGTAAACAGTATTATAGGTGTAAACTCTACAACCGAGGAGATAGCTTCTCTTAGTAAGATTGAGAACTCATTGACTGCAGTTATTCACAATGAATTTACCGCCGATTTACAAGGAGCTTCACAAGACTCACTCCAGGCATCAGAAGCAATTGTTTTAACCGAATACTCCCCTAACAAACTTGAATACAAAGCATCTTCAAACCAGAACAGAGTAGCCATCTTTAGCGAGATATACTACCCTGCCGGCTGGAAAGCCTATATTGACGGACGTGAGGTTAAGATACTTCGGGCAAACTACACACTCCGGGCTTTGAACATCCCTGCCGGAGAGCACATAGTGATATTTGAGTTTAAACCCGAATCCTTTGCAAAAGGAGAGTTCTGGTCGCGCATAACATCCGGAGTCCTTTTGATACTCTCACTTGCCGCAATTATTATTGCTGTTTATAAAAGAAGAAAGCTGAACAGCTAATTTTTTTCTATCTTTGTGAGATGGTTGTAAAATATTAGATGTGATAGTATTAGGTCAAGAATTATCTTATAAAGATATAGCTTCTATAGTTTTGGATGCAGAGAGAGTCTCTATTGACAAATCTGTCGAACAAAGGGTTGATGAGTGTTATAAATTTCTCGAGACCTTCTCAAAGAAGAAGGTTATCTATGGAATAAATACCGGATTTGGGCCAATGGCTCAATATCGTGTTGAGGACGAGCAACTAAAAGCTCTTCAATACAATATTATCCGCTCTCACGCTTGTGGAGCAGGAGAGCCACTGGCAGGCATTTATGTTAGGGCTGCTATGCTTGCAAGGCTTTCAAATTTTCTAAAGGGGAAGTCGGGGGTAAACAGTGAACTTTGTAATCTTCTGGTTGCTTTTCTTAACAATGATATCTATCCTCTTATTCCAGAGCACGGGGGAGTAGGAGCTAGTGGAGATCTGGTTCAGATGGCTCATATAGGGCTTACACTTATTGGAGAGGGAGAGGTGTTTTATAACGGGGAGTTGAGAGAGACCAAAGAGGTGTTTAAAGAGTGCGGTTTAATACCACTCAATATTTATATAAGAGAGGGACTTGCAATTGCAAATGGAACAAGTGTTATGGCCGGAATTGCAGCTGTGAATATTCATTACTCTCAACAACTCATTAAGTGGGCTACTCTGGCATCTGCAATTATGAACGAGATTGCCTCATCTTATGACGACTTTGTCTCTGAACCGCTTATGGAGAGCAGACCTCATAATGGGCAGCTTTTTATAGCTGCTCAAATGAGAAAGATATTCTCCACATCTTCCAGGTTAAAGAAGAGAGAGTCCGATCTTTATAACGGATCGAACAATAAAAAGGTTTTTGACGGAAAGGTTCAGGGATACTACTCCCTAAGGTGTGTTCCTCAGATTCTTGGACCGGTGTATGATACTCTCTTAAATGCAAAAGATGTTGTAGAGAGGGAGTTTAACAGTGTGTGTGACAACCCGGTTGTTGACCCGGATACACAAAATATTTACCACGGAGGCAATTTTCACGGAGATTATATCAGCTTTGAGATGGACAAACTAAAAATTGCAATTACAAAGCTTACTATGTTAACCGAGAGGCAGCTTAACTATCTGTTTCACGATAAAATAAACGGAATTCTTCCCCCATTTGTGAATCTTGGGGTGCTAGGGCTAAATTACGGACTTCAGGCAGCACAGTTCACTGCAACATCTACCACAGCAGAGTCCCAAACCCTCTCAAACCCTGTTTATGTTCACTCCATCCCAAACAATAACGACAATCAGGATATTGTGAGCATGGGTACAAAC
>Ga0351891_1071_pt2 | contig 35437 bp, 14 predicted proteins | sample TotcelFGM3001K13_FD_206768 | JGI IMG/M metagenome (GOLD analysis project Ga0351891, IMG submission 206768) | Enriched cells from coal bed in the Powder River Basin, Montana, United States - Total cells FGM rep3 HSBNCT.FGM.300.1.K13 ... | reverse complement strand
AGCCAGGGCCAGGGCCGACGGGTGAGGGCAGTCTGGCCGAGGCCTGGCGCACCAGGCGCGACCCAGGCGAGGTGGTGCAGGAGTTCAAGGAGCTCGAGCAGCAGCTGCCGATCTGGTGGCGCTGGCCAGCGGAGATGGCGGCCGATCCGATCAACTGGCTGGGCTGGCTGTCTGGACCGGTCAAGCTGGCGGCGCCAGGGCGCGCCGGGCAGATAGTCGGGGGCGCCATGCGGGCCGTGGATACGGCGCAGAACGTGGGCACCTGGGCGACGGCCAAGCGGGAAGAGCTGCCAACGATGATCGCCTTTGCGGCGGTGACGCGGGGCGGTCCGCTGGCGTTGCGGCAGTTGGGCCGCTGGTGGCGCGGAGCGCCCGACGCCCCCCTGGGCCAGAGGCTGGCGGTGGGCTTGCAGGCCGAGTGGGAGTATGGCCTGCGGCAGGCCGGCGGGCAGCTGCCAGAGACGATCATGGTGCGGGATCCGCAGACCGGACTGATTGCCGACGTGTCTCCAGCGCGGGTGTTTCGAGAGGCGGGCTACGAGCTGGCGCACCGGATCGAGACGGGGCAGGTGCCCGAGCCAGGAACAGCGGCGGCCAGGGCGTGGGAGGCCGAGGTGCAACGGGCGGGCAACACGCCGCAGGCCAAGACACAGCGGGCGATGCGGGCCTTTGCGGATAAGGTGGACCTGGGCGAGCCAGCGCCAGCGAGGTTGCGCGACCCACAGGCGGTAGAGATGGCGCAGCTACGCAACGCGGAGCGCGACGAGCTGCGCCGTATGAGCTGGGACCGGGCAGCGCAGGCGGACCTGAAAGCACGGGCCGAGGCGGCCCAGGCGGGAGAGGCCGCCAGGTCGAGCGGGCCAGGCTTTACCGATCTGTTCTATAACGAGGAGACGGGGCGCTGGGATCGCCCGAATGCCGACAGCTGGCAGGCGCAGCGAGAGGCCGATCTGCAGGAGGCGGCCCGCGGCCCGAGCCTGGAGACGCAACGGGTGGGCGGCGAGCCGGTGGACTTTGCGCGGCTGCAGAGCTGGTGGGAGCAGACAGCGGCCCGACAGGGCGGGGAGATGACCGAGGAGCAGCAGGCGCTGGCGATGGCCTACAGCCAGGCGCTGACCACGGAGACGCCCTGGACGCGCTGGCCGGAGGACGGATCGCCGGGCGTGGAGGCGGCGCCGGTGACGGCGGGCGCAGAGCAGGGGCAGGCTCCACGGGCCCGACTGGCGACGGCCTGGGCCGGGGCGCCAGAGGCGCAAGCGCAGCCCCAAGTGCCGCAGGCCGAAGTGGCGCCGCGGCCTTTGGGCAGGGCGGCGCGCCAGGCGCAGGAGATGGACGAGATCCGTGCTGCGGCGGCCAAGGGGCCCAAGTTGGACGCCAACGCCTATGGACGGATGGTGGCCCGGCAGCAGGCCGAGGCGGCGCGGCAGCAGTGGGCGCCAACGGTGGATGCCGAGGCGTATGCTGGGCCGAACATGACGCGGCTGCAAGCATGGTTTGAGCACGCCAAAGTGATGCAGGGCGGGCAGCTGACGGGCGAGCAGGAACAGGCGGCGATGGCCTACGCCCGGGGCGAGACGCGGACGAGCCCGTGGGAGCAGTGGCCCGAGACGCAGATGGCCAGGTCGGCCAACTATGACGAGGTGCAGGCGACGCAGTGGCTGACCAACATGCTGGAGGATCGCGGGGGGCTGACGCCCGAGCAGGCCGACGCGCTGTACCAGTATCAGTTTCGGGATGGGCCCGCACCGTGGACGCAGTGGCCCGAGGGGCTGGAGATGGCGGCGGCCAGGCAGCCGCAGGCGGGCAGGGCGCAGATGGCGCCGCAGGTGCAGGAGCTGACCGACGAGTGGGGCACCTATCGGCAGATCGGTGACGCCGTGGACGTGGCCGACAACTGGAAACGGCTGCAGGCGTTGCCCGACGATCAGACGGTGATCCTGTATCACGCCACCAGCAGAGAGGCCGCGGAGCGGATTCTGGCCGAGGGCTACCAGGCGACGGGCACCCGTCATACCGACACACCTGACGGGTACGTGTACCTGGGCGGCAAGGAAGGGCTGGGCACCTACCTTGCCCCGCGGGGCGGCAAGACAGGCGGGGCGCTGGTGGCCTTTCGGGTACGCAAGGGCGACCTGGAGCCGGATGCCGGCAGCGATTGGGAAGGATATGTCCGCAGCCAGGGAGCCCAGCTGCAGGGCCAGGTGGCGGACACGGCCCATCCGACGATGGTGGACACCTACGCCCAGATCAACCAGGTGCGGGCGAGGGACGTGAACGCGCAGCCCGTGGCGATCGTGGACTATAGCACGGGCGAGATCGTGCGCTGGGCGGACCAGGGCGCGGCAGCGGAGCAGGCAGAGGAGCTGATCCCGGTCTATCGTGGCACGGGGCCACGAGGGCGGGCCGAGTTGCGGCCCAGCACAGGCGGCGTCTATGGCCCAGGGCTCTACTTTTACACCAGGCCACAGGACGCAGCGGCCTACGCGAGCCCAGGTGGCGGCATCGTCACCGGCTATGTGCCCAAGAGCAAAGCGTTCCAGGAAGGCAACGTGGTGGTGGTCCGCGACCTGGCGGACTTTGAGCGGCGCGGGACGATCCCCACCGAGGAGACGATGCGCCTGGCGGATTTGCCGGCCAAGGCACAGGCGGCCCTGGCGGAGACGGCGATGACCACGGCGCCACGGCCCACGGGATTCACCTATGACCCGCAGGAATTGCTGCGAGGGGCGCAGCGCCAGGCGGCCCAGCCCGAGGCCATGTATGAGCGGATCGGGCCAGCGCCACGGCCCACGGGATTCGCCTACGACGCCCAGGAGCTGATGCGGCGCAGCCAGGACGTGGCCGAGGGCAGGCCGGCCTGGGAGATGCCAGAGCCGCAGGTGACGGCGCTGCCGGGCGGCAGCCTGATCGCTATGCACAACCTGGACGAGGACGCCCTGCTGGCGGCGGACGCGCTGGGCGGGATGCCAGTGCCGAGCATCGGCATCACCAAGCCCGAGACGGCCTACACCGGCTTTGGCGGGATCACGCTGATCGGCACGCGGCAGATGATCGACCCGCAGGCCGATCCGCGGAACAAGGTCTATGACGCCGACGTGTGGAGCCCGACCCGGCCCGACCAGGTGTGGCCACGGGTGCCGGTGAAACGGGCCGAGGCGTTGCTGAAGCGGTTGACGGCCGGCGGGTGGGTGCGCCAGTTTGAGCACATGAGCAGCGACCAGCATCAGCTGTGGAATGCCCTGGAGGACTATCCCGACCGTAACAAGGTGCTGGACCTGCTGCTGAACGGCGAGGGGCTGGGCCAGCTGGCGTTCTTGCACGAGCAGGGCGTGGAGATCGCGCCGGTGCGAGTGCCCTATGAGGGCCGCGCCGTATCATCGGGCAACACAGAGCTGGTGGCCTTTGGCCGCGAACACGAGGACGAGCTGCGCGATCTGCGGCAGGCCTCATGGGAGACAGTGACCGCGAGCCCGCTGTACCAGGAGCTTTCGCGGCTGCATCACGACGCGACGATAGCCGACTGGTTGAAGGTGGACCCTGAGAGCACGCCCGCCGACTGGGAGCCCAAATACAGACGCTGGTATGGAGACGAACAGGGCCTGTCCTATGGCAAGTTTGACGAGGCGCTGCAGGATTTGTGGCGGATCACGCGCGGTGACACCGTGCAGAGTGTCCGAGCCACCGATGACCTGATCGCCGCCGAGCTGGACAAGCACGGCGGGAAGGATGCGCTGCAGGCCTGGGCGCACGATCTGCTGGCGGGCGTGTTCGACCGGCCGCAGTTGCGGCTGCGGGGCCGGTTGGTGGAGTACAACCTGCCCAACCTGGTGGAGGCGTTGAGCCTGCACAAGCACGGCCAGGACGTGACCAAGGGCGGCTTTATGGGCACCTGGGGCCAGGGCCAGGCGCGGGCGGTGGCAGCACGGCGGTTTGAGAGCATCGAGGAGATGCACGCCGATGAGGGCCGGCTGGGGACGCACGAGGATGTGGAGGCCTACGACACTGAGAAATGGAAACCGGCGCTGGAGGCGTACCAGGCGGCGGTGGAGCGTTACAGCACCCACGGCCAGGGGTACGGCGATAGCTTTGCCGCACGGATGGACGCTGGCTTTGAGCGGATCAACGGCACCTTTCGGGCGCTGGGCGAGTATCTGAAGGGCGGAAAAAAGCGCCGCAACGGGCAGCGGATGCAGCAGGCGCTGGCCAGGAACGGCTTTGCGAAGGTAGACCAGGAGGATCTGGCGCTGGCGCTGGATGCGGCGGAGGCGCTACGGGGTCGGCCGGTGACGCTATTCGAGGGCAAGCTGCAGCGAGCGGTGGGCATCAGCGAGTTTCCGGGGGCCGTTATCCCGAGCGACACGGGCCCAGCGGCGCGAGCGGTGCTGGCCAAGCACAACGTGCAGGTGGCCGAGTACACGCGAGGCGACGAGGAAGGGCGCAAGGCGGCGATCCAGCGGATGAGCGCGCTGCCGGATGCGCTGTTTGAGAAGGCAGGGGCGAAGGCGAAACCGGCGCTGCCGGGCATGGCCCAGGGCGCCAAGCCGCAGGATCTGTGGTCACTGGAGCCCAAGCCGGTGGCGCCCGACCTCACCACGGCGCCCGTGGGCCGGCCGCAGAAGGCGGGGCCGCCGATCCCGGACACGGACTATTACCTGACGGCGGCCAAGGTCAAAGTGCCGCAGAACCCGACGGGGCAGACCCTGGGCGGGCAGATCGGGGCGGCGCAGCGCATACGCAGCGGGCGCTACACCCTGGATGACGTGCTGGCGCTGAAGGCGGGCTATGACGCCTGGGCGATCCGGCGGCCGGTGGATCCGGGCTATGAGCAGTATTCTTGGCCCTATCATTTCACGGGGATGCAGAGCAAATGGGAGGCGCCGACCAGGTACGCAGCCGTGCCAGTGCCGCCCTCACCGGACTATGCCGGGCACCTGAAGGCCTGGGAGGCAGGGCGCGCAGAGCGCGAGGCCCATCCCTGGGGCGACATCTGGGTGACGTTGCGGGGCGAGGCGGCGACGCAGGGCATCAGCGACCCGGGCTACCTGGACCGCGAGCTGGCCAGGCGGGTGTTGCGGCGGGCCAAGGCGTGGGGCTATGTGAGCTATGCCGAAGGGATGGAGGCGGACGAGCTGCCGCGGTACCAGGGCAAGCTGATGGCGCTGCACAACACCAGGGAGGAAAAGCTGCGCCTGGCGCTGCAGGCGGGCGGGATGCCCATGCCCAGCATCGCGGTCATCCGGGCAGATCAGAGCCACGAGGACTTTGGCGACATCACGCTGGTGGGCCAGCGCGACCTGGTGGACCCGGAGGCGCGGGCGGAGAACGCCGTATTCTCGGCGGACAGCTGGAGCGCCGCGACGCCGCAGGTGCGCTATGGGCCCGCCACCCCGGAGGTGGCCGAGGCGATCATGGCCAAACTGGCGCCCTTGCCAGAGAACTGGCGGCTCCAATCGGGCCGGTCCTGGTCCCCGATTTATCAGTCGCAGCTCGAGGAGCTGAGGGTGCGAATCCAGACCAGGACCAGGTCCGACAGGGCCGAGGTGCTGCGGCTGCTGGACGAGGGGCTGGTGGGCAAGATCGCGTTTCTGACGGAGCGCGGGCTGCCGGTGCCGGACCCGGTGCTGAAGCCGATCACACCCAGGTCACGGATGCTGAGAGACGACAAGGCCCTCTACGACTGGGTGCAGGCGCATGGCCAGGGAGTGATCGACGCGCTGGGGGCAGGACTGGAGCCCAGACGGGTCCGGGATGCGCTGTACAAGCCAGCAGCCAATGCTTTGGCCGACGAGATGCTAGTGAGCGCGCAAGCGAAGGCGAAAGCGGTCCTGGCAGACACCATGGAGATACTGCAAAAGGCAGCCCTGCCAGCCGAGGAGCTGGCCTGGCGCACGGAAGAGGCGCTCACCGGGGCACGCCAGATCGTATGGCTGGAACTGAAGTCGGTGGTCGGCCTGACTGCTGAATACATGGACGAAATGCAGGGCAGCAACCTATACGCTTTGACAGTCCCCAGAATAGCTGAGTTGATGCTCGACGCCCCCCGGGGCAGCGTGCAGCTGCGGGACACTACCCCAGTCACCGAGTGGCTGGTGCAGGACATCTACGGCATCGTGCGCGGGCATACAGAGGAGGATCCCAGGCCGACGGTGGCAGCGGTGACGCAGGCGCTGCGCGACGAGGGCCTGGTGGAGGCCTATGAGGCGTGGTGCCAGGAGCTGCTGCAGGAGTTTGGCCAGCCCCATCTGGAGCTGAGCAACGGCCAGCGGCTGCCCTACACGCTGGAGAACATGGTGGTGGCCATGTTGGACGACGTGGGCCAGCAGATCAAGCTGGCGGGATCTGACCGTGCGGGCATCGCCACCCTGCGCGGGGCGCTGGCCCAGCGGTTTGGCAGTGTGGAGGAGATGCGAGCGGCGGCCGGCGGGCTGGTGGACCGCGAAGGCGATCATGCGGGGCAGCAGGCGGCCAGGCAGGCGCTGAAGGAGTTTAGGGAGGCGCTGGTGGCGGTGGAAGGGCCGACCAGCATGAGCGCGCAGGAGAAGGCGATTCGGATTCTGGGCCAATACATCAAGGCGGGGCGTACCCGCAGCCCAGGGCGGATGCGGGCGGCCTTGATCAAGGCGGGGACCCGACCAGAGGACCTGACGCCCGCGTTTCTGGAGCTGGCGATGGACGCCGCGGAGCAATTGCGGGGCATCCCGGACCAATACTTTGAGGCCAAGCCGGCGCGGGTGGTGGGCTTGAACGAGTTTGTGGGCGCGGTGGTGCCGGACAACACCTCGGACGACGTGATCCGCGGGCTGTACCAGGCGGGCATCCGCAAGGTCAAGTTTTATCACCCGTGGGGCGAAAAGGGGCTGGACTTTGGGGCGCGCCGGCGGGCCCTGGAGGAGCTGCTGCAGGACACGCCCGAGGCGCTGTTTGAGCAGACGGCGCCGGTGGCCGAGGGCGGCCTGGCGACGGGCTGGGCGGCAGAGCCCAAGGCCAAGACGGGCAAGCAGCCCGTCAAGTGGGAGTATCCCGATCTGTGGGGCGGGGTGGAGAACGACTGGGAGATCGAGCTCAAGCCGCTGGTGGCGCCCAAGACGTGGGAGACGGATCCCATTGGCCGGCCGCAGCATGTGACTGGTGGCTGGGCGATGCTTATCGAGGACACGGACTATTACCAGACCGTGGGCAAGCTGGCCGTGCCCAGGGGCGCCAAGCTGGGGGTGATCGAGGACCAGGTGCTGGCAGCGCAGCGGGTGCGGAGCGGCAGGTACACGCGGGCGGACGCCGAGCTGCTGCAGCAGGGGATCGCGGAGTGGACGGCGAAAAAGCCGGACATTCCGCTGCCCGATGACTATAAAGCATCCCAGGACTATCTCCGTGGCCGTGGCGAAGGGCTGGCCGAGCTCAGACAGGCTCAGAAGGCGGCGCGTGAGGCGCAGCAGGCATGGCGCGAGGGCCGGGCCAAGTATCCCTGGGGCGACCTGGCCATCCGAACGTTGAACGAGGCAGAGCGGGCAGGCGAGCACGATCCGGGCTTTCTGGATCGGGCGCTGGCCCAGGCGTATCTGCGACGGGCCAAGAACCTGGGGTATGTGACCTACGCCGAAGGGCGGGAGGCGGAGCAGCGTAAGGTCTACACCGGCAAGCTGATGGCGCAGCACAACTTGGAGCCGCACGATCTGGATCTGTCTCTGGATCTGGGCGGGTTGCCCATGCCCAGCATCGCGGTGATGCCGGCGCACAAACAGTTCACCGAGTTTGGGCGGATCAGCCTGATCGGGCGGCGCGAGCTGATCGACCCGGCGCGCGCGGACAATGCGGTGTTCTCGGCGGACGCCTACACGCCGACGGTGCCGGCCAATGTGTGGGATGATCTGGAGTGGGCCAAGCAGGAGGCGATCCAGAACAGGCTGAATGTCCAGACCCTTGTCCCGGTGGGCGTGAGGCGCTGGGAGCAGGCCATCAGGGAGATGACCAGCATCCGGCACTATCTGTACATCAAGAACGGCAAGGACGCTCTGTTGCACTTGCTGGACGAAGGGGTGAGCGGCAAGCTGGTCTTTATGCACGAGCGCGAGATGCCGCTGCCGGAAGTCGTGCTCAAGGAGCGCATTCCGGATACGCCGTTGCTGCACAACGATCCCGAGCTACTGGCCTGGGCGCAGGAGAATGCCAAGCGCGTGGCGCAAGTGTTCCAAGTGACGCTCGAGCAGAGATTCTTGCCGGCAGCGGCATTCGAGTCACCCGAAGGGCTGGAGCTGGCCGAGGCGGTGCGGCAAGCGATCATACGCGATGCGGAAAAACAGAGTGCAGCAGCCGAGGGCCCAGATCGCTACAGCGAAGGTGTCCGGATGTCGGGCGCAAACGCCTATCTGGGGGTGATGCAGCAGGCCAAACGGTACCTGGCGCTGACGGCGCAAGGGAGCCAGCGGCTTGATGAGCACATTCGAGAGATTGGCTTTACGGAGGGGATGGACCCGGCCAATGCGATGTTTGCGAACTTGCTCACGGACTTTTGGGCCAAAGCGCAGCCAGGCGACGTGAAGCTGGACTTTGGGGATAAGGTCAAGGTGTTGCTGCAGGATATTGGGGGGCTGGCTGGCGTGATCCCGTCCCAAAGAGAGGACGAGCCCGCCACGGCGCACGCCATCACCCAGGCCATCCGCGAGAACGGGCTGGAGCAGGAATACCAGGACTGGTGCGGGGAGCTGCTGCAGGACTGGGGGCGGAAGGGCGTCCGTGTGGGGAAGGAGATTCTGCCCGCGACGCTGGAAAACGTGGTGCTGGCCATGCGTCAAAGGCCGCACCAGATACGGCCCACGGAGGCCTTTGGGACGGGTGCGATACGAGGCGCCGCGGCGCACCGTTACCGCAGCCTGGAAGAGATCCGAGCGGAGGCCGGCAAGCTGGGATCGCGCTCTGATGAGCAGGCATCCATGCGGGCCTGGGAGTCCGTGGCGCGGCAGGCCAAGGACGCGATGCGCGGGCTATCGTTCTACCGGCGCAACGGGGGCGAATACCTGGAGTATGAGCGGACAGATCGCGTGGTGCTGGCGCTGATCCGGTATGCCAGGCTGCGGAAACGGCGCGATGGCGAGGCGCTGCGCAAGGCGCTGGAATACTATGGCGCCGATCCCGAGGAGATCACGCCGCAGATGCTGGAGCTGGCGATGCCCGCCGCCGAGCAGCTATACGACCTGGCCGACAGCTACATCGAGGCCAAGCCGACGCGGGGGGTGAACTGGAACGAGTTTGTGGGGGCCGCGGTGCCGACGGGCACGGGCCGCAAGCTGGTGCAGCGGATGCTGGACGCCGGGATGCCCAAGGTGGTCTACTATGGGGAGTGGGATGAGGCCAAGGGCGGTGAGCCGCTGGGCGAGGTGTGGTACGACCGCGAGGAGGCCGTGGATCGGCTACTGGAGGAGCCGGGCGCCCAATTTGAGCGTGTCGGCGGGGCGCCGGGCGGCGGGGCACCGGGCAGCGAGATGCCGGCCGCAGAGGCGACGCCCAACTATGGCACGCCCAAGTGGTTCTGGCCGGGCGAGATCGAGGCGATGCCCGAGACGCTGGCCCAGGGGCAGATCCAGTATGGCGACGTGGCGTCGGAGCTGGCCAAGAAGGGGCGCGAGCAGAACTGGCTGGGGGCCCTGGCCCACATGGCGCAAAAGCCAGAGATGTGGGAACGCTACAACGCCTATTATCAGCTGCTGTACCCGCAGGAGAAGGCCCGGCTGGATAAGGGCGGGGCGCTGACCGACCTGCACAAGCTGGAGCTGGCGGCCGACCAGTGGTCGGCCGACCGGCAGGTGTGGGCCAGGCCGATGGGCTTTCACTATGCAGCCAAGATCGGCGCGTTCGATGGCACCAACATGATGATGATCCAGGATCCCGAATGGGATCCGATCATCGACGGCCCGGTGGCTGACCCTGGCAAAACCTACGAGTTTGCCCCGCTCACCTACGGGCTGACCGGCCCATACCAGCCCGACGTGGACGACCCGCGGAAGCTGTACGCGATGGGCAAACGCTACGCGCTGACGGACACGATGCCCAAGTGGTATCTGGAGCTGGACCGCAAGGAAAAGCTGCGGGTGGCGATGAACCTGGCGGGCGCGCCAGCGATCGCGCCAGACGAGCCAGAGGCCTGGAAAGACCCGCTGGAGCGGGATGCGATCGAGGGCATGTGGCAGCGGGCGCACACCCATGTGGACTGGTGGCTGCTGGAGACGGCCCGGGCGCTCAAGCTGGATGACGAGATGGAGCGCAGCCAGCGGCGCGACGGGCGACGCCCAGAGGTGTGGGGGGCGCCCAGCCGGGCGGATCGTTACCGCGAGGCGCTGGGGAATCTATCAGCGCCAGAGCAGCTGCAGGTGCTGATGTACCTGCAGGACGACATCCCGCCGCTGGCCTACGGGCCGGACGAGGAGGGCGACGCGCCGCTGGCCCGGGCCGGCGGGGAGCAGCACGTCGTGGACCTGGTGGACACGCTGGAGCGGCTGAAGCGGTGGCAGCGCGCCCTGGACAAGCCGCGGCATGGGGCGACGGCGGGGGACTATTACAACCGCAAGGCGACGATGCGGGATCTGGCGGAGTCGTTGCCCTGGCTGCCGGGCGACGTGGCCCATGCCAGCGCGAACTCGGACCAATGGCGCCTGGCGGCCTATGGCCGACGCAAGCGCATGGAGCCCGCCGAGCTGCTGGAGAAGATGCTGCCCTGGCGGGTGAGGGACAGGTTGGCGCCCATTGGCGGGCAGCCAGCCAGGAGCCTGCGCCTGGTGGATCCGGGCTGGAAGCAGGGCGTGAATCAGGTGACCCAGGACTACGATCGTAGCGAGCGGTCCTATCTGATCCAGCGTCTTTGGCGGATGAGAAAGCCCGAGCAGGATCTGGAGGATTGGCTGAAGATGGCCGACTGGCCCGAGAAGCTGGGCGGCACCCTGAGCCAGGCGGGGCTGCACGGGATGACGGGCAAAGACCCGCTGCAGATCCCGGGCACGCCCGCACGGGCGCACGAGACGCGCCAGCAGATCCTGGAAACCTGGGCGGACTATGCAACCGACCGAGACAAAGAGGACCTGCTGCTGGCGCTGTTTCAACGGCCGATCGTGGACCAGCCGGGCGTCACCTACCAGGTGCAGATCGACGGCGGGCTCCCCATCCCGGTGGACATGGCGAGCAAGGCCGACGCGGTGCGGGCGCGGTCGCAGGAGCGGCTGGCCCAGGCCAAGGCGCCCAGCGAGGTGCGGCGGGAGGCGCCGCTGGGCGTGCACAGCGACGCCAGCACGGGCTATGTCGAGGGGTATGAGACGGTGGACGCCCTGCAGCGTTACAGCGGGCGCATGGACGAGATCATGATGCGCGAGCTGCTGCAGAACATGGTGGACGCCAGCCGGGGGCAGGGGGCTGGCGAGGTAAGCCTGCAGCTCTGGACTGACGACCGCATTCTGGTTGCCAAGGACCACGGCACGGGGATGACGCCCGAGCAGGTGGTGAACGAGTTTGTCAAGATCGGGGCGACGCTCAAGCCGCAGGACGCCAGCGGTGGGAAGGGCTCGGCCAAGACCGCCCTCTTGGGCAACGCGGACGTGGTGTTTATGCGCACGGTGGCCATGGACCCGGAGACGGGGCAGATGATGGACACCATCGTGTGGGGCACGGGCGAGGAGTATCTACACAAGGGCGCGGGCCTGATGCGGGCCAGCTTCCCGGCGGGGGAGATGCCCGAGGACGTGCTGGCGCAGATGCCAGAGGTGATCGCGGACGAGAGCCACTGGCAGACGGACACGGGCGAGTGGCGCAGCGGCACGGTGCAGGCGGAGATCGCCCGCGAGGATGCCCAGTGGGGCGACCGGAGCATAGAGCGCAACTGGCTGCAGGCCTTTGACGACACGCAGCGGCTGCAGGACATCACGGTCAGGCTGGAGCTGAACGACCAGGCGGTGGGCAAAGACCCGGCGGCGAGGACGCCCTGGAAGCATGTGGAGACGATCAGCAAGGGGCCGGTGGATCTGGTGATCTACCAGAGCCCAACGACCAAGACCAGCTATGACGTAGACGTAGCGGTGCTGAACCACGGGCTGCCGCAGTACACCACGTCGGTGTACTTTGGCGATCAGATGGAGGCGCCAGAGCAGCTGGTGGTGGACGTGGTGAGCCACGTGAGCGCCCAGGCCCGCGAGGACCCGTGGACGGCCGATCGGCGGGGGCTGCAGCCGAGCTATGACGAGGCCTGGAAAGACCATGTGCTCACGGAGATCAAGCGCACGAACCAGGAGCGGCAGCGGGAGATACTGCGGACCATCCTGTACGACGCGGCGCCAGAGATCATCCCGGCAGGGCCAGGTCAGCGGCAGTTGCGACTGGTGAGCGAGAAGGAGATCCCGCAGGACGTGCTGGAGGGGATCGCCGGGCAGAGGTACACCCAGGCGCTGGCCAGGGCGGCTGACCGGGCGCACACGCGGCTGTACGAGCTGCTGGCGGCCCGCGACAAGAGCTGGGAGATAACCCAAGTCACATCGCCATCGGAGGTGATGGGCCTGGGGATGAGCGCCAAGTGGCAGGGCATCAACATCAAGCCGGACGCGCTGCCCGCCACGGTCAAGCAGATCCTGACGAACCCGTGGGCATTCTACGGCGAGAGCCGACTGGTGCAGGATGGGGCGCTAGGGGCTCGCCAGGCCACCGGGCCCGGCGAACGGGCGGCGGCGCTGCAGGAGCTGAGCGAGGGGCTGGCGGCCAAGATGGTGGACACGATCTACCATGAAATCTGCCATGACCAGCACTGGAATCACGACGAGCGGTTTGCCGGGCTGGTGGGCAGGCTGCAGAGCACTATCGGCGTACGAGCCGAGCTGGGGCTGACGCTGGAGATCGCAGGGGAGATCGCGTCGGGCTTTGCGGACAGCGCCGATGTGGCGCAGTATCTACACGATGTGGAATGGCTAAGCCGGGCCCAGGACAAGGCCGGCGGAGGAGTAGGCAAGTATGGCAGTCGAGAAGGAACGGCAGCCGGCCTTTCGCCGGCGGATTCTAGGGATGATGCAGGTGGCCAACGCGAACCGGGAGCCGGACGCCTTCATGGGCTATCTGGAGGGGTTGAGCCAGGTGCTGGGCTACAGCCTGGCGGAGGCGCAGCAGGCCTACCAGGACTGTCTGACGCAGGAGATGACCGACCTGGCGGCGGCGCGGGCGCCCAAGTGGCCAGAGGTGCGGGCCTACCTGCTGAAGCAGCAGGCCGTGACCGACTGGGAGGCGCAGGCGGACAAGTAGGACAAAGCGGACTGTCCGGACAGTCCGCTTTGTCCGGTGTCGAAACCTGGAGCTATGGGCCAGAGGGCACGGATCGGCTGCAGCACCGGATGAAGGCGGTGGAGTTGGCCGACCTGGTGATCAGCCACGACCTGCAGGGCCAGGAGAACCCGACGTATCCCCAGGAGCTGCAGCCCCGCGACCGCAGCCGCCAGGCCAGCGCGGAGTGGGTGCAGAACACGGCGCCCAAGCTGGACCCGGACAAGCTGCTGTTTGACGGCCACCGGCTGGATGACGGTCCCCCGATCGTCAACGCCCAGAACCAGATCGAATCTGGCAACGGGCGGGCGCTGGCGCTGCAGCTGGCGGCCCGCGACTATCCCCAACGCTACGCCGCCTACCGCGACGCGCTGCTGGCCTATGCAGACGAGTATGGGCTGGACAAGGCGGCGCTGGCCGGCATGAGCCAGCCGGTGCTGGTGCGGGAGCGGGTGACGCCGCTGGCGGATGTGCCGGCCTATGTGGACGCGGCCAACAAGCCGATCGTGCAGGCGCGCTCGGCGGTGGAGCAGGCGCGGGCCGACGCCCGCCTGATCGACGACGAAATGCTGGCAGGGCTGCAGGTCGAGGGCGAGACGGACATCCGCGAGGCGCTGAAGCAAGACCAGAACAAGCAGGTGGTGCACGACTTTATCAAGGCGCTGCTGCCCGAGGAGCGCAACGCCATGGTGACGGCCACGGGCGACCTGAGCCCGCAGGGCTATGAGCGGTTTATGAATGCGCTGTTCACCCGCACCTACCGGGGCAAGCCGGGCCAGGCGCTGGCGGGGCTGCTGCTGGAGAGCACGGACCCGGGCATGAAGATGATCGAGAAGGGGCTGGTGGGCAGCCTGGGGCCGATGGCCAAGGCCGAGGGCCTGATGATGACGGGCACGCGGGATGCCACCCTCTCGCTGGCGGGCAGCCTGAGCCGGACGCTGCTGCACCTGCAGGAGCTGCGCAAGAGCAAGACGCCCGTGAGCGAGTATCTGAACACGCGGGCGACCTTTGTGGGCGAGCTGAACGACTTTGACAAGTGGGTGCTCGAGCTGGAGAGCAGGCTGCTGAAAAGCCCGACGCGGCTGCGCGACCTGCTGATCCGCTATGCCGAGCTGGTGGCCGAGAGCCCGGACCCGCGGCAGGGCGGCCTGATGGGGGCGGTGGAGATCCCGCCGAAAGAGAAACTGCTGGAGCGGGCCATCACCGAGGTGGCCAACGCCCGGCGCGAGGACCCGGGCGACTGGCTGCGGAGCGAGATCCCGCCCGATCCAGGCGTGCTCAAGTATCTGGGCGAGGACGCCGAGGTGCGGCCAGACAGCCACCCGCTGGACAAGGGGCGCTGGGCGCACAGCGAGAACTGGAACGCCCACGTGACGTTGGCCGATGGCAAGCTGCTATTTGGGCAGGCGGTGCAGTGGGGCGAGCGCAAAGTGTTCAGCCCCGGCGCCGAGATGGATCCCGCAGAGTGGGCGCAGGCCGGCGACGTGATGGACAAGGAGCGCATTCTGCGCGAGGTGTTGCCCGGGCACATGCGCGTCAAGGCGAGGGTTCTGGCCGACCTGGCCAACGAGCTGACGCAGACGGTGGAGATCGCACCCAAGCCCAGGCCGGCGGCGGCCCAGCCAGGGCCCGCAGGGCCCGCGGCGCTGACGCCAGCGCTCAAGCCGATCGAGGGGCCAGCGGCGCTGACGCCGGAGACGAGGCCTGCCGCGCCCGTGCAACCCGCGGCGGCCAAAGCCCCGCAGCCAGCCACAACGCCTGCGCCCATGCCGGCGGCGGCATCAGTCCCCGCGGCGGAGACGCCGACGATCAAGGCCGTGGCGCCTGACGGCGGCCTGGCCGCGGTGATCGAAGGGGAGAACCTGCTGATCGGCCACCTGGTCAAGCGCGGGGGGCGGCAGGTGATGCGGCCCGAGGTGCGGGTGAAGGTGGCGGACTGGCGCGACCTGGCCGGTGACGAGGCGCGCCGGGCCTATGTGCGCGAGCAACTGGACGCGGCCTACAAGGCGCGGGCCGAGGCGTATGTGGAAGTAGGAGGCATGGCGTTCAAAAAGATGGAACAGCCAGAGGTGAAAAAGGCCACCAAGATCGCGGACCTGCGGCTGGTGGGCGACCGCATGGCCTGGCGGGTGGAGCCGCGGCAGCGGCTGGGCGTGGGGCGCACGGCGGCCAGCGTGATCGCGGCGCGAGGCGATCTGGATCTGGACGTGTCGCTGGAGCGGCAGCTGACGACCCGGGCGGGCAGCGACCTGGCCTGGGTGACCTTCTCGCGGGAGACGGCGCTGCAGTATCGCCAGCCAGGCGATCCGGAGTGGACGGCGAGCAGCCTGGGTGAGGGGGCGCGGCTGGTGGCCACCGACGGCAAGGGCGCCTACTTGGTGCTGCTGGATCGGCAGGCGGCGGCGGCCCAGACGCCCAAGCCGGTGGAGAGCCTGACGGCGGAGCAGCGGGAGACGCTGGCCACGGCGGGCTACCAGGACGAGCTCCTGGAGCATCTGACCCAGGACGACCTGCAGACGGTGTTGCAGGCGCTGGAGAACGACGCGGAGATGCCGCTGGACCTGGCGCCAGAGATGCTGGCGGGGCGGACGGGCCAGACGCCAGCGCCGCAAAAGCCGCCGATGCCCGAGCCACCGACGATGGCCGAGCAGCTGCCGCCAGACCTGACGCCCGAGGGGCTGCAGACGACGCGGCAGGTCTACTACCCGCGGGACGTGTTCAAGGGCAAAGAGGGCGGCAAGCGCAGCCTGGGCAAGACGGTGGAATATGCGGGCATGGACATCATGGTGAACCGCATGATGCTGGACCGGCTGGCGCAGCGGGGCTACACGGATGCCCAGATCGACGCCATGTGGCCCGAGGACGTGGCCCTGCACTATACCAACGACCTGACGCCAGAGCGCAACGCGGAGCTGGCCCACTGGGGCGGGGACAGCATCATCCGCTACAAGGACGGGCCGGTGGACGACCTGGCGCGGGCGGTGGACGCCATCGCCAGGCAGCAGCCCAAAGTGAACGAAAAGCCCGACGACTGGATGACGCGCTTTCGCACCAAGTGGAGCGACCGGCTGGCGCCGCTGGAGTGGCTGGGCCAGGAGACGGGCAGCGACGTGTATGCGCTGGGCCGCGAGGTGCCGGGCATGGCGATGCGAGGCGAGAGCCTGCTGGAGCAGCACGTCATGCCGATCATCGCGGACTTTTCTCCAGAGGAGCTGGACGAGCTGGAGCTGTGGATGCTGCTGTGGCGCATGATCGACCTGCGGCAGCTGGATCCACAATACAAGCTGCCCGCGGCGGTGTCGAACCCGCGACGGGCGCTGGACCAGATGATCGAGGAGATCGGCGGGGCCGAGGGGCGCAACCACCCGCACGTCAAGAAGATCAACAGCGCGGCGCAGCAGCTGTGGGAAGTGAACCGCACGGTGCTGTTGCAGCGGGCCAGGAATGGCGGGCGGATCAGCGAGGCGGCGATGCAGGTGCTGCTGACCAAGCACCCGCACTATCTGCCGATCTACCGCGAGGGGGTGCCCCAGGACCTGGACGTGTTCGGCAACTTTACCAGCGCCGAGGTGGCCAACCTGAGCGAGAACTTTATCAAGCATCTGTCGGCCTTTGGCAGCGAGAAACGGGTGGAGGACCCGCTGGCGCGCTGGATGACGATGCTGGTCAAGAACGAGGTGGACATCGCCAGGAACGACACGGCCAAGGAGATGATCCGGGCGCTGGAGCAGTGGCAGGAGGCCGCAGGCGAGCAGCTGGTATTCCGAGGCGACACGCCGGTGCCGGACAGCGCCCGGGTGGAATGGTGGGAGGATGGGGAGCGGCAGATCGCCTGGATCCCGACGCAGTTTGCCAAGGTGGCCAAGGCCTTGGAGAAGGAGCCCGCCAACATCGTCACCAGCATGTTCACGCCGCTGGCCAACGTGTTGCGGCTGGGCACGACGCAGCTGAACCTGCCCTTTACCGTGGTCAACACACTGCGCGACCTGATGACGGCCTGGTACAACGAAGGCCTGCACCCGTTCAAGGAGGAATACTGGCAGGGCTGGGCAGCGGCGCTGACCCACGGCGAGCTATGGCACGAGGCGGCCCAGGCGGGCGTGCTGGGCGCGGGCATGGGCGACACCTTCCGCAACCTGAAGGACATCGACACGCGCAACCGGGCCATCGCCCTGGGCGTGAGTGTACGCAGCGGCAAAGAGGCGCTGGCGATCGCGCCCAGGACCTGGGAGATGCTGCAGCGGATCGGCCGCGAGGCGGCGGGGATCGCGGAGGCCAAGCGGGCGGGCAACGACGAGCTGGCCAAGCTGCGGACGCAACGGTTCTGGGATGACCTGGGGCTGGTGGCGATGGCGGGCCCGCGGATGATCATGAGCCTGAACGAAGTGGCGGAGACGGCCACGAGGTTGGCGGGCTATCAGCACCTGAAGGGCAAGGGCGTCAAGGGCCACGATCTGACCATCCGAGCCAGAGAGATCACGATCGACTTTGCCAAGGCGGGCACGTGGATGCAGATGATCAACCGGGTGGTGCCGTTCACCAACGCCCAGGAGCAGGCGGCGATCAAGACCTGGCAGGTGCTCAAGCGGGATCCCACTAAGGCGCTGCTGGCCAGCATCCCCTTTGTGGCGGCCAGCGTGCTGATCTACTACTGGAATAAGCGGTACGAGTCGAGCCAGGGCATCCCGGACTATGAGTACCTGTACAACTGGCCCATCGTGATCGGGGAGACGGAGCTGCCGCCCGACCCAGAGTATCCCGACGAGCCGGTGCAGACAGTGCCGGTGTACCTGCGGATCCCCAAGGGGCCGATCGCGGCGGCGATGACGGCCTTGCCCGAGGCGCTACTGCGGATCGCCTACGCCCAGGGCGACCGGACGGCGCTGGGGCATGTGGCCAATGCGGTCAAGGCGATGGTGGAGAGTCTATCGCCGGTGGAGATCAACGCGACGCTGGCCAACCCGCTGCCGGGCTTTGGCTCGGTGGCCGAGGTGCTGGCCAACCGCAACCTGTTCACGTTGCGGGAGGTGGTGCCCAGCTACGAGCGCAGCTCCCGGCCGCCCGAGCTGCAGTATGGGCCGCAGACGAGCGACACGGTGGTGGGCATCGTGACGGGCTTTGACCGGGCGCTGGGGGTGCTGGGCATCGAGGGCCTGAGCCCGCGGGTGCTGGAGCATCTGATCCGCAGCAACACGGGCGGCGTTGGCGAGCAGGTGCTGTTTATGATGGACCTGGTGGCCAACGGGCTGGGCTATCAGCCCGAGGCGCCCGGGGCGGCCAAACAGCCGGAGAAGAACACGTGGCAAAAGCTGGCGACCAACCCGTTCACCAAGCGGTTTGTGGGCATGGCAGGCAACGAGAGCACGCGGGTGGCCTGGGAGGACGTGGACAAACAGCGGGCCGAGATCCAGCGGGCGTACTATAAGAATGCCGAGGTCAAACGCTTTGGCATCGGCACGGCGCTGCCCGGGGAGAGCATCAGCATCGAGGGGGTGGACCGCAAGCTGACGCCGACGCAGCGGGGGGAGATCATGGCGCGCACGGCGGAGCTGGCCATCCCGGCGCTGGACAAGCTGGTGGCGAGCAAGGCGTACAAGGCCATGAGCGACGCGGACAAAGAGGCGGCGCTGCGGGCGATGAAGAGCAAGCTGCAGGCCTATGCCCGCGAGGAGGTGGCCGCGGACCTGGAGGGGATCGACCTGGGCCCGCGCTGGCAGGCGCGGGAGATGGGCCAACTGGTGACAGCCTGGGAGCAATACCAGGCGTATCAGCGAATGGATCCGAGCGCGATCCCGTTGACGGCGGCGCAAGAGGCCGCGGTGACAAAGGCCGAGCAGCAGGTGGCGCAGATCAAGCGGCAGCAGCCCGGGCTGCAGGAGTCGCAGGTGTGGCTGGCGTATCTGCAGGCCGGGGGCAGCCAGGAGGCGATGGGGCTGATCCGAGCACGGAGCAAGGCCAAGAACCCGGAGCGGACGCAGTATCTGCGGGAGCATCCGCTGATGACCAAGTTCGGATATGGGAGATGACTATGCCTTTGCCCACCAGCATCGTCTATGAGAGACGCAGAGACCAGTAGCCCACTAGCAGAGACAGCGGCGGGCGTGCCTGCACTGGGCGCTGATCACGCCTACAGTGGGAGATTGCGCGTAGTGATGACACTGGAGAAAAGAATCCGCCAGGAAGGGGCCTACGTACGTTCGATGTGGATTGACAAGGACATTCTTGGCGGCCAGAATGGTGGCATCAATCTAGGGAGGCAGGAGCGATGGAGCAGCGTGGTGCTGGTCACCGGGCGTTGTTGGGAGTGTGCATCACACTAGTCACCTGGTGTTTTGTGGTGGGCTGCGCCCAGCCTTCACCGAATACGCCGGCAGAAGCCAGGGCTACACTCCCCACCGTCTCGATCGGTGCCACGAGGTCGCCCACCGCGACGGTGACGTCGGCTGCAGTTGCGGCTCAGCTCACCCCCTCGCCCAATGGCTCCACGTCCCTAAGCAAGGAGACTCTCGCCGCGGTGGCCACGATGGCCGCGTCTCCCGCCAATGCAGCGACAAAGGCCGCTGCACGAGCCACTCTTACGGCTGCCCCCGGGGCTGCCCAATCTGAGGCAATCGAGGCAGCCGGTGCCGACCGGCAAACGCGCCTGAGCGAGGTGGAGGAATTCGTGACGCTGGCGGACGAATGCACTAACAGAGTCGTAGGGCAAGTGATTGCCGGTGACTACTCTTCATTTGTGCCAGGGGCGAATCTACGAGGGTGTGATCTTCATGGCATCGACTTGACTGGCATGGACCTAAACGGTGCCGATCTAGCGTTTGCCTCACTCCAGGATAGCGTATTATCTGGAGCAGACCTTTCCGGAGCGAACTTGACCGGGGCGAATCTAGGTGGCGCGCAGATCGGTGGTGCCAACTTCCGCGGAGCGATCCTGAACTACGCTGCGTTCAGCGTGCCAGTGCCGGAGCAACTGCGAAGCGAGACGACTATTTTGTTCTCCAGTGATCTTGAGCCTATTCGATACATTGCCGCCATGGCCGACGGAGCGTTGATAGGAGCCACCAAGTCGACTGTGGGCCGAGTCGATATGCGCCCTGATGGGTCAGGACTGATGGTCGACGCGATCCAGGTTAGCGACAATCGTATGGTGCAGATCAAAGGCCTTTTTCCCGCACTTACCGGAAGCCTCGTGGCAGTTGACACCGCGGCAAACACAGCCGACCTGAAGCTTATCGACATGCAGGGCGGTCAGAACCATTGGGTCGGTAATGGCGAGTATTACTGCGATTGGAGCCGCGACGGCACCATGATCATCACTGGCTCAAGCTGGAAAGACAAGATGTCAGTTTGGGATGCCAAGTCAGCCTCTCTGATTTTTGAGGCTGAAGAGGATGGTGGAGCCAGGTTCAGCCCCGATGCACAGTTCATCGCGCGGGATGTGTATGGTCGCTCGGAGGTGATGATACACGACCGCGTATCGGGCGAACAAGTCGGCACCTTTCCTTGGTGTAGCATTGTCGGTTACTCGCCTGATGGACGCTGGCTTTTGTGTGCCAACAAAAGGCAAGATACGATCTACCTCAGGTCAGTCGCTCCAGAAAGCGGGCGACCTGGTGAGTCTTCAACTCCCCTCCCTGGACGGGCATCCACCCACGGCGTTTGGAGCCCCGATGGGTCACGCCTATTGCTTTGGGCAGACGCGCAGAACCTGACAGACGCCTCGTCTCTAGCCGTCTATGAGGTTGGGCTGGACCTGTCTCTTCCTGTTACGATCCCGCTCTTACGCGATCCGGAGCTTTGGTGGTGGGCTTCCGACGATCATATCGGCGTCCTGTACTTGCACAAGGTTACGATCCCGGAGATCGAGGTTTTTGACGCGAGGACGGGCGAGAGCGTTGGGCATCAGACACTCTACGGACTCCGTTGTTGGCAACCGTGCCTCGCGCTACCTGGGGCGAGCGAGGTCTATCTGGTTGTTGCTGGCAGTAACAATCTGTCGAATCGGATGGTAAAGGTCCCTCTGGGTCCGTTATTCACGGCGCGGTAGCCCACTAACCTGGCCCTGGTCATCGGGCACAACCGCCTCTAGGCTAACCGCCCTGGGTATGTCCGCCGAGCCAGAGTCTCCTCAGGCACACAGCCGTGCTATCTCGGCTGTGAAATGGCACTGACCAGCCCCCAGTGTTTGTGCCACGCGCTATGTTAGTCCCAGGGCACCGATTGGCTGTGCAGCGAACGGTCAGGCTTGTGACGCCGGAGACGATAGGCTGTGGCGCAGTGCAGCCTCACCTGATCGGACTCCTTCGCCCGGTTTTTGCCAATCGAAAAGGGAACCACCGGGCTGCAGTTCGCGTTGGGCGACGAGACTGGCCAGTTGTCACACTAGCGTTTGGGAGAGCAGGCGGTGTCTGACCAGCGAAGGCTGGCGGGCACCGCCGTTTTTTTCGGGTGAGCAGGAGGCAGGAGATGGAGCGACCGGAGGCGATCTCAAGGTATGAGCCGCCGGTTGCACGGACCTTGCGACGCCTCTCACCTTAGTGTCCAGTCCTCTTCCGCCAGGATATTGATGGCCCCGTTGGCCTTTTGCACCCGCCCCTGCACCAGCAACACCAAGCTGTGGCGCCAGACGCCACGCTGCCCCGCGAACACGTCGGGCCTGATGATGACGTTGATCAGGCCCCACTCGTCCTCCAGCGTGATGAACACAAACCCCTTGGCCGTGGGGGGCGCCTGCCGCGTGATGACCATGCTCGCCACCCGCACCGTCGCGTCTTGGTGCGCCACCGCCAGCAGGCGGCTGCTGAGGACCTGCTGGCGATCCAGCTCCTCGCGATACAGCTCCAGCAGGTGGCCGTCGGCCGCCACGCCGGTGGCGCCATACTCGTACTGCAACCGCTCGGCCTCATCCATGGGAAGCATCGCGCTGCTCTCCCGCATCTCTCCTGGCATTTTGATGTCGCTCCCTGTCCCAATCCTCATCCAAAGGGTGGATCACTTTTTGGTAGCAGGTTACTCGGCGCGCTGCTCGTGCCAGGGGCGCCGCAATGCGCCCGCGGCGATGACGCCAGCGGCAGCAAGAGGGCGATAGAGCGCGTCGTCGGGGTCAGGGGCAATGGCGAGGCTGGCCCGCGCGGGCTGTGCGGACGCCTTGCGGCGGAAGAGGGGCATGGGCGGCGTCCGGGAGTGAGTGAACGAGTGCGTGTGTCACTTACTATCGCGGGCGAGGAGGGGGATTGCGAGGTGGGAGGGAAAGGGACCGGAATCGAGTTGACATACTGCTAGTAACATCTAGTCTTGCTAGGTTAATGTGAATCGCCCACACAGGAGTCTGCTTTGAAGCCGACACCCTATGCCTATGGTTTGGCTCCTACCAGTCAGTTCTATTTCTGTGGCGTTCCGTTTCGTCTTGACGTCTCCTCAAACTGTTCGTTAGGATGCAAGTATTGTTTCGCCGTCTCAAGGGGAGGTAGCCGCTCGGAGGCACCCCATACGCTTAGCTACGAGAGCCTAGCTCGCCGATTTGACCGGCTGGACACCTTGGGGTGGCCAGAAGGAGATGTGCGGTCCGAGATGCTCCATCACAGAGTGCCACTCCATTTCGGAGGGCTATCGGATCCATTCGAGAGCGAGCACGCTGCCAGTACCACCATCGATGTACTGAGGCTCCTTGCTCAGAGAGACTACCCTGTGCTAATAAGCACGAAGCAGGCGCGGCAGCTGCTTGATTCGCGAGTAGTGAATGCACTAGAATCCTTGCGAAATGTCGTGGTTCAGGTTTCGCTTTGCAGCCCTAGTGATGGCATGGCCCGGCTGATAGAGCCTGGGGTGCCGCCCACGAGTGAAAGGTTGGATGCGGTACGGCAGCTGTCTGCTTTGGGCATTCGATCAACCGTCAGGCTGCAGCCCCTCATACCATTGTGGCTTCGCGAGGTATCGGAAGACTTGATGCCTAGAATAGGCGAGACTGGATGCGGTCACACGATCGTCGAGGTTCTGAAAGTGCCAGTTGAGACACGCGGCTCCAGGTTTCGTGCGTTTGAGTCGGCGGTCAATTGGCCAGTGCGCGATGTTTACAGAAGCTGGGGAGCCACACTGGTGGGTCGCGAATGGTTGATTCCAGCATCGCGAAGGTGGGACCTCCTAGCACCGGTGCGGGAGACAGTGCGTTCTTGCGGGATGACATACGGAGCGGGTGACTATGGTCTCACTCATCTGGGCGATACCGAGTGCTGTTGCGGAGTCGACAGATTTGGTCCAGCCTTCGAGGGGTGGATGCGTGGAAACTTCACGAGCATCGTCCGTGGATCATTACCTGGTCCTTTGACGATAGATCATGTAGAGCCGAACTGGGTTCCAACTAAGAGTATTTCCCGCTTTCTCAATTCCAAGGGACGGAAACAAGGTGAGAACACGATCCGCACGCTGCTACGCGCCAAGTGGAATAGGCCGGGTACAGCAAACGCTCCAGACAGTCTGTTGGGCGTGACATATGAAGGCGACACTGACGATGACGGCAACGCTCTGTACGAGTACAGGAGAGTGCGAAAATGAACGCCGCAAATGGACTAGACGCGCAGGAAATCGAAAACCTTCAGAAGTCTGCTAAAGACGCCATTCTGGCTATCGATTCTCTCACGCCGGAGCAACTGCTCACCAAAACCACAGACGTTGGTGAGATGATCAAGTACTACAGTGGACTGACCGAGACAATGGAGGGTAGGCGTGTTGGTCTGCATGATCTCTCATACCAGCTATTAGGCATCTCCCTTGCCGGGATAGGCTTGATGTCCCAGGGGAATCTCGCCGACTGGCTAAGGAGCGGCCTGATTTGGGCATTCATTGCGCAGGCACTGGCGTCTCTGGTAAGTCTGGTTGTATTCATGAAGCAGTCTACGTACCGATATCCTTTTCTGCGTCTGACAGATATTGGTGGCAATCAGTGGAAATGGTTCTACCACGGGAACCCTTCTATCAAGGACATCGTACCGCGGGCGCTGTGTCCCGAAAGAAGGTCGGCGCGGACTCAGGCTCCCTATTTGCGAGGGCTAGCGTTCTTTGTCAGTAACTACGTGAGCGAGTCGCCCACCGAGAGGCTCAAGGCTGACCTTCAGCAACTCTATCTTCTCCAAGTTCACAACTACTATAAGAATCGGTGGTACCTATCGCTAGCTCGTCTTCGGACATGGAGCCTCGTAGCGACGGTGGTAGTTTTCGTGACCGCATCTGCCAGCGTGGCTTTGTTACCCTAGCGCGTCGTCCAGCAGCCTCGCGATTTTGGCCTGACCAGCCCCCAGTATATGTGCCACACGCTGTGTTAGTCCCAGCTCACCGGCCGGCTGTGCAGCGAAGACCCAGGCTTGTGACGCCGGGGGGCGATGGCCTGAAGCACTGTGCGGCCTAATGAGATTGTGCTACTCCCTCCGACGCCCGAGCAAGGTCTGGGCTTCTGCCAGGGTGTAGAAAACCTCCCGATCCAGCATTTCGCCTTGCATCCTGCCATTGAATGAATCGATGTGGCCATGTTCTCAGGGACTGCCCGGTGTGATGAAAGAGGTCCTGGCTTCATGCTCGAGAGCCGCAGATCCGATCTCCCGGCAGACACGTCATTCCGACACCAGCAGGAATTGCCTAGACCACTCCACCGCTTGCCTGCGCCTGGCCAAGCTGGTCAGTTTCCCCGCACCGCCTCACGCAGTGGCGTTGTCCAGCGGCAGGTCTGTCACCATTACCGTCTGCCTCTGGCCGAGAAGCGCCTGCGCTTCCCGCATCTTGCGCTGATCTGTTCGGTGGTATGGCTTTTTCTTGGCATCCTGCTGTACCTCCCTGCTCCAATCGTAACACAAAGGTTGGATCAGTTCCTGGGGGGCAGCTCAGGATGCTCTTAGCCACCTTTGACAGAGTTTGCGCACACGGACCCCTAGTCCAGTATGCCTGCAGTTGCCCTAAAGTACGCCGAACACACGCCCGCTTTCCCTATGTCGCCCACCTGGTATACTGCTGGCATAGAAACCTGTGAGAATACAAGGAGGCAAGAAGGTGTCAAACGAACAACCACCAAAGCTCGATGAGAACAAGGCTGGTCGCAGAAAGCAGAAGGCACCGAAGGTTAAAGTGGTGCCGTTGGGCGCAAGCGATCCGCTGCCACCCCTGCCAGACGAGGTAAAGATCACCGAGAGCGACATAGATCGTGCGACCGCCGAGTGGGATCGCATCATGCCCGCTGAGTTTCGCGGCCTTTTGGACGCGGAACCCGTCGACGAATAGCGGACCGGCCTACAGAATTGGTGCCCCGCCCGCCCCCTGGGCGGGCTTTCGATCCATTCCATGCACGCCACTAAGGGCCCACAACGTCCTGTGCTTGATATTGCTCTTTCCGAGCGGTAACCTGTATTCAGTTGGCTGCCCACTTTCCGCCGAGAGGACATTCGATGAAACGTCTCTTGAGCATCCTTCTCGTTGTGGCCTTGCTCTCCGCTTGTGCTCCAATTGCCCCAACGGCCAGGCCCGCCAGCGTCTCACCAGCGACTAGGGTGGCGACAAAGATGTCACCGGTGCCCACCGACACGCAAGCTCCGACCCCGACACCAGCCCCTAGCGATACGCCGAGGCCCGCAGATACAGCTGCCGCAACGGCTACACCTAACCCAACCAGCACGCCAACTCTAGCATCGACAATAGAGCCAGAAACCCTAGACGATCTACAGCGAGGATACCTAGCTCTTGTTCTACTAGAATCGACTATCGGAGGACTTGAAGAGTTGGCCGACCAGCTCCAAGCTGGCACAGTAGAGAGTGGCTTTGAATCACTCGGACTGTTGCTCGGCTTGTCGGCTGTCCTGGGGGCAGTCAAGGAAGTCATTGAGGCGGAGCCTCCCACTAAAGAGTTGGAGGCTGCATGGGAGGAGGCCCGACAGGCGGTAGAAATAACCGTCGCTGTCGCTTCAAAATGGTTTGATAGTGAGATCACCTCCCAAGAGGCTCTCGATCTGCTCATGCCTGCAGCGGAACATGCGGATAAGGCGCTCGAGCTAGCCGGGCGAACAATGACCAATGAGTACGGCGTAACAGAGTCTCAAATGATCGCTGCACGTCAAACAGCCGAGGCGGGAATCCGAGCAATATTCGAGGAGACGCCTACGCCAGCAGAGAGTGAGTGATAAATATGCTGCCCAAGAGGGCCGCTAAGTGCGTGTTGGCGTGGCTTTGCGCCTCGCCCCACCCTGGGTGGCCAATCGGAATATTGCTATGATTCAGACGAAATTGGAGAGTCCTCCTGATGAAGTTAGCATCGTTGTTACAGGAGGACCCCATGGCCGAGACCCGTAGACAGTTCAGCGGCTTTGGGGATAGCACCTGGCGTAACGGCATAGCGGCACACCGACGGTTGGGTCAATCGGCGGTGTCTGACCAGCGAAGGCTGGCGGGCACCGCCGCTTTTCTGTTTGGCGAGCAGGAGGCAGGCAATGGAGCGAGCAGAGGCGATCGCAAGGATTGGGGCGCCTGGTTTGAAGTGACCCCAAAAGTTGGACACCCATGAAAGTCGGGTATGATGCCCGAACGGAGGGGTTCCATGCCAACACATCGAACGTTCTCATCGACCTTCAAGGCCCAGGTGGTGCTGGAGGTTCTGAGCGGCAGCAAAACACAGGCCGAGCTAGCGCGCGAGCATCGGCTCAAGCCGGATTTGATCACGCGCTGGAAGCGTCATTTTCTGGAGAACGCAGCCTCTCTTTTTGAGCGGCAGGGTCCCAATGACACCGCCGTCGCGCAGATCGCCGAGCTGGAGCAGGCGCTGGGGCGCAAGACGATGGAGCTGGAGATCGCAAAAAAAGCATCCAGCATCTTGAGCCGTCTACAAGACGCGGGCTAGCACACGAGATGGCCGCAGACTACCCGGTCACGATTGTGTGCGAGACCTTGGGCGTGGCGCGTAGCAGCTACTACCATGAGGCCGCAGGCAGGGATGATGAAGAACTGCGCCAGGCTTTGCAAGAGCTAGCGGGCCGCTGGCCCACGTATGGCTACCGCCGGATGACGGCGGAGCTACAGCGGGCCGGGTGGACGGTGAATCGCAAGCGCGTGGCGCAGACTATGGCCGAACTCGGTCTGCAAGCTAAGGTAGACCGCAAACGAATGCAAACAACCAATAGTCGACATGGCGGGCCGCGCTTTCCGAACCTCGTGCTGGACAGGCAAGTGCAACGCCCGGATGAGGTCTGGGTAGCCGACATCACGTACGTCGTTCTTGGCCAAGGATTCGTGTACCTGGCGGTGGTGATGGACGTCTTCACCCGCGCCGTGCGGGGGTGGCAGCTGTCACGGGGTCTGGATCAAGGGTTGGCGCTCACCGCCCTGCAACGAGCACTTCAACTTGGGCAGCCCGAAATCCACCACTCTGACCAGGGCGTGCAGTATGCCGCCCAAGACTATGTGCGGCGCCTCCAGGAGCAGGGCGTGCAGGTCAGCATGTCCAGACGGGGAGCGGCCTGGCAGAACGGCTATGCCGAGCGCTTGATGCGCACCATCAAAGAAGAGGAGGTGTACCTGAGCGAATACCGAGACTATGCGGATGCCCAGCGGCAGATCGGTCAGTTTCTCGATGATGTCTATATGCGCAAGCGCATCCACTCGGCACTGGGCTACCTGACACCGGTGGAGTTCGCGCTACAATGGGAGGAGAGTGAGATGGCCGCCGAGGTCATCCCCTAAAGATTAGTCATTTTGTGTCCAACTTTTGGGGGTCACTACAGTTCATGGACCTTACGACGCCTCTCACCTTAGTGTCCAGCCCTTTTCGGCCAGGACATTGATGGCCCCATTGGCCTTTTGCACGCGGCCCTGCACCAGCAACACCAGGCTGTGGCGCCAAACGCCACGCTGCCCCGCGAACACGTCGGGCCTGACGATGACGTTGATCAGGCCCCACTCGTCCTCCAGCGTGATGAAGACAAACCCTTTGGCCGTGGGGGGCGCTTGCCGCGTGATGACCATGCCCGCCACTCGCACGGTGGCGTCCTGCCGGGCTACCACCAGCGTGCGACTGTTCAGCACTCGCTGACGATCTAGCTCGGCGCGGTAGAGATCCATCAGGTGGCCGTCGGCCGCCACGCCGGTGGCGCCATACTCGTACTGCAACCGCTCGGCCTCATCCATGGGCGGGAGCGCGACACCGTCAGCTGCCAGCGGCAAGGGCAACTCGTCGGCCTGATAGCGCAGCCGGCCCAGCTCCCACACCAACTGGCGCTGATCGATGCCCCAGTCGTCAAAGCCGCGCGCCAGGATCAGGTGCTCCACCAAACGCCGCGCCAGCCGCGTGCGCCGGCAGAGATCGGCCAGGCTCTCAAAGGGCCCGGCGGCCCTCGCCGCCAGCAACTGCTCGGCGTTCGCCTCGCCCAAGCCGTCGACGTAGCGCAACCCCAGCCGGATGGCTTCGCCCTCCAGGGTGCAGTCATAGGCGCTGCGGTTGACATGCACCGGTCGCACCTTGACGCCGTGGCGCAGGGCGTCGCGCACCAGCACCCGTGGCGCATAAAAGCCCATCGGCTGGTTGTTCAGCAACGCACAGTAGTATTCGGACGGATAGTAGGCGCGCAGGTAGAGGGTGTCATAGGTGGTTTTGGCAAAGGAGGCGGCGTGGCTCTTGCAGAAGCCATAGGAGGCAAAGCCAGCCAGCTGGTCAAACACCTGGTTGGCGATCTCTAGCGCCACGCCCTGGGCCTGCGCCCCCGTCAAGAACTGTTGGCGCAGGGCGGCCATCTTCTCATGGCTGCGATGGTGCGACATGGCCCGCCGAAGCAGATCGGCCTCGCCCGGCGTGAACTGGCCCATGGCCATGGCGATGCGGATGACCTGCTCCTGAAAGACGATCACGCCCAGCGTCTCGGCCAGGATTGGCTCCAGCAGCGGGTGCAGGTAGGTGACTCGCTCCAGCCCCATGCGCCGCTGAAAAAAGGGGTGCACCATATTGCCCAGCAGCGGCCCCGGGCGAATGATGGCCACCTCGACCACGATGTCGGTGAACACTTCCGGGCGCATCTTGACCAGCGCCTGCTGCTGCGCCCGCGACTCGACCTGAAAGATGCCGATGGTGTCGGCGATCTGCAGGGTGTGATAGAGCTGCGGGTCGTCCAGCGGCAGAGTGTCCAGGTCGAGGCGCCGACCGTGGCGCTCCTCGATGGCCTCCAGGCAATCGTCCAGCACGCCGAAGGTGCCCAGCGAGAGCAAGTCCAGCTTGATGAGCCCGGCATCCTCCAGGCTGTCCTTGTTCCACTGGATCACCACACGCCCCGGCATGGTGGCGCGCTCCAACGGCACCAGTTCCACCAGTGGCCGGCGCGTGATGCACATGCCCCCCACGTGGATACCCAGGTGTCGTGGAATGCCCTGAATCTGCTCGTACAGCGCCAGGAACTGCCCCCAGGTCTCGTTCGAGACGCTGCTCATCAGGGCATGACCGCTGTCGCCATGGTGATAGCTGCCCAGCCCACCCTGCGCCTTGGCCAGATGGTCGATCAGGTCGGGCGGAAAGCCCAGCGCCTTGCCCACTTCACGGACGGCGCTGCGCTGGCGGTAGGTGACATAGTTGCAGACCATGCCCACGTGGTCCTCGCCATACTTGTCATAGACATACTGGATCACCTCCTCGCGGCGGCTGGCGTTGAAATCGAGGTCGATGTCAGGCATTACACGCGACTCGGCCGAGAGAAAACGCTCGAACAGCAGGTTGTGGGCCAGCGGGTCGACGTTGGTGATGCCCAGCAGATAGGCTGCGATGGAGTTGGCCGCCGAGCCCCGCCCGCGCACTTGAATGCCCCGCTCTTTGGCAAAGCGCACGATGTCCCACACCGTCAGGAAATAGCCGGGCAGGTCGATCTGGCGAATGACGTCCAGCTCATGCGCCAACTGACGCTCGGCCGCAGCGGCCTGCTCGGGATAGAGCCTCGGCAAGGCCGCGCGGCACAGGCGCTCCAGCTGCGCGGCGGGGGCCTCCAGAGGCGAGCCGTCTTTGTGTTCAGGCGTGGGAGGCAAGGCGTCAGCGCGCAGCGCCAGTTCGACGTGGCAGCGAGCCGCGATACGCTCCGTGTTGGCCAGGGCCTCGGAATGCTCGGCAAAGAGCGCCGCCATCTCCTCTGGACCCTTGAGGTAGTATTCGGAGTTGGAGAGCAGATAGGGGCGCGCCTCGTCCACCGTCAGGTTGCGATCGATGGCCAGCAGCAGGTCATAGAGGCGGTGCTGCCAGCGCTCGGCATAGTGCGCGGCGTTGCTGGCCACCACCGGCAGGTCGCACTCTTGCGCCAGTTCGGCCAGCTCCAGCAGCAGGACCGTGTCTGAAGGGTGCAGATGGTGCTGCAGCTCCACATACAGACTACCCGGCGCAAAGAGCGGCCTGAGCGTGTGCAGCCAGGCGGCGGCCTGCTCCCTCTCGCCGGCCTGCAGCAGCCGATTGACCCGCCCGCGGTAGCCGCCCGTCAGCGCAATCAGCCCCGTGGTGCGCCCCTGCAGGTGGCGCAGCGCCAGCCGCGCCTGCCATTTGGAGCCTTCCAGCTGCGCCTTACTGATCAGGCGGCAGAGGTTGGCATAGCCAGTCTGGTTTTCGGCCAGCAGGACCAGGCGACTGTCGTCCTCCAGGATGAGCTCGGCGCCGATGATGGCCTGCAGACCGCGCGCCTGCGCCGCGGTCCAGAACTCTACCGCCCCATAGAGGGCGTTGTTGTCGGTGATGGCCAGCGCCGTCATGCCCAGGTCCAGCGCCCGCTCCACCAGCGCCTCGGGTTGCGAGACGCCATCCAGCAGCGAGTAGCAACTGTGGCAGTGCAGCTCCACATAGCCGCTCACTCGTACACTCGCTCCAACCACCAGGTCTGCGCCAACAGGTCCTGATAGATGCTGCACAGCAGCCCGCTGTCGGTGGCCACCTCCCAGTAGTCGCGCCAGAGCTCTTGCTCGGTCCACCAGGCGGTGTGCACCCGCCAGCGTCGGCTGACCACCTGCACGAGCTGGACCTGCCGTCGCCAGCGAAAGCTCTGCACCAGGCCGTTGGCGTCCAGTTCCACCTCGATCTCCTGCCCCTGCGGCCAAAAGGGCATCAGGCCAACTGCCTCAGGCGGTAGCGCGCGGCGATGATGTCGTCAGCTGTCAGGTGGGCTTGTGCCTGCACGACGCTATCTGCCGCGTGCCGCTTGGCCAGCTTGTCCAGCGTCTCGGCCAGGTGATAGCGATCCTCCATCTGCGTGAAAAGCTGTAGCTGTCGGCCACCGGGCGGCTCGATGCCGGTCACCTGCAGCTCGATGGCGGCCACCCCCTCGGCTTCCAGGCCGGCGTGCTGTAGCTCGCGCAGCGCGGCCTCGAGCAAGCCCCGCAGCATGGTCGGCCCCAGCCCCTCGTGAGCGAAGATGGTTTTGCACCAACCCTGCCCGCTGGCCAGCTCGAAGCGCGCCTGCAGACGCTTGGCGCCCAGCCAGCTCTCAGCCAGCTCCTCCAGCAGGCTCTCCCCCAACGCCTGCAGCACATAAAGCAACGCCTCCTCGCGCGCCTCGGGCAGGTCAAAGGCATGCGCCACCGCCAACACCTGCCGGCGACGGCCCTGCAGGGGGCGCTCATCGCGCCCGGCAGCCCAGCGGTGCAGCGGCAAACACTCCGGGCCAAACTGCTCAACCACGGCATTGGCGGGCAGCCGCGCCAGAGCGCCCAGGGTGGCGATGCCCAGCACCTGGAGACGCCGCCGGGTTTCCTCCTTGAGGTCCAGCAGGTCGAGGGCCAGGGGCGCCAGGAAGGCCGCGTCGCGCCCCTCGACCAGGGTGTAGCCGCGCCAGGGCGGACTGCCCTGGGCGGCCACCCAGGCCGTGAACTTATTCGCTGCCACGCCCACCAAGGCCTGCACGCCGGGTCGCTCCAGCAGGTCATGGCGCAGGGCCTGGCACCAGGCCGCCTCGCTGCCATACAGCGCGCCCAGCCCCGCGGCTTCCACATAGGCCAGCCCCCAGCCCTCCTCCTCGATGAGCGGGCTATGCAGGCTCAGGGTCGCCACAGCCTCCTCCCAAGCCTGGCGATAGTGGGGCAGGTCGGCAGCCACCAGCAGAGCCTCGGGGGCGCGGGCCAGCGCCTGCGCCAGCGGATCGCCGGGCGCCACGCCACGCCGCGCCACCTGAGCCGAGGCATCCAGCACCACGCCCTCCTGGCGTACGATCAGCGGCTGGCGCGGGTTGGGCTGGCGACGCTGTTCCATCTGGGCCACCAAGTGGGGCATCCAGACGCAAGCAAGCCGTGACATGGCCCCTCCTCACACAGGGATTTCGATGCGCACCGGCTGCCCCAGTGGCGCGAGCTTGTTCTTGAGCACCGTCACCTCGGCGGCCAGGCCGACGATCTGCCGGCGTTGGTAGAGCCACTCCTGCTGTTCGCACGACAGGCGCACGCTGGCAAAGTAGGGCAGCCCCAGCCCCTGGGGATACCAGTCCAGGCAGATCGTCTCGGTGATCAGCAGCAGCACCGTCATGGCGCTGTGCACCAGCGGCGTCCACTCGCGTAGCGCCTGGTCGAGCAGCGACAGCGAGGCGTCCTCAAAGAGCAGCGGGTGCAGCCGGTCGAAGACGATCAGCGCCGCCCCACCCTCGGCCAATAGATCGCCCGTCATCTGCAGCGCATGGGCAAAGCCGCGCGGCTGCAAGATGAACAGCCGCTGCAAATCCACGCCCCGCCGGGCCAGCAGGTCCAGGTCGAGGGTCTGGTCGATATCCACATAGACCACCGCGTCACCGGCCTGCTGGGTCCGTTGCACCAGGCTGGCCACCACAGCCCCCTGACCGCTGCTACCCGCGGTCACCAATTCGGTGACGCGCCCTTTGGGCAGGCCGCCGATGCCCAACGCCTCATCTACGGGGGCAAGGCCGGTGGGCAGCACCGGCACGCGCGCCTCGGCCAGCTGACGGGCCGGGCGGATGGCGCGGTCGCCGAACTTTGTTTGGATCGTGGCGACGGCGTGCTGTAGTTCACGTAAGCGGGCTTTCTTGTCCATCACACTCCTGAGCTGATGATATAGAACATTAGTTCTATTGTCAATCGTCTCGCAAAGTGGTACGGAAAGGCCCGCTGGGGCCTAGGGGAAATGCGGAGCCGAGGCGGTCAGCAGACTGACAGGGATGTAGCCGAGCGGTCGGCAGCCTCATGGCCGGTGGTTGCGCCACAAAGTGCTTGCAGAATGCGAACATCCGTTCTATTATAGGGATATGCAGGGACATGAACAGGGGCGGACGGGGCAGGCGGCAGAGGTAGGCGACACGGTCGCGTGGCGTGAGTCGGCTTAACGGCCATTGCGCCGAGCATGCAGTAACTTGACCAAAGGGGATTTTCAGGTTGGCCAGTTTGGGGAGTTCTCAACTGGTCGTAGCACCTCTGATGTTGGGAAGGTGATGGCCCAATGCGCCGTGAGGTGTGATCCTGTCCTTCTCCCGTGGCCAACACACAGGGCCTTTGCGTCGTCCGGGCTCTAGCGAGTCTTGCGACTCGTCAAATGATCCCGCAAACCGCCGATGGTCTTCCCGGGGGGTGGCTCTTAATTGGCATCCGGCTTCCCGTCTCTGGCTCAACGGTAGCAAAGCTTGAGCCATCTTTCGGGGCAGGTTCATTTCTCGAAAAGACTGCGGGCTCCCTGCATTTGAGCGTGCTCAATCAGGGCAAACCTCGAACTGGATCGTTCCTGAACTGGACGAAACCAGAACCAAGGCACAGCGCTCGACAGTACCCCACATCATGTATTGGGAACTCCCATAGGTAACGGGACCGGTAAGCACTCCGAACCCGACTTCGGCGTGATCTGAAAGACCGTAGAAGTGCGACGTGTATTCTCCTTTGAAGTCAGGCGGGAATAGGACTTCAAAGTCAATGCCCCAATACTTCCCAGGACTTGTCACCTCCACATCTGGTGTTATGTCTATGATCCCGCCAGGCGTGGGTGTGGGCCGCAGTTTTCTGGTGGGTTCCTGGGTGGGGATCTTGGTCACTGCTTTCGTGGGTGCCGTTGTCGGCGTCGCCGTAGGCATCACCGTTGCCGGCACCTTGGTGGGCTCAGCAGTACCGGTTACCATAGCCTGAGCAGCAGCGTGCGGCTTCTCCTCAGATCCACCCCTACTGTCAGCGCTCGGTGGGAACAGGCTAGAAGAACTCAACCCCACAACAGCCAGCACAGTAGCAAGTGCGACGACAATCCAGGCTTGCGACTTCCGATCACGCCGATTCGCGCCACTCGCCATGTCTTTCCCCTTTTGGAGAACTCCATTTTGTCGTTTCGTTGACACTCTCAACAACAGGGATTGTGCACAAAGCTGAGTAGACGTGCAACCTGACCAGCCCGCAGTGGTTATTCGTCTCGCTGTGCTTATTTTGGCGCACCGACCGGCTGTGATGCGAACAGCCAGGCCTGTGGCAGCCGGGGGGGCGATAGCTTAGGGCGATCTCTCGCCTGACCTGGTTGTGATCCTCCCTCTTCCGCCAGATCAAGTCCGGGTCTGTGCCAAGTAGGCAGCGAAGAGGGCACGAAGGCTAGTCCGAGAAAGAGAAATCGGGGCTTGCGTTCTGCGAACATTCGTTCTATTATGGATTTATGCAAGGGCATGAGCTGCGGCAACGAGAACAGGAAGCAGAGCTCGGGGACTCGACCGCGTGGCGCGAGTCGGCGAACCGGCGCGCGTTCGAGCGTGGCGCCGTTCTAGAACTCCGCTGCATCGCGATTGCCTTTATCGGGTGGGCGGACGCCTACCTGGGCTTGCCGCGCACGATCCCGAAAAATGAGACGAGGCGACAACTGCGGCGTGATAGATAGAACATAGCGTAACTGCATAGCGACACACTGGCGGTTGGGTCAATCGGCGGTGTCTGACCAGCGAAGGCTGGCGGGCACCGCCGTTTTTTTGTTTGGCGAGCAGGAGGCGAGAGATGGAGCGAGCAGGAGCGACTTCTGAGACCGCGACGCAGACAGCGTCTATGCAGGCGCCTGCGCAGCGCAAAGTTCCAGCCGGGGGCGAGGCCGAGGCCAAGCCGACGACCACGATGGACAAACTCACCCGAGGCTTTGCGCAGATGACGGGCGGGGCTGCGGCGACGCAGACGTTGGCGACGCAGACGTCGCAGGCACAGGAGCAATCGCTAAAGGTTGGCAGCCAGCCGC
>Ga0351891_1090_pt1 | contig 35700 bp, 34 predicted proteins | sample TotcelFGM3001K13_FD_206768 | JGI IMG/M metagenome (GOLD analysis project Ga0351891, IMG submission 206768) | Enriched cells from coal bed in the Powder River Basin, Montana, United States - Total cells FGM rep3 HSBNCT.FGM.300.1.K13 ... | reverse complement strand
GACCATCCTTGCCCAGCGCGGCGTGCGTCAGCTGACCACGGCGGAGCAGGACTACTACACGCAGGTGCTGGCCGCCATGCGCACCAGCAACCCCAAGCAAGCGCTCAGCTCCATGGATGTGGCCTTCCCGAAAACGACCATCGACGCGATCTTTACCGACCTGACCACCAACCACCCGCTGCTGGACGCGATCACCTTTGAGAACACCACGCTGGTGAGCGAATGGCTGATCAACGAGCACGAGGCGCAGCTGGCCCAGTGGGGCAAGCTGGATGATGCGATCACCAAGGAGATCGGCTCCAGCTTTACCAAGCTGGCGATGAATCTGGTGAAGCTGACGGCCTTCCTGCCCGTGGGCAAGGCGATGCTGGACCTTGGCCCCGCGTGGCTGGACCGCTATGTGCGCGCGGTGCTGGGCGAAGCGCTGGCCGTGGGGCTGGAGGAGGGCGTGATCAACGGCACCGGCAAGGATATGCCCATCGGCATGACGCGGCAGGTGGGCGCGGGCGTGACCGTGACGGACGGCGTGTACCCCGTGAAGCCGCTGGTGGTGCTGCAAAACTTCCAGCCGGACACCTACGGCGCGTTTATCGCCCAGCACTTGGCGAAAACGGCCAACGGCAACCCCCGCGTGGTGAGCGAGGTGCTGCTGGTGGTGAACCCCGCGGACTACCTGCGCCGCGTCATGCCCGCCAGCACCATGCTGACCCCCAGCGGCCAGTTTGTGCGCGACGTGTTCCCCTTCCCCACCCGCGTGGTGCAGAGCGTGCGCATTGCGGAGGGCGAGGCCGTGATGGGTATCGCCAGCCGCTACTTCGCGGGCGCGGGCATGAGCCGCGACGGCAAGATCGAGTACAGCGACGAATACCGCTTCCTCGAGGATGAGCGCGTGTACCTGATCAAGCTGTATGCCAATGGCCGCCCGATGGACAACGTGAGCTTCGTGCGCGTAAACATCAGCGGGCTGAAGCCTTTGGCCTACCGCGTGCTGACCGAGGAAGCCACCGCCGCGCTGAGCGCGCCGGACACGGCGCTTTCCGCGCTGACCATCGGCAGCCTGACGCTGAGCCCCGCGTTTAACGCGGACAAGGTGTACTACACCGCCAGCACCACCAACAACACCAACGTGGTGACCGCGACCGAGCGCGACAGCGCCGCCGCTGTGACCGTGAAGGTGAACGGCACCGAGATCGCCAACGGCAGCGCTGCCACGTGGAACGTGGGCGAAAACGTGGTGGAGATCAAGGTGACGAACGACAACGCCAGCCGCAACACCATTGTGGTGGTCACCAAGGCGTAAGCCAGCCAAAATGAAACGAAAGGGCGTTGCGTATGACAGACAATGGACAGGCAGGGGCGCTGCTGGAAGGGATACGCAGCGCCCTTTCCATTACGTGGATTGATCCGGTAACGGATAACCAGCTGATGGGCATCACCGCGCGCGGCATCAGCTATCTGGACGGCATCGCGGGCGCGCCGCAGGATTACGCGCTGGAAGGCAAAGCGCGCGAGCTGCTGATCAACTACTGCCTGTATGCCCGCAGCGGCGCGCTGGATCAGTTCACGGCCAGCTACCTTGCCGACCTGACCTACTTTCAGCTGAGCGAGGAGGTGAGCCGCTACCTTGCAAGGCAAGAAAGCGATACAAGCCTACCCTGACGGCGTGGTGCGGATATACGCCGTGGGCAACGTGGCCCAGCCTGGCAAAATGCCCGTGGAAGGGCTGACGCTGACCGAAACCCTGCCCTTTGCGCAGAAGACCGTAGGCGCGATGCGCTTTGCGCAGGGGGTGCTGGTGGGCTACCGGATCGACAACCGCCTGCGCACCCCGCGGCGGGACAGCGTGACCACGATGCATGTGGCAAGGACGCATGACGGCACCCGCTACCACATCCGGCAGGTGCAGTACCCCGAGGATGTGACGCCGCCCAGCATGGACTTGGCGCTGGAAAGGATGGCCGCAGATGACGCTTGAGGCATTCGGGACATGGCTTGCGGCCATCGACCCCAAGGCGACCCATTACGTGGCCGCCAGCAGCGGCCCCTGCACTGTGTGGCGGGAGTACCAGCGCGTAGGCCACCATGCGGACGGGCAGCATCAGGGCGGCTGGAAGGTGCAGATTGACCGCTATACCAAGGACGAGGCGGACGCCATCGCCGCCGCCATTGAAGTGGCCATTGAGGTCAGCGTGGACATTGCGGCGGAACATCTGGTGGACTATGACACGGACACCGGCATGATCCGCCACATCTTCGACTGCGAGGTGGCCTAGGTGGCGCGGTTTCAATCGGTGAACGTGGACGAGATGGCCCGCGAGCTGAGCCGCCTCGGGCAGGTAACCGCGCCTATGGCGCGCGAGATGGTAGCCGAGGGTGCAAAGGTGCTTGTGGGTACGTGGAAGAGCGTGATCCGCGAGCTGAAGCACGTGGACACCGGCGACATGGCGGACAGCGTGCAAGCGGACGAACCCGCCCAGCAGGGCGGGGCCACCGTGGCGGAAATCTACCCCCGCGGGGTGGACCGCAAGGGCGTGCGCAACGCGGAGAAGGCCTTTCTGCTGCATTACGGCTGGCAGGCGGGCAAGGCGGCGCGCGGCAAAAAGAAATCCAAGGGCCGCAAGGATACCCACACGGGCAATCACTTTGTGGATACGGTTGAACAAGAATGCGCGGACGCGGTGGATTACGCCATGGAAAGCGTGATGAACCGCTACATGAAAGGAGACTGACCATGGCAAATATCGGAGTTTTACGGCCTGTGTTCGCCAAAGTCGCTACGGAGCCGGAAAACGCGGCCATTACCTATGCCGCGGGCAAGGCGCTGGGGTACGCCATGAACATCGGCGTGACCTATGAAACGAACGACGCCAAGCTGCACGCTGAGGGCACCGTGGTGGAAAGCGACAACAGCGTGACCGGCGCGGAGCTGACCGTGGGCGTGGACGACATCGCCGACGAAAATCAGGTGGACCTGCTGGGCACCGAAAAGAGCGGCGAGACCGGCAGCGAGGAATACGAGATCACCGACGCGAGCGCGCCGTATGTGGGCGTGGGCTATGTGGAGGTGCGCAAAAAGGGCGGCGTGATCAGCTACCGCGCCCGCTGGTTCCACAAGGTGCAATTCAAGCAGCCGGACGAAAGCCTGACCACCAAGGGGGACAAGCTGGAGTTCCAGACCCCCACGATCAAGGGCAAGGTGCTGGGCGTGTACCTGGACACGACGGGCAAGCTGCGCTTCCGCAAGAGCCACACCTTTACCACGCTGGCCGCAGCCAACGCGTGGCTGGATACCAAGGCCGGTATCAGCAGCGGCACCTGACGGAGGGCATGATGCAAAAGATAACGTACTGCGTGATCGATGACACACCCCTGCCCCTGCTGTTCTCGCTGGGCGCGGAAATGCAGATCGCGCAGCGGCTGGGCAGCGTGGACAGGCTGTTTGACGTGTTTTCCGGTGGCGAGACCGACGCGGAGCGGGAAATCCGGCTGGAGATCGAAAAGGGCATGACCCCCGAGCAGATCGCCGCGCGCGACGCGGAGGCGTGCGAGCCCCTCGACCTGCTTTCCGTGCTGCCCTTCACCATCGCCACGCTGGCGCGGCAGGGGCAGCTGTATCAGGGCGAACAGGCGAGCATCACCGAAGATTGGGTAGCGTTGCACGCGCGCCCCGCGGACATCGAGCCCATGACCCTTGCGCTGCTCAAGGCCATCGAGGCAGGGCTTGCCATGCAGCACCATACCCAAGCGGACGGCGAGGAAGACATGGTGAAGGCGGCGCTTGAAAAAAACTGATGCGGCGCAGCGGGCACGACCCACTGCGCCACCTTTCGTATGCATTGCAGGCAGGCGTACCGCCACAGGACGCCCGCCTGCTGTGCGTAGGGGAAATCTTTGACCTGCATTTGTGGCAACTGGAAACGGATACACGAAACCAACAAGCGATGCTGGAGGTGATGGCGGCGTGCCTACGCGCGAGATAATGACCAAGCTGGTGCTGGACGGCGAGCGGGACTACGCTGCGGGGCTGGAAAAGAGCTACAAGACCGTAAGCCAGTTGGGGCGCGAGCTCAAGCTGACCGCCGCCCGCTTCCTTGATAACGCAAACAGTATGGAGGCCCACAAGGCCAAGGCGGAGGTGCTTCGCCGCGAGATTGCCGCGCAGGAGGACGTGATCCGCTCGCTGAGCGACCGGATCAAGTACGCGGATCAGGCGTATGGGGGCAACACCGAGGCGCAGGAGCGCTATGCCCAGAAGATCGACAAGGCGATGCGCGCCCTTGCCAGCATGAAAAGCGAGCTGTCCAACAGCGAAAGCGCCATGGCCGGAATGGGCAACGCCAGCGAAAAGGCGGCGGCGGACCTTAGTAAAACGGAAGCCGCCACGCGCGACGTGGGGGCCGCTGCCGCCGCTGCCAAGCAGACGGTGGAAAAGCTCTCGGGCGGGTTTACGGTGTTCAAGGGGGTGCTGAGCAACCTGACCACCGACGCGCTGCGCAAGGGCAGCCAGATGCTCAGGGAATTTGTGGGCGACGGCGTGACGCTGGCCAGCAACCTTGCGGAAGTGGACAACGTGGTATCCACCGCGTTTGGAAGCGCGCAGGCGGATATCAAGGCGTTTGCCGACAGCGCGGCGGAGAATTTCGGCCTATCCTCACTGGCGGCGCAGCGCTATGCGGGCAAGACGGGCGCGGCGCTGAACGCCATGGGGCTGGAAAGCAAAGCGGCGGTGATGAGCAAAACGCTCACCGGCCTCAGCGGCGACCTTGCGAGCTTTTGGAACATCACGGCGGACGAGGCGAACCAGAAGCTGTTTTCGGGCGTGATATCCGGCGAAACCGAGGGCCTGAAAGCGCTGGGCATCGTGATGACCGATACCAACCTGCGCGCCTTCGCGCTGACGCAGGGCATCACCAAAAAGACCAGCGCCATGACCATTGACGAAAAGGCCGAACTGCGCTACCAGTATGTGCTGAACGCCACCAAACAGGCGCAGGGCGACTTTGCCAAGACCAGCGGCAGCCTTGCCAATCAGATGCGCATTGCGACCCTGCAAACAGAGAACGCGCAGGCGGCCATCGGCGGCAAACTGGCACCATCGGTAAACAGGGTGATCGGGCGCTTCAACGCGTGGATGCAGGGCGATTACGGCAAACAGGTGATCGCCAGCACCGCCGAGGCGGCGGGGCAGCTGGCCGAGGGCGCGCTGACCGCGCTGGGAACGGCGCTGGGCTGGGTGGTGGAGCACATGGAAGCCATCAAGGCGGGCGCGGCGGCCATCGGCATCGGCTTTCTGGCCGCGAAGGTGACCGGCTTTGTGATGACCATGAGCAACCTTGTGCGCACGCTGCTGGCCGCCAGCAAGGCCGCAGGCGCGCTGAACGCCGTGATGGCGATGAACCCCGCCGTGCTGGTGGGACTGAGCGTGGCGGCGCTGACGGCGGGCGTGATCGCGCTGGCCGCCAGCTATAAAACGCTGGACGACAAGCTGGCCGATTTGAAGCTGAGCGTGCCGCAGGGCAGCGTGGACGCAGTGACGGACGGCATCAACGCCGGTATTGCCGCCGCGGATAAGACCCATGAAGTGACCGTGACGATCAACGCCGATACTCAAAGCCTCAAAGATCAGCTGGACGGCTTTTTGAGCGAGGGCAGCGGCGGCGGGCAGGAGCTGACCAAAAAAGAGTATACGGCCATCTCCAAGTATGTGAAGGACATCGTGGGGCCGGATATCGAACGCGCGAAAACGCAGTTGGCGGCGCAAAAAGAGGATTTCAAGGCCAGCCTGCTGGCGGTGGTGGACGACAGCGGCCAGAGCCCCTTCAGCGAGGCCCGCGCGGAAGAGCTTGCCACGGGTCTGGGCGAGAAGACGCAGGCGCTGATCAGCGAGCTGGAGCAGTACAAAACCGATTACCTTGCGTTGGCCAAGCAGATTTACAAGGATGGCCGCACGCCCACCGAAGAGGAGATCGCCAACCTGCAAACGCTGCTGGATAAGATCGGCACGGTGCGTATTGCGCTTTCCGCCGCGCAGGACAGCGCCACGCAGGTGCTCAAGGCCCGCACCGACCGCGTGAAGGGCGGCACGGGAACGGAGCGCGACTTTGGCGAGGCGCTGGGGTATGCGCAGCAGCTGTTTGCCAACGAGGCCGCCGACCGCCACGCGGCCAACGAGGCCGCCATCGCGCAGCTGCAAACGGACATCGACACCTGGGACGCAGCGCTTGCAAAGGGCGGCATGACCGCGGCGGAAACCGAGGTGACCGCCCAGAACCTTGCCAAAGCCAAGGCCGACATGGCCGCCGTGTTTGCGGCGGACGAGCAGGTGGATACGACCGTGTTTGCCCAGCAGCAGGCGGAAATCCAGAAGCTGTTTGACGGCATGGCGAAAACGAACCCCGACGCTGCCGGTGCGCTGGCGGATTATGCGCGGCTGTACGACCAATACCGGCTGTTTCTTACGAGCCTGTCCAGCGGCGAGGGGTTTGAGCCGGACGAGAAACAGGCGCTGCTGACGCCGGAAAACCTGAAGGAATACCTGGGCCTTTCCATGTCGCAGGCGGATATTGACGCGATGTTTGCCGACCCCATGAATTTCGACGTGCAGATTGACGGCTACCTGATGCAGATGCAGGCGGCCATGGAGAAGAAGATCGGCGAGGCGGACGGCCTGACCGGCAACCCCATGATGGCCTACCTGCAAACGATGCTCAACAGCGGCACGCTTGCAAACCTCGACATGACCACGCTCAGCGGCAGTCTGGAAACCGCACTGAAAGCCGTGGACATGATCGGGCGCGGCACGGCGGTGGGTGGCGATCTGGTAAGCGGCATCAAGGGCGGCATCGGCGACGCGGCGGGCAAGCTGACGGCGGAAGACCTGACCACCCTTCGCGACAAGGTGATTGAGCAGACGCGCGCGGTGTTTGACAGCCACAGCCCCGCCCGCACCATGTACCCTGTGGGGGAGGACGTGACCGCGGGCATCACCACCGGCATGACGGACGAAACCGCGCTGACCAGTGTCACGACGGCGGCGGGCATTTTGCAGGGGGCCATCGCGGGGGCGCTGGATCTGACCGATGCGGGCGAGAGCGCCGCGGGCAGCTTTGCAAGCGGGCTTGTGAACAAGCGCGCCACGGTGACGAGCAAGGCCAAGACCATCGCCCTTGCCGCCAAGCTGGGGGTGTAACAGTACAGCAGCTTTTACAGTGTGGGGCAAAGCAACATCAACGGCTTCATCGCCGGTATGGAAAGCAGGCTGGACGCGGCGAAGCTATCCATCGCCACGATCATGAAAGCCGTGATTCAGGCGGCCAAAGATGCGCTGGGTCAGAAAAGCCCGAGCAGGGTGTTTCAGGGCATCGGCATCAACAGCGCAGCCGGATATGAGATTGGGTTTACGCAGCGGATGGATCAGGCGGAGCGGCTGGTGGCCGAACGCCTGCAACGCACAGCTACCGTGCCGGAATGGGCGTTTCCGGCAGGGGCGCGCAGCGCGGGAGCCTTGGGCGGCGGGACAGGGGGCAAACTGTACCTGACGCAGCACGTGTATGCCAACGAAACCAGCTACGCCGCCCAGCAGCGGGAGGCGGCGCGGCAATTTACGGTGATTGCGCGCAAGATGAGGGGGTGACGGGATGGTCGAGCGGCTGTACTTCCGAAACGGCAACGGCTGGGTCACCGAGTTTTCGGTGTTCTCCGACTTCCACGTGAACGTTTCGCGCGACGTGGACGGGCTGAACGACGTATCCAGCAAGATTAACACTTCCACGACCATCGGGCAGGACGGCGAAACCTTTGTGTCCAGCGCCATCGAACCGCGTGACATCACCATTACCGGCCACCTGCGCGCCACGGGGCTGGCGCGGCAGGTGGAACTGCGCCAGCGGCTCAACCACGTGCTCAGCCCCAAGCGGCAGGCGGAGCTTGTGTATGTGTGCGGCGAACTGCGCAGGCGAATCGCCTGTTACGCGGAAACCGCGCCCAACTACACGCCTGGGGTTATGCCGCAGTTTGTGATCCAGCTGCGCTGCCCCAACCCCTACTGGCAGGATGAGACGCAGGCCGAGGCGCAGGTGGCCGAATGGGAAGGCGGCATGATCTTTGACGAAACGGATGGATTGCAGCTGACCGACGAGTGGGAAGTGGGCCGCCGCACCGGCGACCTGATTGTGACGGTGGAAAACGGCGGCGACGTGGACTGCGGCCTGACCATCGTGTTTGAAGCCGAGGGCACGGTGGTGAACCCGCAGCTGATGAACGCGGGCACGCTGGAGTTTGTGAAGCTGAACACCACGATGGTCAGCGGTGACCGGATCGAGGTGACCACGGCCTACGGGCAGAAGAACGCGGTGCTGATCCGCTCCGGCGTGCGGACGGGCATCTTCCGCCTGCTGGACCCGAACACCACGTTCTTGCAGCTGCGGGTGGGCGAAAACCTGTTTACCTGCGACGCGGATGAAAACGCAGCCAACCTGACCGCGAAAATCCAGTACAGCAACCAATACCTGGGGGTGTAGCCGTGGAGATGGTGGTGTACGACACGGACATGAACGCGCTGGGTGAGATCGAGGCCATTACCTCGCTGGTGTGGACAAGGCGGTACCAGACGGCGGGCGAAATGAACCTGCTGGTGCCCTACCGCGACGATTACGCGGCGCTGCTGCTGGACGGCAACCTGCTGATGAAGCGCGGTGGCGACGAGGCCATGCAGATCTGTTTTTGCCACATATCGCAGAACACGCAGGGCGCGCAGCAGCTGGAGGTGCGGGCCAGAACGCTGATGAGCTGGCTTGACAGGCGCATACTGCTCAAGCAGATCGCCTCCAGCGGGCTGACGGGGCAGCAGATCATCCGGCAGATGGTCACCCAGAACGTGACCGCGCCTGCCGACCCCGCGCGGTGCATACCGCACACCGCGCTGTATTCGCGCGCGGACTATGTGGACGCGCCCATTGCCGACTATGCCAGCGAGGAGCACGCGGCGCTGCTGGACAGCGTGGAGGGGCTTTTGAACACCGCCGCGCTGGGCCTGCGCGTGTGGACGGACGCGGTGGCGAAAACGCACCGGTACGACGTATTCCGCGGGCGTGACCTGACCACCGGCCAGAGCGCGAACGACCCCTGCATTTTCAGCGCCGAGTTTGACACGCTGGGCGCGCACAGCTACACGCACGGCTCCGAGGCTCTGAAAACCATGGCCTATGTGTACGGCGCGGACACGACGGTGAATATCGGCGCAGAAACGGCGGGCCTTGCGCGCCGCGAGATGGCCGTGGAAGCCAGCGACATTGCCCGCGAGTACACCGATGAGAACGGCAACACCGTGACCCGCACGACGGCCCAGCTGACCAGCGCATTGACCCAGCGGGGCAGCGAGGAGCTGAAAAAGGCGCTGGAGGAGCTGACCTTTGAGGGCACGCTCAACAATGCCGCACAGACCCAGTATGGCGTGGATTTTGACATCGGCGACCGCGTGACCTGCCAGAACCGCAGCTGGGGCGTGGCGCTGGACGTGCGGATCACCGAGATCACGGAAACGTATCAGGGGAACAAAACGGAGATCACCGTGACGTTTGGCGAGGGCACGCCGTCGCTGAAGAACACCGTGCGCCAGATGGCAAAGGGGAGGTAAGGCAGGATGGCCGAAAAATCAAGCTTCTTTAACAGCATCGGCAACGACCGGCGCTACAAGGCCGAGGACTGGGCCGCGTATTTCGCCACGTTTGTGGGCAACGGCGTGGTGCTGAAAACCAATGCGGCGCTGGCCGTATCGGCGGACGCGGGCAGTATGAGCGTGTCGCTGGGTGCGGGCAGCGCGTTTATCAACGGGTACCGCTACGAGAACACGGCGGCGCTTTCGCTGGCGTTGCAGACCGCGCACGCGAGCCTGAACCGGATCGACGCGGTGATGGTGCGGTGGAACCGCTCGCTGCGCGCCATGAACGCCTACATCGTGACCGGCACGCCCGCGCTGAACCCGCAGGCACAGGCACCGGCACGCACCGCCGACATCCACGAGCTGTGCGTGGCGCACGTGTTTGTGGCGGCGGGCGCGACCAGTGTAGGCCAGAGCGCCATTGACGACAGGCGGCTGGACAGCGCGATCTGTGGCCTTGCCACGATGATCGGCGAGGTGGACACCAGCACGCTGTACGCGCAGATTCAGGCGGATTTGGCGGCTTTCAGGGCCGACGAGCAGGCGGACTTTGCCGCATGGTTTGCGGGCGTGCAGGCAACGCTGGGCAGCGATACGGCGGGCAACCTGCTCAACCTGATCCAATACCACGCGCCGGTTGTGCTGACCGTAAGCCTGCCCGCCAGCGGCTGGAGCGCCAGCGCGCCCTACACGCAGACGGTGAACGCGGCGGGGATGCTAACCACGGATGCGCCGCTTGCGGACGTGGTGCTGAGCGCCACGGCGGCCACCGCCAAAGCGCAGCTGGAGGCGTATGGCTACATCGGGCGGATCGATACGGGCAGCGGGCAAATCACGGTGACCTGCTACGAAGACAAGCCAGCGGTTGACCTGACGCTGGTTTTGAAGGTGGTGCGCTAAATGGGACAGGCGATGATAACGCGCCGCGGCGGCGGGGCGGGCGTGAAGCTGAAGCCGGTCGCGTATGCATCGGTGTTGCAACTACCCGCCAGCGCGGACGACGGGGCGCTGGCGGTGATCACGACCACGGGCATCGGCTACATCACCGTGGACAAGGATCAACCTGCCACGGCAGCGGCTGGCGACCTGTGGTTGAAAACGGGGTTTGTGGGGCGCAGCGCGCTGTTGCTTTCCCCAAAGCCGCTGGTGAAAAGCTATCCCTTCACGGCGATGCAGTACATCGGCGGGGCGTGGACGTTTGTGCGCGTGTTTGTGTATAGCGGTGGCTGGCTGGAACTGCGGGCGTGGCTGTACGACGCGGGAGACATGCACACAGAACATGGCGGCGCGTTTGTAAATGACTACATCGAGGGCAGTTACGGCAGCATAACCTACGGTGCGAGTTATATCTCCATCGTGCGTACCATCGCTGGCTCACGAACGTCTATCCGTAAGGCGAACAGCATTGACCTCACGCAGTTTAAGACGTTAAAGGCCGTGGTGCAGATTTCGGGCTCCTTTTCTTCGCCACAATTCTCGCTACGTGTTTTTGACGGATCGACACAAATTGCGATTGTAACAGCCTCCGACTGGACGACATCTGAGGAGAAGACAATCGAGCTGAACGTTGAAAACCTCAACGGCGTATACACGGTCAAAGCCTATGTTGTGAACCAATGCACGTTCCGCGTGAAACAAGTGTGGCTGGAATAGCGGGGTGGGTGGCATGACATACTATCTGGATACGGACTGGCGCGTACACACGGAGCCTGTTGCAGGCGCGACGCCCTGGGTGGATACCGAGGGCTTCTTTGACGGCAAATGCGCGCAGTATATCGAGGGGTATCGTGTGGTACCTGCCGGACAGCGCTGGGCGCGTGCGGATGGGGCAACCTTCGCGGGGGAGATGATTACCCCTGCCGTGGCGCTGCCGCTTCTGTTGGCGGCACAGGCCGCTTATGCTGAAGCGGCGGGCACGGCATAGGCGGCAAATTAACAGACGTTTGGGAATTTGGCGGGGCGGGCTGCAAGGCTCGCCCTGCTGCTTTTGGAGGCAATGGCATGGCGATACGGCTTTCGGCATTTTTGGCGGGCATACGGCAGATCGCGGCCAGCGGCCCGCGCTACCAGACGGGCGGCACGGGTAAGGGCGGTGTGTGCGATTGTGTGGGGCTGCTAATGGGGGCGATGTACAAAGCGGGGCGCGCGGCCTACCCGATGCACTCCAGCAACTACTTTGCACGCTGCCAGATGGAAGGGCTGCGCGCCATCGCGGGCACAGGTGACCTGCATGTGGGCGATGTGGTGTACAAGGCACGCAGCCCCGACCAAAGCGGCTACAACCTGCATGAACGCTATCTGGATGGCGGACGCTACTGGACAGGCGACCTGCTGGATTATTACCACATTGGCGTGGTGACGGGGGTAAGCCTGCTGCGGATCACCCATTGCACGAAGGACGAGGCGGCGGGCATCGACGGCGTCACGGCTGATACCAAGCTGGGCAAATGGGCCTATGTGGGGCAACTGAAGTGTCTACGCTACGACGACGTGACCGGCGACACCGGCCAGAAAGGGGCAACCATGGCAGCACTCTATGACGCGAAGGTAACGACCACGGGCGGTATCCTGAACATTCGGGCGACGGCAAGCCTGAACGGTGCGGTGCTGGGTAAGGTACCCAACGGCGCGCTGTTGCAGGTGTTGGAGGAAGTGAACACCGAGTGGGCGCGGGTGTTTTGGGAAGGCGTTGAGGGGTACGCCAAGCGCGCCTTTCTCACCAAGATCAACGGCGCTGAGACCGATACCGGTGAAGATGGCGCAGGCGTGACCAACACACTGACGGCGGCGGAAGCGGCGGCGCTAAGCAGCATCTTCGCCAAACTCTAAAGCCCGCAGGCAATGCGGGTAACGAAAGGCTGAAACGACATGATTTTTCATTCGGCACAGAACACCGCTGAAATCATCCACGGGGACAGTGTACAGGTGCTGCCGACGCTTGGCGGGGGTTATTCCATGGTGATTGCCGACCCGCCGTATGCATCGGGCGGCGGGGGTATCCGAGAGAAGCAGCGGCCCACAGGCGAAAAGTATGCCAAGGACCCGCGTTTTATGGATTTTGAGGGCGATGCGCGCGACCAGCGCAGCTGGGTGAGCTGGATGGCGCGCTGGATGAGCGAGGCGCGCGCCCTGTGCGACGACGCGGCGCTGATCGCGGTGTTTACGGACTGGCGACAGCTGCCCAGCGTGACCGACGCGCTGCAATGGGCGGACTGGCTGTGGCGCGGCATCGTGGTGTGGGACAAGGTGAACCCCCGCCCGCAGCTGGGCCGCTACAAGCAGCAGTGCGAGTTTGTGGTGTGGGGCTCCAAGGGCGCGATACCGCCCGACAAGGATATCGGCGTTTTACCCGGGCTGTACAGCTACCTCATGCCCACGGGCGCAAAGCGCCTGCACCAGACCGAGAAGCCCGTGCCGCTGCTTTCCGACCTGCTGGCGATATGCCCCGCGCGCGGCAAGGTGCTGGACCCGTTCATGGGCAGCGGCGCGGCGGTGGAGGCGGCCCTGTGCACCGGCCACGACGTGACGGGCATCGAGATCACGGAGCACTACTTTCAGACCTCGGCGGCCCGCCTGCGGGCCTTTACGGGGCAGCACGAATAACGGATAAGGTGGGAAGCGGCATGGATGCACTGACCTTTGAGAGCATCAAAACGGCGGCGGTGGTGCTGCTGATACTCTTTAGCGCGGTGGGCACCATCGGCAAAGGGCTGGAGGTGATCACCGGCTTTCGTAGGCCGCACAGGGAGAAGGAAGCCACCACCGCGCAGAAGCTGGAGGAGCACCGACAGATGCTGGACAACGACAAGCGCCGCCTGGACGCGCACGAAGCCCAGCTGGGCGAGATACGCAGGATGAACCAGATGCAATGCGTGGGCATGAAGGCCCTGCTGAGCCACGAGATCAACGGCAACAGCATCGACAAGCTCAAGACCGCCAACGACCAGCTGGACGCCTACCTGATCGGCGTGGGGAAGTGACGGGCATGGGCAAGAAGAGCGGGCAGGCCCGCGCGCCCAATCGGCGCTATGTGCAGTTTTCCAAGGTGATCATTGTGGCGGTGACCGCTGCGGTCACGGTGATCTGCATCGGCGGGATGGCGCTATGCTTTGCGCTGCACGACACCGAGGCGGTGGTGGAGCTGGGCAGGGCGTACATCAGCTACGCCATTGTGGCCTTTACCGCCTACAGCGGCAACAGCGCGGTGGAGAAGTGGCTGGTGCGCAAGTACAGCGGGACGCTGGAAACGGACCAGGACGATAGCAACGCCGACAAACCGGCGTGCGGATAAGGAGAAGGAATCATGAAAAAGGTGCTTTGGGTTTGGCTTTGCCTAATGCTGGTGCTGATGTGCGCGAGCGCGGTGGCCGAGGGGGCCATCGACACCGGCGTGATCCTGACGCAGGTGGTGATCTGGGTGCTGTGCGGCGTGCTGACCGTTCTGGGCGGTGTGGCCACCTGGGTTGCGAAAAAGTACGTGGTGCCGTGGCTTAAGGACGTGGCGGTGCCGTGGTTGAAGCAACACCAGCTGCTGGAGGCGGCCAAGGTGGCCGTGGAGTATGCCGAGGCTGTTGTGGGGCGGTTTAACGGGGAAGAGAAGCTCAAGCTAGCGCTGACCGTGCTGGAAAGCAGAGGGTGGCACATCGACAGCGACGAGGTGCTGCAGGCGGTCAAGGCCAAGTGGCAGGAGCTGGACTTGATGCAGATGGCGGCGGGGGTGAAAACTTCATTTGTGAAATGAAATATGAGAAAGGTGTCCTATCCTATATAGGGCACCTTTCTCCAATGTTATTCGCTATAAGACACAACGGCTGATTCTGCTTCAGATTTGAAGATATTCTTGGTTATTCGCAGCTTCTATAATCTGAGCGTTCAACTGATCCATAATTTCCGTTATCCTATCAAATGTGTTATAATAATCGGCAGCAATGACGTAACATTTTTGTCCATGCACGATGTCATTACGGTTTTTTAGGAGATCGGAGTCTATATACTTGCTTTTAATCTCGTATGGTGAAAAGTCCAGAGAAATCGTTTTTAAGATTTCTTGAAACACATCAGATGAAGGATTGCTTTCTGTTGAAATTGGCGGTTTCTCATTTGTGTATTTTAAGTGAAAGTTATTAGCTTGCTGACTAACTAAATCCTCAATAAGGCTTGTGTGAGCAGATGTCTTCTCGGTATTCGTACATGATTTAAACTTCGACTTGCATTTCAAGGCTAAAAAGCTTTTCTTCAATCTATTGGTCTTAATACCTTGATCAGAAATATAAACAATATAATAGTTTGCAGCAAGCTTGAGAAACCCCTCAAAATGAGCAGACAACAGAGCAATACCCGCACGTATTAGCATTGGATCACCTGTTTGTTGAATAATCATCCGCATATTAATGAGTTCTTTTTTTCTCCAAGAGAGATCACTATCAAGTTTTTCTTGTAATTTACTAATTGTCCTAATCTTCATTTTGAAACCATCGCCTACTAAAAAGTATAAGCTGTGAAAAGCGATCTAGCGGACGGACACCACGTCTAGTCGCTGAAATAAACTCATCTTGATCATAGATGGATATGATTTTATCCTTCAAACTAGACATATGTCCAGACCAGACCTTATAATGGACGCATAGCCCTGGGACTATGGCTTCAAATGAAGCCATCAATACCGCACCTGTGAACTTACCATTCCTATACTTCCTAAATGAATCATCTGCGAGCACTTGTTGAAGGAGATCAAACACCCCATTAAAAGTGGAAATGAATGCTTCCATATTAAATGTTGTATCGATAGCAATTCTTTCCATGGTATCGGTTGTGAAATTATCAATGTTCCTGCTTTTATCAATTTGTGAAATAGCATCATCATTTAGGTAAATAAATATTGCGGTTCGTAAAACCATCTCAAGGTCTTGTCTTTCGACACTTTGAGTCTCGGTCATTGGATAACACTTTCTAAAATTCTCAGAATCACCCAAAGCTTCAAGCATAAGAAAAAAGTCGCGATTAATCATAATCAACAAACAGTTACGTAGTTCTTGTGGTGCCAAGTGCGTCCCACCGGTATTTATCCTTTGGAATAACTCATACTTCGTGTTCTCGGAATCGTGTTTTTCTTTGATGATTGTAAAGGTTAGCTTTTCTCTCTTGAACCCTAGCTTAAGGTCTTCAGTAAACAATTCATTATTGTCCCATGATACGCCATCTAGTGACGGAAGTAGCTTTGTTCCCTGGAGTATTAACGCTGGTAAAATATCTCCATTTGACCCCTTTAGATTATGTGAAAATTCAAGAATTGTTGAAAGGCGTTGTTGCCCATCAATCACATCCCAATGACCCGACTGTTTCTGAGCTACATAGATTGGCGGAATTGGTATGCCTAATAAGATCGATTCAATCAACCTGGATTTCTGCTCGTTATCCCATCTATAAAATCTTTGAAATTCGGGATGGATTTCCAATTCGTTGTCCCGATAAATACTGATTATCTCGCCAATGGACATCGGATAGGAATCGATTTTAATCTCGTCACGTCGGTTTATCACTTCAGTTTTCAATGCCATGTGCTTAATCCTCCTTGTCCCTTGGGCCAAGAAATCGATCTCCATTTAAATGTACCATGTGATCGGGCATTTCTGCAATCCATACTTCTGTGTCCCAAGCAAGTTGACTGACAAATTTTTTATATGTTTTTAGGTCGAGAAAAGCGGTAATGAAAATCAGCCCTGCAGTAACGCTACCTGCCATTTCACTAATTTCAAGGAGTCTCTTTGGATTCATTGGACCTACTGATGTTACAGCCTCAACAAAGAAGAGCCAATTTCTTTCCTCGTCATAAAGAATCACGTCGGGCATCTTATCATGTAATGTAATTGAGAATCCTAACCGAGCAAGTCTTTCAGCATCTTTCAAGAGGTCCTTAACAATTGTATCCCCGACATATAAGCATTCTGAATTCGGAGCAAAACGTGGCGCAAATTCTTCGATTATTGCTTTTTGCAGCTTATTATGTGAACCAGTGGAGAAGGTGAACTCCACTCCGTTGATTTTCACCGGCATTTTTAGTATCGAGCGTTTGGAACTGTATGTTTCAATAAGCCTTGTATGAGCTGAGAGGTGTAGTTGTATTGCGTTGTCCCATTCTCTGCTACCTATCGTACGTAGAGTGATAAGTGTTTCGCCCGTCAGTCGATATCGATAATTTGGGCTGTTTGTAGCCATGCCGTTATCTTCAATAAGAGCAGCATTCCTGAAGTGATGCAAAGCCTGTTTGCGAAATGTCTCTCGACTATTTTCTTTATAAGTCAGCCCATAGTTGGTATTGGTAAACTGGATGATATCATGGATGCGTATCCATGTTGATGATGCTTGCGCCCAATGATCCTCAGCCTTAATATCAGCTAATGCAAGAAGAACATATGCACACATATCATTCTGTTGCAACCTAGGCATACCGATTGCGTCGAGGAATGCTTTTGCCTCATCAACTTTGCTCATAATAAGACCTCCAGAATTTGATCGCATGACTCTTCAGATAAATCGCCTTTTATTAGCAGTTTGTGGCCAATTGCGGTAATTGTATCTATATCGGGAATCGGGATTGTGTTGAATTCGCTTGAATTGACTTGTGTTGATCCGTTCATGATTCGATAATATGTGTCGTATAGTTTGGAGTTAAAAAGAGCATAAAGGCCGTAAACCAATTCATCTGACATTTCACCATCGGCCTTGTCGATGAAGTTGATCTTGTTCTGTGTGCTAATTTCTCGATATTTTGGATAATTGTTTGCAAGATATATACCGCATTGAAGTCGGCGCATCTCTTCTTTGGCTGTGAAACGCTTTATAAATAGATAATTCTTGTTCTTCTGTAAAAAGCCTGCTTTTTGAGTGCGTATGTATTCTTTGTCTTTAGAAATTGGAAATTGTACATATCCAGATTGAATATGTTGAGAGTAAAACAAAGGAACAGTGCCGGTCTCAGGCTTATCAGATAATAAAGCTTCACACCTGAAATCGACCGTAAGGCCTGTTTTCATCCTTAATCCAAGACTTAAAAGTGTTTGCGGAAAACGGCGAATTCTTGTGACAACTTCCAACTCGTAATCATTGGTTGGGAGAAAAATATAACGCTCATTGGATGTAACTGCAGTATCATAAGGAAGAGTTAAGACATCCTGCTTGTGGAAATCAGTAGAGGAAGCGGATGCAGAGATGGTCATCGTAGAAGGCACAGCGTCAGTCTTGATTGCCTTCAGGATGACCGTTTCTTGAAGTATACGTTCTGTATCAAACACTTTATCCCGACTTGAAAACAGGTGTATGCGTTCTATCACTGAATTTGAGAGTAGATAGTGTCGAAACCTCTCGAAATAAGCACCTGAAGTCCAGGACCTAGGGATTATTACCACCAGCTCGCCGGATGGAGCCAAATGAAAAATATTCATCGCAGTAAATAAAAAGTACAGATTTGGGGCACCATAACATACTGAGGGCATTGCAATTGCTTCGGGGGCATCTTTTGATATTTTTTTATATGGTGGATTGCCGATGATCATATCATATTTTCGCAAATCTGGATTTCGGCCAAGCAAATTGTTAAAATCTAACGCTTGGCTGGTGATATAGTTGGTATCGAATACATAAAACGAAAAATCATTAGGTATACTAGCCTTTAAGAATTTGAGGTTGTTCCTGAGCGAAACCAGCGTATTTTCATCAGTTTCATAGCAATCCAGATTGATCTTGCCAGTATAGTTTTCCTGAACAAGCCTTTCTATAAGCACACATGCAAGTATTCCCGTGCCGGCTCCAGCATCGAGGATGCTTAGCTCTGTTTTATTCATCGGGATTTTAAATAAGGAGGCCATATACATCGCAGTATTTTTACTCGTGAAAAACTGCCCAATGTGTTTTCGTTCGCTCTTGGGAATCTGCAATATATACTCATTGGTGGATTCAAGGATTTTCTCAAGTATCAATTTGCCACACCTCAACAATGCGGTATCCGGAACAAAAAGGGTACAAGCCTATTATAGAGCGATGGTTGTAAACATGCAATATGTCCCGCTTATGTCGGATTTCTTCTGCTCCGATTCAACCTTCTGGTTTTTCTACAAGGTTATGATGCAATGATTATCAGGTTTGATTGTTACGCCCGACTGTTGTTAGTACGTTGACAGTAGAAACGTTAACCCGCATATTCCCCCACACTCACCCAAACAAGAAAGCCCGTCGCAAATCGTTTTGCGACGGGCTTTGGCGGAGAAGGAGAGATTTGAACTCTCGCGCCGGTTAACCCAGCCTACTCCCTTAGCAGGGGAGAGAGAAAGCTATATAAATCAAAGGTTTCGTCCATAGCGAGTAGAAGTAGAGTCGTAACAATCAGCGTTCAAAGTGTCCATTCGTCATTGAAATTTTCAATTATTGGCTTTGGCTATGCAAGGATGCGTTAATATATAGGGTGGTGTGAATGTATACCGCTTACCTTTCTTCTATATTGTTTTCAGATTATGATTCCATATCACAACCATGATTCGAAATCCAGGGGCTTTCATCTGCAAAATCTGATAACATTGAAGTAACGTTCGCTTCAGAAATCATTCGGTAATCAAAAGGTGCTCGCTTTGACGTGGTGAATAACACTTTAAATACATCACCAACATGAATTGTATCTGGAGGTATTGTATGTTCATTCATGTTACAGCTTTCTTTCTTCGACGGCTTTGTATGCTCAAGCCAAGCAATTTCTTGTGCCAAGCTGCCCTTAAACCACTGACCCATTATGTTCCTACAGTATGTATTTATTATCAAAATTGCACCAACAATATGATGTTGGGTTGGATTGATTTCGATGCGTTTCCAGTTCAAATCCATGTTTGTTTTCAAATCATCAACAAGCATCAATACTTCGTTTGTTTCAAAGTGTATGCTCGTTTTTTCTTTGCCACCAATTAGAATAGCCTGCGTATAATCTGGAAGAAGAGCAGCATTTACTGTAATGTTAGCCCCTGAAGAATCAGTTGAATGTTGCAAAGAAATTTCTGCCGTCGTGTAAACATTGATTGCAGGAGCATCACCAACATTTGTTAACAGAATGTCAATGCTCAGTTGAATTCTTGTATATGTTGATGTATCAAAAGCACAACCATGTGAACCAAGGATTTTTGGAACAATACATGGTTGTTTCTCTACCATAAACTGTTTTGCCATAGAATCCACTGATTCTTTTGCATAGTTTGCTTGCTTTCTCGTGTATACAACATACCTAATCGTTACCCAAACCAATAAAAGTGTTGTTATTAACGAAAGCACGCCAGCATAGTTCTTGTTAATTTCCTTAATAAACTCTAGCAAACTCATAGGTGTCTCCCAAAAAGTAGTCCAATATCAATGAGAAAAACCGAGGTCGTGGGTGTCCCCCGAAAATGAGTCCAATTTTAATGAGAAAAACCGAGGTTGATTATGGCCCATAAGCCGCATGATTCCTGGCAAATTCGGCTGGCGGAAGGTATGTTAGTGCGCTGTGCGGACGGTATTCATTGTAATCATTTCGCCATCTTTCCAGCTTTTCCTTCGCATCGTCCAGAGACATGAACCAGTTGGTGTTCAGACATTCTTCCCGAAGGCTGCCGTTGAAAGATTCGATGTGGGCATTGTCGGTTGGCGTACCGGGCCTTGAGAACACCAACTGAATCTTTCGGTCATAGGTCCAGGCATCCAGCGCCCTGGAGATAAACTCTGGTCCATTGTCCACCTTGATGCATTTGGGGGTTCCCCGTTCTTGGGAGACATGCCGGAGGATCGCACAGACCCCATCCCCCTTGATGGCCTTATCAGCATAGGTCGCCAGGCACTCTCTGGTAAACAAGTCGATCAGCGTCAGCACCCGGAAGCGTTTGCCATCATACAACTGGTCGGAGACGAAATCCATGGCCCAGCATTCATTGGCCGTCATTGCCTCGCTGTGCGGTTTAACCCTGTTTTGATTTGCTCTCTTGCGCCGGTTGTGATTGCGCAGGTTGAGGCCCTCGATCTTGTAGAGCCGATAGACCCGTTTCACATTGATGGTCCAACCTTCGCGCCTAAGCAGCACGTGGATTCGCCTGTATCCATAGCGCACGCGTACAGCCGCGATTTCCTTAATCCGCATTCGGAGAAAGGCCTGCTCATCCTTTTTCGGCTTGCGTCTGTACAAACTTCGGTTCAGCCTCAGAACTCGGCAGCAGCGACGTTCGCTTTGCGCATAGGCTTTCTCCAGGTACATCACAGCCTCTTTCCGATCAGCAGGCCTTACCATTTTTTTGATAGTACGTCCTGCAGCATGATCTTATCCAGGCTCAGGTCGGCCACCAGCTTCTTGAGCTTGCTGTTCTCCTCTTCCAGCTGTTTGAGCCGTTTGAGATCGCTGGGCAGCATTCCCGCATACTTGCTGCGCCAGCGGTAGAAAGTTTGCTCCGCGATCCCCAGTTTGCGGCAGATCTCGGGCACCGCTGTGCCCAGTTCCGCCTGCTTGAGCGCGTAGGCAATCTGCTCCTCCGTGTATCGGTTCTTCTTCATTTTTCACCCGCCCCTTACTTCTTTTGGTAGTCTATTTCTCTCTTTATTATTGGACTACCTTTTTCGGGGGCAGGTCAATACAACGCAAGGAGTGTGAGAAGTCATCAGTTCGTGCAAAGATCAAGTATGTTTTTAGTGTTGTGAATAACCTATTCCACTTCCGCATGACCCGGTGCAAAGGTCGCTGAGAACAGACATCCCAACTGAATATGCGCTTTGCCCTGGCAAACCTTTATCTAGCTGACAAGTACAGTTTGTTGGCCTGATTGGGATTCGCTGCCGTGCAAAATCGGGAACGGGCTATAACGCTTTGCCAACTCTGCCTAATCTGTAAATCCCAAAGGGTAATTGCACGGCGTTTCCTTAATATTTTCCCTAAGAAAATCTTGGACGATAGTAATGAAGTCATGGGTTACGTAACTACATTTTATATATGTACTAATCGGGTTTATAACTGGTTCTCTACCTTGAAGCGATCTAAAGTCTTTATAAATATCACGATAAGCGGTGAAACTATCCTCTGGAATATTATCCATGGCTTTCCGGCACTTGGTGAGATAATCGTTAAGTGAATTTTGAAAACGATCTGGAAGCCTATCTTCATTTGATTTTAACCTTACCAATAGATAGTCGGCAAGGCATTTGAGTAATACTTTGTTTGGGTATTGATCATCGAGTTTTTCAAATTTTCTGTAACAATCAGTCAGGCAGTCTATTTGATGATTCTCTTTGTGTTCTGGATCGGAGCAATATCGTATTATCGCATAGAATCTTTCCAGGTTCTCTTGCTTTTCTAATTGTCTGTTAAGTTCGGCTTTATTACGAATTCTGTGTATAAACAAGCTGCATTCGAGATACTCACATGCATCCATTTGCAGAACATATAGCATTACAATATCGGAAAAACACTCTTTGTATAATGAGAGCATTAGTTCCTTATTGGTAATAAGAAGATTCACAATAGTTTGATGATTCCATTTGACTTTAGTGCTTGGAACGATCCCGTTTGGGAATGCTTTGATGAGTGAGAAATTAGTACCAGTATTAAAATGACTTAACACTTTGGAAAGGAAGAGATTTTCCAGATTCCTGATTTGGAGTTCATTAAGCAGATTATCTTCAAGTCCAAATATATCTCTTAGTAAGTGAGATTCAATAAGTTCAATAGTATCAACAGACGCGTAATTATGCGAATCGTTTTCGTATGGTGGAGGGTACATGCTTTTCAGAATACTTTCTGTGTCGTTTTCATTTATTCCTAGGATGCGAATCCAAGGTTCAAGAAGCATTTGTGCATACTCATAGTAAAATGAGGTCCATAATAACTTGTAGCGTTCCTTTCTTGACCGAATATCTTTTCCAGAGTAGTGGGCGGTTTCATGAACAAGTACAGGTAATAGATACTGCGGTGCATATAGTAAATCCGCAGGGACTTCTCCAAGAACGAGCTTAACGTGTTGTTTTTTATTCTGGTAGATTGCAGTAAAAGTCGCATCGGAATCAACAACAGGTGTTATAAAGAAAGCACATGAATCCATTATATGTTCGGCTTTGAATGGAAAAGACTGTTCTTGCAAACTGATGGCGATTAATTGCATAAATGCTGAATAGAATAGACAGAGCTTAGCGGGGAACAAGTAAAGCCTGTTAATATCAAATGACTGGGTTAACTGAAATTCAGAATGCATCGCATGAAAAGACAATTGACTCCAACCATGCAGAAATTGACGAATTATATTCGAACGATCATCATACTCTGCTGAGTATGAGTCTTCATCTAGCATGTTTTCTATCAATTCCACAAACCGATATTGACAGAAGAGTACTTGCATGTATATATCATGTGATGTTGCGCTTACTTCCGTGTTACAAAATTCATTAAAAAGCTCGAAATATGGGGGAAGCCAAGTTGCATTTTTTAGGAGAGAAGTCTTTTCAGAAGCAACCTTAAGTGAAATTTTTCTTTGAATACGTGTAAGTAGATTATACGCCATGTCGTTCTTCAACATTTTCTGGCCTGATATTTCGTCTGTATGGTCAATATCATCTGCGATTGAATTGTATGGAAATGCTATGTTTGTATGCGCACTTACATTGTTGTTATCCGCAGATATTGTGCCCAACAATTCTTTCTCACTGAAGATTTGTACTAATACTTCTATCGGAATTTTACGAATAGATATGACAGCGTCATCTTGTCCTGCTAAATAGAAATACTCATGCATTACATTGTTATCCTTAAGAACACTCTGCATTTTTAGATATTTACTGTTGACATTAGCTACTGATGTGCTGCGAAGATAGACTTGTAAGCAGTCAAGAAATGGTTCGGCATTTTTCCATCTTTGGAATAGTTCGGTTTCCGAATAACTGGGATTACTAGAATCAAATTGCGAGCTATAACTATAAATAGTGAACATGTCACTCACCGCAAATCTAGCCCATGTACATAATTGATATATGGTCTTCATGACTTCTTGAAATGACGATGAGAACCAGAATACGACAATATCACTACAATCAAGGGTTATATATGGATATGCAATGTATCCCTTTGCCTTTTGTGATGTGATATAATCTTTGATATTGTTTAATCTCTTTATTATAGATTCATCGTTTTGCTCGTTTCTTACATGAACAATTGACACAAGGCATATCGGATAGGCGGTACTATTATTCCAAAAATCTGATATGGTAGAGATATTATCATATGCTAGCGCATAGAATACATGTACTTTACTGGTCCCATCTAGAGAACGAGAAATACCACTCGCATCTTCTTGAATAGCTTGAAGTGTACTAAGTGATTTGTTATCCAATTTTATCTGAGAAATCTCGAGTCTATCATAATACCCGAATGCATTCCAGGTATTTTGTTTATTTTTTTCTTCAATTTGCCGAAATGCTTTTCGAAGGGCTATTCTTCGAATATCGATGACCGGGTTTGGAGTATCAATGGAATTGGTCATGTTCATCATATGCTTATCCTCTATTCGACTGACTTGTTCTCAAATAATCGGATGATTAGGATGGTATTGGATATTTTTCTATAATATTAACGATCAACTTTTCTGTTTGTGTCTTTGGTACTAATTCTTGTCTGGTATCATTATAGGCAAGGCAGCACATTACTCTTGCCTTGATTATCGGAATTTGGTTTGCCTGATCATCAGTTATATGTTGAGTAAAAAGATAGAATTTGAGGGCACTCTTAATTTGGTGTTTCTCTGAACACTTAGACAAGTAATAATATGTGAACATATCGATTATTAGGACGAATTCGGCATGGAGGTTCTTATTCGTTACAAGATAAGTATCTAGTCGCTGCAAAATCTCACATAAAAAATCGCATTCTCTTATAGCAAGCGTGTAGAGACGATATATAGGATCCAGTATTGTTTTTACTGTATCAGCAATATCGGCTTCTTCATCATTTCCGTTCAGTTTTGAGAGATTCACTCCTGACTTTCTGTATGCACGAAATAAAAGGTCAAGAAAGACATCGATTTTCTTCAAGCCGATGTGTCCTGTTCTATTACTACTAATAATCTCAAGTCGAACAAAATCATCTATGTTCTCCATCCAGATTACCCGGTTATTAATAAAGTCATGATCATAACGGTCCAATATTTGCTTATCATCAAAGGGATCGTGTATAGAAAACAGTATCAGAAAGAATGAGCAGCAAAAACTGATTGTACATGATGTTATAGTTAGCAAATCGGCATTAAAGCTATATGCGTAAATCGAAATAAATAAGCCAATTATAGCTGCAATTCTTGCGATCTTTGAAGTAAGTATAACATCCTGCGATGATGGAAGATTGGCAATCACAAAGCCATTTTTCCGTTTCTGATACATATTAAAAATTACTGTGTAACTTGCTGTAATTATCGTGTTTATTAATGTAGATGCCGTGACTAAGCCACCCAAATCAATCGATTTCTTGCTTATGGCATCCAATGATGAATTGAAATAGCGGATGATATCATCCGTAATTACAAACCAGTTAATCGATAATGGAGAAAACCGAAATAAGTCGAGGATTCTTCGGAATAGAGTAGAGAATGTGCTATTTGTATGCATATCATTAACATCTGTTGCTCGAATAAAAACGTAAGCAACAAATAGTGTTATCAGCAAAGTGGAGACAATAAAGTAAATTAACAACTTGTTCCGTCTTCTTTTAGACTTGGTATGTGTGAAGTGATCATTTTCTATTTGTTTGCGACTCTCAGGCACATTTTGAAATCCGTTGCAGCTTTCTTCGTTTGTCATAGCTTATACCCGCATCTTTCACTGGTCAAATAAAGAACCCTCATTCACCGTGAATAGTATCCACAGAGAGTGAGGGGTCATCGATCGGAAAAACTGTCCGATCACATTCTTTTCTGGCGCTCCAAAATTTCCTCCAATACCTTTTTTAAAGGATTCGCTGTGTCTTTTTGCATGAGGTTAGTACTTTGAGGTACATTTCGAGGAGTAAAGGAGGTACTTCTCTGGACATCCTTAACCAAGCGATTGTGAAACATCAGTTCTTGTTCGGTTTTCGTCCTTTGCATCTTTTTAAATCACCCCTTATATTCATATGCATAATGAAATGAGCAATAATTGTCACTTCATGTGCATCAAGGAAAGCAAATTGCTCCCCGTTAAATTATATCACCTGATACTTATTTAGACAATGCAAAAATGTAATAAAAATGTTAACAAAAAGCAACATTTCAATGTTGACTTTTTTAAATCACCTCCCATAAATTGATTAAGTAAAGCATGATTGATATACATGAGAGTAAATTTTTGTCATATTGTTGTCAAGAGCAAATCGAGGTAATTTTGTATTTATTTTGTTTTTTTGTATCCAAGCTTCTCGTATAACGCAGTCCCTTCATGAATGAAAAAACAAACCTCATACAATTGTCTCCCTAATGCACTTCGAAATTGAGATTTTCTCAAAAACACAGGTCATATGTGTCAATGTTCGACGCCTAATAAGCTCATCTGTAAGTAATCACTCTAGCATGCAGTCCGAGATTGAATTACGCACCTACTCCTCCACCGTATTCACAACCCAAACCTTCTTCAGCGGTATCATCTCTTTAATCTCATCATCCATTGCGTTATAATGGCTCAAGAACTCATCAATGATCTCCTTGTGTGTCCATAGCCGGATATCAAAGAACTGCTTGGCCGTATCATTGATCACCGAGGATTTGAAACCGCTCCAGGACACCAGCAGGCCATAATCAGCCCCGAAATTCTTCATGACGCCGCCCAACTGATCCAGAACGATCCGATCAGCAGGCGCATCTGTCGACTTCACCTGCACACAAATCTTTTGGCCACCAAAGCCCAGTTCGCCAGATGAAGCAAGTATATCCACACCCTTATCCGCGCCGGGAGGGCTAACATAAGTCGTAAAACCCTTGGCGCGCAGTATACTGTCAACGATACGCGCCAAGCCGTGGCCTTTCGATTTCCGGATGATCAGATTCGTGATGTTTTCCAAGGCGTTTTGTTCAATATTGAAGGGTTCATCACCTTCTATTGATGAGGCCACAACCACTAATGGAGATGTCTTTTTCCCATGTGAAAAAGCCTTGACAACATCCATGACGCGCTCTTCCTGCTTGATACGACAGATGGTCATGAATGCACCAAACGAGTAAAGGATATCCTGATCGAAGTAGCTCCTTGGCACACCTCGGGCAAACCAATCCACTTTTCTTGAATGGTAATATGGGTTTAGGTTGTTTGGGTGGAACTCATACTCGCCCAGAATCTTTCCGAAATGGATCACTGGGTTTATCTTGCTGGGCAGAACGACGATCTCCCCAACCTTCATGTCATGTCCAAACGGCCATACCTGGCTTGCCCAGTTTATTGCCGTTTTTTCCTTCGTGTCTGGGTTGGTATCGGTGAAGTAATGTTGCAGTTCTTGCTTTGTGGCGAATTTCGTCAAGGGCACAGCGAGCTCATCCCATGTGCAGTAGATGCGATTTTCTTCAAGAAACTTGTTCTCAAACTCACCGTAGCGACCCGCCCGATTTAGCCACATTGCCATTTAGTACACCTCGTTTCCCGAATTTTGGTTCGACCTGTAGCTTGATACTTGCGCATTATTCCAAAGAGAACTGTTCATCTATCAACTTTGTACAAGTTGCATGATTATTCCGCGCAAGTAGACTGTCACAACCGTTTGCTGGATCATGCGATCTATGTTCTCACAGAAACCTCGTTTGGTTGTACAGCCATCTACTTAACTTTCTATCTCTTGGATGACTTTGTCCTCGCCGCCAACATCCGCCGCCTGTGGCTTCGGTAAATAGTAATACTTGCCTTCCCTAATAATCAATTCAACGTCTTCAGCGTAGACATCCTCTGGCTGTTTTATGTTACCAATAGACTGGTTCTTCTGAGCGGTTATCTCGTATGCAAAGCTTTTCTTGATTGCATTATAACTGTTCCTTTCATCGATCCAGCCAAGCGGAATCGAAAGTACAGCGTCAATTCCTACCTTTGGAACGCGCTCTTTTTCCAAATCAATCCGAAGTGTTTCAACTTGCTTGTCATGCCAGTCTCCGAGGTTCGTTCTAGTTTGAATCGACTGTGCCTTGTACTTATTAAGTAGGACGTAGCATTGCTTTGTCGATATCGTACCTCTCCCCAACAAATATGTTAGTTTGCTGATCTCTTCAAGAACAGCGATCAATACAGTCTGATACTCGATCAGGGTCTTTATCGTCTCGACAGCGCATTCGTACGCCTGATAGTCGGGGCGTTGGTTCTTCTTGATAATGTCGGCTATCGAGATATTCACTTGACCTAAAAGCTCTGTGGCTGTTGCCTTAATACCCTCCAAGGCAGAAAGTTTGCGTTTTCGCTGGTTATCGTCCTCCAGAACTTCTTTGCTGAACTGAGAAATCTCAGCAACAAGAGAAATTACTGACAAAATGCGGCTTTTAAACTCTCTATCCTGAAAATCGCTTATTTTATCGATGTTCCTTGTCAAAGCTGTTATCTTCGTATCGATCATTGACATATAGTATTGACCGACAACCAGAGAAGCTACACTCATTATATTGGCCATCACGTTTGTTACTTTGGCGGCTTTCGCAATGTTGGCTGGTGCGACTTCACCTAAGTTTTCTACGCGAACTAATTTTGCTTGCTCCTGGATATGCTTTGCATTGCGGGTAAATGCGCGCCATACATTGGGCATGCCTTTTGCCGGAACGAGTTTTTGTCCAGGTGATATTATTACTCTGTAAATATCTCCCTTTTGGAGAATTTCACTTGTTTTTTGTAATGCCGCATTCGCGACATGTGCAGACAACGTTCTGGCTGCAATACCCGCCGCCGCAGGAAGGGCTTGCGATATGCGGGCAAGGACTGTTTGGTCTGTGATTTCAATCAGACTCGTTTCCTCAATATGCGTTGTTGCAGGAAGAAGCTCAATGGGGATGTACAGCTCGCTTCTGTTGTCACCCTTGGATAACAACACTTCACCGGGTGAAGCCGTCTCTACGCTTTCAGCAATGAGAAGGGATGTGCGTTTCCTCTTTCGCAGAATAGCGAGCACAACAACGATTGCGGTTAAAGAAATTGCAACCAGCGCGACCGGCAACATGAATTCCATCGCATATCACTCCTTGCTTTAGCTTGATTTCTCGGCTTCATCGTGTCATCGTGATTTCTGCATCAAATGCATCACTTGCAATCCTCCCGCAAATCAACCCTTCCCGCTCCTCTTTGCGACTGTTATTGATTCACAACCTGCAACAGCGCCTTGTAACTATCAATCACATCAAACACCACTTTTGCGTCGCTGATCGTGCGGAAGTGCTCCTTTGCGCAATGTACTTTCGCATCTTCAATATCCCTGAGCTGCATGGTAGACATATCGCCCTTGGTTTCAGCTACAAAATACACATGCTTGACGGCCCCTTCATTGAAGGCAATCGCCCAGTCGGGATTATACCTGCCCACCGGGGTTGAGATATAGAACCCCTTGGGCAGCTTGACATACACGGCGACCTCGCTGCGGGTGTCCAGCTCAGCAGCGAACTTTTGCTCATTGCTGGAATCGTACAGGATGTAATCGTACAGGTGGTGCTTTGCAGCCATGGCGTTTGTGCCCAGCTGCCCCTTGAGGGTCGGCTCGGTAAAAATGTCGGTATCAAACACGGCTGTCAGTTTGTTGTAGGCAATGTGCTGGATGATAACGGTCGCCTTCTGCTCATTGATGAGCTGCGCCGCCTTGAGGATGAACTCCTCGGGATTGTCTTTGAACTGCTCGAACACAAAGGGCTGGATTCCGCGCAGGATGGCAACGACCGATTTACGCGTGAGCCCGGTTTCGGCAACAATCTTCCCGATCAAGTCATACTTGACGCTTGCGTTGACGGATATCTTCGCCTGCCGCGCTTCGCCGTGCCTTTTGGTGAAGGCCGTGCCTGCCGCCAGCGCTTCCTTGGATTGGATGCTCTCCAGCACGCCATCCACAATCTCGAAATAGACTTTCGATACAATCAAGTGCTCGTTGAGAGCACGGATGCATTTTTCCACCAGCTCGTCAGTGTCAAAATCGACCACATAGGCGGATTTGCGGTTGATATTTGCCCAAAGCCGCTTAAACTCCGGCATGGCCAGCTTATCGGCGCTCACCTTGAGCTCAACGTTGTTCTTGCGGGCATTGCCGATTTCAAAGGCGCGCGGGTCGTAGATGGATTCAATGATGGCGATCACATCCGGCGCGCAGGTTTTCACTTCCTCGGCTACCTGCACAGCGCCGTTCTTCTTGTCCTCAAAGAACTTATCGGTGAGCGCGCCACGCTTCACATAGCCGTTCAAAATCAGCCCTTCGAAGATGACCTCCGCCAGCTCCGCCTCAATGACCTGTTCCGTACCGTTGGCATCCTTAACCACTTTGTCAGTAAACAACGCGGCACTGACACTGCGCGGCCTGTCTGCCACAGCCTCCGCCAGCTCGCTTTGCAGGCCACGGGCAAAGGTGTCGTAGCTCTCGCTGGCAATCACGGTCAGGATGTTGATATGCTGCACATCATCCCCCAACACGGAGGCATCCATGCGCTCGCCCTGCTGGTTGACGCACAGGCGCAGGCCACGGCCCACCTCCTGCCGCTTGCGCACATCGCTGCCGCTTTGCTTGAGGGTGCAAATCTGGAACACATTGGGGTTGTCCCAGCCTTCGCGCAGGGCGGAGTGCGAGAAGATAAACCGCACCGGCTCCTTGCGGTCCAGCAGGCGTTCCTTGTCCCGCATAATAAGGTCATACGCGTCGATATCATCGGAGGTGCGTTCCTGCTTATCGCTGTATTTGCTCTCGATGAATTGCTTGCTCTTCTTATCCACCGAGAAATAACCCGCGTGGGTATCGGCGGGCCGGATGCCCTGCAGGTATTGCAGGTACGCATCCTCGCTAATAGCAGTTTGCCATGTGGCCAGCAAATCGGCATACTCTTCCTCAAACATGGTGGCATAAGGGCCGTTCACAGCCTGACCGGCGTCATTATACTGCCGGTAGTTGGCAACCTCGTCGATGAAGAACAGCGACAGCACCTTGATGCCCCGATGAAACAGCAGGCGTTCCCGCTCCAGGTGGGTCTGGATGGTTTCCCGAATCTGGATTCGGCGAAGCTGATCCTCATTGACGCGGCCAATCACATCCCCCGCGTACAGCTTAAGGCCGTTGACCAGCTCCACGGAGTTATCCCGTCCGTCGATGGTCTTCACGGTATACCCGTTCTGGTATTCATCCAGCCCGCCGGAGTTTTCATGGATGCGAAAGCCCTCGCCCACGGTTCTGACTGTTTTGCGGATGCCGCTTGCACCCTTCACATCAAACTGGAGGGTCGCGGTCGGGTTGCCGCTGCTCAGGTTCACGCTTTGCAGGTATAGATAGCCTTCGGTGGCGGTGGAGCCGCTTTCGGCAATACCTTTGACCTCGATTTTCTTCACCAGCCGCTTGTTGTACGCTTCCATGGCATCCAGCCGATAGATGAGGTTATACTGCTCGCGCGGGGTGGCGGAATAGCGCAGGGTAAACAGCGGGCAGAACTCCTTGAGCCGTTCCTTGGTTTGCTTGCCCTCCACGGATTGCGGCTCGTCGATGATCACAATGGGGTTGGTTTTGGCGATGATATCAATGGGCTTGCGGCTGCGGAACTCATCCAGCTTCATGTAGATGCGGCGGGCATCCTTGCCGCGCGCGTTGAAAGCCTGGCTGTTGATGACCATCACATTGATCGCACTATCCGACGCGAAGCGGTCAATCTCGGTCAGTTGTGAGCTGTTGTAGATGAAGAAGCGGATCTTCTTGCCATATTCCTCGGCGAAGTGCTCCTGCGTGATCTGGAAAGATTTATACACGCCCTCGCGGATGGCCACGCTGGGCACCACCACGATGAACTTGCACCAACCGTAGCGCTGGTTCAGCTCATACATGGTTTTGATGTAGGTGTAGGTTTTGCCCACGCCTGTTTCCATTTCCACGGTCAGGTTATAGCGCCCCTCCAACGTTTGCGAGGGTGCGATCTGCTGGCCGCGCTGGATACGCTGGATATGCTCCAGTATCACATCATCCGAAAGTTGCGGCACCAGCCGCTGGTTTGCCCAGCCGGTGAAGCGCACATCCTCGCCAACGGCTATTTGCTCCACCTTGGGGGCTGCGCCTTGGTCAATGCGGTAGGTGGGGGTCAGGTAGGGCTGCCCTGCGAACACATCACAAACCGCCTTGGCCGCGTCGGCTTGGAATTTCTGGTGCTTGAACTTGAGTATCACTGCTTCTTGCCTGCCTTCTTGACCTGCACTTCAAGCTGGGCTAAGTACAAATCGAAATCGGAAACATACAGCCTGTCCTGCACGATGCGGTACTTCTCAAATTCGCTTTCCGCATGCGCCTTGGCCAGCTCGGCGGATACCTTGCCTGCATCCTGCAAAATCGCCCGATCCATCAGGGTCAGGAATCCGTTCAGGCGCTTTTCCCAATCCTCCATCGTCATGGGGATATGCCGCGTGGCCTGCAATTCCGCAATATCCAGATAGGCGGACACAATGCGTTCAAGCTGTTGCAGTTCAGAATCGGTCAGGTAATTTTTCGCCACAGCCACATCATACAGGTGGATTTTCGCCTCCGGCGAGCCATCCCAGGTGGTGAGCCCCATATGCTCTTTTTCGGCATTCGCGCGGGTGTAGATCAGCTCGGCGGCGGTTTGCCCGTGCACGGCGAAGTGCATTTTGTTCTGAACGGCGGCAAAGAAGCGCTTTGTGGCTTTGGCGGACGGGTCATAATCCAGCGATGTCGCGTAGATATCCGTGATCTTCTGGTAAAACTTGCGCTCGCTCATGCGAATTTCGCGGATTTTTTCCAGTTGCTCGTCAAAGTAGCGATCCGTGAGGGTGCCGCCGTTTTTCAGGCGCTCGGCATCCATCACCCAGCCCTTCACGGTATACTGCTTCACAATCTGGTTTGCCCAAACGCGAAAGCGCACGGCGCGCTCGTTATTGACCTTGAAACCCACAGCGATGATCATTTGCAGGCTGTAATGGTCTACCGCGCGGGAAACCTGCCTGCCCCCTTCGGTTTGAACTATCTGATATTTTCGGATAGTTGCATCGGGCTGCAATTCGGCATCGTCATAAATCTTCTTAATATGATAGTTGATTGTGCGCACATCCATGCCGTACAGCTCCGCCATCATGCGCTGGGTAAGCCAGATGTTCTCATCCTCATAGCGCATTTCCACCGCGTTTTGGCTGTCGCCCGCCGCAGCTACGAAAGTAAGGAACTCGGCGGCGGAACTGCGGATGGTAACATCGGCTTTTTTCTTGGGCATATCGCTACTCCTTTGCTGTGAGGGGTGCGCCTTGGGTGATGCAGCAGGCGGGGGTTAGGTAGGGCTGCCCCGCGAACACATCGCAAACGGCGTTGGCCGTGTCCGCTAGGAATTTCTGGTGCTTGAATTGGAGCTTCATTGCGCAAATCTCCTCAAAAGCTTCTCAAAGAGCATTTCTTTACTAAATAGTTTTGATTTTCCCATAAAAACCAGATTATTCTTTGAACAAAAACATTCGACTTTATCAACAAAAGCAGCTTCTGCGCTCGGATGCACCATAATTCCACTGATGAATCTAGTTACATCTTCAATAAACAAAGGTATAGTTTGGCGACTGTTACTACTGTCGGCTGCAAATATTCGAACTTCGTTTTCAAATGCGAAGGATACTCTCTTATGTAACAGAGGGTAAAGCGGTTTAATAGAAGTGGTTGTTCTTTCAAATAGAGAAATTATATAACTGCACATGTCGTCATCACATTCAATATCATATATAACACGGTCCCATATAGGCATGATCGTGCCGTTTGGATGGTCAGAAACAGATATTCCGTAATTATACCCAAGCATTGCTTCCAGTTGATCAAGATTCGATTGTATCATAATAGTTTCACCATTATTCGTATATGCTGACCACATCTCTATAGAATCACCATTTAGTGACCAAGATTGTGCACGCAACCCGCTTGTCGCATGTGACAATAGTGACTTCAGCTTATCAAGCTCATTTTTAGAATCATTGCGGTGAGAAGTGTTTCTGACAAGTGTATCGAATATTATCTGATCATCAAGAGCGGTATAGAATAATCCTTCATGTGTATCTTCCCATTTTGTGAAGGGGTTAACTAGAGTTAACGCCGAGTCTTTCACCAGATCACTAAGTCGTTGGAATGATGTATATCGATATATATCCACTTATATCACCTTCACGCTAGTATTCGGCGCAATCACCTTGAAAATCTCTTCCACGTTAATCTTCTGCGGGCTACCCGCAAAGCTGCTATCCCTGAACACCACGCGCAGCGGCTGCCTTTCCGCAATCGCCCGCACCACAGTTTCGGGCACATGCTGGGCAAAGCAGGCGATCAAATCCGGCGGGGTGCCGTTGCCGTAGGTATGCACGGCGCAGCCCTCCAGCGTTTCGCTTGTGTAGGGCATGGAAAGGGGCACACCCCAATCCAGCAGGCAACCAAACAGCAGGTCAAGGTCGGTGCGGTCTTCCTTGATGTTGCTTTCCAGCGTGGCAAGCATAGCCTGCGTGTATTCGCCCGCGCTGTAATACACATCCTTCATGTTGGTTTCGGCAAGCTTCAACACACGGAAACCAATATCCGGCACAGCCTTGGGTTCTTCGCCCAGCTTACCCTGCATGTTGGCTTCCTCGATTTCGGCTTTGATCTTTTCCCCGGCGCGGCGGATGCGCTCCTTGCCGATTTCGCAGATGTTTTTGTAGCCCGCCTTGTAGGCTTCGCTGGCCTCATCGCAGGGTTCGGGCAACTGCACCATGATAAACTTGCGGTGACCGCCTTCTTCGGCGTTGAGCTTCATGACGGCATGGGCGGTGGTGGCGGAGCCGGAGAAGAAGTCGAGAATTATATCATCACATTTCATGCCAACCGTTAATAACTGCCTAATAAAAGCGGATGGTTTAGGGAAAGAGAAAACCTTTGCGTCGCCAAGAATTGATATCATCTCATTAGTTCCATGTTGCGTATAGATATCCTCAATAATAGAAAACATTTTACCCGAACGTTCCGTTCCATCATTGTCGCGTAAGTATTGTTTTGTTGCGACTTGCCAGCCGCCATCATTACCTCTGTATATTTCCAGCTCACCATTTGACAATGCAGATATAGCCCTATCCTTTGACCATAACCACTGTCGTTTTGGCCATATTTCAGTGCCATCTGGCGCAGGAATCGGATAAACAAGATTCTCACGTGTATCCATCGACTTTGTTGCTTCAAGTGGGTGTGTTCTATAGGGACCGCGAACTTGATAATTATTATCCGTTTTCTGGTAGTATCGTTCAATGTTGTCAGCTGTTAAAGGAATTAATAACTCTTCCAATACATTGATATCTCTGCAATATACTAAAGTATACTCATGCAGCGAAACAAAGAATCGTTCCTTAGCGCCACCACCGTATCTTTTCTTCCAAATAATTGTGTCGACAAAATTACTTTCCCCGAATACTTCATCGCATATACGTCTTAGGTTTGTATTCTCACAGTCATCAATGCTTATGAAGATTAGGCCATTCTCCACAAGCAACCCCCGCGCAACCATCAACCGCGCAAACATCATCGAGCACCAATCCGAATGAAACCGTCCGTTGCTGTCCGTGTTGCGGAACAGGCGGTTTTCCTCTTCGTCATACATGCCCATCTGTTCTTCTTCTTCATCCCGCGAGCGTGAAAAATTGTCGCGGTAGATAAAGTCGTTGCCAGTGTTGTAGGGCGGGTCGATGTAGATCATCTTCACCTTGCCAAGGTAGCTTTCTTGCAACAGCTTGAGCACATCCAGATTGTCGCCCTCAATGTACAGGTTTTCGGTGGTGTCCCACGCCTTGCTTTCTTCCTTACAGGGGCGCAGGGTTTTGCGAATGGGGCGGTTGGCCTCCACCATGGC
>Ga0351891_1088_pt1 | contig 36130 bp, 30 predicted proteins | sample TotcelFGM3001K13_FD_206768 | JGI IMG/M metagenome (GOLD analysis project Ga0351891, IMG submission 206768) | Enriched cells from coal bed in the Powder River Basin, Montana, United States - Total cells FGM rep3 HSBNCT.FGM.300.1.K13 ... | reverse complement strand
GTTGAATTCCTGCAGCTAAGGAACACTCAGAAAAGTGTTCTTCAAAGAGGAGGTAACCGGCTAATTCCGGCCCGTTGGATGCGAGCGGCGACGAACGGCAACTCGGAGACAAAGCCGAAACAGTGTCAAGTTACCGGCTTTCCGGTCGATTCCGCAGGGCCAGCTTGCCTCCAGCACCAAGGCGCAAAATCCCAGGGGGTTTGGGGGACTGGTCCCCCATCATAGCCAAGACTGTCTTCAGTCCGATTTCTTTTACCCACGAATTGTGCGGACGAGCCAAAAAAATCTGCAACGTGTCGCCGCGCAGGGCCACTGATTCAGGCCGAACTATCGATCGCACCCGGGCGGCGGATCGGGTCGGTCCCGAAGTCAAGCCGTTTGGCCGCCGCCGGTTGAGTCGTGTCGTTATCCTTGGTGGTGAAGAAAACCGAAGGGAGGCGTTTGAGCTGTGACATTCAAAGTTGCTCATGGATTTGTTGACGGTGGATACCTTCGATTTCGCGCCCAGGATGCGAAACGCTCTCTACTTAATCCCCGCATTCTCGTCCAATACGTCGCTGACACCCAGGGATACACTTGGTCGAAGACCCTGAGGCTTGAGCGCGTTACGTACTACGACGCAATACCCGACAACGAATCTGAATTGTCGCACAATCTTAAGGACTACTGGGACGCAGTCGAGTTACTTCCCGATACGCAACTGGGGTTTGGGTCACTTCGGGGCGGCACGCGAAAGAAGCCAAAGCGGCAAAAGGGAGTGGACACTTTAATCGCCGTCGACATGCTTGTAGGCGTTTTCACCGGTGTCTATTCAACCGCCGTCTTGGTCGCGGGCGACGCCGATTTCGTGCCCGTCATCAACGAAGTCCAACGGCGCGGCGCAAAGGTGATTGTTGCGGGCGTCGAAGCATCCGTATCCTCGGATCTGCGGAGGGCCGCGGATCGCTTTGTTGATCTTGATTCAAACCTAGACGTACAGAAGTTTCCGCCACTCAAGGTGAACGGACGGGAATGGAAAGCAATTTCGTAGCTCCAGGGGTGGGGAGGGGGTCGATGGCCGCGGTTGTGCCAGCCACGATTGGAGAGTCGCTGTACTGGTCGTATGCCTCGATGGCAATGGCGTTCGCCTCTGGACGACACCGAGAGGCGACGTACCAGCAGACGGACTTCATCGTGCGGAACAAGACGTACTATGGGCTCTTGCGCGGCCGGTTGAAACTGGGCTCACTTTTCAAAGACGAGCGGGAGAAGATTTGGTCGGCGGGTTGCTGCGTATACTGTGGAGCGGTCGATCGGCTATCGCTGGACCACTTGATCCCGCGATTGCAGGGTGGGGAGGACGCGGCCGATAACTTGGTGACCGCTTGTCGTACATGCAATAGCTCGAAGGGGTCGCAAGACGTACTGGAGTGGTTCGCCAGCCAGGGTGAGTTCCCGACGCTCGTGGTGCTTCGGCGGTATCTCAAATTGGCCATCCGGTGCTGCGTCCGCCGCGACGTGGGGGGTGTGAGACTCGAAGATGCCCGCGCGCTAAATCCTCCGTTGCCATTTGCTTTGGCTCTGGTGCCGCATCACTTCCCGGAACCAGACTTGCTGGTCTTTCGCTTTGACCCCGACGACGAGACGGGTCCAGGTGACGAGAGCAGTGCCGATGAGGAAAGCAATTGGGACGCCTAACAAAATGTTGGACGTGCGAACTGGAAATGGTTTGATGACAAGCGGGTGTGGACCCCGCCGGGGTAGCTTCTAGCCAGAGGCCCCGTATCGAGTGTTGCAGCGTTGGTATAACGCACGCTGGCGGCAGATACCGGTTGTGTGGGCGCCGGCGCAGACAACGCGCGCAAGCCTGTCTGCTGCGACTGGAAACCGAGCTGCTTTGGCGGAGAAAAAAATATATACGCCAGCACCTTCGATGTGAGCCCCTGGGACCCTCGGCAAGCCCGGGATGGGACCCGTTCCTGTCACAGTGTATTCCTCCGCTCGCCTCATGTTCGGCTGTCCTGTGCTGCCGATTCCAAGCCCGTTTTGCAGGCAGAAGACGCAAGCATTTATGCGTCCGCCCGCTGCCTTTTATCGCGTTGAGCAAGACGTTTTCCGGGGCTTTTCCGGAGCATTCGGACGAGTCACTTGGGGCAATTACTACAAAGGTAGTAGTTTTGGTGAAAAATGTAATAGGGAAACGCGTCTTCGATGGGCCGACCAACGCCTGCCCCCCGTGAAACCTGCTAAAATCCTTCTAGCTCCGATGCCTTTCTACCTCTCAGCCCCCAGATTTCTCGTCTGGAACCGCAAACAGACCCTTCGCGAGACTCCGATCAAAAATGGGTGGCCAAAGGCAGTTGGCTATGCACTTTTTAGCCGGTCACCAAGCTCGTCAGCCCTTTGCGACCGGTCCAGCAATTGGGTGCGGGCGGTTTAGCCGCTCAATTGTTGTGAAGCCGGTAGCCGCTCACCTGAATTGCCCCACCCTTGGATCTGCGGAACGTGGCGGATTGATATCGGAGCATCAACCGCATCACCCCGCATCACCCTCATCCCAACCCCGCCATTGGCCACCTACGCTTAAAGCAGTATGGGCCAGCGGCGGGCATGGGTCCTTTTACGCATCAAACAAGGCTTCTAATCGGCCAGAATCGGTGTATTTGGATGTTTTGGCTACCCTGTTTCCGCCGAAGGCCAGGTACGCTTTAAGCGATTTCTGGCCAGTGGCGAACACAACCACCCATCCACGTCTAACCCCGAATCATCTTATTCTCCAGCACCAGCCAGCCCACCAGCCGCTCACTGTGCCGATTCTGATTGTGAGTTTCGCTTCCGGCCATAAATCCGCCCCGCAAGCTCGCCCATCAGATAGGACATCACCACGTAATTGACGATGTAGGCCGTAAAAAACCCGGCCCGATTCGTTACGATCACATCCGGCGCCAGAAACCCGAACACGATGGTTGGAACTCCCAGCAGCATCATGTAGGGCTGAAACAGGAACCCGATCGGACCCAAGCCGCACGGACAGCAGCCAGGCGGAAATAGCACCAACAAGAGGCAGTTTGCAAAAAACACCGAAAGGCGAACGCCGCGGCTGGCTGGTGGCGAAGGTGTTATTATCGAAGCGGCCGGCTCGACGTGGGGCGACTCGTAGGGATTTTCGCACATCGCTCTGCCCGCCTGGTGTTGGGCACGGTCTTTAACACCGGTCTCATTAAAACAAAACCGGTTGGAAAACGAGATTTGATTTTAACATTGCCGGCGGCGTTTGTACCTGCGATTGTCGGCCGCGATATTGGAATTGTGAAAACCAGCCAGCAGCTAAAAAAGCGGTTGCAGTTGGATGTTTGGCAGCCCTGTTTTCGCCGAAGGCCAGGCACGCTTTAAGCGATTTTTCCGCCAAATGGCGAAAGGACCCTTCAGCTCAGAACAAGGGCGGTGCCGACATTTGGCCGCCATTGCCCAGTACCAGCGGACAGCACGAATCGAATACGGCCGACCTACGCTGCGGGGTGGCGGAGTGGTTTGAGCCCCGACAAACGGAGCCATCGCAGCAGCGACCGTGGGCGGTGTGCCGTGCTGGAAAGAACAGGTGATGAATATGGCCGAAAATTCTAAATGGCGGCAGTGGATTTCGAGCCCTCGCTTGCCCCCGGAGAGCAGCTGAGCAACACGGGCGATCCGGCGATTGGGCCAAGGAAAGCACGTCTCGGGCGAGGATTGCCGCCAGCTGCTGGCGACGCACGGCGTGGGGCAGATTCACCGGGCGTGAAGATGCTTGGCACGACGGGCTCTCGGGAGTCGCGACGCACACGCGCCGCCAGTTATATTATATATGCCGGGCAGTAGGAGGAATTGTTCGCGCCGACGGCAGCCCCAGGAGCGGTCGTCGCACGCCACTTTGGCCAGACCACATCACCACTGTTGGCACGCCGCCTGCAGGTGCGTAGGATTAACATTAGACGTTCCCGAGCTTGATGGGTGGGAAGTGAGCGATGACTCGGGGCGCCCAACGAAACCACGAACCGCCGACGAAGGACAAGCTGAATTCGAATACGCTTTGCGGACTGGCTGGATCGGATGTCGCCGTGTTGAATTCGAAATTGAACCAACGGAAAGGTCGGTTTGGGTCGGACCACTTGATGGTTGCGGTTCTCGTGGCTCAAAGCGGCCTGCTAGTCGCCGATCGTTTCTATCTGTTGGGACTCACCCGAGGCGACTTGTGGAACGTGCAACTGGCGGCCGGATTGGCCGGTGGAATTGTCTCGGTCGGACTGCTCTGGGGGCTGGTGCGGCTGCTGCTGGGGCGGCCCTCTCAATTCGGTCTTCGTTGTTTGCTGCTGCTCACGTTGGCGGCGGCCATTCCCAGCGGCTGGTACGCTGCTTGGATCAAGAACGCGGCGCGGCAGAATCAGGCGGTAGGAAACATCCGAAAGATCCAAGCCCGGATTTGCAGCGGCACGCCGCACCAGCAGATCCGGTACGGATGCAGTGCCCTCACCACGAGACCGGGCCCGCGGCAAGAGATTGTGGGTATCGGTTTCGCGGTCGAAGTGGACTCGGGCTGTGGCTGCTGCTACGTGAACACCGGGTCGGACGTTTCCGATGAGGATCTTGATCAGCTGAGCTGTCTCTATCGACTCGAACGGCTGGACGTGCCTGACGCTCAGATCACCGATGCGGGGCTTGCTCGGCTTGGCAATCTGAAGAACCTCCGCGAACTCGACCTCAGTGGCAACGCCATCACCGACGAAGGACTGGCTCACTTGCGTGGGCTCAAAGACCTGGCACGCTTGAATGTCTCACGCACCGGGATCACCGACGCGGGTTTCGTCCATCTGGCAGCGTTGAGGAGTCTTCAGCAACTTGACTTCGGCTCCACATCTGCCACCGGTATTGGGATGAAGCAACTGGCCAGCTTGAAATCATTCAAGCAGTGCGGGGATGCGAAGTCAAACAGAGCCCTGTTCAGCGTGTCGGGCGCAGGCACGTGCAACGGTCTGCGACATCTCGAAGAGTTGTACGGCCGGCTCGTCCAGCCCGGCGAACCCCAAGACATCCTGGAATTGGACGGCCACCCGAAGTTGCGGCTCGTCGATCTGGAAAACGGCCTTGCGCTGCGGCGAATTCGTCTGTCCAGCCTTCCGGCACTGGAGACGGCGCGGATTTCCGTTGGTCCTTGTAGCCATTGCGCCCCGTACGGAGTTCCGAAGCCGCGACAGCCTCAGCCGAGGACGTGCAATCAGTGTTCTCCAGGGGTTCAAACCCTGCAGCTGGAGAACCTGCCGCAACTGGAATCACTCAGCATCGCAGGGGTTCATCGGCTGGATCTCCACGGGACGCCCAACGTGACGAGGATAACAATCTACAGAGTTGCCGACAGGAATCACTTTCGCGAGTTGGGCCGATTGCCCAAACTCCAAAGCTTGTCGGTGGGTGTGGAAGCGTTTTCCAGCCCCGATCAGATCTTGGCATTGGGCTTCACGCCGCATCTCCAGGACTTGCTTATTTCCGGTGGCGGGCTGAACGATGCCTCGCTTGCTGTTTTGGAGAACGTCCCAGCGTTGAAGAGGCTCTCGTTACCGTCGGGAGAATTTTCCGCTGCAGGCTTGGCTTGCCTGCGGCACCTGAAATCGTTGGAACACCTCTCGGTTACGGGCTTGCGCTACTCCGGCGAACCGCTGGCCGACTTGGCTGGACTGCCCAGTTTGAAGTCGTTGCAGCTTCAGAATGCGGACATTGGCAAGCTGAGCCTGGTTGACATGCCCAACCTCGCCAGGCTGTCGCTGCATGGGAGCCGAGTCGGCACGTTGGAGCTGGCAGATCTACCTACCCTGGATTCCGTGGGGAACGACGCCGGCACGGCAATACGTCGACTTGCGATCAAGCGGTTGCCCAATCTGAAGACGCTGTCAGTTCGCGCCGGGAGCGCCCAAACGCGGCTGGAACACGTAGAGCTGGAACAATTGCCTTCGCTGACGCAACTTTCCTTACCTGGCCACGGCGCTCTCCTCACCGACGATTGTCTCGCGCAGGTTGCCACGTTCACAAATCTGGCTTACGCCGATCTTTCCAACTCGTGCATCACCGACCGGACACTCGAAAGTCTGATGCAACTTCCGCGACTTGTCCGCGTGGATGTTCGAAACACGCTCACGAGCGAAGCGGCCGTGGACCGCCTCCGCAGGGGAGGGCCTGCCAAAGTCGCCGTCAGCAGATAGAAGCCGAAGGACAGCCGTGTCGGAAAGCCATGAGCCAGCTGCGCAGTTTCTGGTCGAAGAGGGGTTTCCCCGGGACGGCGTCGGTTCGCCGTAGCACGAAGCTAACTGGATCGGCTCGCCGAAGTACGCCCAGGTCCAAGGCTTTGCCGATCAGTGGAAGTGGGCGCCGGTGGTGTTCGAATGGCACGGCCCCTACAACTACTCACGTCCAAGATGTTCGACGCCATCAACGAGGCATCCTACGCCCGCGTTTCCCGCTACACCCTGCCCGGCAAAGACAACCGCTACATCATGCTGCTGATGGGCAACAACCGCAGGACGCGGCGGATTTACCTCGCCTGGTCCAAGGACGGCCGCAGGTTGGAAAGTCGACGCACGCCGCTGGTGGACAGGCCGCCGGGCACAGGACAGATCGCACAGGCATGGTACTTCCCGTGGCGAGGCCGGCATTACCTGATCTACCACGCGCACCTGACGGACAGCTTCCAGACGGCCAACCTGTACGCGAGCGAAATCGATCCGGCGTTCGAGCAGCCGACGCTCCTGGGATTGTTCCACGACCACACCACCGCAGGACCCCACAACGTCGCCCAGATGAGCCCCTGTTTCCTGGAAGCCCAAGGCAAAATCTACATGTACACGAACATCGGCCCACGGCTGAACCAGAAGATCGCGTTAGCGGTGGCCGAGCCAGATGATCCGCGTTGATGCGCAAATTGGAAAGACTGGCCGTGGAAGCACATCCGCCCACGCTGGTGCTCAATCTTGTTCTGGGCCTCAATCGCCCACCTCGTGAAGCCGACCGTCTGACCTCGAATCGTGGCATCGGCTATCGGAACTCTCGTTCAGCTTCGTCAGCGCTGCACTCCGGCGGTCGACGCCGGGCCGCGGATCGGGACATGCAAGATTTTGCCGCGAACGTTCGACCATGTTTTCGATTCGTATTGGTACGGGATCGCGAGCAGTCGGTCGGAGGTGATCCGGATGACCGTCGCCTCATGCGAACCGTTCGGTGCTGGCGAAGGCAGTTGGACAAAGTTGACGTCTCGAAACCGGTCGACCTTTGCCTTGTGATAGTGTCCGCCGAGCACCAGCACGACGTTGGCATCGCCCAGCGCCTGTACCAAGTCATCGCGATTGGTGATGGCGTCGAAGCAGAGATGCAAGGCCACGACGACCGGCGTGCCCTTGGCCAACTTGGCCAGATCATCGCGCAGAAAGGCGATCGCCTCGGCGCTAACCGGTTGGGCCGGGTTATTGAGGCTCTCGTCGTATTTAGAGAACAGGATGACGAAATGGACGCCGCTCCGGTCGAACGTGTAGGACAGCGATCCATGCCGCGCACGAATCCAGTTCTTGATCGTGTCGCTGGGCGTTTGTCCGCCTTCGTCGTGATTGCCCACGAGATCGTAACTGGGGAATTTCAGTCGCCGGGTGAGCAGTTCATCGTAGGTGTTCTTCGCGGCGTTGGTGGGCCATTCCGTGATGTCCCCGCAGCCGAGCACAAATGCCGGTTCGGCGACCCGGCCGCCGAGTTCGGCGGGAAACTCCGTGCCGGGCAAGGAGTTCATCGCGTCGATCGCCGGCAGCAGGTGTTGACCGTCGCCGTTGACCGCGACGTGCTGATCGGACCAGCCGAAGAAAGTCAGCCCCCCTTCGTCAGCGTGCGTTCGGCCAGCGGAGGCTGCTACCGCCAACAAGCTCAGGACCGTGCGGATCGTCACCGTGATCCAACGTCGTCTTATGACCATAATGTCCTTTCTGTAAAAAATTGTCGAATGTCTTGTGGATCGATGATCGTTCTTCACTTCGGAACGACGTCCGGCAGTCCTTGGTGAATCGCCTTGACCTGGGCGATCTGGGCCTCGTCGAGAGTCCCGATCGGGCCCGCTGCGGGGTCCCAGTTCGGGCCGAGGTCGAGCGTCACGGCGCCGCCTTTTTCCACCGCTGCTCGCACCCACTGGACCCAGCGCTCGGTAGGCTGACGCGTGTCGCGTCGGCTCCAGGACGACCCCAGGTACGTCAACGCGTGCCATTGCGAGCCGTCCACCCAGCGCGACGTTGGGAGAACATCAAACGGCTCGTTCAATTCGCCGGCGGTGTAATCTTCGGCGCGGGTGTGGCGTACCAGTCTGACGCCCGGGTTGAAGGTAACGATCGCCTTCGGGTTGCCCCGCTTGACCGCGTCGGCGTAGATGCGGGCGATCGCTTCGTTGAACTGGATATGCTGGTAGCCGCCGTCGAACCACCAACCCGCCACCTTGTCGCCGTAGCGTGCCGACCATTCGTGAATGACCTTGGCCCACTTCTGCGCGAACTCGTCGTCGATCGGCTGGTCTTTTCTCCCCTCCGGCAGCCCGAACGCTCTTTGGGCACGACGGTCGGCGTTCGGTGTTTGGCACGGCAGGTACAGCATCAGCCGAATACCCTCGGGCTGCAGCGCGCGGTAGAGATCCAGCGGCAGGTCGCGGCGGGCACACCGCTGGCCCGGTGCGGCACCGACGATCCCGTCATACACCGCATTCGGCGAGTTGAAGAAGCCCGAGTTCTGGCCCAAGGTGAGGACGAAGTAGGACGCTCCCATCGCCTTCAACTGCTGCGTCAGCGCTGGCACGTCGAAATCCTCGACCTTGGCCAAGCCCTGAGCATCGCCCGGCAAGAAGTGCATGAAAACACCGAGGCGCGCATCCTTCAGCCAGTCCGCAGCATGGGGAACGTCTGCCGTGCCGGCGCCCGGCGTGCTCGCCGGAAGAACACTGGACAAGCCCACCACCAGTGCGCACCCGGCGGTGCGCTCCAGGAATTGGCGACGGTTTGAGGTTGGCAAGGTTGGTTTGATTTTCATGTTCGTTGGTCCCTGGTTGACGCGGTTCCGGCAACTCCTGCCGTCATGGTCGCACAACCCGATTACGGCGTCCAGCGTCGGCCGCGATTCGCGAGCTGAGAAGAGCACCACCCACTGCTCATCGAAGTGGTCAGCGTACTGTCAGTTTCCGCATTTGTCCACGGTCGCCCGGTTCTGACGCCGCCGACGTTAGGTTAGAATGAGAGCCACGTTAACCGGCTTGAGATTGCCTCGCAGGAGCTTCCATGATGTTTCGGTAGCCGCTGCGCTATTTGTCCCAGTCCACCGCCCCTGCGGCCGACCTCGCCGCCCACGTCGACCGTGTCAAGGATGGCGGCACCTTTGTCGGACGCAAAACAATCTTGCCCCAGAAGGAATCAGACAATGCAGCAGTTCGTCATGGTGCTACTCGTCTTCGGAGTCGTCTTGCCCACGCAGGCGGCTGATACCCAGCCAAGCCCAACCAACGACATCCTGGGTTTCGACGCAAGCACGGTGCGACCAGCCGACGCCAAGAAAGGTGAGCCGATCGCACGACTGTTCTACGACTACATCTACCGCAGCGACATCGAGGCAGCGGCCCAGAAGTTGTCCGACGACGAGGCGAGACGGCTGACCGGAAAAATCTTTGGCCATCTACGGCAGCGATACATGGACCGCCACAAGATCATCGCTACACGGGACGAGATCCAGCAATTTGTCGATGCCATGCGCCGCCTGTCCCCAACCGACGACGATGCCTCGGAGGCGAGAAAGAAGGACGACCAGCTTGGTTTTCATGCAATCGGGGAACAGTTCGTGAAGGGCTGGAAATTGGATCGAGCCCTCTACAAGAAGTACGGCGGCGCGGTCATCTTCCAGCAGGCCAATCCGTTCGAGCCGGTCGGTGCTTACCGGGGGTTCTTGGAGGAGATGGAGAAGGCGAAGGTGTTCGAGATTTACGATCCTGACAACCGCCAGAAGTTTTGGCATTATTTCGTTCGCCAGCATCCGTTCCAGGTGCCCGCCAAAGACGTGAATTTCGACAAGCCGTGGTGGATGCAGAAGATGTGATGCCGACCGACCGGACGGCTGACTACGTTCCCGAAGCGGGAGACATCGTTGAACCGGCTGAGAAAATACGGGCGGCTACCCTTCGTCATCGCCGTTCTGCATGGCGGGCCGGGCGCCCCTGGCTACATGGCTTCGGTGGCCCGTGAATTGTCTGCCGAATGGGGCATGTTGGAGCCGTTACAGGCAGCCGACTCCGTACAAGGGCAAGTCGAGGAATTGCAGGCAGTCCTAGTGGACAACGCCGATCTCCCCGTCGTTCTCGTCGGCTCATCCTGGGGAGCGATGCTTGGTTTCATCCTCTCGGCGCGCTACCCGGACCTTGTCCAGAAACTGATCATGGTGGGATGCCCTGTGTTCGAGGCACGATACGCCACGCAAATGCTCGACGGCGAAGGTTCGCCGAGTTTCCTGGCGATCGCCGCTGGATACATCGGCGCTGCCTTGCTCGTCTGTGTCGGATGGACAGCATCTTGGCCGCCATCGGTACAGCGTTAGGGCTGCTGAGTGATGCGTGGTGAATGCAAAGCTTTGGGGGACGCAGATCAAGTTCGCAGCAGCAACGATGTTCTTCGATGTGGCGGCAGGCCTTGTTTGCCCAAAAAAAGACTTTGGAAGACTGGAATTCTGGAAAACTGCATGTCCGATTGCGTCCATGCCCGGCAACGTCAGGCAAGAATTGCTGCCAGTGAATAGACGACGGCATGGTAGGCGAACACGACCGTGAGTCCGTGGTAGCCCACCTTCAATAGCAGCGACTTCAGATGCGGCTTGGTATCGAACACAAAGAACTGAACAAACAGCCTGGCCAGCCAGAAAAACGCTACGAAGAAGCAGACAGCCCGTGCCAACGGTGTTCCGCTCGCCAAGTCGGTAGCAAAGAACACGGACAACAGCCCGAAACCGACGATCACCAGGACGATGAACGCCCCATGCACCCAGACAAGCTGCCGGGTTAGATTATCAAGCTTTGCCAGCGATCCTTTCCAATCGAGGACTTGCGGGACCGCAGCACTGGCCAGCAGGATTCCAAAGTGCAGAATCCCGCCGACAAAAATCAACTGTTCCAAGGTCATGGCACTTACAAGGCTCCTATGGCAACCAACATCGGCAGGACAACACCCTCGATGAACGGTTGGTGGAACAGCAACGGCAGCGGCGCAAGTGACACAGCGGCACAGAACAGCCAGCCAGGTACGCCTCGACCTAAGCCCAACCATCGGCCAAGTCGGCTACGTTCGAGCAGTACACCGAATCCCTGGATCACGAAATAGATCGTTGGCCGGCCCCAGCCGCCTCGTGCCGGAAGCGAAATCACGAGGTCGTGGACCAGTCCCGACACGAAGAAGACGGCCAGCGTAGCTCCGGCAAGACCAAATCTTCGCAACGATGCTCGAAAGAGGTAGGCGTGAACGACATCTCGAAACGCCAAGTTTCACCGTTGCCCCCACAAACCGCTCAGGGACGTGGCCAAGATCGGCGCATTCATGATCGGTGTTGCGTTGATGCCGGTTCGCCGCCAGCACAGCGACAACAAGTGGAACAGGCCAAAGTGTAGGATGAAAACGAGGCCGACCAATCCGATCCAACCGGCGACCAACGGATATTCAGGTTGAGCCAGCGGCGCAGCACAGAAGACCATGGCAAAACCGATTCCTGATTTTGCTGCGGCTGACAGCCATTCGCTTGTTCTGGGCCGTTTGCCGGTTCCAGCGGTCTCCAGAAATGCTTCCGCATCCATTCCGGGCCACAGGAGCAGATATCCGAGCGAGCGACCCAATGAGGCGTGCCAGCTTGCTGAACAATCAGCAAAAGTCATCCATTTGAGCCCGGCGTAGATCGAAAACGCCAGAGCCCACATGAACATCCACGGAGGCCAATTGCCGCACAGCAGCACAACGGCGAGTGGCATCACCACTAAAGGCAGCCAGATAGGACGCCCAGGGCTGCGCCCGATCCGCAACGCCATTTCGCTGGGTGGTGACGCGGACACAATGGCCTGTATCGCGGGCGGGATTGCCGAGGCGTATTGGGGCGTTCCCGACAAAATCGAACAGCGGACGCTCCGCTTTCGGGACGGCCAGCTCCGGCAAGTCGTCGACGAGTTCAATCAGCGGCTCAAAGCTTGGAAGCGAGGAGGCACCGACTGAAGTGGCGCAATTCCCGCAGAAACAGGGGCAGTATCTGGCCTACATCCATCTCTACCGCAGGCTCCACCGACAGGGACCCGCGGAGAGCGACATCGCTCGCGATTTCGGGGTTTCGCCGCCAACCGTCCACCAGATGATCGTCAAGCTGGATGAGTTGGACCTGATCACGCGAGAGCCCGGTGTCGCGAGATCCATGCGGGTTGCCATCCCAATCAATGAAATTCCCGAACTTGAAGACCGGGGGGGACTGATCCGAGATGCCTGACCGCCAGCAGATCGCCGCCGACGGGGCCGACCGCGGCTTCATCCGTGACCTGTGGACCGATCCACGGGGCCAGTGGTGGGAAGACTTCACGCACGCCACCGACGTCGAGCGTGGTCGGCATCTTGCCCGTTTGGTTTGTCTTGGCAACGAAGCAGCCGGTGCTGTACAGTATCGGCTTGATAGTCGTGGGAGCCTGTGCACGATACTGCCTTGCACGGATTGGCTTTGTCGGCGCAGAAGGAATCTGGACGACCGCCGCAACGACGGAGGCGATGGCGGTGGTTGTTTCGCTGCTTGTCGTCCGGTTCTGAGGATATCCCCTAGCACCAAATGGTTGCCGAGCAGTTTTCCGTTCAGTTTGAGAAGGCACACTAGCCCGACGCGCGAGTTTTGAAGTTGCGCATTCGGCGGTCCGGTCGTGTTTGGCCGAAGGCCTGCTCCCATCGTAGCCTGGGGCAACGCCCTAGGGACAGGGTTTCGTCCGGCCTATTTGGCCGAAGGCCATACTCACCTTGCCCGACGCAGCACGGTGAATATGGCCTTCGGCCAAACAACGGATGCTCGCCCGTGTCCCTAGGGCGTTGCCCCAGGCTACGGTGAATGTGGCCTTCGGCCAGAATTCCGGCCCCAAAAATGCGCAACTTCAAAACGCGCGAGCGAGGAAATCACGGCTCTTCCTCGCTTGTGCGTCGGGCTAGTGTGACAACTCATCCTTGACGCCCAAGCGGCGAAAAACCGTTTGGTGCTAGTGCCGTCGGGTTCGCGTTCCACCGGAGATCGGAGTGCCGAGTCAAGTGCCTACTGAATCATCACCAGACGACAAGCGGCCCGTGCAATTCACCTTGCGCACGTTGTTGCTGATCGTGTCCGGATTGGACGTGTCTGTGTTGACGTGCCTCGGTGGCGGGGCCGTAGTTTGGGCGTGGCGACGTTTCCGCAGACGGAACGAGATCTGACCTGTGCCCGTCCAAGATTCGTCCGGCAGCGACGAAATACCGTCTCTGCCCTGAACCCTATTCACTTGCCTCTGCTCACCATGCCGCCGCCCGACTGATCGCCCTGTTCTTGGCGTTGAACGCACTGTGCCTCGACGGCGGCGTGGAGTTCCCGCAACTGCTGGCGCAGACTTTCCGTGTCGGCAACTATGGTGGGCAGGCCGTTCAAGCGGTAAGGAGCAGATCTTCGTCCGGCCCAGGTTCGCCTTTGGGAATCGACCAGTGGCCGTCGTCCTTGTTGCGAAAATAGGGGCCGCCAGGATGGGCCAACAAAACCTGCATGGCCCATCCTTGATCTGATACATCAACAATCCGACGCTCAATCTGGGCATGGTCGTCATCCGATGTCGAAGACCCGTTGGATCACTTCGGCCGCTCGACTGCAATGTCGCCCACCTAAATCGCGATACCGCGCGCGATTGAGGATGACACATTCGTCGATCATCGTTTAACCGCGACCCGACGAGGAGCGCGAGGGCGACGCGCCCCCATCGTTGGGTTGCGGTTAAACGAGCCAATGCCAACCGTGAGCGGTATAACGGCGTCAAATCAGGGACCAGGGCGGCCGCATCGCGCGCAGCAGCATGGCGTTGGCTTGGTCGTCGTCCAGGAAGCGTTCGGCCTGGGGGTCCCACTTCAGCGAGCGGCCCAGGCGCAGGCCGATATTCGCCGCGTGGCAGATGGTGGTGGCCCGTTGGGCGCTTTCGGGATGACAGATCGTCCGCCGACGGGACTTGATACAATCCAGCCAGTCGCGCACGTGGTCGCCGGTTTGCGCCCAGCCCGGAGCGGTCACGTTTCTGGCTTGCAGGATCGACTTGGGCTCCGCCGTCACCGTGTTGGTCTGGTCGTCTACCTGGATCCAGCCCTCGGTCCCGACGAAGCGGATATACCGGTCCTGGAACGTGCCGCTGGAGCGGATGACGACCTTGACGCCGTCGGCGTACGTACAGCGGCAATCGGCGGTCACCGGCGTCTCGCTGAAAGCATCATGTTTCCACGTGGCCGTGCCCTCATAGGTGACGGGGCCGGTGTCGTCCCGCTGCAGGCCCCACTGGGCGATGTCGGTATAGTGGCAGCCCATGCCGATCACCGGACCGGCGCCGGTGTCCCAGAAGTAGTTCCACCCGTTCACGTAAGCCGCGGTATAGGGATGCCAAGCCGTCGGTCCGAGCCACATGTCATAGTCGAACCCCTCGGGCACCGGACGCGGCGTGTCCAGCGCGACCGTCGGACCTTCCCACACCTGGCACACGACGGTGTGAACTTTGCCGATCATCCCGCTGCGGGCGACCTCGACCTGAAAACCGTAGGAGCCCACCGAGCGGCGCTGGTGTCCGGCCTGGTAAATGGTGCCGTATCGGGTCATCGTATCGACCATCGCCCGGCCCTCGCCAATGGTCAACGAGACGGGTTTTTCACAATAGATGTCCTTGCCCGACTTGGCGGCCAAGATCGAATGCGGGGTGTGCCAGCGGTCCCCGGTGGCGATCAGCACCGCATCGATGTCGCGGCGGGCCAGCAGCTCGCGAAAATCGGAGTACGCGGCGCAGTCCTGGTTTTCGTAGCGGGCATCCACCACCTGCTTGGCCACCTCCAGCCGGTTGGTCCGACAGTCCGAAACGGCCAAGCACTGGACATCGTCGAACATCATGAAGTGGGGCAGAATCGCCGCACACCGGCCGCCGTATCCGATCACGCCCAGCGTGATTCTCTCGCTCGGCGCAGCCGCGGCCTTGCCGAGCACGCGCCCCGGCAGCACCAGCGGCGCCGCCAGCGCCAGGCCGCTTGCGGCAGTGCGTTGCAAAAAGCTCCGGCGGCTGAGACTCGGCTTCGTTTCCATCGTGCGGCTCCTGATCCCAAAAAACGAAATGGCTACGGAAACACGGCTTCCCGCCAATCTAAACGGCGGCCCAGCCGGTGTCAATCAACGGGGGAACACCGAAGCCGAGGGCGCGGTTTGCGACAGCCCGGGCGGTGAACGGGTCTGGTTCCACCAGACGGTAATAAGCGGCAGGTCGCGCCACTTCTGAGATAATTGCCACCCCACAGCGAAATCGAGATCGCCGTCGTTGTCAAAGTCCGCGACTTCCAACGTCGCGTGACACGGAAACCCAACTTCAAGCGTGTGCCGGGCAAAAGTCCCGGCGGCCGTTTGCTCCAGATAGACAATCGAAGCCATTGGCTCGGACACCGCACTCACCGGATACGGCTGGTCATGAAGCCAGGAGACGGCAAGCACGTCGAGATCTCCGTCAAGATCGAAATCGCCGGCCCGCGCACAGTGAGCGCCCGGAAGATCGGTAAGCCGCCGGTAGGCGAATTGCTGGTCGCCGAGATTCTCGAGCCACTGAACTCCGTGAGACGGTTTAACATATTGATCGTCGAACGTATCGCCATTGGTAAAGAGGATATCGACGCTTCCATCCTGGTTCAGATCGACCAACTGGAAACCGGTCAGTCCAAAGGTATTGTCCGGAGCCGCCCAAATCGTGTGCCGATGGAACGGATCCTTGCCTTGATTGAGGAAGGTTGCCAGCCACTCGTGCTCTTGACTGACCAGAGCCAAAAAGTCCGGGCGACCGTCATCGTTCAAGTCATGGACGGCGATGTGACTGGCTCCCGGTCGAGGGTCCACCACCTCAAGTTGGAACTGCGGCCGATCACCGGCTGCGGCTGTATTGCGGAGCAAAGCGATTTTTCCCGTCTTGTAATACCCGAATTCTGCGACGATCAAATCGAGATCGCCGTCGCCGTCGATATCGACTGGCTGGACGTTCGCCACTCGCCCCAAGCCGGCCATGATCACGATCGTTTCGTAATCACCCGGTTCCTGTCGGCGACGCAGCCAGACGACCCGGCCTCGGTCGTGGTCGCCTGCACGAACGCTGCCCAAGTCGGCCACCACCAGATCGATCAGCCGGTCTCCATCCAGGTCGCATGGCTCGACATGGCACGGGTTATCCAGTTGAGCCAGGATTCGAGGACGTGGTTCCGGGTCGCGCAGGTCCCAGGCGGATATATCGCCTCGGCGCATGTCGCAGGCCAACAGGACCGGGTTGCCGGCTTGCTCGAGATCAGCCCAACGTAAATTGGCAATTCCCGGCTGGACGTCCGTCTTGTAATGCAGATGGACCGGCTGGGTAACAAACGTGACTCCCGGTGACGTTTGCGCTTCCGGCGGTTGTGGCAACACGATGCGCTCCGGAGCTAGAGAACGGTAATAAGCCACCGTCTGGTGCAGGGGAGGAGGATGCAGATCGGTCCGGCCCGAGCGGGCGTAGTATTCGTAGCCGCGCCGCACCTTAGCGTGCCAGGCGTCCCGCGGATAATTCTCGGCACCAGGCGTCCCGTGACAGTCGCCGCAGAACGCCTCAATTTGCAGGGCGAAGCTTCGGTCGAACAAGACGGATCCAGCGGAGTCCGGTTGCCGAGCATACTGCTGCCATCTGGCTTGAATGTTGGAGTTGCGCCAGCGGCTCAACGCGATCGCCAAGCAGGCAATTACTCCGATCAGAAGGCAGATGACCCCTCGAGACAGCTTGAATCTTCGCGCCTCAGGCTCCTTACCATGCTCCTTTTCTGTGGCCATCATATCCCGCGCAGTCAACATCGTCTTCCGGGCAAGCGAAATCAGGCCGGCCACAACCACCTGCGGTGTAGCGTCCAAACTTCTGCGTACTTGTAGCCGAAACTGCCGGCCATTACAATCCTGTGCAAGGAGTTCTCGGGGCGCGACGTTTTCGGAGGTGACCCAAGAGCGGTCAGGAGCGGTTTGTGCGTTCTGGTCATGGCGATTCGTCTGAGCCGCATAAGCGCCGGATCGTGCTTGGCGTCAGTAGCGCGCTGCTGATCGTCATGGCGTTGCCCGTCGTCGTCATAACCGTCCCCATATGGGCTCGATGGATGGCGGTTCGTCAGGTGGACGCCGGTGCCATTAGCGAAGCTCAACAGTGGCTTCGCCGGTCGGCATGGTTTGCGTTCAGCAGCGGCGAGACGGAATTGATGCGAGCCGCTTGTTTTCGTCGCCTTGGGCAGATGACTCGCTGGGAGTCCGCGTGGGAATCCTCGCGGGAGAAGGCGGCGAATCCTCATCGCCTGCAGCAGGAGCGCGTGCTAGGTCTGATCCGACAGGGCGCGCACGAGGTGCCCGAGAATTATTGGAAGAATCCGCTCGGGATGGGCTTGCGGCCGTACGACGCGATCGAGGTGTGTGTCCGCGGCTATCTGGCGAGAAATGAATCCGGCAAGGCCGAACAGATTCTCGCGTTTTGGGCTGCTGCTCTTCCGCAAGACGCCCACGTAACCTATCTGCAAGGCGTCTACTGGTTCAACCAAGGAGACGAAGCAAAGGCGCTGGCGGCATTTGAGCATGCCGTGGCCCGGCGATCGAGCCACGAATTGGCGCACGTCGCCGTGGCAAGGCTGCTCGAGAAACAGGATCGGCTTGCCGAGGCTCTCCCGGCATACATCCGTTTTGCATCGCACTGTCCGCACAGCGACACCGCCGTCGCGGGACTGGCCAGAGTGTTGCGCAAACTGACGCGCCTCGACGACGCGCGTGCCGTGGCGGGGTCGCTGAAGTTCTCCTCCGATCCGTTTTCGGAATTCCGCGCCGAGATCGGCGCGATCGAACTCGAGTTGGGCAACTCCCAAGAGTCGCTTCGCTCCTTGGCGCAGGCACCAGCTGCAGACGAAAAAAAGAAGCGGGAACTGCAGGGGGACGCGGCGATGGCATTGGCCCTGCAAGAAGAGTCCGCGGCTGCCAACCGGCTTTTTGAACAGGCGGACGCCGAGATAGCGACTGAGTCCCGGGTTTCCGAGTTGCTCAGCCAACTTGCCGTCGCCCCCGGCAGGAAAGCGGCCGCTGACGAACTCGAACGGTTGTCTGACGCCGCAGCACGGCCCGCTGTCCAATCCACGCGCATCGAACTGGAACGTTCCAGCGTCGCCCGGCGAGAGGTCGCCGACTTGACCGGCGCAGAACTGTACGCCCTCTCTTGCGGTGCCTGTCATGGGGACAACGGGAACGGCGACGGTCGGGCGGCTCGCCATCAGTTCCCGCGACCGCGAGACCTTCGCACCGAAGGGTTCCGACTTGTGAGCACTGACAACGGCGTCCCGACCATCGCGGATCTGGAGAAGGTAATCAAACGCGGCATGCCGGGGACGTCGATGAGGCCCTTCGATGATCTAAGCCAGAACCAACTGCGGCTGCTGGCGGAAGAAGTCCTTCGCCTCCGCCGTCACGGCGTGCGCGACCGGTATGTCGCCCTGCTCCGAGCGGAAGATGAGGAGATCGATGAACAGGACGTCCAGCAGGTCGTGGATCTCCACAGCCTGCCGGGAGACGTCATGCCTGTGCCAGTCATCGGTCCGGCCGACCCGTCTGCGGTCGCCAGAGGAAGAGATGTTTACCTCGCCAGCGGCTGTCGGTCTTGCCACGGCGAGGCGGGCATGGGCGTCTCGGACGTAGCGCTGTTCGACCACCAGGGGCTAGTAGTTTTGCCCCGGGATTTGGCGAACGATCCTTTCAAGGGAGGGCACGAACCCGAGTCAATCTGTCGGAGGATTCTGGCGGGGATGCCGGGCAGTCCCCACCCGGCGACGAGAGCCCTGACGGATCAACAGTGTGTCGACCTGGTTCATTACTGTGGCTCGCTTTCCCGCCAGCCAAAGCGAACGCTCACCAACCATCAACGCTTCCTCGAAGCCACGCAACGCCCTCTGCCATCCGTAATCCCGGAAGCAACTACGGATGCGAACGATACAGCTGACGACTGTCCTTGACATGGTCAATATTGGCCAATCGTGTTGCCATCCTGACGATTTCGCAGGTATCGGTACGTCAGCATGTCGATGCTCTCGTTAATGAACCTGACCGAGCCATCGCAGAGCGCCACTTGCAGACCGCCGGGATGATCGCTGCCGTTTCCCCATGAAGGCCCCCAATCCCGATTCGACTGGTTAACCAGATAGGTCAGGCCAGCTCCGCCGTAGCTGTCGACATCGGTCGAGTTGAGCCCAGGGTGCCAGGCAACCTGAGAACCGATGAAACGCGCCCCAATCCATAAACCGGCGCTCCAATCGCAGTTAACGAGACCCGGAGCAACACCAACTTCGCCGCAATTCTGCCTGCGATTGTCCCTGGTCCCCGTTCGCTCGATGACCATCACCGTGCTGGCGGTCCCGTCCACAATATCTCGCATGGCTATTTGCGAGTTCACCCAAAATACGCCGTTATAATCAACCGCAGCATTATTGCCCGAATTACAGAGGTAATTGTTTTTGCCGTAGCTGGATCTCTTTGTGTTAAGGGGTCCCATCGTGTCCGAGGGACAACTGTAGGTAGCTATGCCCACTCGCGCCGCCGGAATCACGGCTGCCGCGCCGGCCATGTCACGTTCCCAGTGTCGCGCAAAGCCGAGCGTATCGTTGCGAACTTCGTCGTGCAACGGGGCCTGCTCGATAAACGGCAAGATCAAGGCCGACCAAGCGAGGCCGTTCAAGTTATTCGGAACATCAATTGGACTGTTGTACGCCGGGTTGGAATCAACGAATCCCGGCGGGAAAAACTTATACGTGTCGTGGTAGTTATGCAACCCCATCGCGACTTGCTTCAAATTGTTCGAGCATTGCGTCCGCCGCGCCGCTTCACGGGCTGCTTGGATGGCAGGAAGCAATAACGCAACCAAAATACCGATGATCGCGATCACCACCAACAACTCGACGAGCGTGAACCCGGGCCTGCGAGCCCGGACGTTTGAGAAAAAACTATTCATAGAAACACATTCCCAAGAACAAAAAATGGAGAAGAACGAAGGTCAGTAACATCACGGATCCAGAGCGAAATTATGGATATTCGCTCCCGGTTCGACGGTCACTTTCAAGGCGGAAGACTCATTATAGCGCGCCGGAATCGGGTCTTGGTAATCAGGCGGCGTGGGGAAATCCAGAACGGTTGTAATGCGGACCGTATTCGTGCCAATCTCCGCTCCCTTGGTTCCGCCAGTAAAGTACAATTCGTACCGTCCATTTTCGTCGGTAGTGCCAGAGGCGCCATGTCCGTTGGCGGACTCAAAGAGCACAGACGCTTTGCTGAGCGGTTGTCCGCCCAGGGTCACCGTCCCGCTGACCGTTGCCAAGTCAGGTAAATCACCTGATGACGTCGAACAACCTGCGACAAACGCGGACAAAACAAGGCCGATGACTGCCAAACAACAAACCTTGAGCATGATTTGATTTCCCGAAGGAGAGTGTGTTGGAAGGAAAACGAGGCGAGCCCTGCAATCATAGCGAGTTCAAGATACAGGTCAATCCCTCCGGACGCCGCGTTACACGTCCCGAGTCATCCGCACTTTTTGCGCGGCATTCGCCGCCGTCACTCGCCGCGGCGGCGACCGCCGTTGCGGGGTTTGGGAGTGCTGGGGGGCAGGGGTTTGGTGAGTAGACGGATGTGGCCGGGGCCCAGCAGATCGTCCATACGGCTGCGCAACTCGGGCGTGATGTCCACCCGCAGGCGGTGCGATTTCAAATGAACCCGGCTGCCGTCGCTGAGCGACAAGTGAAAGTGCAGTTCCCGCTGACCCGGATAGCCACGCACGATTTCATGGACTTTCTTCAAGGTTCCCGCGTCGCCATGGGCCTCGTCCAAGCAGATGATCAAGCCGCTGGTAAGACGTTCTTCGAGTTCGTTCAACGGAATCACTTCGTTGACGATCAGGTTGGCTTCGTCGCCGCCGCGGCGGTCGATGGCGCCGCGAACCAGCAGCACGGCTTCCGGCTGGATGAAACGCTCGTACTTGGCGTACTCTTCGGGCCAGATAATACACCGGATCGCGCCGGCCGTGTCTTCCAGATCGAAATTGGCGTACTTGGTGGCCGTTGCTCCGGGCCGCGGTTTCTTGGTGTGGGCGGTCTTGATGGCCGACAGCATGCCGCCCAGCGTCACTTCGCCCCGCTCGGGAATACTTGGAATGTCGGCCGTCGTAGAGGTGCAGAATTGAGATAGTTGGGCGGCGTATTCCGCCAACGGGTGACTGGACAGGTAGAATCCAAGGACTTCTTTTTCCAGCAGCAGCCGTTCTTTCTCCGGGTACTCGGGGATGTCGGGCAGGCTGACCAGAGGCGATTCCCGTTCCTCCTGGACGTCTCCGAACAGGCTCTTTTGACCGCTGCGGCGGTCCTTCAAGGCCGATTGCCCCGACTGCAGGGCGCGTTCGACGGCAGCCGCCAGCTGAGCCCGCCGCGCGCCGAACGAATCCATCGCGCCCGCTTTGATCAACGTCTCGATGGTCGACTTGTTGCATTGCGTCACATCGACCCGTTCGCAAAAGTCGAACAGATCCTTGAAGGGCCCGCGTTTCTTGCGGGCCGCCACGATCGCTTCGCCCGCCGCGCCGCCACAGCCTTTGATCGCGGACAAGGCGAAGTAGATCTTGCCGTCGCGGACTGAGAAATCGACGTCGGACGTGTTCACGTCCGGCGGTACGACCTCGATGGCCATTCGCGCACAGTCCTCCATGTGCTCGACGAGCGAATCCTTTTTCTTAAAATTGCGGCCGGGCATGTCGCCCGACAACAGGGCCGCCATGAACTCGACCGGATAATGGGTCTTGAGGTACGCCGTCTGATAGGCGATCAGGGCGTAGGCGGTCGAATGGCTCTTGTTGAAGCCATAACCCGCGAACTTCTCGATCAGGCTCCAAATGTCCTGGGCGTCGTGGCGGCTCAAGCCGCTGGTCATGGCGCCTTCGATGAACTTCTCATGATTGGCGGCGATGTCCTTCTCTTTTTTCTTGCTGATGGCCTTGATGCACGAATACGCTTTGGCCAATTCGATGCCGCCCAGCCGATTCAAGATCCGCATCACCTGTTCCTGGTAGACCATCACGCCATGCGTCTCGCCCAGGATGTCGCGCAGCACGGGGTGCTTGTACTCCGGCTGTTTGCGGCCGTGCTTGACCGCCACGTAATCGTCGACCATGCCCCCTTCGAGCGGTCCGGGGCGGTACAAAGCGTTCGTGGCGATGATGTCCCCGAAATGATCCGGTTTCATCTTTTGCAGCAAGTCGCGGATCCCGCCGCTTTCCAGCTGGAACACGCCTTTGGTCTCGCCGCGCTGCAGCAGGGCGTACGTTTCGGCGTCCTCCAGCGGGAACTCCTGCGGGTCGATCCGCCGGCCGGTGGTCTGCTCGATCAAGTCGACCGTGGTGCGAAGGATCGTCAAGTTGCGCAGGCCCAGGAAATCCATCTTCAGCAACCCGGCTCGCTCGACGTCGTTCATCGACCATTGCGTGATGACGTCTTCTTTGCCGGTCACTCGGCACAGCGGGACGTAGTCGGTCAGGGGCTGGTCGGCGATCACCACGGCCGCGGCATGGGTGCCGACGTTCCGCGCCAAGCCTTCGATCTTGCGGGCCAAATCGAGCACCTCGCGGATCTCGCCGTCCGTCTCGTAAACCTTGCGAAGGTCCTCGCTCTTTTCGAGCGCTTTGCCGAGCGTGATATGCAGTTCTTCCGGCACCATCGCCGAAATCTCGTTGACGCGGGCCAGGGGAACACCCAGCGCGCGGCCGACGTCCTTGATCGCCGCCCGGGCCGCCAAGGTGCCGAACGTGCCGATTTGGGCCACGTTTTCTTCGCCGTACTTGTCCTTGACGTAACGGATGATCTCGCCCCGGCGTTCTTTGCAGAAGTCGATATCGATATCGGGCGCTTCCTTGCGGCTTTCATCCAGGAACCGCTCGAACAGCAAGTCGTAACGGATCGGACACACGTGGCTCAGATACAAGGCATACGAAACCAGCGCGCCGACGCCGCTGCCGCGCGCCGTGGCCGGCACACCCATCTCGCGCGCCTTGCGGACGAAATCCCACACGATCAGGAAGTAGTTCGGAAAACCGAGCTTGCAGATCACCCCCAGTTCGCGGTCCAAACGGTCGAGCACAATTTGGGTCAACTGGCCGCCGGGACGCATTTCTTCGTCGTTCGCGTAGCGTTCGTGCAAGCCCTTGAGACACAGTTCGCGGAGGAACTGTTCGGCCGTTTGGTGCTCCGGCAGCGGAGCGTAAATGGGAAAGTGGCGCTGGTTCAGGTCCAAATCGATGTCGACCGTATCGGCGATCTGCTGGCTGCGGCCGACCGCTTCTTCCAGACCGGGAAAGGCGTCGTACATCTCGTCGGGACTGCGCAGATAATACTGATTGCCGTCCATCCGCATCCGGTGGGTGTCCGTGCGGTACTTGCCCGTATTGATGCACAGCATGACGTCCTGAGCGTCCGCATCCTCGGCCGCCACGTAGTGGCAATCGCTGGTCGCCACCAGCGGGATTTCCAACTGGCGCGACAAATCCGCGGCGGCGTCCAGGGCCAGCCGCTGCACTTCGACACCGTTGTTCATCACCTCGATGAAATAGCGGTCGCCGAACAGCTCGTGAAACCACTCGGCGATTTCGCGGGCCTCCCGGAGCGGCTCGTCGGTTCCATGCCCCCGCAGCAGGGCACGGTTCAGCTCGCTGGACACACAGCCGCTGAGGCAGATGATTCCTTCGTGGTGCCGCTGGAGCAACTCCTTATCGATCCGCGGCTTGAAATAGAAGCCTTCGAGATAGGCCGCGGACGCCATTTTGAGCAAGTTCTTGAATCCCGTGCGGTTCTGGCACAGCAGCGTCAGATGATAGCTGGCTTCTTTCATGCTGCCGCCCGCTTTCTCGGTCCGGCTGCCCGGCGCGATGTACGCCTCGTAGCCGATAATCGGTTTGATGCCCCCGTCTTTGGCCTTCTTGTAAAACTCCAACGCGCCGTGTAGATTGCCGTGGTCGGTCAAAGCGAGGGCATTCATGCCTTGCTGACGGGCACGCTGAACCAGGCGGTCGATCGAGCCGGCGCCGTCCAGCAAGCTGTAGTGGCTGTGGCAGTGCAGATGAACGAAAGATTTGTCGGTCATGGGTACGATCCGTCGTGTGCGAGGGCGGGATCCTGGTGATCGTAAGATGCTCTCGATTGTAAGCCGGATCGGCGATCTGCCAACCACGGGCACCAAATGAAATTTCCGGCAATGAAATTTCCGGCATGATTGCCTCGTCTGGGCAGGTGTGCGAAAATGCGGTAAGGGGAAAAGGGGCAATGTTGTCGCTCGACGCTCGCACACGCGGCGTTCCCCGCTTGTCGGCGATGGCTTGCATAACCCCCTCCCCGACTAGGAGACTTAGCCATGAGCAAGCGTAAGATCCTGTTTCCTACGGATTTTTCTCACACCGGCGATGCGGCGTTGGAACTGGCGACGTCGCTGGCACGGGAGCGCGGCGCCGAGGTGTTGATCGTGCACGTCGAGGAACCGCCGGCGGCCTACGGGGCCGGCGAGATGTACTACGGGATGCCGGACCCCGTGACCGACGACCTGCGGAAAATGCTCGATCAAGTCACGCCCACGGATCCCGAAATCCCCTGTGAACGGCGGCTGATCACCGGCGATCCGGCGACCGCGATCGCCCGCTTGGCGGCGGACGAGGGCGTCGAGTTGATCGTGATGGGCACGCATGGCCGCACGGGCCTGATGCGGCTGCTGATGGGCAGCGTGGCCGAAGCCGTAGTCCGACGAGCCCCTTGCCCGGTCCTGACCTTGCGGCAGCCGGGCGAAGACGCCGCCTCTCCCACGCCCATGCAGCCGGGCGAGGCGTGAAACGAAGCCTCTGTGAACCACCGCATTCCCGCGCGGGAACTTCATCGAAGGATCGGCGTCCAACCTCTACAGACGCGTCTTCCCGTTTCGAAGGCGAAGCTGGACGTAACTCGATCTGGCCGAGAACTGCCAGGAACTCGTACTCTTCACCGCGAGCTGGCGTCTGAGGAAACAGTGAATCATCAGGTATTCTAGTCTTATACTCGTGCCGCGTTTAGCCACTAGATGGATAAGTGAGCTATGGGAATACACGAAAGCTTGAACCAGATTCTCCGTTCCAAGGACGAGTTCGGCCGCTTGTTTTACCAGCGGTTCCTGGAGACCTACCCGGAAATCAGCCATCACTTTGCCCGCGTCGACATGAAGCGGCAAGCGATTATCTTGACCACCGCTCTGATGGTGATCGAACGCTTCTACTCGCATCCCACCCCCGCGATCGAACTGTACATGCGTTACCTGGGCACGAAGCATCACGAATTGGGCGTCGGCACGGCGGACTTTCCCAAGTTCTTTGAATCCATGTTCCAGACGTTGAAGTCCTTCCACGGCGAGCAGTGGAATCCGGACGTCGAACGCCAGTGGCGGGAGGCGTTCGAGCGAACGACGTCGGCCATGTTCGAAGGCTATTTGGAACGCGTTCAAGTCTGATTGCGGAGGCGAACTCAGACTCCGTACGATTGCAGCAGGTACCGCAGCGTTGCGGCGGACGGCCCGTCCGGCTGGCCGCAGTCGACCAGCGGAAATCGATCGCCGACGGCGTGCAATTCGGACAGCTTGCCGCCGACCCGCGGCAGTTCGGCATTGATCAACGCGCCGTAGGCCGATGTCTTGTATCGCAACGGTCCCGTTCGCCCGCTGAGCTTGACGTTTGCCTCCGGAGCCAGCAGCTTGATTCCCGCGTAGAACAACGATTGGAAGAACCGCGACTGGCTCAGTCCGCCGGTCAACACAAACGTATCCACGGCGTGCGCTTTTGCCGCACGGACCTCGGCCAGCATTCGCTTGACGCGAAGCAGCAGTTCCAGCATGATCGACAGCTGCGTATCGGCGACTTTGACCCCGAGATTGCTGTCGCCCCAGGACGGTGGAAACTCTTCGGTATGCGCCGCGGTGTCGTGCAGCACGCGGCGCAACGCCGCCGGATCGGCCGCCAGAGCGAGGTTGTTCAGTTCTTCCATCGTTCCCTTCAGTTCGGGAGCGAACCGATCGAGAAACCGATTGTACCACTTGCCGCAATCGCCCAGCATCAACAACAGCAGCATGCTGTTGCTGTAGAACTCGAACTGCAGCGATTCGCTGCCTGCGGGCAACTGTACGTCCTTGCCACACGACAGGTTGACCGTGCCGCTGGTGCCGGCGGAGACGACCAGCTTGCGATAGTCTTCGGCCATGCCGCACCCCACGGCCGAAGCGTGGTTGTCGCCCAATCCGGCCACGAATTGCCAACCGGCGAGCATCTCGCGCAGCGGCTGCCACGGATCCTCGCCCGCGCCGCGGTCCGGCTGCCCCGCCCCCTTTTGCGCCGCGTTCGCTTGCACCGTTCCCACCACCGTGCCGCTTTGCACCGCCTTGGGAAACCAAGCGGTTGGAATCTCCGCGTTTTTGATGGTTTTATCGGCTCGCCTGCGTGTTTTCTGGTCCAGCAGCCCGTTGCTGAGGGCGTCGGAGGTACTCAGCGTCCGCCGGCCCGTCAGACGCTGGGCGATCCAGTCGCCAGTCATGAACACGGTGCCCAGTTCTTTGTCCAGACCCGGCTGCCGATCCAGCACGCAAAGCAACTTGGGCAGCACGAATCGCGGCTCGATCTTGCCGACCGTTTTTTCCACCCCCGAGTCCCGTAGCGCTTCCACTTCTTGAGCCGCCGCATTGCATTCCCAGCTGACGGCGGGCATCAGCGGTTCGCCCTGTTTGTCCAGCAGCACCATATCGTGCTGGCGGCAAGCTACGGACAGGCAACCCGGCGCGGATTTGCCGCGGCGGTCGAACTGCCAGCCACGGGCCTGTAAGACGCTCAGCAATTCGCGAATCATCTTGGGCACTTCTGCCAGCTCGAAGGCCGGGAACGCGTCGTCGTTTCGCCACTTCGTCTCCCCCCGCATCGGCATCGACGCATAGTCTTCGGTGCCCTGATCGTCCCGCACGGCCACGGCGAATTCCGTGGTCGTGACGTCCAACGCCAAAAGATCTGCCAATCCGGCCGCCATCGTAAATGCCCCTATTTCGAAAAACGTGTTGGTGATTCGTCCCGACTTCGAACCTTCTATCGTGGCATAGAAGCGGGGCTTTGCCAAGAAGGCAACGCAGCCCCGACACGGCAACGCAGCCCCTGTCCTCGCCAAAACTCTCTTCCGCGACGGTCCCGGCCCAACCAGCGACCCCGCCCGTCCGCATCGTGGGCGAATGATGATTGACGCTGCCAAGGCCGCCAATTCTAATAGGCAGAAAAGCCCTGGTTCGGATTCTTCTTGAGGTAGCGCGACGCGTAAGCGAGGACCATCACCATGAACGCCCATCTGCTGCGAATGTTCGTCTGTACGACCATCTTGATTTGGCTGTCTGCGGCCGAGGGAGCCGAGCCGGCCAAGCAACCCAAGCCCGACGAGGCCCCGGCAAACGCCGACGACAAAGCCGGCGCCGAGAAAAAAGCCTCCGCCAAACCGGACGCCGAAGCCGCGAAAGGAGACACGGCGGCTACCCACACGGTCAAACGCAGGCCAATGAAAATCACCGTGGACTTGGACGGCCAGTTCGAAGCCCGCTCGACCGCCGAAATCGTCCTGCGATTCGATGAATACATGCCGTCACCCGCGCTGAGCGTGCAGAACGCCGTCAAACATGGGGCTCAAGTCAAAAAAGGCGACGTTCTGCTTTCGCTGGACCCCGAAAAACTCGACAAGCTGATCGACGACCTGAAGACCGATCTGCGGCTGGCCGAACTGAGCTTCCAACAGGCGGAACATAGCCTGGCGGCGCTGGAGAAGACCACCCCGATCGACTTGGCGGCCAACGAGCGGATGGCGAAGACCAACCAAGAGGACCGGAAGCACTATTTCGACGTCCAGCGCCCGTTCGAGCTGAAGGTGGCCGATTTCAGCTTGATGCGGACTCGCAACTACCTGGAGTATTCCGAGGAGGAATTGCGGCAACTGGAGAAGATGTATCAAGCCGACGATATCACGGAAGAGACGGAGGCGATCGTATTGAAGCGGGCCCGCGACCAGTTGGAATCGGCCAAGATAGCCGTCGAGGCCAGTCAGATCTCCCGCGACTTTACCGTCACCCTCGGCATTCCCCGCTCCGACGAACGCGTCCAGGAAACCAACCAGCGGAGGCAATTGGAATCCGAACGGGCGAAAATCGCCTTGCCACAAGCTTTACAGCGTCAGCAAATCGAAATCGAAAAACTGCGAATCCAAAACGGGCGAACCGCCGAACGGCTGAAGAAACTCGTGAGTGATCGCCAGCGGCTGACCGTCCGCGCTCCGTCGGACGGCACGGTCTACTACGGCAAGAGCACGCGAGGCAAATTCAGCGACGCCCAGTCGCTGGTCGACTCGCTCCGCCCCAGCGGAATCGTGCAGATGAACCAAGTTCTGATGACGGTCGTCCAATCGGGGGTCATGACGATCCGGGCCACGGTTCCCGAAGACCAGCTCCATCGGCTTCGTCTGGGGCTCTCCGGCGTCGCAATCCCCAACGGATTTCCCGAACTGAAATTGCCGGCGGTACTGAGCCAATGGAGCGAGATTCCCATGGGACCGGCCAATTTTGATGCGACCTTGAAAGTCAGTCTGGACAAGAACGTCAAGGCGATCGTCCCCGGGATGGCGTGCAAAGTCAAATTGACGGCCTTTGCCCAGAAGAACGCACTGGCCGTTCCCGCCAATGTCGTCAAGACGGATGAGTTCGATGACGGGCGATACGTGTATCTGGTGGGCAAGGACGGGAAACCGGCCAAGCGAGACGTGACCATCGGACAGAAGACGGACAAACTGTTGGAGATCACCGCCGGACTGGCCGAAGGCGACAAGGTGCTGCTGGAAGCGCCGAAGGACGAGAAATAGGTAGCGCAACACCGATCATTCGTTAACGAACGCGAATGAAGAACAAGAACCGCTTCGCATTCATCGGCGCGGATGAATGTTCTGTCGTTCTTCCTTCCTGATCCGCGAATGAAACAGCAAAGGGAAGCTCATGCCGACCCGACACCCCGCCTGCGTTCTATTGGCCGCTGCAACGTGTTTGGCCGTTTCAGCTTTGCCGGCCGTGGCCGGCGAGCAGGCGTCGCCTTCGGTATTGGCCGTCACCGGTCCCCGGCCGGAGCCGGTCTTGCCGCTGCCGGCGGCGGAACTGGAGCAATCACTTCGCCGCGGCGTCGATTTTCTGCTGGCCCGCCAAAACGCCAACGGTTCCTGGGGTTCGGTGAATATCACCCGGCCGGGCGAAGTCTTGGCGCCGGTGCCCGGTGCGCACCACGCCTTTCGCGCGGCGGTCACCAGCTTGTGCATCTCGGCGCTGATCGAAACCGGCGGTGACGGGCCCGAAGTCGCCGCGGCGTTGGAACGAGCCGAGACCTGGTTGCTCGACGAACTGCCCCGCGTTCGCCGAGCCGATCCGGCCGTGTTCTACAATACGTGGGCCCACGCCTACGCGATCGCAGCCTTGGCGCGGATGCTGGATCGTACGCCGGATGACGAGGCGCGGGCCAGGCGGATCCGCCAAGGGATCGCTCAGCAAATCGACATGCTCGAGCGTTACGAAGTCGTCGACGGCGGCTGGGCGTATTACGACTTCGACGCCCGCACGCGCACGCCCAGCGGATCGACAATCGGTTTCGTGACGGCCACCGTGCTGGTCGCGCTGGACGAAGCCCGCCGCGCGGGCGTCGCGGTTCCCCAACGGCCGATCGAGCGGGCCAAGGCTTCGATCCTGCGGCAGCGCAATCCCGATTTTTCGTACCTGTACGGCGAGTACCTGAAAGCTCGGCCGATGCGCGAGATCAACCGCCCCAGCGGCAGCTTGGGCCGCTCTCAAGCCTGCAACGCCGCCATGCGGCTGTGGGGCGATCCGCTGGTCACCGACGCGGTGCTGGCGGCGTGGCTGGACCGGCTGTTCGCCCGCAACGGCTGGCTGGACATCGGCCGCAAACGGCCGATTCCTCACGAGTCGTGGTGCCAGGTGGCAGGCTACTTTTTCTACTACGGACACTACTACGCCGCACTGTGCATCGAACTGCTGCCGGAGGACCAGCGAGAGCGCCATCAAGACCAGCTGGCGCGGCTGCTGGTCCCGCTGCAAGAAAGAGATGGCTCGTGGTGGGACTTTCCGCTGTACGACTACCACCAGCAGTACGGGACCGCGTTCGCATTGATGTCGCTGCACCGCTGCCGGCGCGGCAGCGTACAAAGCCCATAACGCGACGGCGTCGGAGCGTCGGCTCTGCCGCTGCCCCTACTCCCACTCGCCCAGCGTCACCTGTTTGCCGAACATTTTGCCGTCGCGGATGATTTTGATAGTCACGGTGTCGCCGGCGACGTTGCCCGCAATGCCGGCGGTCAACGCTTTATAGTCGGCGACTTTCTGGCCTTGGTATTCGGCGATCACGTCGTTCATCATCAGTCCCGCCTTTTCCGCCGCACTGTTGGGGCGGACCGTGTAGACGATGCAGCCTTCGGCGCCGTCTTGGCAGCCGACGCCCAGAAAGGCGCCTCGCCGCACGTCGATCTCGCTGGTTGCCAGGGCCCCGCGCAGCCGGTCCACACCCGCCTCCGTCAGATGGGTGCCGTAGATGCGCATTCGGGCGACGCCCCGCAGCTGTTGGAGATGCTCGATCGCCGGGTCGGTCAGCGGCACGTACATCAGGCTGAGCATCGCCAACTGGTTCATGCCCAGCAGGTTCGTCAACCCTTCGTTGGTGACCTGCGCCCGTTTGATCGTCAGCACGGACAGATCGGTCATGGGCGCGATATGCTTCAGCCACTCGTCGGTGACTTGCGGCCCCTGCAAGATCAGTTCGCCCGCGTCTCGAAGCCAGCGCAGCCGGGCCAAATCCCGGGGGGTTCCTCGCCATTGTTCGTTCAACTCGACGGTATAGCCCTCGACGAGCCCGAATCCCAGCTCCGATACCCGCTCGCCGATGTTGGCTCCCAACCGCTTCAGATCTTGAACTGCCCGGTCCTGGCGGATCAGGTCCAGGCGGGCCAGCGTCGAGCGTGCGCGGCGGGCGGCCGAAGTGAGCCGCGGCTCGGCGATTCTCTCCAAGGCCGCGTGCGCCGCGTCCGAGGCGAGGGCGTCGGAACGGAGCGCCAGTTCTTGCAGCACGTAAACGGCCCGCGTCGTGACCTCGAGATTGCTTTGCGTCACGGCGGCCAGCACGGGATCCACCGCGACGGCGCCGGCTGCAATCAGTTGCTCCGTCGCGACTTCCCGGTCCACAAATCGTTCCGCGTTCAGTTGATCGATCCAAACCCGAATTCGCGCCGCCGACGGAGCGGACTCCGCTTCCTCAGCAAATGCTGCCGTTGCTGGCAACAGCAGCATGCAAATCACGCTGATTACGGAACGACGTTTCATGAAATAGTCCTATCCCGTACGCCCGAGCATCTTGCGGGCCTAAAATCACATTCCTGCGTTCTTGCCCATCTTGTGACGGATCGTTGAATCTTATACCCGTGCCGGCAAAAAGCCAGCACTCAACTGAGGCGCCCGACGTTTCGTATACGCTGCGGCCCCCAGGCTGTCAATGTCATCCCGCACCGGCCAAACTCATCCAGATTGGAATGGACACCAAGTGCCATTTTCCGTTACGCTGTGCGGGAATCGTTCCACGGTGGGGACGAGACCCTACGGCCTACGAACGCAAGGATGCTCCGGCATGGTCAACGCTCTTTGGATTCCGGCGTTTTCGCTGCTCGCCGGCCAGCTGCCCGTCATATCGGCAACGACGGAGGATTTCCGCATTGAGACCGACGTTTTTCTGGGCACAGACAAGGAGCCGGTCGCCCAGAGTCTGACGCTGTTCACGGGCAGTCTGGTCTACGATTTTCCGCTCATCGGCCCGCAGGAGATCACCGTTTTCGACGCCTCGCGAGGCCGATTTATCCTGTTGGACGTATCTCGCAAGACGAAGACCACGCTGCAGACGCAGGAGCTGCTGGAGATCATCGCCGCCATCAAGGTGCAGGCCCAAGGATTGGACGGCGTGTTCGCCTTTGCTGCCGATCCCCAATTCAAACGCGACGTCGACGAACAGGCCGGCTGGCTGACGCTGTCCAGCAGCCTTATGACGTATCGAGCGCGGGGAGCCAAACCCCAAGTAACGGCGGCCGCCGCCACATATCGAGACTTTGCCGATTGGTACGCGCGACTGAACGCGACGCGGCCGGGCAATCTGCCGCCGTTCCCTCGCTTGGAACTGAATCGCCTGCTGGAGGAGCGGCAAGAGGTTCCGGAAGAGGTCGAGCTGACCGTCGAGCCCAAGACCCGCTGGGCCGGCCGAAAGCTGGTCGTCCGCAGCCGCCATATCTTCAACTGGCGGCTGTCGAATACCGACCGGAAACGAATCGATACCGCCGGCAGCTACATGGCCGATTTTCAAGCCGTGAGCTTCCAGGAGTACCGCCAGCCGCAGGAATTGGCGATCCGGGCCGCCGGCAAGTAGGCGGGTGGTGCGGCGGGCGCAGACGTACCGCTTTCCATCTTCGCGGTGCTGCCGGCCCGTCATCTTCGCGGGGCGATCCATGGCGATTTGCCGCACTCGGTTGTCGGCCGCGGTTGTCGGCCGCGGTTGTCGGCCGCGGTTGTCGGCCGCGGTTGTCGGCCGCATGGTTGACGCGGCGTTTGTCCGCCGCTTACCATGAAGCGAAATCCTGTGCCCGCCGGCCTGCCGCCGCTTGGCGTCCTTGAAGGAGCCGATCAAAATGCAACCACGTCCCATCAAAGATTTTGCCCTTCCGTCCCCCGATTCCCGCCGGCCTGTGGCTGCGACCGGCGCCGCCTTGGCCGGTTCTTTGGCCGGCTTGGAATTCGCCCGAGCGGCTCACGCAGCCGGCAGCGATGTCGTCCGCATCGGCATGGTGGGCTGCGGCAATCGCGGAACCGGTGCGTGCCGCGAAGCCCTGTTGACCGAGGGACCCAAACGCCTGGTGGCGGTCGGCGACCTGTTTCCTGAGCGTATCGAATTCAGTTTGAAGAACCTGTTGAAGTCCGACGACATCAATTCCAGTATCGACGTGCCGGACGGGCGCAGATTCGTCGGCTTCGATGCGTACCAGCGGGTGATCGACGCCGGGGTCGATCTGGTATTGCTGGCCACGCCGCCGCACTTTCGCCCGATCCATTACGCCGCGGCCGTGGCGGCCGGGAAGCACACGTTCCTGGAAAAGCCGCTGTGCGTCGACGCGCCCGGCTACCGCCAGTTGCTGGCGGCCAACGCGGAAGCCAAACGCCAGAAGCTGACGGTCGTGGTCGGCTTGCAGCGCCGCCACCAACGGAACTATCTGGAGGGCATCGCCAAGATCCACGACGGGGCGATCGGCCAGGTAACGCACATCCGCACGTATTTCAACGTGCCGGCCGGCGGCCGTTCCGGCATGTTGCGGCCGGCGGGTATGAGTGAACTCGAGTACCAAATCCGCCACTGGGGCGTCTTTCTCTGGCTGTGCGGGGATCATCTGGTCGAGCAGGCCACTCACCAGGTCGATATCGCCAATTGGGTGATGGACGCGCACCCGCAGAGTGCCAACGGGCTGGGAGGGCGCGAAGTCCGCCGCGGACCCGGCAACGGCGACATCTGGGATCATCACACGATCGAATTCGAATACGAGGGTGGGGTCCGGTATTTCTGTCAAGCGAGGCAGCAAGCCGGCGCTTGGAGCCACGTATCGGAGACGGTTCACGGCACCCAAGGCACGCTCGTGTTGGGCACCGGCCCGTGGGGCTTTGGAGATCTGACGCCCCGCGATCTGCGGGACAAGACCCGCGTCCGCGAGAACCCGTATCGTCGCGAGCATGACAACTTGTTCGCCAGTATCCGCGGCAGCGGCCCGTATCGGCTGGACGCCGAATACGGCGCCGTCAGCAGCATGACCGCCGTGCTGGGCCGCATGGCGACCTATTCCGGCCAGCTGGTCACGTGGGACGAAGCGGTCAAGTCGCAGTTGCGTCTGGCCCCCAACCGCTACGCTTGGGATGCCGATCCGCCCGTGACAGCGGATGCCGCCGGAGCATATCCCGCCGCTGTGCCGGGTGTGACCCATGCCTGGTAGACAGACGCGTTAAGTGTCTCTCTGTGCGTGTCACCTAATCTTTCTTAGGGACGGCTGGCGAAATGCGAGTAGGTGATGAGGCTCGCTCGGACGTTTTGAGCGGCCAACGGCTGGAGGTGGGGTCCTGCGGCAAAGCTGCGCAGTCCGACTTGCCAAGCTCAAACTGCTCTCAGGCGGACGGGCAAGGAAACTGGAGGCGGCGGTTTGATGGCTCCGAAGCCGTGGACGGCCATCGGTTGTGCGCGTTGGATACCGCGTCGGGCCGCCCGGTTTGGCATTACACGACCGGGATTCACAATTGGCTTGGCGGCCGGTACTTCGGAGATTCGCGGGCCAGACGATCCAGCATACCCTGCAGAGACTCTTCCAATTGCCGCATCAAGGGGTCGATTTCTCCCGAGCGGTCCCGCTCCGGCGTGACGTCGATTGCCTCTCCTACCTCGATCACGACCGTCAGGGAACCGTGAATCGTCGCTCGATCCGTCAAGTCTTCTTCGAAACGCTCAACCAGCTCCAGCAGCCTGTCCACCGAGGGATATTCGCTCAGATATTCGGGCGGATAGTACGATAACTGCTGCGCCAGGTACATGTCCGCCAGTTGTTCCCAGCGGCGGCGGCGTTCGGCTTCGTCCACGCGGCCCTCGATCATGTCGGGCAAGATTTTGATCCGCAAGGCCTTGATGCGGGGAACCACCGGCCCGGAGCGCGGCGCCCCCAGCCATTGTTCCTCGAGCGGACACAACAAACGATCGATCAAGCCGGCCAAACGCACCGCCACCGGACCCGTCTGGGCGCGGCCCAGATGCTCGATTTCCTTGAGGCACAGCAGGGCGCGGCCGACCTTCGCAACCCGGTCCGGCAGCGGTAACTGCCGCTGAGGCCGCCATGATAACCGTTGCTCGATCCGCGTCAGCACCCGGTCCCCCTGCCGCTCGACGTCTCCGCTAAATAAATACTTCAAGGCCACCGGATGTACGACCACGCGGCCACCCGTCACGCGTTTGGCCCGTTTCTTCGCCGCGCCACGAGCCAGAAAGGAAATGTCCAACAAGGCATGCAGACGGTCATTGTTCCGCGAAGTGGCACCCTCGGGAAACAGCACGAGCGGTCGTTCCGCCTTCTCCAAAATATCCATCGCCATATTGATCGCCTGCCGATCGATCCCTTCGCGGTTGACGCTAAAAGCTCCCATGCGAGGAATAATCCAGGACATCAATCGGCTTTGGTGGAACAAGTGCCAGCTGGCCATGCAGTACAGGTGCGTACCGGCTTCCCGAGCCAGAAATCCCAGCACGACGGGATCGGACGTGCGGCAGTGGTTGGGCGCCAGCAAGATCCCATGTCCGGCCGCCAAGGATTCGCGCAAACGTTCCACATGCCGGCACTCGTGAGCGATCACCCCTTCGTGGCGGCGCAAGTGCGGCTCGTAAATCCGCAATTTCTGGAACAGCCAAGGCCAAAACGTCCCGCGGCTGGGCGGCACAAAGGAGTACGGTTTTTCGACGATTACATTCTGCATGTTTTTTCAGAACCGAAATAACCAAAGTTGTTTTTGTGTGCCGATCCAGCCAGCTTGCCGGCTTTCATCCGTCGCGGCGAGACAGGCTGCGTGTGAATTTTGGGGCCGGGCGTTCAAATTTCAAAATTGGCCGAGGAAACAGTGAACAAGT
>Ga0351891_1084_pt1 | contig 36782 bp, 27 predicted proteins | sample TotcelFGM3001K13_FD_206768 | JGI IMG/M metagenome (GOLD analysis project Ga0351891, IMG submission 206768) | Enriched cells from coal bed in the Powder River Basin, Montana, United States - Total cells FGM rep3 HSBNCT.FGM.300.1.K13 ... | reverse complement strand
CGAGGTCATCGGCACCGTCGTCGAGATCGGCGAGAATGCCGCGCGAACGATGGATTTCGACCATCAACCCTTGCAGCCCGGCGACAGGGTGGCGCTCGCAGTGGAAGTGAACTGCGGCACGTGCTGGTACTGCCGACATCACTACAACAACACGACCTGCGAGAACCAGGTCATGGCCTACGGCATCCATCCGAACGCGGACACGGCTCCGTACCTTCGCGGCGGGTTTGCCGAGTACATGTACATGATGCCGGGCACCTCGCTGTTCAAGATCCCCGAGGAGCTGCCGACGGACGTCGCGGTCTTCGTGGAGGAGTTCGCCGTCGCTTACCATTCCCTGGCCCGGGCCACCGCGCCCTTTGCGGCCGTGAAGGAAGGCTTCGGGCCGGGGGATTCGGTGGCCGTTCTCGGCAACGGGCCGCTGGGACTCCTGCACGGCATCATGGCCAGCATTCACGGCGCCGGCCTCCGCATCGCCACGGATCTCGCCGATCTCCGGCTCGCAAAGGCCCGGGAACTCTACGCCGACGTCACCATCAACGCCTCACGGACATCGCCGGAGACGAGGATTCAACAGGTCCGGGAACTCACGGAAGGAGTCGGTCCGGACCTGGTGATCGAATCGGCCGGGGAGCCCGAGGTCTTCATCGAGGCGCTGGAGATGGTGCGGAAGGGCGGAACCGTCATCGAGGTCGGCAACTGGGTGGACACGGGGAAGACGGTGCCCCTGAACGTCATGAAGCACGTCGCGTCCAAGAACGTCCACATCCACTCGGTCTTCCATTGCGGGACCAACTGGCGCCCCGTGCTGCAGATCCTGCAGCAGCAGGCGGCGCGCTATCCGTTCGCCTCGCTGATCTCGCACCGGATGGACCTGGACGAGTTGGCGGGCAAAATGGGAGTCGTGACGAATCCGAACGAGTGCGTCAAAGTCGAGGTCGTGCCCCACGCCAGTTGAGCCACTGCCATGAATCGAACCGCCTGTGGATTACTCTCCCCGCTGGTCATCCTGCTGCTCATCGGGCTCGCCGGTTGCGGCGGCGGGTCTCCTGCCAAGCCGGCCGGGAAGCCAAGAATTGCTGTGATCATCTCGACCTTGAACAACCCCTGGTTCGTCGTGCTGGGCGACGCCGCCAAGCACCATGCGACGCAGTTGGGCTATGACGCCGTCGTGTTTGATTCTCAAAACGATCCGGCCAAGGAAGCGGCCCACTTCGAGAACGTCATCGCCTCGGGCTACGCCGCCGTGCTGTTCAATCCAACGGATGCCGACGGTTCGATCGCGAATGTACGGCGAGCCAAACAGGCCGGAATTCCCGTGTTCTGCATGGACCGCGAGATCAACGCCACGGATGCCGCCGTCTCGCAGATCCTGTCGGACAACTATTCGGGCTGCGTCGCCCTCGGGCGGCACTTTGTGAAGCAGGTGGGCGAGTCGGGCCAATACGTCGAACTGCTGGGGCTGGTCGGGGACAACAACACCTGGAACCGGTCCAAAGGATTTCACAGCGTGGTCGATCGCTATCCGGGCTTAAAAATGGTCGCTCAGCAGAGTGCCGACTTCGACCGCGCAAAGGCCCTGGAAGTGCTGGAGGCCGTCCTTCAGGCCCATCCCGCGATCGACGCCGTATTCTGCGGCAACGATGCCATGGCGATGGGCGCTTACCAGGCCCTGGTCGCGGCCGGGAAAGACAAACAGGTCAAGGTGTTCGGCTTCGACGGCGCCGACGACGTGGTCAAGCTGATCGCGGAAGGCAAGATTGTGGCCACCGGCATGCAGTTTCCGAAGCTGATGGCCCGCACCGCGGCAGAATCCGCGGACAAGTACTTGAAAGGCGACCGCCATCTTCCCCAGAAGATCCCGGTCGCGGTCGAGTTGGTGCATCAAGCGAATGCCGGCAAGTACGGCGACTACGGCAGGAAGGAAGCAGAGTGACGCGGGGACGACGGCGATTGATCATCGGGGCCACGGTCGCGGCGGGCACAGCGGTGCTGCTGTACTTTCTGCCCCTGTTTCACGTCGTTCCCCTGGACCAGGCCGGGCCGCGTGCGGACGCTGTGGCGTTCGACCCCGCGGCGTTTGTCGACCGCTTCTGGGCCGAGCGATTGATTCCCGGGGCCGCTCGGGCCGTGGATGCGTCGGAACTGTTGGCCGCTGTGCAACAGGACCACCAAGCGGCGCGACGGACGCACGGCCGCAGCGTGGGCTTGGGCGGCGGTTACTACTATTTCATCGCCGGCGCCGGCTGCGTCGTCTCGGTCGAAAGGAACTCCGTGGGGCTGTCTTTGCGCGACGGCCAAACTCAGGTCCAGGTGTCGTTGGAAACGGGCAATATCTTCGGGAACGCGGTGCGGGACGGAACGGGGCTGTTGAACGTCAACGATTTCCCCAATTCCCAAGACTTCAACGCGCTGTCGTCGGAAATCAACCGCCGCATTGAACAGCACGTATTGCCGGCTCTGCGGAAGAGGGCTGCCGTCGGAACCACGGTTCGTTTCGTCGGCTGTGCGGAGGTCGTGGACGAGGATACGGATCTCCATCCCTTGCGGATCGTGCCTTTCATCGTGGAGGCGTCATGACCGACCGCGGCGACGTGCTGCTGGAGGCCCGGGGGATTTCCAAGTCCTTTCCCGGCGTGAAAGCGCTGGACGGGGTCGGGCTGACGCTGCGCAGCGGCCGGCTGACCGCCTTGCTGGGCGAGAACGGCGCGGGCAAGTCGACGCTGATGAACATCGTTGCCGGCGTGTTTCCGCCGGATGCCGGTGAACTGCTCGTCATGGGCAGGCCGGTCCGCTTCACCCGTCCGCGCCAAGCCCAAGACCACGGCATCGCCATGATTTTTCAGGAATTGAACCTGGTGCCAGGCCTGACAGTGGCGGAGAACATGTTCTTGGGCCGGGAACCGCTCCGGCGCACCGGCTTGATCGACTATGCCGCCCTGAACCGCAAGGCCGCGGCGTGGCTCCAGCGCCTGGACCTGGACGTCGCGCCGACGACGCCGGTCGGACGCTTGCGCGTCGGCCAGCAGCAGGTCGTCGAGATCGCCAAGGCGCTGGCCGGCGAGGTCCGCATCCTCATTATGGACGAGCCCACCTCGGCGATCACCGAACGCGAGACCGAGGTGCTGTTCCAGCGGATCGCCGATCTGAAACGGCAAGGCGTGGCCATCGCCTACATCACGCACAAACTGGAAGAGCTATCCCGCATCGGCGATGACGTGGCTGTGATGCGCGATGGCCGGATGATCGGCTCCGCGCCGCTGGGCGCGCTGTCTCGCGACGACATCGTGCGGATGATGGTCGGGCGCGACCTGAACGAGAGGTCCCCCAGAACCTCGTCGGCGACGGGCGACGAAGTGCTCCGGGTCGAGCACCTCTCGCTGAGACATCCGGGACGTCCCGGCGATTTTCTGGTTCACCGCGTCAGCTTTCGGGTGCGGCGAGGCGAGGTACTGGGGATCTTCGGATTGCTGGGGGCCGGCCGGACGGAGTTGCTGGAGTGCCTGTTCGGCTTGCACGCCCGGGCCTGCTCCGGCGAGGTGTTCCTCGGCGGCCGTCGCGCCGTCTTGCGGTCGCCGGCGGACGCCATCGCGCAGGGCCTGGCGTTGGCCCCCGAGGACCGCAAGCGCGACGGGCTGGTCCTGTCGATGAGCGTCGCGGAAAACGCCAGCCTGGCCAGCCTGGATCGGACCGAACGGCTCGGCCTGATCCGCAGCCGCGCGGAACGGGAGCACGTGCAGGGCTATCTGGAACGCTTCCGCGTGAAGACGCCGTCGCTGCGCCAGCGGATCCGCGATTTGAGCGGGGGCAACCAGCAAAAGGTGATTCTGGCCAAGTGGTTGGCCGCCGGCCCCCGGGTTCTGTTGCTGGACGAACCCACGCGAGGCATCGACATCCAGGCCAAGAAGGAGATCTATGCGTTTATCGACGAGTTGACCGGCGCCGATCTGGCCGTCGTTGCCGTCTCTTCCGAGTTGCCCGAGATTCTGGCCGTGTCCGATCGCATCCTCGTCCTCTGCGAAGGCCGTTTGACCGCGGAGTTCACGCGCGCCGAAGCGACGGAAGAGAAGATCATGCACGCGGCATTGCCGAGAAAGGCGGCCTCGTTATGTTGAGAAGTCATGGCGAGCTGCTGGCTCGTTTTCAATCGCTCATCGCGCTGGCATTGATGGTGCTGGCGATGAGTTGTCTCTCGGAGAGATTTCTTACTTCCGAGAACGGCTGGAACATCCTGCGGCAGATCTCGGTCAACCTGTGCTTGTCCATTGGCATGACCCTGATCATCCTCGCCGCCGGGATCGACTTGTCGGTGGGGGCCATCCTGGCCTTGTCCGGCGCTGTGGCGGCGGGATTGCTGAAAAACGGCGTTGTTCTTTCGCCACTGGCCGTGCAGCTCCAGTTCACCGTTTGCGGGGCCATCGTCGCCGGACTTGTGGTCGGTGCGGCGGCCGGTTGGTTCAATGGATGGGCGATCACTCGGTTCCGGCTGCCCCCGTTCGTGGCGACGCTGGGCATGTTCAGCATTGCCCGAGGGCTGACGATGCTCTGGACGGGCGGGTTTCCGATCACGGGTCTGGGGCCGGAGTTCGGGTTCCTCGGCACGGGCGTCTTCCTGGGCATCCCCATGCCGGTGTGGGTCTCCGGCGTGCTGGTCGGCGTCTTTGTCGTGTTGACTCGGAAGACGCGTTTCGGCCGGTACATCTACGCCGTGGGCGGCAACGAGCGGGCGGCGCTGCTGACCGGACTGCCGGTGGATCGCATCAAGCTTGCCGTCTACACACTGGGCGGCCTGCTGGCCGGTGTGGCCGGGCTGATCGTCACCGCTCGGCTGGACTCCGCCCAGCCCAATGCCGGACTCGGCTACGAACTGGATTCGATTGCCGCGGTGGTGATCGGCGGTACGTCTCTTTCCGGCGGCCGAGGCAGCGTGGTCGGTACCGTGTTAGGCTGCTTGATCATCGGTGTGTTGAACAACGGCCTGTTTCTTCTGGATGTCTCACCCTTTTGGCAGCAGGTCGTCAAAGGATTTGTGATCCTGGCTGCCGTGGCCATCGACAAAATGAGTTCACGGGGAACGTAATTCCCGGTGGAAGGGTCACTTCGATGACCCTTAACGTCAATCTCGAGGAACTTTCAAATCATGAATGCCAAAACCCTCGTCCTGCTTCTCGCTGCCTTGAGCAGCGCCCGCGGTGCGTCCGCTATCGAACGCTGGGACATCTTTGAGATGACACTCCCCGGCCCGGCGTCGGGCAATCCCTATGGCGACGTGCAATGGTCCGCCACGTTCAGTCAGGGCGACCAGCGCGTCACGGTGCCCGGCTTCTGGGATGGCGTTGACGTCTACAAAGTCCGCTTCTCACCGCCGGCGCTGGGCTCATGGCAGTACGAAACGCGCAGCAACCGGCCGGAGTTGAACGGCAAGAGCGGCTCGTTCACCGCCGGGCCGCCGTCGGGGAACAATCGCGGACCGGTGCAAGTGTTCCAAACGTTCTATCTGCATTATGCCGACGGCGCGCCCTATCATCAGTTCGGCACGACCTGTTACGCCTGGGCACATCAGCCGCGTGAGCTTCAGGAGCAGACGCTCAAGACGCTCGCCGCCGCGCCGTTCAACAAGATCCGGTTCTGTGTTTTCCCGAAAGCTTACGTCTACAACAAGAACGAACCGGAGCTCTTCGCCTTCCAGAAGGGAGCCGACGGCAAGTTCGACTTCAGCCGGCCCGACCCGGTCTTCTGGCGGCATTTCGAGCAGCGCATCCTGGACCTGCAAAAGCTCGGCATCGAAGCCGACGTCATTCTCTGGCACCCTTACGACCGCTGGGGATTCGCCGACATGAGCGACGCGGAGGACGATCGCTACCTGCGCTACTGCATCGCTCGGCTGAGCGCCTTCCGCAACGTCTGGTGGTCGCTCGCGAACGAATACGATTTCATGACGGAGCAGCGCGCCGGGCATCGCGGCAACAAGCAATGGGAGGACTGGGACCGGTTCTTTTCGATCCTTCAGAAAGAAGACCCGCACCAGCGGCTGCGCGGCATTCACAACGGCAGCAAGTGGTACGACCACACCAAGGATTGGGTCACACACGCCAGTCTCCAGACCTCGGACATGAACGGCGGGGTGCGCTTCCGCACCCAATATCGCAAACCGGTGATCTACGACGAGTGCAAATACGAGGGGAACATTTCGCAGGGCTGGGGCAACCTCACCGCGCGCGAGATGGTGCAGCGATTCTGGCTCGGCACGCTCAGCGGCTGCTACGTCGGCCACGGCGAAACCTACCAGCACCCGCAAGACATCCTCTGGTGGTCGAAGGGCGGCGTCTTGCACGGCCAGAGCCCGAAACGCATCCAGTGGCTGAAGGACTTCATGGCTCAGGCCCCGGCCTTCCACGAACTTCAACCGTTGGGCGACGACAAGGGGCGTTTCCTGCTCGCCAAAGCCGGCGAGTACTACCTGCTCTACTGCTCGGACCGGCGAAACCACACGGTAAACCTAGCGGGCAAGTTCCCCTACAAGCTGGACGTCGTCGCCCCGTGGGAGATGACGGTGACGCCCGTGGGTACGGCACCGGCTGGCGAATTCACCGTCGCGTCACCGAAACCGGACCTCGCGTTTCGCTTCACGCCCTATCAGCCCGGCGAGAAACTGCGGCCCGAGGCCAGACTCACCGCCTCAGTCACGGAGGGCGCCGCACCCCTTGAGGTGCGATTCGGCAGTACCGCCGACGGCAAGAAGCGATGGGACTTCGGCGACGACGCGGCGAGCGACGAGCCCAACCCCGCCCACGTTTTCGATAAGCCCGGGCTCTACTCCGTAGTATTCGGCAAGCGACGCTGAAGCTGCGTTAGCTGACGCCGGCACACGGACTGCAATTACGAGACGGAATGAATGCATGAGAATCTTCAACGAAGAGGCAACCGCAACATGAACAGAAGCATTAGGCGTTTGCTCGCCTTTCATTTGGTCTGCTCGACGACTTACATCGCCCTTGCCGCTGAACCTGCTGCCGTCGCCCAATCGGCGGGAGTAACCTTCCGTGAATCCGCGGCGGTCGTCGACGTGCACGACTTTGTTGAAGTGACGGTCAACGTCCCGCGGCCGACAGTGGCGAACCCGTTCACAGACGCCGTCTTGGCTGGCGAATTCCGCCCCGAGGGGGGCGAACCGGTTAAGGTGGACGGGTTCTGCGATTCCCAGGATGGCAGCGTCTTCCGCATCCGCTTCATGCCGACCAAACGGGGTCTACATCGGTACTCGGTCACGTACCGACAGGGAGACTTCGAGGCGAGCCATGCAGGCACGGTCACGGCCCACGATGCCGGTCGCCGCGGGTTGGTGCGAGTCGATCGCGAGCACCCCTGGCACTTCGTCTGGAGCGGGACGGGTGAGCATTACTTCTGGAACGGCACGACCACCTATTGGCTGATGGGCTGGGACGACCAAACCATTCGCGAGAGCCTGGACCGGCTGCACCGGCTGAAGGTCAATCGTGTCCGAGTTGTGATCATGGGCCGCGTGAAAGACGGGCAAGCCTGGGCGGAAAACGTGTATCCGACGGACAAGTTCACGTTCCTGCTGAACCCCTGGGTCGCCGCGCGTCCAGCGAGCATCGAGAGTCCAGGCTTTGACGTGACGCGTTTCAATGTGGCGCACTGGCAAAAGTACGACCGCCTGTTGCGCCACGCCCGCGAGTTAAGCATGGTCGTCTCGGTCATCTTCTACGTCGACGGTCGCCGGCCGGGAGTCGATCCGTTCGGCAAGTCGGGCATGGGCGGCGAGGACGAACAACGGTACTACCGCTACGCCGTAGCCCGCTGCGCCGCCTTCTCGAACGTCATGTGGGACGTGACCAACGAGTATCACTTGTTCCGCGACGAGGCATGGGTGAACAAGATGGGCGGGCTGATCCGCGGGTGGGACCCCTACGGCCATTTGGCGTCGGTGCATGGCCACGGCGAGTTCCCCTTCCGCACCTCACCCTGGGCCGATTTCGCCATGCACCAAGAATGGGACGAGGGCGGCGGATATGCGTTCCTCCGAACGTGCCGCGCCAAACAGCAGCAGACCGGCCGTATCATGCCTCAGGTGAACGAGGAGTATGGCTATGAAGACCACTATCCGCGCTGGGGCGGCGACCGGAAGTGGCCGGCCCGCACGGCCGACAATCGCCGCCGACTGGCTTGGACGATGGTGATGGCGGGCGGCTATCAGACCACGGGCGAACGCGCGGACACGGGAACCGGCTGGGGGCCGGACACGGGTGGCGGCTGGATCAATGGTCGCGGCGACGACTCGATGGTTATGCTCCAGGGCTACGGCCGCATGGTCGACTTCTTCACCAGCATCCCGTGGTGGACCTTGAATCCCGACGACGACCTGATCCGTCAACCCGATCGCCCGGCCGTGACTCCCGAACCGACGCATGTCATCTATACTCGCGACAAGCAGGGACATGCCACGCTGTACCTGGCAGGCCAGCCGATCGCCAGCAAGACGATACCGGGCGACCTATCGAACTGGGACGCAGGTTTTCGTTTCGCTTTGGCGAACGAATTGAGTGGCGACCGACCGTGGCTGGGCGATTATCATGCCGTCGCCGTTTACGACTCAGTTATTGCGGCCAAGCAAGTCGCCGACCGCTTCCGCGCCGGATTGACGGGGAAGCCGGCGCATCATCCTCTGCTGCAATACACCTTCCGCGAAGGCCAGGGTGACGTCGTCCGGGACGTGTCGGGTGAGGGAGAACCCCTGAACCTGAAGATCGAAAAGCCCAGCGCCGTGCGTTGGCTCCCGGACGGCGGATTGCGAGTCGAATCGCCCACGCGGATCATGAGCACCGCGGCGGCGGCCAGGGTCGTGCAGGCGATCAGCCGCAGCGGCGAACTGACCCTGGAAGCGTGGGTCCGACCCGCCAACACCACGCAAGCGGGTCCCGCTCGAATCGTAACACTGTCGGTCGATCCCAGTCGCCGCAACTTCACCCTGGGCCAAGCGGCTGGCGATTTTGAGATGCGATTTCGGACCTCAACGACATCCCCCAACGGCGAACCATCCTTGCGGTCATCGTCGCGAGAGACACGCTCCGGCCCAAACGTCAGCGCCCTGTGCGCGGCCACCGGTGATCTGGCTGTGCTGTATTTCGCTCACGGCGGCCAAGCCGGGCTCAATCGCAGCAAGCTTGCCGACGGCTTGCAGGCCCAATGGTTCAATCCGCGTGACGGCAGGCGCCGGCTCGCCGAGGCAATCGGACCGCACACATACCGCGCCCCCGACGAACAGGATTGGGTGTTGCTGCTTCGCAAGTCGTGAGCAGTTCCCCAGCCGTCGTATGGCCACGCGAACACATGAGGGCAATCACCATGTCCAGAACGCACCTGTCACTCGGTTCGATATTCGTGGCGGTGGTCATCACGACACTCGCCTCCGCGGACGAGGCCCGATTTGCCAAGTGGTCGAAGGTTGAGTTCTCGTTCCGCGGGCCAGCCGCGCTGGGACGCGGCGAGCCGAATCCGTTCGCCGTCAAGCTGGACGTGGATTTCTGCGCTCCCGGCGGCAGACATTCCCGGGTGCCGGGATTCTACGACGGCGATGGTCGAGGCGGCCTGGACGGCGTCGTGTGGAAGGTGCGGTTCTCGGCGGACGAAATCGGATCGTGGACGTACACGACGATCAGCGACAACGAACAACTGCACGGAAAGACCGGCCGGTTTGCCGTGTCGGATGTTCCGGCCAACGCCGAGGGCTTCTGGCGATGGGGGCGGCTGGAGGCGGTGGGCACGGCGGACAACTCGATCCGCTACTTGAAATTCCGGGACGGACCTTACTGGCTCAAAGCCGGTTGTGACGACCCGGAAAATTTTCTTGGCGGCTGTAAGAATTACGACACGCTCGACAAGCGAAAGGCCGCCGTCGACTATCTGGCGGAGCGCGGGATCAACTCGCTTTACATCATGACGAACAACATCGACGGCGACGACAAGGACGTCTGGCCGTGGCTGGGCCAGGTGCCCCGCGCGGCGAAGATCAACAGTACGGCCAACGCCCGCTTCGACGTCGCCCGCCTGGAACAGTGGCGGGAAATGTTCGAGTACATGCAGACGAAGTGTGTAGTGACCTATTTGGTGCTGGAAGACGACAACGCCTGGCAAGACTACGATCACGCGCGGTATTACCGCGAGATGATCGCCCGGTTCGGCTATCTGCCCGGGCTGATTTTCAATTTCAACGAAGAGTACAACGAGAACTACAAATTGCCGCAGGCGCTGGAATACATGCAGCAGCTCGCGGACCTGGACCCCTACGACCATCCGCGCGGGATCCACAACGTCAATACGCCCGCCGACGCCTACATCGACGCATCGCAGATCGACTTCACGTCCATCCAGACGGGCAGTCTCGGCGGCCGCGATCCGGGAGCGCTGCTGCACAATCAGCGGGCGATCGACTGGATCGAGCGGTGCCGGTCGAACGGCCGCCGCGTGTTGATGGTTGGATTTGACGAAGGCCGACCGGAGGAAGACCGCCGGGCGTGGTGGAGCGCGTACCTGGGGGGTGGCGTGTGGGAGGCCCACGTCCTGCCGCCCTGCGACCGGCCGATGTCCGCGTGGGAACGCGTCTGGACCGAACTGGGCGGAACGCGAACGTTCATGGAATCGCTGCCGTTCTGGGAAATGACGCCCGCCAACGAACTTGTTCGGAGCGGCAAGGCGTTCTGTCTGGCAAAACACGGCGAAAGTTACGCGCTGTATCTGCCGGAAGGCGGCGAAGTGGAAGTGCAACTGCCCGCGGGCCGGGACTTCGTCGTGACCTGGTGGAATCCGGCACAAGGCCGAGCGGGCGACTTCACCCATGAATCGCGTGTCCGCGGTGGCCGGCAGAAGCTGGTGGCGCCTGCGGACGGCGACTGGGCGGCCCGCATGGTCCGGGTGCAGCAGCCTCAAATCCCTTGCGCCAATCACGGCGGGGCTTTCCAGCCGGTGGAACTGTGGCAGAATGGAGGAAAATGACCATGAAGAATCCGAGATACTCTGTCTGGTATTGGTCGCTTGCGTTTGGATTGGCAGCGATTCTCACCGCGGTTGCCTCAGCGCAGGGCGCGGCGACGCCACGTCCACACGCATGGCAGCGCTGGGAGCACGCGCTGACGAGCGCCCGACAACACGACAATCCCTATGCCGATGTGATCTTGCGTGTCCGCTACTTCGGGCCGGATGGCCGCAGACTCGATGGCTACGGCTTTTGGGACGGTGGCCAGGTGTTCCGTATTCGCTGTGCTTTTCCGGCGCCGGGCCTCTGGCACTGGGAGACCGAGTGCTCCGATGCCCATGACGCTGGGTTGCACGGCCAGCGCGGTTCCGTCGACGTCGTTCCGTATCGCGGCGAGAATCTGCTCTACCAACGCGGCTTCCTGAAGGTCAGCCACGACCGCCGCTACCTGGTTTGTGGTGACGGTACGCCGTTTCTGTGGATGGGGGACACCGCCTGGGCCGCGCCGATGCGGTCGAGCGACGACGAGTGGGACCAGTACCTTGCCGACCGCAAGGCAAAACACTTCACGCTGATTCAGGTTGCGCCAGCGCCCCACCGGGCGGGCGAGACCGATCGGCAGGGCGAGAAGCCGTTTTACGACAAAGCGTGCGTGAAGTTCAATCCTGCCTTCTGGCAGACGTTTGAGCGCAAGATTCAACGAGCCAACGAGGCGGGATTCGTGGTGATGTTGGGCGGGCTGATGGAGCCGGTGGACCGCTACCCGGTATCGGCCGCAGCCTGCCTCTTCGCACGCAGCATGGTGGCACGGATGTTCGGCAATTTCGTGATCTTCTCGCCGAGTTTCGATAGCCCGTTCATGCCTTTGGCCGACGAAGTGGGGCTGGCCGCCCGCCAAGCCACGGCCGTCCACTTGATTACACAGCACCCCGGCACGCCATCGAAAGAGCCGACTCCCATCTGGACGATGCAGTATTACGATCAGCCTTATCTGGATATCGCGGGCGTCCAGACGGGGCACAACGGCGGCAATCGCCAGCGGTGCGCCCATCATGCCATCGAGTGGATCTTGCACGCTTATCGCCACGAGCCGCACAAGCCTGTCATCAACCTCGAGGCCATGTACGACGGCCAGGGCGAGAACGGGTGGCAGGCGGTAGACGCCCGCTCGCTGGCATGGCGGAGTTGGCTTTCCGGTGCCAAGGGCTACACCTATGGCGCCGGCGATACGCCGCCCAAGTGCCCGCAGGGCAGCGGCGGCGTCTGGAGATGGGTCACGGACCCCGAAAAGCCTGATTTCTGGGAAAAGGCGATCGCGTGGAAAAGCTCCTTCCAGATGCAATACCTGCACGACTTCCTGGCCACGATCGAGTGGTGGAAGTTGGAGCCCGCTCACGAACTCATCCGCAATCAGCCGGACGAAGTAACACGGCGCATGGTCCTGGCGAAGATTGCTGGGGGCGATTTCGCCGTCGCGTACCTGCCGGACAACGAGAAGATCGAAGTGGACCTGTCGGTGTTTTCCGCGCCGCTGGTGGCCCGCTGGTTCGATCCGGTCCGCGGCCGCAGTTCCCCGGTGACCGGCCGCATCCCGAATCAAGGCGATCGGCGTTTTGTACCTCCGGCCAAAGGCGATTGGGTGCTTGTGATCGAGCGGTCGGCGGAGGGTATCGGATCGCCAAGAACGCAATCGAAGTAGGTTGTCGCGGTTACCAGACTCTCTTGGGAAAAGTTAGGATATTCATGAGACGGTATTCATTCTTGGTCGTGTTGCTTTCTGTCTTGTCGGCGGGGTTGTCTGAGCTGGCGGCCTCGGCGGCGGAGCTTTCGTCGGTGCCTGTGTGCTCCGTCGCAGAAGTCGTTTTCGCCGGTCCACGGCAAACTGCCGCGGATGCGCCCGCCCGAGATGTACAGCTTGCCGTTTGCTTCCGCCACGAGAGCGGTTCGCCCGAGTTCACAGTCCACGGCTTCTTCGACGGCGACGGCCAAGGAGGTATCAACGGCGACGTGTTCAAGGTGCGGTTCTGCCCAACGCGGCCAGGCAAATGGACGATCGCCGACGTCCGGTCGAACGCCAAGCCGTTGGCCGGACAGCATCGCGGAGGTTACATCACGGCCACCGACTCCCAACTGCACGGCTTCTGGGTGCCGGACGACGAAAGCTCTGGACGGCGCTGGTTCCGTCGGTCGGACGGCTCACACCAGTACATCATCGGCAACACGCACTACACGTTTCTGACCGAGCATGGGCCGAACGGCAAACCGACCGGCGGCAATATCGCGGCCGACATGGCGGCCAATGCAAAATTCTTCAAGAAGGTCCGCTTCGGGCTGCAAAACGGCCAGTATCCGCATCCGACCGAAAAGCCGTGGCTGGATGACGACGGCCGACCGACCGACGACGGGAACTACTCGCATCGGCCGAATCCGCGCTGGTTTCATCAGCGAGTCGACCTCGCTGTGCGGACTGCCTTCGAACATGACTTGATCGCCGACTTGATTCTCGCCGGGCCGGACACCCCTGAGTCCCGCACTACGCTCAAAGCCAGACACAACGCGGGCGACACGACACCCTACCTGCGTTACGCCGCGGCCCGCTACGGCAGTTTTCCGAACGTCTGGCTCTGCCTGTGCAACGAGTACGACATCAAGACACCGAATTACACGCAGGCCGAAATCGCCGCTCTGGGCGTAACGATCCGCGGGTTTCTGCCGTACCCGACGCCGCTGAGCGTGCATGACGGATCGACGATCGGCTGGTCGGCGAAATTCGATTCGCTGCCCGAATGGGCCGATCATCAAATCATTCAGCGAAAGATCCGCACGATTGCTCCGGCGGCGGATGCCATCGACGCGGTGTGGCGGGGCGAGGCAGGAACGGGGCCGCGCCGAAAACCGACGGTCAACGACGAGTTGAGTTACGAAGGCGCCGGCGACAAGCACACCGAGGCGGACACGATCGCCGCACACCTGGGCGCGTTTCTGGGTGGCGGCTACGGCACGACCGGCGAGAAACACGGCCAGAAGCTCGGCCAGTATTTCTGGGGCTGCTTCGACGCCGGCAAGCACACGGCCGCCGACAATCTCGGCTGGTTGCGTGAAACGATCGACCGCGAGATCACGTTCTGGAAACTCGCCCCCGCTGCGGCGGCCGACGTATTCCCGGACCTCGATCGGCGATTCCGCGTTCTGGCCTGGCCGGATCACGAATACGTCCTCGGCACCGACGCCGCGAAGTCCGGCATCGTCGCCAATCTTGGTTCCGGCCGCTGGAGCGTCACGCGCCACGACGTCATCGGCAAGGAATCCCAGGTCTTGGCCAAAGACGCCACCGGCCGGTTCGCGTTCGATGCCCCCGCCTGCCGTGCGGTATTGTTCCACTTCAGAAAGGGAAGACCATGAAGGAGACACGCCACGCGTCGAGCTTATGGCTGAACCAGGGAGTAACGGAACCGTAACCAAAAGGAGAACCATCATGGACCGACGTGAGTTTCTGGTCCGCACCGGCCAACTCGGCACGCTGGCGTTCGGCTTGTCGTCCCCTTGGTCCGCGTCGCAGATCTTTGGTCAGGAGGCCAAAGAACCGCGGCAACCCGCTACCGGACCGTTACGGACGTCTGCGAAGAACCCGCGGTACTTCTGCGACGCAGGCGGCCGACCGATCCTCTTGGTTGGCTCCCACACCTGGAACAGCCTGGTCGACATGGGCCGTAGCGACCCGCCCGAGGTGTTTGATTTCGAGGCGTACCTGGACTTCCTGGGACGCTACGGGCACAACTTCATCCGGCTCTGGACCTGGGATTCAACGACGTTGGACACGCACGCCAACGGACGCTTGGGCAAGGACTTCATCCATCATGTCGCGCCGCTGCCGTGGCTGCGGACCGGACCGGGCGTGGCCTTGGACGGCAAACTCAAGTTCGACCTGAAGCAGTTCAACCCCGCGTATTTTGAACGGCTGCGCCAGCGGGTCAGGGCCGCCGGTCGCCGCGGCATCTACGTGTCGGTGATGCTGTTCGAAGGTTGGGGCCTGATGCACGGCAATCGGCGGCGAGGAACGAAGCCAGAGTGGGCTTGGCGCAGCCATCCCTTTCACCCCGACAACAACAGCAGCGGCATCGACGCTGGCGAAAAGGTGCATAGCCGAGCCCACCCGGCCGTGAACGCGATCCAGGCGGCCTACATCCGCAAGGTGGTCGATGCGGTCAACGATCTGGATAACGTGTTGTATGAAGTGATCAACGAGGGCGGCGAGAAGGAATGGGACTGGTGGGTCGTGGAAACGGTGCGCCAGTACGAGCGCACCCAACCTCACCAGCACCCGATCGGGATCACGGGCCACGGCGCGGAGCGGTTGGAGAGCATGCTGGCCAGCCCGGCTGATTGGATCTCGCCCGGTTCCCAGGACGGATACAAAGACGATCCACCAGCCTGGGATGGCAAGAAGGTCAGCCTGTTGGATACGGATCACGTCTGGGGCGTAGGCGGAAACGGTGCGTGGGTGTGGAAGAGCCTGATGCGCGGCCACAATCCGCTGTTCATGGACCCCTACGACGGCGCCGTGCTCGGCAACCGGTTCGATCCGCAATGGGAGCCGATCCGCCGCAATCTGGGCCACGCACTCCGTCTGGCCCGGCGCTGGGACCTGGCGGCCATGACCCCGCAAGACGATCTGGCATCGACGAAGTACTGCCTGGCCGATCCGGCCAACGCCTACGCAGTCTACATTCCGACCGGCGGCAAGGCGAAGGTTTCTCTCGGCCAAGCCAAGAACCGGTTCGCCGTGGAGTGGATCCATCCGTCAACCGGCAAAGCTGTCGCTGGTGATGCCGTGACAGGCGGCGCGGACCACGAGTTCGCCGCCCCGTTCGACGGCGATGCAGTGTTGTATTTGTCCCGCTCGTAACCCCTCAGGAAGTCCTGACGGCGATGATTACTTGGATCTTGAACAGGAGAGAACAGAGGTAACGGAGGGCGAATCGGTTCTCTGTTCCCTCTGTTTCCTCCTGTTCTCACTGAAGCCCAAAACAAGTTCGTGCGTTGACTGGAGAAGTCCATGAGAAGAACCTTCTGTCGCTCTTCGCAAGCCGCGAAGGCAGTCAATCGTCGTCTCGCATTTCTCAACAGCTTGTCGCTCCCGGTAACGGCGTTCATGCTGCTGGTAGCGATGCCCTGTCATGCCACGGAAACGACCGTCTTCCCCAGTGCAAAATGGGCGGAGGCCACGCCTGAGTCGCAGGGTGTGGACAGCGCGAAACTGAACGACGCCGCCGAGTTACTCGCACGGTCCGTGGGCGCCGACGGCGCGCGGGAACTCGTTGTCATCCGTCACGGGCGCATGATCTGGAAAGGCGACAACATTGACAAACGCCACGGCGTCTGGTCGGCGACGAAATCGTTTACCAGTACCGTGCTGGGACTGCTGATCGCGGACGGCAAGTGTATGCTCGACACGCGCGTGGCGGACGTGCTGCCGGAGTTGAAGACGCATTACCCCGACGTGACGCTACGGCATTTCACGACGATGACCAGCGGCTATCGCGCCGTGGGCGATGTGACGACCGGCAGCTACAAGCACGGTCCGAGCACCACGCCGTTCGTGCCAAGTGCGAAACCCCTGTTTACGCCGCCCGGCTCGCAATACGCGTACTGGGATTCGGCGATGAACACGTTGGGGCTCGCGCTCACGAAGATCGCCGGCGAGCCGATCGAGCGGCTCTTCAAACGTCGCGTCGCCGACCCGATCGGCCTGAAGAATTGGGACTGGGGCGATTATGCGACCGTGGACGGCGTGATTGTCAACGGCGGCTCCGGCAACGGCGACAAGCACATCTTCATCACCGCGCGCGAGATGGCGCGGTTCGGTCTGCTCTTCCTGAACCACGGCCGTTGGAACGGCCAGCAGCTGGTGCCGGAGTCGTGGATCGCCGAGGCCACGCGCGTTCAAGTGCCGGCCACCATGCCGTGGGCGCAGCCGGAAAGCGAGATCGACGGCCGGGGCGCGTATGGCTTCAACTGGTGGCGAAACGGACTGAAGCCCAACGGTAAGCGTAAACTGCCCGCCGCGCCCGAGGGCATGTTCTGGGCTTCCGGCCACAACAATAACAAGTGTTTCGTCATCCCCGAATGGGACATGGTCGTCGTCCGCCTGGGCCTCGATGGCAAGGCGAAGGACGAGGTGTGGAACGGATTTCTGGCGAAGGTAGCCGAGTCTTTGAGATGAAAACAACACCCACAAGCGGAGACACCACATGAAGAACGCACGATGGTTCACCTGTCTGGCGGTGGCCCTCCTGCATGGGACGGCTGCGAATCCTGTTTCGGCCGCGGCCAGTCCTTACGTCGAGGGACGGTTCCAGGGCCGCATCGCTTACAGTTGCGATGGCAACCACAACGACCCTGACGACTGGGCCGCTTCGCCCGTGACGTTGGCCATCCTCGCCGAAGCGGGACTGAAAGAGCGGTTGGTTCACTTCGACTACAACGGTATCCTGCCCCTGACGGATCCCGAGTGGGAAAAAACGCACGCCGAGAGCGTGCTCGGCACGGCAGAGCGATACGGCTTTGACAAAGGGCTGTTCTTCGACTGCCGAAAAGACCGCGACGGTGCAGTAGCCAGCATCGCCAAGGCGATCGACAATTCTACGGCGGCGGACCCGTTGTACTTCATCATCGCTGGCCCGATGGAGGTCGATCGTAACGACAAGAAGGCGTCCCACGCTCTCAATACGCGGCTGGCAAGCGGAAACGGCGGATGCATTCGCACGCGGTTCGACGACCTGTTCACCGGCGGCAGCGCCAGCTACGACGTGGAGATTCGGTACTTCGACGCCAAGGACTCGCGCTGCCGGTTGGCGTTGTCCGTCAACGGCGCCGCCCAAGGTGCGGCCTGGGAATCGCCCGGCGAGGGCCGTGGCTGGATGAGCCGGACGATCCGCGAGGTGGCGATCCGACGCGGTGACGAAATAAAGGTGGACGTCCGAGGCGATGACGCCGAAGCCGGCAAGCTCGACTTTGTGCAGCTCAATGACCGAAGTGGGCATCTTGAAGGAGGGGATATCCGATGAAGAACACGATGAACAACAAAGACTCTCACGCCTCTGCGTTGGCGGCGGTGCTGCGGCGTGCCGCCGGCCTCTTGCTCTTGTTTCTCGCTACGTCAGCCGCTGCCTTGGCCGCCGACCCGGCACTGCCGCGATTGCAGGTCAGCGACAACGGCCATTTCCTCGTCACCGCCGATGGCAAGCCATTCTTCTGGCTCGGCGATACAGCCTGGCACATGTTCGGCAAGTCCGTGCGCGACGACAGCGCCAATCAGCCTTCCGCCCGCCTCTACTTTGCGAACCGCGCCGCCAAAGGGTTCACGGTGATCCAGTCGGTCATCGTACGCTCGCCCGAAGGCGGCTCGATGGCCAACGCCTACGGCTTCGAGCCGTTCGAGAACGGCGACTGGTCGCAGCCACGCCTCAGGCCCGGCGCGAACGATGACTACTGGGACCACATCGACTGGTCGCTCGCCGAGGCGAAGCGGCAGGGGCTCCGAATGGCCGCCCTGCCTTGTTGGCTGGATGCCGTCACGGACGACAATCCGATGGTGCGCGACCCAGGCGTGGCTTATCGCTACGGCCACTTCTTGGGCACTCGCTACGGGCAGGAATCACACCTCATCTGGGTGCTGGGCGGCGATGCTTGGCAGAAGGGGCGCAACGTCGACACGCCGTCTCGCCTGGCGCTGGTACGCGCAATGGCCGAGGGCATCGCGGACGGCGCCAGCGGCGCAGACCGCCAGGACGGCCAAGCGGACTGGCGCAACACGCTCATGACCTTCCACCCGCCCGGCGGCGGGCATTCGTCGGCCGAGTGGCTGCACGCGGAGCCATGGTTGGACTTCAACATGATCCAAACCACGACGCGATTCGCTTTTCAGAATTGGGAGACGGTCGCCAAGGACTACGCGCGGCGACCGCCGAAACCGACATTCGATGCCGAGGTGGCCTACGAGGGATCACTTTCGCTGCGCAAGACCGAGCCCCAGGATCGGCGCATCGGCCCCTGGGACGTGCGGCGCGCGGCGTATTGGGGCGTCTTTGCCGGGGGCTGCGGTCACACCTACGGCCATCGCAGCTTCATCGGTTGGATCCGCAAGGGCGAAACGTACCGCTTCGGCGCTCACATCCCCTGGTATGAGTCGCTCGACGCGTCGGGCGCGTTTCAGATGGGCCATCTGCGGCGGCTGATGGAGTCGCTGCCCGACCCGCTCCAGCGCGTACCCGATCAGTCGCTCCTGGCCAGCGAGGCCGGTACGGGCAACGAGCACACCGCCGTCACCCGCGATGCGCAGGGCCGCTACGCGCTGGTGTACTCGGCAGCGGGCAGGCCGTTTACCGTGAAGCTCGAAAACCTCGCCGACGGCAAACTGCGCGGCGTTTGGTTTGATCCGCGCGAAGGGACGCACCGCCTGTTGAGTGACATCGCACGTCACGGCACACGGGAGTTCACGCCGCCCACGCAGGGCGAGGGCCAGGACTGGATCCTGGTATTGAACGACGCCAGCGGCAACTTTCCATTGCCATTCCGGAGGGCCAAGAAATGACGCCGAGGGTTTTGCATCTCGCGATTCGGGATTGCTGCGGACGTGGCACGGGACTATCTTATCGTGAAACCAGGGAGCGCAATGGTGGCCTCGAAAAGCAACGACTACTGTCTGCGATTGAACCTGCCGGTGCCGCGAATCGAGGATTTCGTGGGTCTGCGGGAAATCAAGCTGTTCGACCTGATCGTCGTGGCGCTGTTGGAGCACGGGGCGCCGCTGCCCATCGAGTTGCTGGCGGTTCACTTGGTTGCAGCCGGCGCCGAAGCACCAACCGGCGACATGGTCTATTCGCTGAAGAAGGCCTGGCACGGAATGGAGCCCGTGTACCGAGACTCGGAGGGCCGGTTTGGTCTGAACCTTTCCTCGCCGGAATTGGATCGTCGGCTGTTCCGGCTGGGACTGAGAGGAGGCCGCACCGAACCGGCCGCTTTGTCCCCCGAACCGGAGCCTGCTCCGCCTGCCGTGCCTGATGACGTACCGCTGACGGAGGCCGAAGTCCGCTGGGCCTTCGCTCAACGTCCTCTCTCTGCCGTCTCACCCCTGCGGCAGGTTGCGGCGGTCCTGGATGCGGTCGGCGAGCCGATGAACGTCGCCGCCGTGGACGCGTATTTGGCAAGCCTGACTCCGCACCGTGACGCGTTGCGAGAGGAGTCCGTGAACGGCTGGCGAAAGGCCTGCGTCCGCCCCGACGCGGAGGGCAGACTCTGTCTGGACCGGACGGCCCCCGATGTTCCTGCCCTGCGGCGGGCCGTGCGCAAGCTGGCCGTTGCGGGTCGACAGCAGGAGGTTCGCGAGGAGCAATTGAAACGCCATCGGGAGCAGCGACAGATCGTGTTGGCTCAGGAACGCGAGCAAGCACGGCAGGTGGCCGCAGCGTGCCGACGGGCCCTGCTGAGCGTGGTTCCTGACAAGGGACCGGTGGCGGCAGCAGCGCTGCTGGACATCGGCTCGCGCACCATCCGCACCTTCGTCGGCGACGAGCTGGCCGAACTGGGCGCGGCGCTCGAAGCGTTCGACCTCGTGGCGGCGATGTGGGTGCGCGAGACACTGCAAGCCGTGGGCATTGCCGATGCAGACCGTTTCCGACTGGTCGATTTGAAGTCTCCACAGAAGACGCGCCGGCTGAACCGGCAAGGCCGGACACTGGCCATCACCCCGGAACTGCTGATCACAGCCACGACGGGCATCAGCCACCCCCTGGGCGACCCCGCCAAGATCGCGGCCTACGTGGCGTCAGGCGATGTGGGCAAACTGAGGCGCCGGCTGGAGAGCGACGTCAAGGCCCTGTTTGCCTTCTACCAGTACGGCGTGCTCCACGGCTGTGTCCGCTTGCGTTGGGGCTTCCTGGACGAAACCCTGGGTGTCGATTGGGCCCTCCCGGGCGAAGCGAGCCTCTACGAGACGCTCCAAACGCTTCACGCCGCGCGGCAACCCGTGGAACTCGTTTGGGGTACGGCGCCGGGTTGGACCGATCCCTGGTCGCGCGCCCGCCGCGTCACGATCGTGGCCTTCGACGGCTGGGCGGCCCTCGTCGAGGGCGATGGTCAGCAATGGCAGATCGGGCGTTACGAGATCCAAGCCGTGCGTCCCGCGACGGGGATTCCGAGCCCTGGCGAGCCGGCGCGGCAATCAGCATGTGAACCACCGAATCCAGGGGACTCTTGATCGCGGTAGCGCACACTCTGATGTTTCGTCCAGTACCTGGACTGGTTCGCAGCTTTGCGGATCGCCGTGGGTCTGGAAATGCCGGTGAGCTGCCCTATGGGAACGTGGCGAGGCGTGTTCGGGCCGGTATGCCGGGAGCTTGCAGGGCAGCCCAGGCTGCGTCCATGTCGGCTTTGGTCAGTCGGCTGACCGGACCATAACGCCAATCGTCCAGAAACACGCCGCGATGCTGCTTGATATCCCTGATCAACGCCGCGGCGGCAGCGGCGTTTCGCGCCGTCATCGCTTCCACTGCCGCCTTCCAGAGTTCAGCTGACCTGAGCTTGGACCAGTCCTCGCGGTAGCGGATCTTGACCCTAAGCCTTTTGAGCAGAGTACGGATACTGACGTCAAACGCCGTCCTCAGCCAACAGGCCGCCTCGATTACTTCCTCCGATGCGAGGGTGGGTTTCGACAAAAACTGGTTGATCATCCCCACGGCGTCCGCGCCGTCTTTGGAATACGATAAGCTTCGGACCGCTTGAATCGCGGCCTCGACCTCGCCGGCCGCTAACGTGACAGGATAGTAGTGGGCCAAGCGATTGAGCACGCCCCGGCGAAATAGCTTCACCCGCTGCACGGCAAAAGACGTAAGCGTGCAAGTTCCCTTTCGGGCCAAGAAGCTCTCGATGGCATTCAGGAATTCCTCGGTATTCTGTTCGCGGCCGTCGGGGTCGTAGGGCACAGGTTAAGGACTGGATCTCTGAGACTCGCTGCCAGAGCGCGTCGTTGAATTGCTGAATGCGATCGCTCACTCGACGCCGTTCGAGGGCCACGTACGCTTGAAATGCCTCCGCTTCGTCATAGGCTTCAGGCTCGTCGCCCTCTTCCGGCTCCGGCGGCGAAAGGCCGTAGCGGATCTTCTCCACGTCGTCCATGGTGTGCGGATCCCGACCGGCCAGGTCGAGCCACTGCTTGCCTTCGTCTCGTACGGCCGCCCATTCTTCCCCGAACGTCTGCGTGGAGTTAGGTAACTCGACGTCACGCAATAGGGATTCAACGATCAGCGAAAAAAGGTTAATCCCAGCGCGGTCGCGGTGAACGAAATGGGTCTGCAGAACAGCCCGATAGTCGAGGAAGCCACGCGTTCGGCCCATGCTGCGGTGGTAGGGATGTGCGCTAGGACGCGGGTTGTCAATGGTCCAAGCCATCGCCGGAATCGGCCCTCCCGACACCGGTTGCGTGAAGTCCAACCTCACCTGTCCAACCTTCAACCCCGGATCGGTGAACCGATTCTTGAGGCAACCGGCGTCGGCCAAGTCGGAGTCAAACGGCTGTTTTTCGGTCAGATCGAGCAACTGGGCCAAAGCCTGGAAGATCGTGGACTTGCCGCTCCCGTTCTCGCCGTAAAGCAGAAGGTTCTTCCCACCCAGGACGATCGGTGCCACGACATCCGCCGGGAAGCCTCGAAAGTCACATATTTGAATGCGGTCCACTCGTGCGTTGCTCATTGACGAGCCTCAATGATCCGAACGGTTTCCAGCGACCCGAGGTTGAACAGTGCGCCGCGGAGGGGATGGTTCGTGTCGTAAATCGTCTCGAAGATCTCGCGCAATCGAGCCAGACGCTGGGGTTCCGGAATCGAGTCCAGTTCGGGCAGTTCGGCTTGCTCCACCAGTTCAAACAGCCGAAGGCCAGACTCGTGAAGTTCGTCCGGGAAGTAGAGTTCGTAAACAAGGCCGTTTAGCACGTGCTCGAAGTAGCCAAGCATCAACGCGTCGCGCGCAAGCTGAGGACTCCCCTGATCCGACGAATTATGATTGAGCCACAGCAAGTACTTAACGATGCCATCGATGAGCAATTCTTGCGGCGCAACAGCAGGAGCGATGGGAATCTGCTCGATGAAACGCTTACCATACGACCAGTAGCCACCGCGGAATGTGGTGCTGACGTGGCGGATGAAGTAGTCGCTAACGCGAGAATTCAGTAGCGCCTGCAAGAAATGGAGGGACCGATGGGCATGCACGGGGAGCCAGCGTACGCCATAATACGGCCCGTTGCCGCCGCCGCTGAAATAGAGATCGTTCGCGTCGAAAGCGAAACGTGGGGACTGCGCGATAACTTGCACGATTAACTTAGGGGTTTCAAAGAGTGTCAAGTTCTTTCGGTAAATGAAACCGTACCAATTGGGACCATCCGCCTTGCCAGATTCTCGCCCACGCAGTTCCGCCTCATGGTTTTCAAGATAGTCCCAGGTGTTGCGGCAGTTCTTTCGCAAGGAACCTGCGGGAACTTGGGACGCCGTGGAACCGTCGAGAGTGTAGGGAAACACGAGCCAATGTCGAGACTCTGGCGCCTCAAATGGCCTCAGGGACACATCGCAAAGGAATGGCTTCAGAGAGGATGTCTCGAGTTCCCGATCTCGACCGTCCCGTGACCGTAGCTTGACTGTTCCCCTATTCGGTGCCGCAAGGGCCTCGAGGACATATATGCGATCGGCGCTTGTCTGGAGGCCTACGAAAATCGAGGCACAGTCGCGGCGATGTCCACCAGCGCCATGCGTGCTTCGACGCGATGCTTGAGGCTGATGTACTGATCCAAGTGCTGGGTGGGCCAAAAGTTGACCAACTGGACCGCGGAATTCAGGCTGCCGATCCGATCGATGCGGCCAAACCGCTGGATGATGCGGACCGGATTCCAGTGGATGTCGTAGTTGACCAGATAGTCACAGTCCTGCAGATTCTGGCCTTCGGAGATGCAATCCGTGGCGATCAACAAGTCGATTTCGCCCTGCTGCGGCATCGTGGGGATTTTGGCCCGGCGTTTCGCCCGCGGGGAAAAGTTCGTCAGGATATGGTTGAAGTCCGTGTGGCGTCCGAAGCCGCGCGGCTGATACGTCGTGCGGTTGGCGCCGGAGCCGGTAACAAGTGCGACATGAATGCCGAGTTCCGCCTGCGCCCAGGCACTGAGGTTGTTGTAGAGGTATTCGGCTGTGTCGGAGAATGCGGTGAAGACCAGGACCTTTTTGTTGGGTTCGCCTTCGCGGTTCCGCGCTGGCTCGTGGACTTTGGCGGAGATCAGCCGCTTGAGGTCGGCCAACTTGGCATCCCGCTCGGGCGTCACATCCTTCGCGGAAAGGTAAAGCAGATGAAGTTGGTCCTTGTCCCGCTTGAGGTCTCGTAGCCAATCATCGAGTTGGAGGTGTTCCAGCTTGTACTTGAACTTCCCGCCGACTTGGAAGGCCTGAGCCAGATCGTCGTCATCCGTCTCCTCCGCCGCGCCAAATTCCTCTGCGTTCAGCGTGTTGTCGGGTTCGTGCGACTGGCGGAACCGGAGGATCTTCTCCTCCAAAGCGTCGATCTTGGCGATCGTGTTGTCCATCGTGATCTGGAAGGATTCGACGGAGCTTTCGAGCCGTTTTAGGAAGTTCACCTTCATCATGCCGATAAGGAACGTTTCTCGGTCGGCCTGCGTAAACGGATCGCGTTCCGGCGTCTGGTACTGCGGGCGACACTCTGCCCGCACGTACTTCGATGGGTTGAAGAGCGAAAGCCGGTAACCCCCTATCTCCTCGTTCAACTTGTCGTACGAAAGGAATTTCCTTTTCAGGTCGATCTCCGGGTAGACCGTGATTGGCTTGAGGCGTTGTGGGAAGCCGCCGAGACGTTCCATCTCGTGGGCGTAATATTTCTGGATGTGCTTTCGTGCCCGGGCGATCGTGAGTTCGTCCAGGAGGGTGAAGAAGTCCGAGCCGAGCCGAGCGAGCAGGTCGCCGGTTCGCCGTTTCGCGGAAGGCTGCTTCGCCCAACCGGAGAAGTGCGTCTGAGCCTGACGCAACGTCTCCCGAATGCTCTGAATTCCAATGGATGCGTGGAACGAATCGTCCGCTCCGGTCGTGATGAAGTAGATCTGATTGCGGATGTCCTTCAGGTCGTTGTTGACGGGCGTCGCCGACAGCAACAGAACCTTGGTCCGCACTCCCGCCGCAAGGATGTCGTCCATGAGTCGTTGATAACGGCTTTTTCGCGCGATGCGACCGGATTCATCGCGTTTGCCCGGGGCGTTGTTGCGGAAGTTGTGCGACTCGTCGATGACGACCAGGTCGTAGTTCGCCCAATTCAGAGTTTCCAGATTGATGTCGCCCGAGTATCCGGTCTCTCGACTTAGGTCCGTGTGGCTAAGGACGTCGTAGCGAAAACGGTCTCGGGCAAAGGGGTTAAGCGTGTCGTTGAGCCGGTAAACGGTCCAGTTTTCCCTCAACTTCTTGGGGCAGAGTACCAGCACGCGCTCGTTCCGGAGTTCGAAGAATTTGATCGTCGCCAGCGCCTCGTAGGTCTTACCCAGACCGACGCTGTCGGCCAGGATGCAGCCGTTGTGCGCAAGGATCTTGTTGATGATGCCCTTGACGCCGTCTTTCTGGAAATCGAACAGGGCTCGCCAGATGTCCGTGTCGAACAGGGTCGTCTTGTCGAGGTCCGCGTCGGTCTTCCGGGCGTCCCCCAGGAATTTCTCGAAGATGTGGTACAGGGTCTTGAAATAAACGAACTCGGGGCTGAAGTTCTGATAGATCTGCGAAAGGTACAGGAGCACTTCGTCCTTCACGTCCCTAACCAGTTCCGGGTCCGTCCAGAGCCGATCGAACCACTGTTGCAACTCGGCACGGGCCTCCGCACTGCCAACTGACAGGTTGAGTTCAATGTTGCTGCCGATGGCCTGCAGACCAAGGCCGCGCGTGGTGAAATTAGAACTACCCAGGATCGCCGCATCGCCTTCACCGTTGCGGACGTGGTAGAGTTTGCCGTGAAGGAAATTGGTCTGCGTCACGGAACGGATGTCGACCTTCCGGCGAATCCATTCCGCGCATTCCTTCGCCACTCGCTTCTGTCGCAGGGTGTTGACCAGCTTCAAACCGTCCTGATCAATGATGAATTCCTTGGCCTCCATCCTGCTCGGATCCAGGGACCTTACGAATCTGGGCTCACCGAACAGAAAATCCATGTGTTCGATCTGGTTTAGGCATTCCTTCAATGCGTCAAAGGCGTAGATGGTGAAATACGCCGAAACGACTGACATGCGAGCACCGCTCGTCAGGTATGGTCTGAGGTAGTCGGCGACAGTGCCGCAGAAGTGGTTGTCGCGGATCGCTGAGGTACTGGCAAGTGTGCCCATGTCGTCTCACCGAAATCAGGGGTCATGCCGACGGCTAGGGTGGTACGGCGCGCTGGGGAAACGGTGTAGGATCAACGTCTCCGGCTGCCCTCTTACCGGCTCACCGGCGGGCTAGTCCAGACCGCCGCTCCGGTGACCAATTTGCCGGAATCGGATTGTAGCACATCCGTCTGGCGGCCGTAAGCTTAGCGGATTCTTGGCGAGCCCCGCAACCGGCGAAACAACGTAGCGACCGCAATCGTTCCGGCGTCCGAGTTGACATCGGCCGGAGCCCCACTTTGATGTACATCAGGGATTTCCAGGTTGTCTGCCGGTCGGCCGGGGGATGTACGGCCATCCTCGCCATCCTGGTCGGTGGCGGCCGCGCTGCAGACATCGAACAAGGGAGGGTGCGGGAAAAGTCGCTGATCGGGGCGCGCGACGGCAATCAGTACCTCGACGCGCAACTGTCCGCCACGTTGCGCCAGGATCGTGGCAGCGTGTCGGTGCCCGGCTTCGCACACGCCGTGCGCGTCTGTATCATCACGCTGCAAGACCGCGCGCAGGTGGCCGGCGAGCGACTGCTCAAGTACCGCGCGCTCTCGAAGGACGATCCGGTGGTGTTGGACGAAGACCGTTACGGCAACGACATCGCCGGCGAGAAGATCGTCATCGCCGATTGACTTCCCCCAGTGAAACCACGGAGAAAACGCATGAGACTCTGGAGCGTTCTGTTGTGTCTCGTTGCCGCGCCCTGCGTCGCCCAAGAGCCGCGGCTGCGTGTGATCGTTGAGACCGATGCGGGCGGCGACCCGGATGACGAACAGTCTTTGGTGCGGCTGCTCGTGTACGCCAACGAGTTCGACATCGAAGGCATCATCGCCAACCGGCCTGTCGCCCGTGACCGCGAGAACCAGAACTCCGTCCGTGACGGACTGGGCATCGTCCGTGCGCAGATCAACGCCTACGGCCGGTGCTACGCGAATTTGGTGCAACACGATCCGCGATTCCCGAAGCCGGACCAATTGCTCGCGCGTACGGTCGCGGGTTATGATGAAAGCGACGACGGCGTGAGTCTGATCCTCCGCACCGTGGATGGCGCAGACCCGCGCCCCGTGTGGTTCTGCAACTGGGGCACCGACCACGGTAGCGCCGCGAGTTGCCTCAAGCGCGCTCTCGACCGCGTGCTGCGGGAACGTGGCCGTGCCGGCTACGCGAAGTTCAAGAGCCGGCTGCGACTCAGTTCCTACGATGTGTTCGGCGAACACACGACGACGCTCCAGCCGCCCTTTCCAGTGTGGGTTGACACCTTCCGTCCGCCGTTGGACGGGAAGCGATGGTATCACCGATTCTCGGCACTGACCGCGACCGCCGGCGGGTTCGACATCGAACGTGACGTGCGCACCGGCCACGGTCCGCTCGGCGCGCTGTATCCCATGAACACCGGCTTGCGACAGAAAGAGGGCGACACGATGGCCTTCCTCTACCTGTTGCCGACCGGGATGAACGACCCGAGTGAACCGACGTGGGGCAGTTGGGCCGGGCGATACGGGCCGAACGAGGAGCATCCCGGCAAGCCGTATTTCTGGGCCAACCAGAAGGACGCGTGGCGTGGCACGACGAGCCGCGACAACACGTTGGCCCGTTGGGCGGCCGATTTGCAGAATGACTTCCGGGTCCGCATGGACTGGTGCGTGAAACCCCGCGGCGAAGCCAACCACCGGCCCTGCGCGGTGCTGAATGGCCGCAGCGGATGGGAAGTCCTGCGACTGGACGCCAAGCCCGGCAGCGTGGTCGAGTTGGACGGACACGGCTCCAGCGATCCGGACGGCGACGCGATCACCTACGAGTGGTTCGTGTACGGCGAGGCGGGAACGTACCGGGGCGAGGTTTCCCTGAACGCAGCCAACGGCCCGACGACCCGTTTCACCGCGCCGGAGGTCCAACGAGCCGAAACGGTCCACATCCTGCTGCGGCTGAGAGACGATGGCGCCCCGCCGCTCTGCGCCTATCGGCGGGCGGTAGTCACCATCAGACCATGAAACGTCCCATTGCCACCTGCCGAAAGCAAACCATGAAGGCTATGTTTCTTACCGTTCTCCTGACGCCGCCAGCCCTTGCCGCCTACGGTGCGGACTACTTCCCGCCGCCGGAATCGGCCGGCGGCTGGCGTGCCTTGAACTGCGCAGAGGACATCCGGCGGATCGCAGGCATGGACCCCGCGAAACTGGATGCGCTGAAACAGTGGCTGCTGGAAAGCGACAAGCGGAACTTTGCCGCGGTGGTCGTTCGCCGCGGATACGTGGTGCTCGAAGTCGAACGCGGCAACAGCGCGAAGACGGATGCCCGCCGCGTCGCATCAGTTTCGAAGGCCGTCTGCGCGACCGTACTGGCGATCGCCGCCGAGCAAAGCCAGCACGGAGTGACGCCGAAGACGATGAGGTTCGACGACCCGGCATTCGACTTCATCCCTCAGGCCCAGCCGCTGAGCGATCCGCGGAAAGCGAACATCACGGTCAAGCAACTCCTGAACCACACCTCCGGGATCACGCCGGAAGCCACCGGGGCGAAAAACCAAGGCCCGTGGCAGCACGTGCTGGGGCACGATGGCGATCCGCTGACAGCGAAACTGGCCTTCGATCCGGGAACGAAATGCGGCTATTCGAGCTTTGCGCTCTACCACGCGTCGCTCGTTTGCGAAAACGTGACCGGCAAGCCTTACGACCAGTTCGCCATCGAAACACTGTTCCGGCCGCTCGGCGTCGAGCATTGGACCTTCGAGGTTTTCGAGGGCGGCGGCCCGGATGGTCACGTGCGGTACGGGCGGCACCCGTCGCACAGCATGGGCATGCCGGCGCGCGACCTGGCGCGGATCGCTTACTGCCTATTGCGTGGCGGCCGCTGGCAGGACAAGCAAGTCGTGCCGCGATGGTTCGTAGACGAGACGGCCGCTCCGACGCACCATGTGAAAGAACCCGAGCTGCGATTCCAGCGTGCCGCGGAATCGTTCTCGCACGGCTGGGAGCTTCCCGCGCGCCTGACGGACGGGCGCGGAGTCGGCATCCCGCAAGACGCCCGCTTCAAGCCGGGCTCCGGCGGCCAGCTGATTGCCTTCGTCCCCAGCCTCGACTTGGTGATCGCCCGCCAAACCGGCAGCAGCGGAAGCTGGGACTACGAGCAATACCTGCGATTGGCGTGTGACGCGGTGGTGAAGTGATTGTGACCGCTGTCTGACCTTTGACCAGTCAGAAATCGTAAAAGCCCCACGATGACGCGTTTAGGGACCTTTCGTTTCTCATTTGCCGAAAGACAACGTATGAAAACACAGCGTCAGCAGGCATTTCCGAGCCGACCTGCATCGAGCCTCCGAGTGATTGTTTTGTTCCTGGTCTTGGCCCTGCTGACGGCCAGTCAGGCGGCGGAGACGCCCGCGCGAGTCCACGCCGCGGTGGACTTTGGCCAAGCTTTGCACGTCTGGGACGGCTTCGGCGTGAATTCTTTGGCACTCACAAAAACTGAACCAGCTAGGCTCAGATAAGCTGCCCCTTTCATTCTTTCCGAGTAGTCCGGAAAAGTTCATGCGCATGAACTTTCCGCGGCCGCGCCGCAAGCGGTTGGAGTGAGCGAGCTTAGGCTCTGTTTTGCAAAATCAGGCCAGCCGGCAAGTAATTGGGAATATGGCCTCGTACTCTGCAATTGCCCCACCTGCCGAGCCACGTTGCTTTGGACGGCCGGACTGCCGCCTTTACCAAATCCGAAGGCGGCCAGTTCCACATACACCCCGCCTCCCCGTTTGCCGCGGCCCTGACCGGTCCGTTCACGCGGTCCACAGTACAGCGTCGTGATCCAGAAGATCAGGCCACCCCAGAGTTGGACTCGTCGCGAGCGTTTCTCGGGCGGGCGTAAGGCGACGTCCGCTCGTTGCTCGAGTTCCGCGACCACCTGCCGCGTGGCCAGTAGGCGACTCACTTCCGCCAACAATCCGGCCGCCACCATCGCACCGCCGCGACGGTAGAACAGGCCAATTTGCTCTTCAACCTCCCGAAAGCTGCCGGGCTGCTCACTCAGTCGCTGCCGCCACTGGGGCAACTGCATCATCAACTCGGAGTGAAACTGTCCGCACATTTGCTCGGGCGAACTGACGACCAAACCATCCTCGGAATCCATGCGCAAATCCATACCCGGCCTCCGTGAAAAACAGACCTTCGTCGTTTTCACAGGAGACCGAAAACTCAGGAACTGCTCCAGACCAATTTCTTGGCACGGCCAGTCATGCTAGCAGTTCCCGCGGCGTCGCCATATTCCAGGATCGCATCCTCTTTCATCGAAGTGGCTCGCCGGGACATCGGGCAAGCCTGGAAACGGCATTACCTGTGATCGGACTCGTACGCGCGGTTCATCCAATATGCGTGAAGCGCGCGTCCGGTTCCGGAAACCGATGGGCTAGCTCCCCGCGGCTGATTTCACCGCGTGGGGTTAAGTTAGCGTCCCGATGCTTGCCACATTCGATCGCGTGGCGCTGTTCTTGGCTCAGGCCGCTCATCTAGACGGAGGTGGCTGAGCGGATTGTGGAGAGGATGGCGTGATGACGCTGCAGCAGATCCGAAGCCGTTGTGAAGTCAGGGGGGGCGGTGTGGTTCCTGGCTAACCCGCAGGGGCCAATTGAGGGCCAATTCGGGGCCAATTCCGCAACAAAGTCAGAGTGGAGTTCTTGATTGCCGCGATCGTCGTGGTCGTCTGTGCTGCTGCGCAGCATGACGCAAGCTGCCGACGTCATGGTCTGGACGGGACGGGAGGCGGGGCTCGTCAGCAGCGAGCACCCGACCCCGCGAAACTAGACGTCCAGGTTTCTGACCTCCAGGGCGTGCTTTTCGATGAACTCGCGGCGGGGTTCGACTTTGTCGCCCATCAGGACGCGGAACATGTCGTCGGCGGCGCCGGCGTCGCGCATGCTGACTTGAATCAAGGTGCGATTGGCGGGGTCCAGGGTGGTTTCGCGGAGTTCCTCGGCGTTCATTTCGCCTAAGCCTTTGAACCGGGTCACCTGCAGGCCCTTTTCCCCCGCGGCGCGGACCGCGGGCAGCAGACTGCGCAAATCGGCCAGCGGAGTCTCGCTCTCGCCGCGGCGGAGGATGTAACGCGGAGTCTCGATCCCCGTCCGCTCTTGCGGAATCAGGGATTGAACATCGAAGTTCATCGCGGCCAGGTCTTTCAAACCGGCGTTGACGGTGCGGACCTCGTGCAATTCGGTAATGTGCAACTGGGTCACGTGGTGCTCGCCGTTGGTGCTGCTCTCGCCGCCTTCGACGGGCGGTTCGGCGACAGCTGCCTCTTGGCCCGTGGCCTGCTCCTGCTGCTGCAGGAATTGATCCAGTTGCTCGCGAGTCGTAAACCAATGCTCGTTGCGGCCGTAGAATACGTGAAACACCGGCAGACGGCCGGTCTGGACGTCCATCCGCTCGACGTGCATTTTCAAGCCGATGCCGCGCCGCTCCAAAGCGGTCAACGCTTCTTCCATCGCGGCCAACGTGTAACACAAGCCGCGCATCCGCTCGCCTTCGATCCGCGGCTCCTCGCCCGTGTCGAGACTGGCGTTGGTCAAGCCTTTTTCCAGCAGTTGGGCCTTCATGTCTTCTTCGGCATGCACGTAATACGTATCCGTCTTGGAGCGGACGCGGAACAGGGGCGGTTGGGCGACGTAGACGTGGCCCTGCGAGACCAATTGGTACATCTGCCGGTAGAAGAAGCACAACAGCAGAGTGCGGATGTGCGATCCGTCGACGTCGGCGTCGGTCATGATGATGATCTTGTTGTAACGCCGCCTGGCCACGTCCTGCTCTTCGCCGATTCCGATCCCGATGGCCTGGATCATGCTTTGAACTTCTTCGTTGGCCAGCACTTTGTCTTCGCGGGATTTATAGGCGTTGATGATCTTGCCGCGGAGCGGCAGGATGGCTTGAAAATCGCGAAGCCGGCCGCCTTCGGCGCTGCCGCCGGCCGAATCGCCCTCGACCAGATACAATTCGCAACGTTCCATCTCTTTGCTGATGCAATCCCGCAATTTACCGGGCAAGCCGCCGCCGCCCAGCACGCTCTTGCGTTTGCGGAGCATATCCTTGGCCTTGCGGGCCGCCTCGCGCGCTTCGGCCGCCAGGACGCCTTTGCGAACCAGGGTCTTGGCGGTCTTTGGGTTTTCCTCCAGATATTTGGCCAAGGCGTCGCCCACCGCCGAATTGATGATCCCCTCGACTTCGCCGTTTCCCAGCTTGGTTTTCGTCTGGCCTTCGAACTGAGGATGCGGAACGCGAACCGAGATGATCGCCGTCAAGCCTTCGCGGAAATCGTCCCCGGACGGCGTAAGATCTTTGAACAGGTTTTCCTTCTTGCCATAGTTGTTCAGCGTACGGGTCAGCGCCGCGCGGAACCCGGAGACGTGCGTGCCGCCTTCGATGGTGCTGATATTATTCACGTACGAATGCACGTTTTCCGTGTACTCGGTCGTGTATTGCATGGCGACTTCGTAGCCCATGCCTTCGATTTCACCGCGAAAGAACATCACATCGCGGTGCAAGGGATCGCTGGTGCGGTTCAAGTGCTCGACGTACTCGACGATTCCTCGCTGAAAGAAAAACTCTTCGCCTTCGTTCACCCGCTCGTCGCGATAACGGATCCGCACGCCGGAGTTCAAAAAGGCCAGTTCCTGAAGGCGTTTGTACAACGTATCGAAGACGTACTTGGTGGTCTGAAAGATGGCGGTGTCCGGTTTGAACGTCGTCTTGGTGCCGCGTTTCTTGGTGCTGCCGATCCGCTTCACCGGGCCCGTCGGGATGCCCCGTTCGTACTCTTGCTGATACACGTGTCCGTCGCGATGCACTTCGACTTCGCACCACTGCGACAGAAAGTTGACGACGGTCACGCCGACGCCGTGCAGGCCGCCGGAGGTTTGATAAGCTCCCTTTTCAAATTTGCCGCCGAATTTCAAGACGCACATCACGCCCTCGAGCGTCGACATCTCGCGGCCCACTTCTTTGGTCAGCTGCTCGTGAGGCTCGACGGGGATGCCTCGGCCGTCGTCTTCGACGGTCACCGAACCGTCGGTATTCACGGTGACGCTGATGTGCTTGGCATAGCCGGCCATGGCCTCGTCGATCGAATTATCCACGACCTCGTAAACCAAGTGGTGCAACCCGCGGCCGGTGATGTCGCCGATGTACATCGCGGGCCGTTTGCGCACGTGTTCCCAGTCGGACAGGTGCTGCAGATCCTCGGAACCGTAATCTTCGTCACCTCGTTGGAGCACGAATTCCGGGGCGGAAGGCGTCTCGGGTGCGGGTTGGATTTCGGCGGGTTTTTCGTCCGTCATGAGTTTTCCGTCCGTGTAATGGGGTCTGAAGGTCTTTGCTTCGTCCGGTCTGACGCGATTCAGTCGACCGGCCCGACACGGAAGCGCAGGTCTCGGACTTTGAATTCCGGAGCCAGCCGCGTCAGTTCGGCGATCAATTGCTTTTTTCGAAAGGTCAATTCCTGGACGACGGCCGAATTGCGAACGAACACCTCCAGCACGCCGCGGCGGACGTTGCCGGCCACCGTGTGGGCCGCCAGTGCCGAACCGGCGGCGATCCGCCAAGCGTCCGCACAGGCTGCGGACGATTGCACTTGAGCATACCCGCGGCGCGACATCAGGTCGTTCACCACCTCCGCCATCCGCTTCGGACCGCCGCGATACCGCTGGCGTCCGGCGATGTCCTTACAGATTGCTCGAAGTTCGTCGTCCATGGCAGCCATTCACACTGCAAGTAAGCAGTGTCACAGGAAAATACTACGCCCGGTCGCGGGCTAGTGGCATGACCACGTAGCCATATCCATCGTCGGTCAGGAACAACGCGGCGCTCTCTTGGTTTTCGATCTCGATCGTGAAGCCCCGTTCTTGGTCCAAGGCGCGCAGGAAATCGGATACGAACCGGTGGTCGAGTGTCACGGCGATCGGTTCGCGGTTATACTCGATCGGCACTTCGACCTCCGAGTCACCTTTGTCGGCCGCCTTGGCATTGAGAATCAACTTACCCTCGCCGAAGCGGAAGTCGATCCCGCGGCTGTCTTCGTCCGTCACGATCGCCGCTTGCCGCAGCGCCGAGTAGACCGGTCCGACCTGGACGTCGATCCGCACCGCCTGACTGCGTTGCGGGAACACATCCCGCCACTTGGGAAATCGGCCTTCGACCAGCCGCGAGTAGATGGTCACCTTGGGAGTCCTGATCAGCACATCGTTCGAGCGGGCGGCCACCTCGATCCCGGCATCTTCGTCGGTCAGCGCCCGTTCAATTAACTGCATCGAGCGATGCGGCACGATCGTCATGGTATCGCCCGTCGTATGTCCCGCGACAGCTTCGGCCGCACCTTCCATTTTGGCCAGCCGGCGGCCATCGGTAGCCACCGCCGTGATTTTGTCGGAATCCATTTCCAACAACACGCCGCCGAGGGCATACCGGCTGCTTTCCGTGTCCGTGGCGAACAACGTGCGGTGAATCAATTCCTTGAACAAGCGGGCCGAGACCTTGTGATATTTCTCCTCGTCGAATCCCGTTACGACCGGGAATTCGTCCGGATTCTGCACCGGCAGCTTGAATCGGCTGCGGCCGCAACGAATCTGGACATTGTTTGGATCCGCTTCCATTTGCACCTTTTCGTCGGTGCTCTCCCGCAAGATCGACCCGAACTGGCTGACCGGCAAGACGACGCTGCCGGGAGCCAGGATTTCTAATCCCTCTCCCTCGACTTGAACGCGAATCCCCATCTCCAAGTCGGTTGCCATGAACACAGCGTTCTGGTCTTGAACGTCGAGTTTTACGTTTTGCAGGATGGTTTTTGGGCTGCGAGCCGGCGCCACCAGGGCTGCTTTTTGAAAAGCCGACCAAAGCATCTCTCGGGTACAAATGATCTTCATGTTTCCGCGCCTCTGCATTCAGTTACGGTTGGTACTTCTTGTTGTTTTAGTTTGTTTCTTGTCAGCAGTAATAGAATCCGAGGATCCGCTGTCGACAGCTGGGTTGCGGCCGATCTTAACCTGTTTCCTAGAAGTTAGTTATACGCCGTCGGCAAGACGTGGAAAACATGTGGGCCGGATGTCGGCACACCGTCGATCCTCTGTCGGTGGCCGTCGAGGGAATCGGTCGGTTCGGCATGAGACGCATCGTTTGTCGACGGGCATCGACGCGTGTCGACACAGAAGTAACGGGTTTTCCACGGGCAGTGAGGGCGGTTCCTCCAAAGCTTATTCGGTGCTGAGTTGAGTCGTCAATTCCGCCACGGCTTGCCGGATCGAGGGGTCCGTATCGAGTAGCGATTCGGTCTTCCGACAGGCGTGCAGAACCGTGGTATGATCGCGGTTGCCAAAGTGGCGTCCCACATTCTGCAAGCTGCTGGCGGTCAACTGCCGTGCGAGAAACATCGCCACACCTCGCGCGCGAACCACGCGCTGCTGACGAGTCTTGCCTTTGAGTTCGGTGGCTCGCAGATGGAAATACTTGGAAACTTGTTTGGTGATCGATTGCAGCTGCCGCTCGTCGTTGTCGCTCGGCGGTTGCAGGATCCGTCGCAGTTGGTGTTCGTCCAGCGTCACGTCGCCGTCCGACGAGAAACCTTCCAGACGAACCAGCGTTTGCAGCAATCGAGGCACGGTGGGCGGTTTGAGAGCGTCGCTCAATGCGTCGGAGGCGACCATGTCCACCACGCGCTGCGATAGCGAGAACCCGCGCGTGGCGACTAACGAGCGCAGGATCAAGCGGCGGGCGTCCGGCCCAGGCGGCTGCAGCGGCACGGTCAAGCCGCCCGCCAAGCGACTGGCAAGGGTCGGCAGCAGAACCGCGGTTTCCGCAGGCGACTGGGGCAGCGTCACGACGACACGTTGTCCGCCGGCCAACATCAGGTCCAACGTGCGAACGAGTTCATTCTGGGCACCCGTTTTCTCGCCGATCTCGTGCAGATCGTCGATCGCCAACAGGCTTGCACGGCGGTACTTCGAGCGCAAATCGGGAAGGGAATCGCTCTCGACTGCGTTTGCGTAATCGCGCGCCAAATCCGCGCCGGTCGTCAACACAGCGCGAGCCGTCTTGTTGTCGCGTTTCCAGCGGGTGGCGATCAGTTGTACTAGCAGCGACTTGCCGGTGCCTACCGGCCCGAAGAACACCACGGGATTGAATTTCGGCGGCTGTTGGAAAAGCGCCTCGACAGCCGTCGGAACGAGCAGATTCTCGGCACCGCCGATATACTCTGCCAGCAACGAATCGGCAGCGTTTTTCCACGCTGCGCGAGTCGTGTCGCTGCCCCCAGGCTTGATCGAGAACACACTACCGACCATCGTTTTGATGCCGCAACGGTTTCAGTTCCAATATAGAGCCCCGAACT
>Ga0351891_1082_pt1 | contig 37925 bp, 3 predicted proteins | sample TotcelFGM3001K13_FD_206768 | JGI IMG/M metagenome (GOLD analysis project Ga0351891, IMG submission 206768) | Enriched cells from coal bed in the Powder River Basin, Montana, United States - Total cells FGM rep3 HSBNCT.FGM.300.1.K13 ... | reverse complement strand
CCTCAGGTGACCGGCATCACAGGCAGCGGCACGACCTATACGGTGAACTTCGCGGAGCAGACGGTCAACGGACGATATTCGATCGTTGTCGGACCTTACATCCTGGACTTGGCGGGCAACCCCCTGAATCAGGACGGCGACGGCATCGCGGGCGAGACGGTGGGGGACCGTTATACCTTCGTTCTTGGAACGCGATACTACGTCAACGACGGCGATACGACGGATGACTTCTGGGCCACCGCACCCGGCGACGATGCCAACGACGGTCTGACGCCGGGTACGCCGAAAGCGACCATCCACGCGATCCTGGCCGCGTACGATTTGGAGCCCAACGACGAAATCCGAGTCGATGCGGGAACCTATTTGCTCGCCGGCGATATCGTGCTGGAAGCCTCGGACAGCGGTGATTCGACGGCCAACGTGACGATCCGGGGCGTACCGGGAAAAACGATTCTCGACCGGGGAACGAGCGGGAGCATATTTCACCTGTACGGCAAGTACTACGCCATAGAAGGCATGATCCTGCTCAATGGCGACTACGGCCTGCGAACCACGACCACCGGGTACGATCCCATTCTGTTGCGGAACAATGTTTTCGCCAGTCAGAAGCAAAACGGTTTTTACCTGTACCGCGGGGATGCGACTTTGCTGAACAATACGTTCTATGCCGTCGATGCTCACGGGATTTACGGAGGATCAAGCAGCCTGACCGTACGGAACAATATCTTTCATGTCTCGGGCACGGGAAAATACGCGGTTCGACTGAGCAATGTGTGGGCCGATCCGCTGGTATATCGGCACGATTACGATTACAACGACTACTTCGTCACCAACGGCGCCCGAGTCGGATACTACCTCAGTGCCCGGCCGGACTTGCCTGCGTGGCAGGCGGCCATCGGCGAAGACGTCAATAGCCTCAGCGCCGACCCGCTGTTCGCCGATCCGGCAGGCGGGGATTTCCACCTCAAATCCAACGGCGGGCGCTACGATCCGGCAAGCGGGACGTGGGCGATCGATTCGGTGAACAGCCCGGCGATCGACGCGGGCGATCCGGCCAGTGCGTATGTCAACGAGCCGGCCCCCCACGGCGGGCGGATCAATCTGGGAGCCTACGGCAATACGGCGATGGCCTCCAAGACCGATCGGAACCCGCGGATCCTAACGCTGATCCCGGCCGACGACGCCGTGCTCGTGCCGCCCGATACGGACTTGGCGATCGTCTCCGACGAGCCGATTCAAGCGGGCGCGGGGAGCATCATTCTTCGCCGAGCCGCGGACCACTCCGTCGTCGAAGAGATCGCCGTGCCGAACTTGGACCCCGACAAGGTCAAGGTGGACGGGGCAACCGTGACGATCCGACTGGCGAACTCGCTGCCCCGAGCAGCCCGCTTCTACGTCGAAGTTGCCGCTGGAACTTTCGCAGATCTGGCCGGGAACGACTTGGCCGGCATCACCGGCCCGGCGGCCTGGAACTTTGAGACCTTCGCCGAAGTGATCGATCGCTGGATCTTCTACAACAACTCGTTCTACGACGGCAACGATCCGGCGGCCAATGCGGGCGACTTCTCCGCCGTTGTGCCCCATACGCCGATCTCCGGCGGTCATGGCCCGCATCCGACCGGCAAGGACCAGCCGGCGCTGGAGCTGGGCAAGAACGCGTTGTTGCCGGGCCAAACGGCGGCGTTTGCCAACTATACAAGCTACAGCAAAGGCATCAATGGCGTGATGGTCGACGTCGCGGGGTTGGCCGATACGCCGACGGCCGCCGACTTCCAGTTTCTCGTTGGCAACCACGATGATCCGGCGAACTGGGCCGCGGCTCCGAATCCGGCCAGCATTGACGTCTTTCCGGGCGCCGGCACGCTCGATAGTCAAGGCAGACCGTCGGACCGGATCACCATCATCTGGGCCGATCGGACGATCCAGAACACGTGGCTGCAAATCACGGTCCTGGCGACCGCCGCCACGGGGTTGCCCGAAGCGGACGTCTTCTATTTCGGCAATGCCGTCGGTGATTCGGGGGCGGCCAATCCCAGCGAGTTCGCATTTGTCACCGTCACGGATGAATTGGCTGCCCGCGCTCATCCGCACAACTTCCAGAACCCGGCTTCGATCAGCGATCCCTGCGATTTCAACAAGGATTCCTTCGTCACGGTGACCGACGAATTGGTGGCCCGCAATCACGGGACGAATTTTTTGAACGCCCTGCGGCTGATCACCGTGCCCGAGTCGCCTGCGGGTGGGATGCCGCTTGGGGCGGCTGCGGGCGCCGAGTCTGAAGGCTCGCACAGCGGTCTCGACGGCGGCAGCGCAGGCGGCGCACTTCTGGCGATGGCGGACCCGCACAGTCTGTTGGCGATGCCCGCAGCGGGACGCTTTGACACGGAATTCGTTGCGCGAGGATTCCCCCGTGCGGCTTCGGACACGCCGTCGGCGATGCCACGCGCGGATCGCCTGCGAAACGCGCCGTGGACGACCGACCGCGATCGGGTGTTCGACGCGGTGGGGCGGCGCAAGCCGGCGCCCATGTGGCAGGCGGTGGACAGCATGCCGGGCTTGGACGAGGTATTGTCGCTGTTGGCCGATCCGGCACAGGCGGAAACCGCCCCGTCGCTGGACGCGGTGTTCGCCGGATGGTAGCTTTTTCGATGCCGTACCCGCTGAATTCGGGTTTTGGGGGTGACTGCTGGCGAAAGATACGACATGATGTCCGCGGGAGAAGACCCAGGATGAACCCGAAAAGCAGATCCCGCTTCTCTCTTTGCTCGCTGGTCTTCGAGTTGCTCAAGTTTATCCCGCAGTCTATCGACGTACGTTACGTGGATACGCTCTTCTGGCCACCTTCACGGCGGTGCCGGCAGCACGCGCTGCCGTGGCGGAGAATCGTGCCGCGTCAGGGTCGAAGAGTAAGGTTCTTTTTGTGAGGTCGACGAAATGGATGGGAAAGCAAAGCGGCCGGAACACGCTGCATCGGTATCGCCCAGGCAAAGCCAAAGGCGGCGAAAGTTGAAGCGACATCGGGCTCTGCAAATCGAACGCTTGGAGTCGCGTTGTCTGCTGACAGCGCGGCTGTTTGCCCTGCCGCGGACGGACACGGGGGTCATCGTCGAGTTGAATCCGGACAACGGCGCTGAGTTGCGGCGGTTTCCCGCCCCAGTGCCGGCCGGCAGTGCGACCAACGGCTTGGCCTACGATGGCCAGAGTTTGTTCTATCGCTCGTACAATTCGAACACGCTGTACCAGTTGGATCCCGACACGGGAGCCGTATTAGATGCCGACACGTTTCCCGAGTTGGGCGCCGCCTTGGTCGATGGCCTGGCGGCGCTGAACGGTCTGATCTATCTGCAGGCTGCCGGCACGGAACAGATCCTGATTGTCGATCCGCGCAGCGACACGATTGTGGGAAGTCATATCCTCGGCGGCCTGAATCTCGTTGGCGGCTTCACAGCCGTTGACGATCCCGACGAGTTGATTGCGCTCGCCGACACGAATACCGCGGTCCGGATCGCCCCGGCGACGGGGGAGGTGTTGGGGACGTTTTCGCTGGGAGGGTTTTCGGCGCTGGGCGCCGCGTATGTGAACGGGTCGCTATATTTCGGAGGGGGCGGGTCGAACCAGATCCGCGTGACGAATCGCGCCGGCGGACTGCTGACGACGCTGACGCTTCCCTACACCGTGTCCGCGTTGGCGGGCGATCCGCACAGCGACGCGAGCTGGGCCGTGGACTGGGGCGTGTCGATCGACGACGCCACATCCACGCTGTATGTCTTTGACACGAACACGGACACGGTCTGGGCCACCGTGAACCTGCCGATGTCAACCTGGAACGACACCCGCGAGGTGGTCATCGCGGCCGACCAATCCCTGGCGTTCGTGTCCGATATGCAGACGCGCGGTGTGTGGGTGGTGGACCTGATGACGCGCAGCCTGGCGGCGGGAGTCAATCCGATTCCGATCAGCGGCTATCCCCAGGATCTGGAGATCACGCCGGACGGCCGCTTCTTGCTGGTGGCCGATGGCAGCGGCGGGGGGCCGTTGAGTGTGGTCGAGATTGCGGCGCGGGCGGAGGTGGGCACGTACACGGGGGGCAATCAGCGAAACGCCGTCGCGGCGGCCGAAGGGGGCAACGTGCTGGTTGCGGACGCCCAGGCCGGGGTGGTACGGCGGCTGCTGCTCAGTCCCACCGGGGCGGTCAGCGATCTCGGCCAGACGCTGAGTGTGCCGAACGTCTCCAACGTAGTTATGGCGCCGGACGGGCGCACCGGCGTGGCGTTGAACGGTCCGGCCGCCGCGATTCAGTCCTTCCGCCTGTACGGGATGAATGCGGTCGATCTGCGGCAACTGCCCGCACTGCCGGCCGAGTTCCCGCAGGCAATTGGCGGCGTGTTCAGTCCCGCCGGGAATCGGTTCTACGCCCGCTCGGACACGGGCACATTGAGTGTCTGGGGCTACGATCCAGCGACGGCCCAACTGAGCGGCAGCCCCTTGCAGATCTTCAGCGTCGGGATGGCAGACGCGGCGGCGGGAGTGGACTCGTTGGACATCACGCGGGACGGCGCAAAGTTGTACATCAGCGAGAAGTCGGTAGTGACGGTCTACGACGCGGCGACGGGTGATCCGCTGCCGACGCCCTCCGCGCCCCCGGGCGAGCGGAACTATGCCGGCGTGGATCTGCCCGCCGTGCCTGCCGCGCCGCCGGGTCCGCGCGGGGTGTACGTCGACGATGCCACGTCGTCGGTGCAGGTGTTCGATTTGTCCAGCGACCGCCTGATCGGCTCGCTCCCGCTGCCCCTGCCGGGCGGCGAGGCTACCTGGGAAGTCGCGTTATCGCCGGACCAGTCCCTGGCCTTCGTCGCGCACACGCAGGCCCGGCTGGTCTGGGTCGTGGATGTCGCGGCGGTCGCACTGGCAGCCGGGACGAATCCCATCGCGGTGACCGCCTATCCGGGCGACTTGGAAGTTACGCCGGACGGAAGATACCTGTTGGCGGCAACCGCTTTGGGGTTTGGGGGGCCGCTGAGCGTAGTGGACGTGGCGTTGCGGTCCGAGATCAGTTTGTCCTACGTCGGTGCGTCGCGCACGGCGGTGACCGTCAGCCAGAGCGGCAGCGTTTTGGTGGCCGACTATGGGGGCCGCACCGTGCGGCGGATGGTCTTGGATTCGAACGGGATGTTGATCGACACGGGGGAATCCCTGTACGAACCGGTTTCGTCGTACGTCCGCAACGTCGTTCTCGCGCCGGACGGCCGGACCGGGGTGATGGTGAACAGCAGTGAGAACAGTTTGCGTTCCTTCATGGTATCCGGCATGCGCGGTTCCGACCGGCGAGTGTTGCCGGGCGGCGGTACGGCGATAGGCGGCGTATTCAGTCCCGGCGGGGATCGCTTTTTCGCCCGCAGCAGCGACGGGACGCTAACCGCGTGGGCCTACGATCCGGCGACCGCGGCATTTGGCGAATCGCCGCTGTACACGCAGGCGGTCGGCACGGCACCAGCGATCGTGGGTAGCGATCAACTGGCCGTGTCGCCGGACGGTAACCGGCTGTACGTCACCGCGAGTACCCAGGTCAAGGTGTACGACGCCGCGACGGGCGGCTTGTTGAGTTCGCTGGCCGATGCGGCGCATACCTATGTCGGCATTGCGCTGCCGGGCGCCCAAAGTCCGCCGGCCGTGCCGCAGGGCGTCTATCTGGACCGGCAAAACGCCACGCTGCACATTTTCAACGCGGATACGCGCCATCCGTTGGGCGCGGTGTATCTGCCCCCATCCCCGTACGGCACTGACTTGCGGGACGTTGTGATGACGCCCGACCAGGCGTGGGCGTTTGTGGCCGACAGCATGGGCCGCCGAGTGTGGGTGGTCGACTTGAGCACGCGGCGGCTGGCGGCGGGCGTCAATCCGATCTCCCTGAACGCGGTTCCCGTGGATTTGGATGTCTCGGCGAACGGCCGTTTCCTGTTGGTGGGCAGCGATCCCGGGTATGGAATCCCCGCGATCTTGGCGGTGGATGTCGCGACGCGGGCGGTCCGGGGCACCTATACGCCGGAGAATGCGGCCCAGTCCACCGTCGCGGTCACGAGGGACGGAACCGTGTTGTCGGCTGATTACCAGGCCGGGGTGGTGCGCGGGGTGAGTTTAAGCGTTGGCGGCGGCTTGATCGACACGGGCAAGACACTGGCGTTTCCCGCTGTGATGAACGTGGTTCCGGCTCCGGACGGGCGAACCGCGGTGGCGATGGGGGACGGCTGGCTGCGGTCCTTCGTGGTCCGGGAGATGGCAGTGGTGGAGGGACGCAACTTCGGCCAGTTGCCCCAGCCGGAACCGCCGCCGCTGGGCGGTGTATTCAGTCCCGACGGCCACCGGTTGTACGTCCGGACTGCCGGGACGGTCAGCGCTTGGGGGTATTACCCGGCGACCGGGCAGTTGAGTGGAAAGCCGTTGTACTCAATCAACGCCGGCACGGCGGGTAACCTATTTGGCGTCGACCAGATCGACATCTCGGCGGACAGTAGCCGGCTGTATGTCGTGGCCGACGGCGCCGTGAAGGTCTACGACGCCGTCAGCGGCGGATTCGTGGCGTCCTTTGCCCAAGGGTCACAGCAGCACACGGGCGTCAGCGTAGCGCCGGCGCTCACAGCGGCAACCGTGCCCGTGGTGCGCGGTGTGTACCTCGACCGCATGACCTCGACGCTGCATGTCTTGGATGTATCCCGCGATCAACTGTTGGGCACGGTCACGCTGCCGCCGGCCGGCGCCACGGCGACGCACGAAGCCGTGATTTCGCCGGACCAGCGTCTGGCCTTCGTTTCCGACTATGACCTCCAGGCGATCTGGGTCGTGGATCTGGAGACAATGGACTTGGCCGCGGGCACCAACCCGATCCCGGTCGGCACGTCGCCCGAGGACATGGACATCACGCCGGACGGAAGATTCTTGCTGGTGAGTAACCGAACCGCTTCGCCGGTGTGCGTGGTGGACATTGCCGCCAGGCAACAGGTGTCTACGTTGGCGACCACATCGGCCGAATCGGTGGCTGTGGGGCGGGACGGCAACGTGTTGATCGGCCGCGCGGGGACGCGGCGATTGTTGCTGACGGACGATGGTGTCCTGGTGGACACGGGGCAGTACCTGAGCGGAGTCGGAATCAACGTCGTGGTTGCCCCCGATGGCCGGACGGGCGTCCAGTTGGGAAGCACGACGGTACGATCCTTCTGGGTAGACGGCATGACCGAGCTAGACAGCCGTTCGCTCGGCAGCGTCATGGGCGGCGTGTTCAGTCCCCGTGGCGACCGGCTGTTCGTCCGGACACTCGGCAGTTTGAGCGCCTGGACGTACAATCCGAGCACCGGCAAGCTCGGAGAGAATCCGCTGTACGTCGTTTTGACGGGAACTTCGGATTGGTGGTCCGGCGTGGACCAGCTGGACATCTCGCCGGACGGCAGCAAGCTGTACGTCAGCGACAACGCGGCATTGCGGATCTACGATGCCGCCACGGGCGGACTGCTGAGGTTTTTGGGGCAGGGGGGCCACGATTATGCGGGCGTGGATCTGCCTGCGGCGGAGCTTCCGTCTCGTGTCGCGCCGATGCGGGGAGTGGTGATCGACGACGCCACGTCCACGTTGCACGTCATCGACGCGGCCACGGACACGGTGCTGGGATCGCTCGCCTTGCCGATCAGCAGCGGCAACAGCACGTGGGACGTGGCGATCACGCCGGACCAGGCGCTGGCCTTTGTCGCCGATCATCAGGCGAAGCTGGTTTGGGGCGTCGATTTGAACACGATCAGCCTGCTCGGCTCGATCGTCGTAACGCCGTCCCCGGCGGATCTGGAAGTCACACCGGACGGCCGCTTCCTGCTGGTCGCCGACGACGTCTCGGCGCCGATCGGGGTGGTCAGCATTGCCGCCTGGGCACAGGTCAGCACGGGCCGCAATGCGACCTCCGTGACGGCGGCGGCGGATGGCACGGTGGTGGCCGCGGACTACGAGGGAAATCGCGTCGATCGGTTGGTGTTGAGCGAGGAGGGCAGCCTGACCGCCACCGGCGAGAGCCTGGCGGTGACGCAGCCGCTGAACGTGGTGCTGGCGCCGGATGGGCGGACCGGCGTGGCGTTGACCTATGGCGCCAGCGGCCTGCAATCCTTTGTCGTGGCCGGGATGGCGGCGGTCGACCTGCGGGCGCCGGTGGACCAAACTGATTCCAGTTCGCGGCCGGTGTCGGCGGTATTCAGTCCCGGCGGCGACCGGTTGTACGTCCGCAGTTCCGGCGGCATGGTCAGTGCTTGGGCCTACGACCTGGCGACGGGTCAACTTGGCAGTCTGCCGCTGTACTCTGTCCGAGCCGGGTCGGCCAGTGTGTTTCTGGGAATCGATCAATTGGACCTCTCGCCCGACGGCGCGAAACTGTACGTCACGGACAACACGGCGGTCAAGGTGTACGACGCGGCCGACGGGATTCTGCTGCACACTTGGGGCGATGCCCAGCACGATTACGTGGGTCTGGATTTTGCCACTCCGGCCGCCGGCGCGGTGCCGCGCGGCGTCGCGGTAGATCTGGAAAACGCGGCCGTCCACATCTTCAATCCCCGGAACAACGCCTTGTTGGGCATCGTGCCCATGCCGTCGCCGTCCTGGGAATCCGCCAGGGACGTGGCGATCAGCCCGGACCAGAGGCAAGCGTTTGTGACGGACGCCGCGGGGCGGCAGGTATGGGTCGTCGATCTGGACACGTTGCGGTTGGCGGACCGCGATAATCCGCTCCCGGTCAATCTGGCGCCGCAAGACGTGGACGTGACGCCGGACGGCCGTTTCCTGCTGGTCGCCGGCCAGACGCAACAGTCCGACGAGCCGTTGCTGAGTGTGATCGAGTTGGCGACGGGCCGGGTGGCTGGTACGTACACCGGTGGGCCGTCCTTCAGCTCCGTGGCCGCGGGTCCCGACGGCGCCGTGCTGCTGGCGGATTGGCAGGCGGGGCTGGTGCGACGCCTGACGCTGCTGCCGTCGGGTGCGGTGACGGATCCGGACCAGACGCTGATGCTCGCCGGGGCGGCCAACGTGGTCTTGGCTCCGGACGGCCGGACCGGTGTGGCCCTGGACTTGTGGGGCGCGGGACGATTGCAATCCTTTATGGTTTCGGGCCTGGCCGCCGTGGACGTGCGCGCCGCGTCCGGCGGCACGTCGGCAGTCGGCGGCGTGTTCAGTCCCAGCGGATACCGGTTCTATGCACAGACGTCGGACGGGCGAGTCAGCGCTTGGCCGTACAATCCGGCGACCGGCCAGTTCGGCAGTGCGCCGCTGTACGAGATCAGCGTCAATGCGGGTTCCTCCGCCGTGGGTACGGACCAGATCGACATCTCGGAGGACGGCAACTGGTTATACGTCAGCGACGGAACCCGGATCCGCAGCTACGATGCCGCCACCGGAGTGGCGCACGGCATCTACGGCGGTCCCGGGCGATTTGCGGGGCTGGATCTGGGACATGTCCCGGCGGCGCCGCCCGTGTTGCCGGAGGTGCGCGGGGCGTATTTGGACGACAACACGTCCACGCTGCACGTGTTCGACGTCCAGACCGACACGTTGGTGGGCACCGTGCCGTTGCCCATTCCGCCCGGCAACCGCGCGCAGGACGTGGCGATCACCCCCGATCAGACTTTGGCGTTTGTCGCGGATTACGAGTCGCGACTCGTCTGGGCGGTGGATCTGCAAGGCCTGCGCATCGCAACGGGAATCAATCCGATCGATGTCGGGATCAGCATCGCCGACCTGGAAGTGACGCCGGACGGTCGCCATCTGCTGGTCAGCGGAAGCGGCTATACCAAAATCATCGACGTGGCGACGCGGTCCCCGGGGACGCTGTTGAACGTGGGGGGAGCGGCGGTGGCCGCCGGCGCGGGCGGGGACGTGCTGGTGGCCGAATCGGGGCAAGTGCGGAGGCTGACGATCGCCGACGGGGCGTTGTTCAACACGGGGCAAACGCTGGCCGCGATGAGTCTCTTCAACGTGGTGGCGGCTCCCGGTGGGCGGACGGGCGTGGCGCTGCGGTACGGCGCTTCCGGAGGAGTGCAGTCGTTTGGGATCTCGCCTGCGGGACTGGCTGCGGTCGATTTTCGACCCCTCGCCAACGCGATGTCCGCGGTATTCAGTCCGGACGGGGACATGTTATATGTCCGGACTTCGAGCACCCTGTCAGCCTGGGCGTATGATCCGGCAACCGGGCAACTGGGGAACTCGCCCTGGTTCGCGGTCCCTTCGGTGCCCGCAGGCCCGCTGGCGGGCGTCGACCAGTTGGACATCTCGCCCGACGGGAGCCGGCTGTACGCGACCTCAAACACCGTTGTTATGGTCCACGATGCCCGCACCGGGCGCATGCTGCGCGCGTTTGCCAACCCGGCGCATCGCTACTATGGCTTGGATGTCCCTTCGGTCGCGACAACCGGGACCGAGATTGCAGCGTCGCCCCCGCACCGCGGGGCATACATCGACGATGCCACGTCGATGCTGCACGTGATCGACGTCAACACCGGCAGTGTGCTGGGCCGCGTGGTGCTGCCGACGGGGAATTACACGCTCGACGTCGCGATCACCCCGGACCAGGCATGGGCGTTCGTTTCCGAAACGGCGCTCAATCGCCTGTGGGTGGTCGATTTGGCGACGATCAGCTTGGCGGACGGAGTCAACCCAGTCCCGTTGACGACGTCGGCGTTCGACCTGGAGGTTAGCCCGGACAGCCGATTCCTGCTGGTCAGCGATGGTTCCAGCAGCACCGCGCCGCTAAACGTGGTGGACGTGCGGACGCGAGCGGTCGTCGGGTCATACGGGGGCGGAATCTATCGGAACGCGGTTGCGGTTAGTGCCAGCGGCGACGTGGCCGTGGCCGATTCGGGAGCGGGGCAGGTGCGGCGGCTGACGCTGAGCCGCGGCGGGACGCTGACCGACACGGGGGAATCGCTGGAGTTGGCCGGTGCGGTCAACGTGGTGTTCGCGCCGGACGGCCACAACGGGGTGGCGCTCAGCCCCAGCGGCGGGCTGCAATCGTTCTTGGTGGCCGGCATGACGCCGGTCGCCAACCGGGCGCTGAGCAACGCGATCTGCGGCGTGTTCCGGCCGCAGGGCGACCGTTTCTACGCCCGGACTTCCAATGGATCTCTGACGGCGTGGAGTTACGATGCGGCGACGGGGCAATTGGGGGAACTGCCGTTGTTTCAGATCTCCTTGGGCAACGCCCCGGCCCCATGGGGAGTGGATCAACTGGACATCTCGCCGGACGGCGGCGTGCTGTACGTCACCGACGGCTCGGCGATCAAGACCTACGACGCCTTGACGGGCGAGTTTCTGGGCGTGCAGGGCCGGCCGGGGCAAGCCTACGTGGGCCTGGACATCGCGGCGGACGTGCCCGCCGCGCCGGCTACCGCCGCAGCAACGATGCGGGGCGTGTACGTCGACGACCTGACCGGCACGGTCCACGTCCTGGATGCGGCGACAGATACCCTGCTGGCCCAGTTGCCGTTGCCCAGCGGGTATGCCAACGGACGCTGGGATGTCGCCATCGCACCCGATCAGTCGCGGGCATTTGTGGCCGATCAGGCCCTGGGCGGGATCTGGGTCGTCGATCTAGTCGGGTTGACGCTCGAGCCGATTCCGCTGCCGCTTCAGCTGCCGCTGCACAACGGAAATCTGACGGATCTGGAGGTGACGGCCGACGGTCGCTTTCTCTTGGCCGCGGGCGGCTCGAAACTGAGCGTCGTCGAAATCGCGACGAAATCCGTCACGGACTCGCTGGATCTGGGCACGATCAGCGGCATCTCGATCGGAAGCCGCGGCAGCGTGCTGGTCAGTCTGCCCGGCGCGGGGCTCGTCCGCCGTTTGGTGCTGGACGTCGGCGGGCGGTTGACGGACCTGGAACAAACCTTGACCGTACCCGCCGCCCACAACGTGGTCGTTGCGCCGGACGGCCGGACGGCGGTTGTCTTCGATACGAACAGCCGCACCCTGTCTTCGTTTTTCGTGTTCGGCATGATGGGAATCGACACGCGGCAGTTGTCGGGAACGTCTCCGGCCGTCGGGGGCGCGTTCAGCCCGCACGGCGACCGGTTCTTTGTCCGAACCGGCGCGGGTACCGTGACAGCGTGGAGCTACGATCCGGCCACCGGCCGGCTGGGCCCGATGCCATTGTACACGATCGCCGTGGGAGCGGCTTCGGTCTATCCCGGCGCGGATCAACTGGACGTCTCTCCCGACGGAGCCAGGCTGTACGTGACAGATAATACGGCGGTGAAGGTCTACGACACGGCCAGCGGCGCTTGGTTGCACAGCCTGGCAAACGTCGCGCACCGGTACGTGGGCATCGACCTCTCGCGGCCGGTGGCAACGGCCGCGCCGCGCGTGGCAGTGGTGGACGACGAGCGGTCGGAATTGTACCTCCTGGACGGTTCCCGCCTTGAGATCCTGAGCCGCATCCCGTTGGGATCGCTGACGGGCAATCGCTACACTCTCGATGTCGTCGTCTCGCCGGACCGTTCCCTGGCTTTCGTGTCCGAGAGCAATCTGAGCGCGGTGTGGGTGGTCGATCTGAACACGGCGGAACTGGCGGCCGGCACGAATCCGATCCCGGTCAGTACGTCGCCGCAGGATCTGGAGCTGACGCCGGACGGACGATTTCTGCTGGTCGGGGACGGCCCGTCCGCTCCGCTGAGTGTCGTGGACGTGGCCGCGCGGGCCCAGATCGGCACTTATCTGCCCGGCACATCCCGCGATGCTGTGGCGGCAGGCAGCGGAGGAACCGTGCTCGTGGCCGATGCCAGCGGCGGATTCGTACGCCGCTGGGCGATCGACACGGCGGGGACGATGAGCGACACGGGACATGTCTTGGCCCATTCTGGCGCGGTGAACGTCGTCCTGGCGCCGAACGGCGTGACGGGGGTGGCGCTGAGCAACGGTATCATCCAGTCGTTCCTGGTGCCCGGGATGTCGCCGGTCGCCAGCCGGAACGCGGGCAACGCGATTTCCGGGGCGTTCAGTCCGCGCGGCGATCGTTTCTATGTTCGCACCGTGGACGGGCTGTTGTCGGCCTGGAGCCACGACCCGGGCACGGGCCAATTGGGCCAATTCCCGCTGTACGAGCTGTCGGTCGGCATGACGGCCGCAATCCCCGGAGTGGATCTGGTAGATGTCTCGCCGGACGGGACGCGGTTATTCGTGTCGGGCGGTTCCGGGGTGTCGGTCTACAGCACCGCCACGGGAGCTTTCATTGCGAGGATCGCGGGCAGCGGGGTCAACTTTTTGGGTCTGGACGTTTTCCCGGAGCCCGCAGAACCGCCAGCGGTCGCGCCGCCGCTGGGCATGTACATCGACGACAACACCTCGCTGCTGCACGTATTCGACGTATCCCAAGACGTGCTGCTGGGCAAGGTGCCGATTCCGAACAATTCCGGCAACGGCACGTGGGACGTGGCGATGACGCCCGACGGCTCGCTAGCCTTCGTCTCCGATTACGAAGGTCAGTCGGTATGGGTCGTGGACTTGCAGACGATCAGCTTGGCGACATGGGGCAATCCGATTTCGTTGGCCACTGCCGCGCAGGACTTGGACGTGACGCCCGACGGACGTTATCTGCTGGTTTCGGGAGGGGACGGTTCGAGCCGGATCAGTGTCGTGGATATTGCCGCGCGGCGGCTCGTTGGCTCGTCGGCCAGCGGTTCGTGGAACGCGGTGGCGGCGGGTTACGACGGGGAATTGCTGGTGGGGGACAACGCATTGGGACACGTCCGCCGTCTGCTCATCGCGAACGGGGGCCCGGCCGTCGATACCGGGCAGAGCCTGGCCGTACCCGCTGTAAGCAATGTGATCTTGGCCCCCGACGGCCGCACGGGCGTGGGGTTGGGCCTGAGCAGCCACCTGCTGCAGAGCTTCCAGGCCGGAAGCATGACGGCGGTGGACACCCGCACGCAAGCCTGGCCGATCTCGGCCGTGTTTAGTCCCAGCGGAGACCGGTTATACGTGCGCAGCGGCAACGGCAGCATCGGCGTCTGGGCTTATGACCCGGCGACGGGGCAACTGGGCAGCGACCCGCTGTTCTCGTTTGGCGTGGCGAGCGTGCCGGCGTACTCTGGCGTGGACCAGTTGGCGATTTCGCCGGACGGCACCAAGCTGTACGTCACGGAAAGCCCGTCGGTGAGGGTATATGATGCGACCAACGGGGCGTTGCTGACGTCGTTTTCCGACATCGAACATCGTTATGTCGGTATCGTCGCCGGCGCTGGTCTTGCGCCGCCCACCGCGCAGCGTCAGCGCGGCGTGACGATCGACGACCAGACCGGCACGCTGCACGTGTTCGATCCGGAAGCCGGCGTCTGGCTGGGCTCGGTGCCCTTGCCCGGGGCGAGCGGGAATCGAACCTGGGACGCGGCCGTATCGCCGGACCAGACAGTGGCTTTCGTGACGGATTCGGAGGGCCGTCGGGTGTGGGTCGTCGATCTGCAGACGCTCCGCCTGGCCGAGGGGCTCAATCCCCTGGCCCTCGGCCTGATCCCCGAGGATCTGGACATCACCCGCGACGGACGGTTCCTGTTGGTCGGGGGTCAGCCGTGGCAGTACGGGGGGCCCAATCTGGCCGTCGTGGATCTGCTGACGCGGACGCCCGTGGGAATGATCGAGATCGGCAGCAACATGGCGACCGTGTCCGCCGGGAGGATTGGACAGGTGTTGATCGCCGAGCCGGAGATCGGACGCGTGCGACACTTGAGCCTGAGTGCCGAGGGCGTGCTGGCGGACACCGGACAAACGCTGGCGATGCCCGGCCCGGCGAACGTCATCGTCGCTCCGGACGGGCGCACGGGCGTGGCGGTCAGCCCAAGTGCCGGGGTCATCCAGTCGTTTGTGGTGTCGGGGTTGACGGCCGTCGCCACCCGGTCGTTGCCGGAAGTCCTGAGCGGGGCCTTCAGCCCCAGTGGATACCGGTTCTACGCGCGGACGGCCGGTTCGATCAGCGGCTGGGGATACGATCCGCACACCGGCCAGCTCAGCGGCGCCCCGCTGTTTTCCGTCTCGGCCGGCGGCGTGCCCTGGACGGCGGGCGCCGATCGGATCGACGTGTCGCCGGATGGAAATCTGCTGTACGCAACCAGTGCCGGAGAAGTGCGGATCTATGATGCCACGACCGGGGCGGAAGTGTCCTCGCCACTGGTCAGCGACGGTGATTTTGTGGGACTGGACATCGCTCCCTTGGCGGTGGCCACTCAGCGGCCCGTGTCGCTGGGGGCCTACGTCGCAGCCAACTCGTCGCTACTGTACGTTTTCGACGCGCAGACCGACCGGGTGTTGGGCAAGTTGCTGTTGCCCTCCCACAGCGGCACCGTGCGGGATGTGGTGATCGCTCCGGACCAAACGCGGGCTTTCGTGCTGGACAACGGACCGAAGCTGGTATGGACGGTGGATTTGACGACTATCTCGTTGGCCGGCGGGGGAACTCCGCTGTCGCTGTCGGAAAATCCCCAGGATGCAGCGGTCACCGCGGACGGCCGTTGGCTGCTGATCGGCAATGCCAACGGCAGCGTGAGCGTCGTGAACACGGCGACCTCTTCGCTGGCGGGCCCCAACTTCTCCGCGGGCGGTCAGGCGGTGGCCGTTGGCAGCGGCGAGGACTTGGTGGTGGCGAATTACACGGCCGGCGAAGTGCGGCGATTGGCCGTCAGCCGCGGCGGTGCGATCCGGGACACGGGACAGAAGTTCCTCCTGCCCACAGCCGGCGATGTCACGCTCGCGCCGGATGGCCGGACAGGGGTGGCCATCGATCGGTCCGGCCGAGTGGCGCAGCCGTTCTTGCTGTCCGGGATGCAGAGCGTCGCCGCCCGCGTTCTGCCCGGTGGCGGCTATGCGATGGGTGGCGTGTTCAACCCGGGCGGCGACCGCTTCTACGTCCGGACCTCGGACGGGACCTTGAGCGCCTGGACTTATGACCCGGCGACAGCCGAACTGGGCGCCGAACCGCTGTTCGTGCGCTGGGCAGGCACGGCGAGCGCGCACGTGGGCATCGACCAGATGGCCTTGTCCCCGGACGGCAGCCGGCTGTTGGTCACCGACAACAGCGTGGTTCGCGGTTATGACCCGGACACCGGAGAGCTGCTTGGAGCCTGGGGCCGATACGCGGACGTTTACGTGGGGATCGACATCCCCGCGGCACAGCCGGCCACGCCGGAACCGCCGTTACCGAACCGCGGCGCATATATCGACAACAACACCGGCACGCTGCAAGTGCTGGACCTGGCCACCGACACGCTGCTTGGCAGCGTGGTCCTGCCGGGTGCCGGGGGGAATCAAACCTGGGATGTGGTCATGGCCCCCGGCCAGGGATTGGCGTACGTCGCGGACCTGGAAAGCCGGCGGATTTGGGTCGTCGACCTGGACAGCCTTGCCCTGGCGCCGGGCATCAACCCCATCCTCGTCAGCATCGAGCCGGCCGATATGGACGTGACGCCGGACGGCCGTTTCCTGCTGGCGGGCGGCGTGACAAACACCCCGATCACGGTGGTCGATCTTGCCACTCGGGCCGAAGTGGGTGACGGGCCGAGCGCGTATTCCGGCGCGGCGGTGGCGGCGGGCCCGCACGGGACCGTGCTGGTGGCGCAGCCCGAATCGGGGTCGGGACGGGTCAGCCGTTACGCGGTCGGCGCCGACGGCAAGCTGCACGACACGGGGCAAGGACTCGAGTTGGCAAGCGTGCGGAACGTGGTGCTCGCGCCGGACGGCCGGACGGCGGTGGCCATCGCCACCGGCAGCGATTCCTTCCATTCGTTTTCCGTGGTCGGGATGAAACCGGTTGCCTCGCGATTCTTGCCCGCGGGTTCGGCGCCGTCCAGCGCCGTCTTCAACCCCCGCGGCGATCGCTTGTTCGTCCGTACCGCGGCCCGCACCGTAACGGCCTGGAGCTACGATCCGGCGACGGGACAGGTGGGATCCGCCCCGTTGTACACGATCGCGACCGGCATGGCTGGCTATCAAACGGGCGCCGACGATCTGGCCGTCTCGCCGGACGGCACTCGGTTGTACGTCACCGGCCAGCAGGCGGTCAACGTCTACGAGGCGGCTACGGGCGGCTTGCTCACCACGCTGGCGGACGCGTCACATGCGTACGTCGGCATCGTCATGCCGCCGCTCTCCGCCGCGCGGCCGCCCGTGTGGGGCGTCTACGTCGAGGCCAATGCGTCCAGCCTTCAGATCGTCGATACGAATACGGATACCTGGTTCGGCGCTGTCGCTCTGCCCGCTCCGAACACTACCCTGCGGGATACGGTTATTGCGCCGGACCAGTCGCTGGCGTTCGTGTCCGAACCGGCCAACTCGCGGGTGTGGGTGGTGGACCTGGTGACGCTGTCGCTGGCCGCGGGCCGCAATCCGATCCCGCTGGGCATTCCCGCGCAGGATCTGGATATCACGCCGGACGGGCGATATCTGTTGGCTGGCAACGGCGGCGGCAGTGCTCCCTTGGTTGTCGTGGACATGGCAGCCCGCATCGTCGTGTCGCGGTACAGCGACGCAGGCTATCGAACTGCGGTAACGACAACCCGTGCGGGCGACGTGCTGGTGGCCGACGGCACGGGAACGGCCGTGCGGCGACTGACTCTGGGTTACGGCGGCGTGTTGACCGGCACGGGGGAAAGCCTGGCGCTGCCGAACGTCGACAATCTGGTCGCGGCTCCCGACGGCCGGACCGGCGTGGCCCTGCAAGACACGGGCAGCTTCACGTCCTTTGTCGTTGCCGGGATGACCGCGGTCGACACGCGCAGCCGAGGGGGTTTGGTCGGCGGGATCTTCAGCCCGGGCGGGGATCGCCTGTATTTGCGAAGTTCGGACGGGACAGTCAGCGCCTGGGGCTACGATCCGGCGACGGGCCAGGTGGACGAGACGCCGTTGTTCATCGTCGCCGCGGGAGGCGCCGCCGCGTATGCCGGCGTGGACGGGATCGACATTTCGCCCGATGGAACGCGGTTGTACGTCACGGCGTCTAGCACAACGCTGGTGCTTGACGCCGCGCAAGGCGCCCTGCTGGCGTTTTTCACCGACCCTGCCCACCGCTACGTGGGACTGGACATCGCCACCCCGCCGCCCCCGGCGGCGCCGGGCAAGATCCGAGGCGCCGTTTGGGAAGATCGAAACGGCAACGGCATCCGGGACGCCGGCGAGCCCGGCGTGCCCGGATGGCAGATCTATCTGGATCGATACCAGCGCGGTGTCGCCAACATCGGAGGCTCGCTGGAACCGGACGATTATGCGGTGGGCACCACGCTGGACCAGATCCCGCTAATCGCCACCTTGTCGGCGGTCGGCGCGGACGTCACCGATCCGACGGTCACCGCCCAGCGTGATCTGGCCGCGGCGACGGGGACGATGGTCTTTGCCAACGGCGACCAACGGCTGTGGTCAGCCGGAAGCCGGGCCTTGCGGGTCGACTTTGCTCAGAACGTTCGCTCGATCCGCATCGACTTCAGCAGTCAGTCGGCTTTGGCTCAGGGACAGTTGCTGGTGTACGATGCCGCCGGAAACCTGGTGGACGGCTATACCACGGCCATGCTGAGCTCGGGGCAGCGGGAGACGATGGCCGTCGTCTCGCCGTCGACCGCCATTGCGGCCGCCGTCATCAGCGGTCTGTCCGGATACCCCGGACTGCTGGATCATTTGGTGGTCGGCCCGGCCGAACGCTCCGCCCTGACCGACGAGGACGGCAACTACGTCTTTCACGATGTCGAGGCGGGGAGCTATGTCGTGGCCGAGGTGCCGCGAACCGGTTGGGTGCCGACCGCGCCGTCGCCTGCAGAGGCAGCCGAGGTGCTGTCGTGGAACGACGAGGCGGCCTTTCTGGCTGCGCATCCGGCGGCCGTGCTGGAAACGTTCGACGGCTTCAGCCAGGGTCAGCTCCTCGGCGGCCCGTCGATCCGGGTCGGCGGCGTCAACTACGCATCGAACTCGTCCCTCGTCCTCTGGTCGGCCGGTCCCTCCGGTCCCGGGACGGCCGTCAGCGGACCGAACAAACTGATCCAGGGCCTTGTCTCGCCTCCGCCCGGAATAGCCCTGCCGCAGTGGATCTTGACGTTTGGCGAGGGGGCCTTGGTCGAAGCGATCGGGTTCCACGTGCTGCCCGCGGTCCTCAATGCCCAGTACCAGATCCTGGTCGAGGATGCCGCCGGCGCGGTCCAGGTGTTCGAGCATGTCTTTCCGGACGATCCGACGTACCGGGGGTTCCGCAGCGCCGCGGGCATCCGCCAAATCACGATTCGCCACGACCCGGCCGCGTCGGGGGCGATTGCCTTCGCCCTCGATAACGTGGCGCATACACCGCTCCAATCGCTGCTGCCGGGCATGCACCTCGTGGACCTGTCCCCGGGCCAGACCCAGGCAGGTCTCGACTTCGGCAATCGGAGTGACGTCCCAGGGCCGCCGGACCTGGTGGACAGCGTGCCGAACCAAGCGGGCCGCAAAGGCCAAGTCGTATCGCTGCCGGAAATCACCTTTACCGATCCTGGCCTGACGTTCGACGAGTATACGGCGACCGTCAACTGGGGCGACGGGACGGGCGACCAGCCCGCGGTCATCACCAAGCCCACCCTGAACGCGCCGGGAGCCGTCAGCGGCACGCACATTTACGAACAGGATGGCGTGTATACCGTGACGGTCACGGTCCGGGACGATGATCTGGGCGAAGACGCCATCAGTTTTACGATGTTTATCGGAGCGGGCGAACTGGTCGACCGCTGGATTTTCTACAACAACTCGGCCTACGACGGCAACGATCCGGCGGCCAATACCGGCGACTTCTCCGCGATCGCGCCGCACACGCCGGTCGTCGGCGGACACGGGCCGCATCCGACGGGGCGGGACGAACCTGGCAAGGAACTGGGCAAGGAAGCGCTGTTGCCGGGGCAGACCGCCACCTATGCCAACTACACCAGCTACAGCCGGGGCATCAACGGGATCATGGTCGATCTTGTGGGGCTGTTCGGCACGCCCACGACCGCCGACTTCGAGTTCCGCGTCGGCAATCACGACGATCCGGCCAGTTGGGCCGTCGCGCCGACTCCGGCCAGCATCACGGTCTTTCCCGGCGCGGGCACGCCGAACGGTTCGGGCGCGCCGTCGGATCGCGTGACGATCATCTGGTCGGATAACGCGATTCAGAACACGTGGCTGCAGATCACGGTCCTAGCGACTGCGGTCACGGGGTTGGACAGCCCGGACGTGTTCTATTTCGGCAACGCCATCGGCGACTCGGGTTCGGCCAATACCAGTACGTTCGCGTTCGTGACGGTCACGGACGAACTGGCCGCCCGCGGTCATCCGCACAACTTCCAGAACCCGGCTCCGATCACGGATCCGCACGATTTCAACAAGGATTCGTTCGTCACGGTGAGCGACGAGTTGGTGGCTCGCAACCACGGAACGAACTTCCTGAACGCCCTGCGGCTGATCACCGTGCCGGCGCTGCCGGCGGGTGGGATGCCGCTTGGGGCGGCTGCGGGCGCCGAATTCGAAGGCTCGCAAAGCGGTCTCGACGGCGGTAGCGCAGACGGCGCACTTCTGGCGATGGCGGACCCGCACAGCCTGTTGGCGATGCCCGTCGCGGGACGCTTTGATGCGCAACTCGTTGCGCGGGGATTTCCCCACGCGGCTTCGGACTCGCCGTCGCCCAGGCCACGCGCAGATCGCCTGCGGGACGCGGCGTGGACGACCGACCGTGATCGGGTGTTCGACGTGGTGGGGCGGCACAAGCCGGTGCGCATGTGGCAGACGGTGGAGAGCACGCCGGGCTTGGACGAGGTATTGTCGCTGTTGGCCGATCCGGCACAGGCGGAAACCGCCCCGTCGCTGGACGCGGTGTTCGCCGGATGGTAGCTTCCGCGCTGGCGGACTCGCTGAATTCGGGTCTTGGGGGTGACCAGCAACCGCATGGGGAAATCAACTGAACGAATGATGTTGGGGTGGAGCACCGAGCAGAAGCATTGGGGTTCCGCCGCAGCCCGTCAACCGGTAATCATCGCAGATGCGTCAGTACGTTTCGTAAGTGGTTCTGAATAAACGACTTGCGCCACGTTTGATCTATGCTGCAAAATGTCAGTAAATCTTTTTTACCAAATTTTTATCTGGGATTCAGGTGTTGCATAAAAAGTGTCGATGTCCCCATTGCAAGTGGGCATAAGTTCGCTATAGTTAAGTCAACACACCCGTCGCACCGCTCCCCGCTAGGGTGACGTGCATAATGGACGGGTTTTTTTATGCGCCCATTTTATGGGACGGCACTCATGCCTCAGCAGCCGGCTAAGAATCTTCCCGCCTTTCAGAAGCCTTGGCTCTCCTACGACGACCAAGTCAAGCGACTCGCTGCACGTGGCCTTGTCGTGAATGACCCAGTCGCCGCAAGGGACTTTCTTTCGCACATCAATTATTACCGATTCAGCGGGTACTGTCTTGCTTTTGAGCAGCAGCGACACTCATTTTGCGCTGGCGCGACGTTTGAGCAAGTGAATGATTCCCTCGCTCGCGCGTTTTGAAGTTGCGCATTTTTGGGGCCGGAATTCTGGCCGAAGGCCACATTCACCGTAGCCTGGGGCAACGCCCTAGGGACACGGGCGAGCATCCGTTGTTTGGCCGAAGGCCATATTCACCGTGCTGCGTCGGGCAAGGTGAGTATGGCCTTCGGCCAAATAGGCCGGACGAAACCCTGTCCCTAGGGCGTTGCCCCAGGCTACGATGGGAGCAGGCCTTCGGCCAAACACGACCGGACCGCCGAATGCGCAACTTCAAAACTCGCGCGTCGGGCTAGTGTGCCTTCTCAAACTGAACGGAAAACCGCTCGGCAACCGTTTGGCACTAGTGCCATCCTTCTGCCCCGCCGTGGTGCCGTGACCTAAGGTGTCGTTCCAATGAGCGCTCCTGGCGACCGATATCTTGACGCATCCGCAGTAGATTATACACTAGTAGGTTGACGTAGGCGTTCGCCGAAATTTGCGAGTGGTGGGAGCCTGACAGAGGGCGGCTGCGATATTATCTTTTCTACAACTTTGAGTTTGTCACCCAAGGCCGCTCGCGATCGTATTCCTTCTTCCAAGGAGCGGCAGAGATGTATTCTCATCGGCACCAGTCTTTTCGAAGGAGATCCACGCGGCGACTAGCTTTCGAGCCACTCGAGAGCCGGCGGCTGTTAACCTACGGAGTAACCGTGCTTCCGAACGGCTCGCTGGAAATCATGTTGGACGATTCATTGGACCAATTTGGATTTCAGCCGGCGATTGTTCAGGCTTACGACAGCACGCCGGACAACGGGTTCGATGACGCGCTGGGCGCATTTTCGATTTTCGACACGGGCGCGTCCGTGGTCACGTTCGGTGCCAACGATCAACTGCTCTTCTCGCTGGTAGGTGGCGGAGGGACCAGCGGAATTCCCATCCAGGTACCCTGCGGCGCGGTCGCCGAAGGCGTGGGCGGACTCACCCTGGTGGGCCACATTTCGCAGCCCGGCACGGTGCTGGCCGATGGGCTGCACGTGAGCACGCTGAGCTTTGACGAAGACGGATTCCCGGTCTTCGAGTTGGGCTTCAACGATCCGGTGATCGGAACGGTGGCCGATCCCCTGCCGGGCGGCGACGGCTTCTTGGGTAATGCCGCGCTGAGCGGCAACGACGATTTCTACAACGGCTCCTATCTGGCCTTCACCTCGGGCGACCTGCGAGGCCAAATCCGCCAGATCAACGATTACGGGGGCGCGGCGAGATCGTTCGTTTTCAGTGCCCCGTTCGCCGCCGAGCCGGCCGGCGGGGATGGATTTGTGATCGTCCAGGCGACGCCGCCGCTGGTCGTTGAATCGGCCTCGTCGCAGGTCATCGATAGCACCCCCGCCCCGGACCGCTTCAGCGGGGCCGCGGACCTTCTGGCTCAGGACAACTACTACGAGGGCCAGTACGTCCAGTTCACCACAGGGGCTCTGTCCGGACAGATCCAACAGATTGCAGAGTACGTGGGCGCGTCGCGCACGTTGGTATTCAGCAGTCCCTTTGCGGCCGTCCCGGTCGCGGGCGACGCGTTTCGGATTCTGAAAATCAACACCACCCCGGCGGCCATCGTGGGGGGCATTCAGGCTTTCCTGGGCGCCTACGTTGGCGCGCCGCCGGACGGCTGCCCCGCGCCGGCCAGCGAGGCCCTGCCGACGATCGCCGGCACGCCGATGCTGCGGCCGACGGCCGATCACCCTCAGGGCCTGGCCGCCAACATCCGGCCGTCCGGAGCCTTGATGGACTTTTCGGATTTCGCCGGTTTCGAGGGTCTGGTCATCCCGATCCCGGACGTGCATTTCCAGGATCCGGGCTTGGGTATCCCCGACGACCCCATCGCGACCGTCGACGACGGCGCCGGCGGGACGCGGAGTATTCGTACCGATCCCGTGCGCGTGGAACTGGATTTCCTCGGGGCCGAAGTGGATGAACTCGGTAAGTTGAGCGAAGGGTATAACCCCGTGCAGAGCCACGTCACCGTCCGTCACAACGGCGTGGAACTTGTGGACCAAGTCTTCTTGTTCGACACCGGCGCGCAATTGAGTGTGATCTCCGAGGCCCAAGCGATGGCCTTTGGTCTGGACGCGGAGGCGCCGGAAGACACGATCAGCATCCAAGGAGCGGGCGGCGTGATTGCCGACATTCCGGGATACAAGATCGACTCGATCGCCGTGCCCTTGGCGGGCGGGCAAACGCTGACGTTCCAGAACGTGTGGGTGTTCGTCATCGACGCAGCCGCGGGACTGATCGACGGGATCCTGGGGATGAACCTGTTCAACAATGCCGCCGCCATGCTGTACGACCCGTACCATCCGGCCGGGCCCAGCCTGGAATTGTCGTTTTTCACCGAATTGCCGTACGTCTTGCCTTATGCCGAGGTGGAAGAATTCGAGCCGAACGACACACCGGATGAAGCCGCCGCCCTGAGAACCGGGCAGTACGGAGCGGGGGCGGTGAGCGCGGCCGATGTGGATTTCTGGGGCACGCCGGGCAGCAGCGTCGGCGACTTGCTGTTCGCGTACGTCGATGTGCAGGATTCGGCAGGCGTTCCGGCGGCGAACCTGGAAATCCTGGCCAATGACAGAAGCTTGTTGGCGGCGGATCAGAACGACGGGCCCGGCGGAGGCGCTGTCGTGGCGGGGGTCTCCGTGCCCGCCGGGCAAGCCGGCAACGTGTACTATCGCGTGAACGAAACCAGCGGAGCCGGGATCAGTCGCTATCAGTTGTACACGGCCATCGTCGATCCGTTGGATGCGGTGTACGAGGGGGAACCCGGGACGGGTGTCAACGATACCATGGCCACGGCCACTCTGGTGACAAAACGATTGACCACGGGCAAATTGGCCTCGGGCGATATCGACTACTTTGCCCTCCTCGCCACTGCCGGCAGCCGGATCGTCGTTATGATGGACCACAACCCCGATGGGGACGGGCTATTGACGTCCACGAGCCTCTCCTTGCTCGCCCCCGACGGCAGCGAAGTGTTCCCGTCCACCGAGGCCGACGGCGACGGCAACGCCAATGCGATCGGGGCCGTGGTGTCCGTGCCGACCAGCGGCACTTACTATCTCAAAATAGCCGCGGGGCCAGCGACGGCGGATGACGAGTACCGCTTCGTGGCCCTGGTGCTGGACGGCGGCTCAGAACTGCTTTCCGCCCAGTTGATCCAGGCGGCCGAGGCGAGACAGTCGCAAGCCGAGGCGGAAGCGGCCGCAGCCGAGCAGCAATTGACCGACGCCTGGACCGCGTACTACGCCTGTGGCGGCGACCCGTTCTGCGAACTGGATGCGCTGATCGAGATCTCCGCCGCCCAGAATGCGTATCTCGAAGCGGAACTCGCCTTGCTCGAAATCTCGCCGCAAACGCAATACTTGCAAGCGTTTGCCGGAACCATCGGCGTCGGGAAACTGCCGAGTTTCGAACTCGGCTCGTCGGCACAAGTCGTCGATCGGCACGTCTTCTACAACAACTCGGCCTACGACGGAAACGATCCGGCAGCCAATGCAAGCGACTTCTCCGCGATCGCGCCGCACACGCCGGTCTCCGGCGGCCACGGGCCGCATCCGACCGGCAAGGACCAGCCGGCGCTGGAACTGGGCAAGGACGCTTTGTTGCCGGGCCAGACGGCGACGTTTGCCAACTATACCAGCTACAGCCGTGGCATCAACGGGATCATGGTCGATATCGCGGGGCTGACCGGCACGCCGACGACCGCCGACTTCCAGTTTCTCGTTGGCAACCACGACGATCCGGCGACCTGGGCCGCCGCGCCGACTCCGGCCAGCATTACGGTCTTTCCGCGCGCCGGGACGCCGGACGGTGTCGGCACGCCGGCGGATCGCGTGACCATCATCTGGGCGGACAACGCAATTGAGAACACGTGGCTACAAATCACCGTTTTGGCGACTGCGGCCACGGGGCTGACCAGTCCGGACGTCTTCTATTTCGGCAACGCCGTCGGCGATTCGGGGGCGGGCAATACCAGCTTGTTCGCATTCGTCACCGTCACGGATGAATTGACCGCGCGCGGTCATCCTCACAACTTCTTGAACCCGGCTTCGATCACCGATCCCTGCGATTTCAACAAGGATTCGTTCGTCACGGTGAGCGATGAACTGGCGGCCCGCAATCACGGGACGAATTTTCTGAACGCCCTGCGGCTGATCACGGTGCCAGCGCCGCCTGCGGGCGGTGCGGACATGGAGCAGTTCGTCTCCGCCGGCGACTGGTTGGCAGCGTCAGCGTTCGAGGATGCGGCGGGCGAAGGCATCCCGAGCGAGATCAGCCCCTCGCCGACCTGGCCGTTGCGGCTCGACATGCGCCTCGCATGGGGCGAGACACCTCAACCCACGCGCCGATCCGCGGCAGCGTTTGATGCGTTCCAGGCCAGGAGCGTTCCAGGGACTTTTGCGACGCGTCTGAGCGCGGCGGACCAAATGTTTGCTCAGCTCGGCGCCCCGCAGGAGGAACGCGACCGCAACCCCGGCCAAGAAGGGTTCACGGACGCCGGGCACGAGGCGGTCGAAAGCGAGCGCGGCGACGGTTCGCAGCGACCGGCCACGGAACTGCTCGAAGACGTCTTGTCGCTCCTCGCGAAGCAGACGACGGACCAGCTGCTGAGGTATTGAAGCTGCCCGCTACCGCATAGCGGCAAGTGCCCCCATGTACATTGATTTCTTGCCCCCGAGAACTTTTTATATCACCCGGTGATTCTGCTTGTGTCGATTGAAAGGGTCCCGTATCTTAAGAACTTCGTATCGGGCTGGACTCCAGTATGATGGGGGGTGCTTTGATGGTGTCTCCTTCACCGTACTTCGCTGTGCACTATCCCACGATATTCCAGCCCGTCCCTCCACCACCTCAGCGGCGCCGCTTGTCCATCGCGGAAACATCGAGTATGTCTAGCTACGCTTCCCAACTTGCCAGTTTCCACGTCCTGTCCAAATTTCGCAAAGGGGCGCTCAGCGGCCGGAAACAATCACGGCCACGACGGCTGCTGTTGGAACAGTTGGACGATCGACGGCTGCTGGCATGGTCGCTTTCGGGTACCGGCGATCTTCCCAGCGAAGGCTCCGCGGATGTGGACGGCTCGATCGACGCCGCAGCCGAATATGACTCCGCGTCGGACGCCGTCCTGGCGCTGTCCAACCCGGTCATCGACGTGGGAGATCGTGTGCTGTTGGCCGGCACCCTCAATCCGGCGTTCCCGATCTATGTCAGCGGCGGACACAGTGTGCTCGGCGGCGACTTCTACTTTCAAGTCGAGGATGGCGGCCCGCCGGCCGGTGGAGTCACCCTTGGTCCGGCGATTGTTGGCGTCACCGTGATCGGCAACGCCGAGCAGCCCACGATTTTCACGGACAGCAACCAGGGCGAACTCGGCAACGGAGGCATTGTGCCGCAATTCTGGCATGGCGGCACGGTGACGATGCCGAACGAATTCGCGACGGCCGACGGAGTGCTGGCTTGGGTGACGATCGATGCCGCCGGCTTCCTCGCGGACCATGCCGGAAATCCGTTTGACTTCTCCCTGAAGGACACGTTGATGGGGGACACCAGTTTCGGCGAAGAGGTCCCGATCGACATTACCAACGGCCGCTTGGTTCTGAAGGAACTTCCGACGGCGCTGATTTCCACACCGACCGCCGTCGACGAAGGCGGCATGATTCAGCTGGACGGCTCCGCTTCGTCCGCCTGGGATCCGAACGATACGATTGCCATGTACGAATGGGACCTGGACGGCGACGGCGTTTTTGGCGAAACGGGTGAAGACGCCGGGCGGGGCGAGGAAGTGGGGGCGTTTCCCATGTTCTCCCCCGTCGGTCTGGACGGTCCCGGCACGTACCAAGTCAAGCTGCGGGTCAAGGACAGCAACTACGCTCAGAATTCGCTGTTCGTCAGCGACGAAGCGACGGCGACATTCGCGATCAATAACGCGGCCCCGACGCTAGCGCTGTTCGGCGACGCGACGGTGAACGAAGGTTTGACGTACACGCTGACCCTAGGCGACATCACCGATCCGGGCACGGACACGGTGACGCAGTGGATCGTGCATTGGGGTGACGGGACGAGCGACACGTACACCAGCGACGGAGACGTGACGCACGTGTACGCCGACGACGACCCGACCGCCACGCCTTCCGACGGGACGACGATTACGGTGGACCTGGTGGACGAAGACGGCACGCACGTGGCGGCCGGAACGAAGGCGATCATGGTGTTCAACGTCGCGCCGGTGGTCTCGGCGGGCGCGGACGCGACGATCCTGGAAGGCGGGACGTTCAGCCAACCGGGTTCGTTCACGGATCCGGGAACGGACGCCTGGACGGCGACGGTGGATTACGGAGACGGCAGCGGCGTACAGGCGTTGCCGCTGACGGGAAAGGCATTTGCCTTGAGCCACGTGTACGCGGACAACGGCAGCTATACGGTGACGGTCACGATCACGGACGACGACACGGGCACGCACGCCGACACGGTGACGGTAACGGTGGATAACGTGCCGCCCACGATCGCGCTGACGGGCGACGCGACGGTGAACGAAGGTTCGACGTACACGCTAACGCTGGGCGGGATCACCGATCCGGGCACGGATACGGTGACGGAGTGGATCGTGCATTGGGGTGACGGGACGAGCGACACGTACACCAGCGGCGGGGACGTGACGCACGTGTATGCCGACGACGACCCGACCGCCACGCCTTCCGACGGGACGACGATTACGGTGGACTTGGTGGACGAAGACGGCACGCACCTGGCGGCCGGGACGAAGGCGATTACGGTATTCAACGTCGCGCCGGTGGTCTCGGCGGGCGCGGACGCGACGATCCTGGAAGGCGGGACGTTCAGCCAGACCGGTTCGTTCACGGACCCGGGAACGGACGCGTGGACGGCGACGGTGGATTACGGGGACGGCAGCGGTGTACAGGCGTTGACGCTAACGGGAAAGATATTTGCCTTGAGCCACGTGTACGCAGACAACGGCAGCTATACGGTGACGGTCACGATCACGGACGACGACACGGGCACACACGCCGACACGGTGACGGTGACGGTGGATAACGTCCCGCCCACGATCGCGTTGACGGGCGACGCGACGGTGAACGAAGGTTCGACGTACACGCTGACGCTGGGCGGGATCACCGATCCCGGCGACGACACGGTGACGGAGTGGACCGTGCACTGGGGCGACGGGACCAGCGACACGTACACCAGCGGCGGGGATGTGACGCACGTGTACGCGGACGACGATCCACCGGGGACGGCATTTGATCCTTATACGATCACCGTGGACCTGGTGGACGAGGACGGTACGCATGGGTCCGCGGGCATCAAGCTGATCACCGTGCAGAACGTCGCGCCGCAGGTCTGGGTCGGAGACGACGCGGCGATCGAAGCCGGCGACACGTTTACGAGCGCGGGAGGGGTTGTCGATCCTGGAGCGGACAGCTGGACCGCCGTGGTTGATTACGGCGACGGCAGCGGGGTGCAACCGCTGATTCTGAACGCGGACAAAACTTTTAGCCTGAGTCACGTGTACGCGGATGAAGGAGTGTATTTCGTCACGGTGACGGTCGGGGACGACGATTTGGGCGCGGGCGAGGAAACGCTGATGGTGCAAGTCGCCGCTCGAACTTATCCCTGGCAGAACCGGCGTCATGCTTATGACGTGACGGACGACGGATGGATCACGGCGGAGGATGTACTGGCCGACATCAACGAGATCAACAACCGAGGTGCGCGGGAATTGCCCGTTCCCCCGCTGTCATCTCAGTTGCCGCCGCCGTACGTCGATGTCTCCGGCGACAACTGGCTGACCGCCCAGGACGTGCTGCTGGTGATCAATTACATCAACAAGTACGGCTCCGGCCCGATTCCCGACGCGCCGTCTGCGGCTGCGTCGCTGCCGCCAGACGGCTCGGCAGCCGGCGGCGAGGGCGAAGGCTGGCCCGTGGAGCAACGAGCGAAATCGGCGCGAGCCGTCGGCGAACTTGCCGGCGCGGAAGCGGAGATTCTCGGCAGGACGGGTGCGTTCGCCGCCCGCGGTACAAAGGTTGCGGCCGTCGACGAGCGATTCGCCCAGATCGGCAGCGGGCACCATGAACGCGACGGCCGCTGGACGGCGGAACGGCTCGCGGGCGCCGCAGGCGAGTTGGCTCGCGGTTCGCGCGGTGCGTACCCGCGGCGATTGTCGCGGGAAGCGTTCGAGGATGTCTTGACGCTGCTGGCCGAACAGTCGGCCGAGCCGCAGCTGGACGAGGTGCTGAAGTCGCACGACGCGCTGTTCGCGCTGCGATCGCATGATTGAACTAAAAAGGTTGGAAAACTAAGTGCTCCGCTAACTGATCTCACCGTCCGCCATGTCATTTTAGGGGGCTTCGGAATGATGAGTAGCCAGCGTCCGAGAATTTTCCCGGTAAATCGGTTACCCCGCTTGCAACCTTCGCAACAAACTTTAGCTTAAGGTCTGCTTGCAAAGATTTCAGCAGCAGTTTGGCGATCGCCTTTAACGTCAGTCCGAGCGATTTCGTGCTCGTCGCATTCGGTTGCGGAGCAGGAAATCGATTGTGGTGGCACGCATCGCCCGCCCTGGCGCCAAAAGACATGCGGCACGTTACGACGGAAACGAGGCTCTTGACGCAAGCCAGCGGAAGGGCTGAAGTGTTGGGACAAAGCGCATGTTGAATCATTCTGCCGGCGCGGGTTGCCCGAGGGGCGAATCGCCGCCGGTCCTGTTTCTGGCTTTCCGCTGTGCCCGGAATTTTTCGCGGTCCGCACATGGCCTGCGCCCGTCCCGTTCGTCGTCCGGGACTCTTATCGCTCCGTCCTGATTCTTACTCTCTTCAATCGCCGTATGGCAATTTCGGAGGCTTTGATATGACGTCCAACCGCAATTCGACGCATGAGATCACCGCCCGATCCCAAAATAACAAGAGATCCCGCCAGGCAGTTAAAGTTCGGAAGCAACAGCGGCAACGCAAGCTGATGCTCGAATTGCTCGAGGATCGAAGGTTGTTGGCAAGTTTGACTGACTCGTTTAACGAGCTCACATCCGGAATCTCCAACTCGCTCGTTCTCGGTCAGAACGCAACGGATTCTGCGACCCTGCAGGTCGCGGAGACAGGAGGCTCCCAGGACGCATTTTGCATGGCCATCATCGAATCTGTTGATCATCCTGCGCCGGGGCCAAGCATCGAAGAGTTGGTCTTGCAAGGCAAGCTGGAACTAGCGGGCGAGGGACTTTGGTGGATCGTCAACCAGACGCCCACCTTCACGAGCGATCCGTTGGTCCATAATCGGAACGCTGCCGACACGACTAACGCAGATCAACTCTGGTCCGGCGGCGGCCTGGGGTTGTCACTGACGGGGAGCGGCGTCACCGTTGGCGTGTGGGATGGTGGGACGGTACGAAGCACACACGAGGAATTGACCGGGCGTGTGACGGTCGTCGACTCTCCTGACATTGAGGATCACCCCACGCACGTCGCGGGAACCATCGCCGCGAGTGGCGTTGTGTCCAGCGCCCGTGGAATGGCCTCCGGCGTGATGATTCGAAGCCGAGATTATACGGACGACTATTCCGAAATGGTGTCCGACGCCGGAATTCTCGACCTTTCAAACCATTCGTATGGATACCTTCGTGGATGGACGACTAGGATCGATTTCGAAATTGGTACGGTCGACACATGGGCGGCGGATCACGCCACTTACTCGACTGAAGATCCTGCCTTTGGCAAATACGAAGGCTCGCACAACGCTATTGACGTGAGCTTAGGGATTGACTTGGTCCTACCCAGGGAAGTTGATGGCGTCATTTACAACAATCCCAACTATCTTCCGGTGTTTTCAGCAGGAAATGACCGATCCGATGCCTTCACGAACGCACAAGGTAATAACGGCTACGTTAGCTACCTATCGAGCGGCGGGGCCTCTGGGCCCGGCTGGTACTATATCACGGGAGGTGCTCCCGGCGGCGACGGCAACAACGGAACTGGCTACGACAGTCTGCCGCAGAGCCAGGTGGCCAAGAACATCCTTACCGTGGGCGCCGTGAACGACGTCACCGCCGATCCGTACACGACCGGCAGTGTCACCATGACTACGTTCTCGGGATGGGGCCCGACTGATGACGGCCGGATCAAGCCCGATGTGGTTGGAAATGGCGCCTCGCTCTATTCGAGCGTCGGCAGCGCCAACAATGCTTACGCCTCCATGTCCGGAACGTCGATGTCAGCCCCCAACGTGACGGGAACGGCTGCGTTGTTGGTTCAGCATTATCGAAACTTGTTTTCCGCATCGCCACGCGCTGCGACCACCAAGGCCCTATTGATCCACACGGCCCACGAAGCCGGAGCGAATCCCGGGCCAGACTATCAGTTTGGCTGGGGGTTAGTTGATGGCGCCGCCGCGGCGACCTTCTTGACTAATACCCAGGCGACGAACCCCTCACGTTTGCTCGCGCAGAAGACCTATTCCGGCACCGAACAGTTGTGGCCGGTGATCTCGGACGGCACCGAGCCATTGAAAGTCACGATCACGTGGACCGATCCTGCAGGCACCGCCCCCGCAGCCGGTTTGGACGTTTCCACTGCGGTATTGGTGAACGACCTGGATCTATGGGTGACAAACCTCAGTGGGACCATCTCTTATCCATGGACACTCAACCGCACCAGCCCAGCGAATGCCGCCGTTCGGACGACCTTGAATCACGCCGACAACGTGGAACAAGTGGTTATCGACGCCCCAGCCGCGGGAGCATACATCATCCACTTGGGACGCACCGGAACTTCCTTTACCCAGGATTATTCGATCTTGGTCACTGGAGCCACCGAAAACCATGCGCCTGTGTTGGACAACACGGGAACGATGTCGCTGACGGCGATCGACGAGGACAACACGACCAGCAGCGGGACGCTGGTCAGCGCCATTATCTCCAGCGCGAGTGGAGATCGGATCACCGACGTGGACGCCGGGGCGGTCGAAGGAATCGCGGTGACCGCCGTGGTCAACACCAACGGAACGTGGCAATACACGACCAACAACGGGACGGATTGGTACGCCTTCGGAACGCCCTCGAACACCGCTGCGCGGCTACTGGCGGCCAACAGCAACACCAAGGTCCGGTTCGTGCCCAACGCCAACTGGAATGGCACGTCCGATCCGGGCATCACGTTCCGGGCCTGGGACCAGACCAGCGGCACCAACGGCGGCACGACCGACACCTCGGCCAACGGCGAAACCACGGCCTTCAGCACGGCCACCGAAACGGCGCGGATTGTGGTCAACGCCGTGAACGATGCGCCCGTGTTGGACAATACCGGGAGATTGTTCCTGGTCACGATCGACGAGAACTACGTTAGCAACACCGGAAGGCTGGTCTCGAACATCATTTCCAGCGCCGGCGGCGACCGGATCACGGACGTCGACGCCGGGGCACTCGAAGGAATCGCCGTCACCGCGGCAACCCACACGGGCACGGACACGGGGCACTGGGAATATTCGACTGACGACGGTTCCACTTGGACGGACGTCGGCACGGTCACCGGGACCCAGTCTCTGCTGCTGCGGGCCACCGACAAGTTGCGGTTCCACCCGGACACGAAGAACGGTGAGACGGGGACGGTCACGTTTCGGGCCTGGGACCAGACCAGCGGCACATACGGGACGAAGGTGGACACCAGCACCAACGGCGGCACCACGGCCTTCAGCACGGCCACCGAACAGGCTACCATCACCGTCAACGGCTTAAACGATGCCCCCGTTCTGGCCAGCGGGACCTTCACCCTCACCGCGATCAGCGAGGACGACACATCCAGCAGCGGGGACCTGGTTTCCGCGATCATTGCCAGTGTCGGCGACGACAAGATCACGGATGTGGATACCGGCGCGGTGGAGGGGATCGCCGTGACGGAAGCGACCCACACCGGCGCAGGCATCGGACATTGGGAATACTCGATTGACAACGGCTCCACATGGACGGACGCAGGGACCGTGTCGGGGACCGTGTCGCTGCTGCTGCGCTCGATCGACAAGCTGCGGTTCCAACCGGATACGATGAACGGCGAGACCGCCACGGTTACGTTCCGGGCCTGGGACCAGACCGTGGGAACTCCCGGCGCGAAGGCTCCCACAAGCAGCAACAACGGCGGCACTTCTCCCTACAGCACGGCCACGGCGATCGCGAGCATTACCGTCAACGCGGTCAACGATCCCCCAGCCTCCGCTGCTAACGCCGTCACGACGGAAGAGGACGTAGCGTACGTCTACGTCGCGGCAGACTTTTTCTTCAGCGATGTGGATACAGGCGACACGTTGAGTGCTGTCAAGATCACGACGCTCGAAAGCGCGGGAACGCTGGAATGGAACAATGGGACAAGTTGGCAGGAGGTGACCTTAAACCAGGAAGTTTCCACGGCCGACGTGGACGCTGGACGGCTGCGCTTCACGCCAGCGCCGGATGCCAATGGCAGCGCCTACGCCACGTTTGACTTCAAGGTAAAAGACACCGGCGGACCCGCGCTAAGCGCCGCGGCGTATACCATGACGGTCAACGTCACGCCGGTGGATGACGGCACCCTGAATGTCACCCTGATCGCCGGCACGCTAACGATTGCGGATAGCGACTCGGTGGGCGTGCCCAATGCTTTTACCGTCGGTCGGCTCGCCGACAATCTGGTCATTACGGAGGCCAACGAGCAATTTGCGTCCGCACCCGCCGGCGGGACGCTCAGCAACGACAATCGGACGTTGACGATCCCGCTGGCTTCGATTACCGACGCGCTGATCATCAATTTGGCTGGCGGCGACGACGTTTTGACAGTCGACTTCTCGGGCGGGAATCCGATTCCGGTCGGCGGAATCGAGTTCCGTGGCGGCGATCCAACCAGCGGTTCGCCGGGGGACTCGCTGGTGCTGGAAAAAGGAACGTCCAGCGGGCTGTTCCATACGATCACGCACGCGCTGGTCAATTCCAGCGATGGCAGCATCCTGCTCGATCCGGACGGCGTCGGTGGTGCGTCGGCATCGGTCGTCACGTACACAGGGCTGGAGCCGGTCAGCGACAACCTGGACGCCGACAACCGTGTGTTCTCGTTCATGGGAGCGGCCGAAACGATTACGTTGACGGACGTCGGCGGCGCCGACGGGAATTCGCGGATCGCTTCGACGCTTGGCGAGTCGGTCACATTCGCCAATCCCACGGCGTCGTTGACCGTCGACACGACGGACGGTACCGGCGCCGATGCGATTCACGTGGAAGGCCTGGACGCCGCGTTCAACGCCGATTTCATCGTCGCCGCGGACGCCGACGACACGCTCCGCTTCCAGACGAATCCGACCGGTGTCGGGACCGGCGATCTCGATCTGACGGCCGGCAACATACGCTTCACCAAGGCCCTGTCTACGACGGGAGTTGCCCGGCTCGAAGCTTTGGCTGGCTCGATCCTGGGCGACCCGGCGAATTCCGAACCGGACCTCGTTGCCGACGCGGCGATTCTGATTGCCGAGTCGGGCATCGACTTGGATCTGTGGGTCGGAGCCGTCGAGGCGGACAGCGGCGGCGGAGTGCTGTCGCTGTACAACGCCGGCGCGCTGACGATCGGCGGCGTCACGGGCAACCTGAATGGAGTTGTCGGCGGTGATGATATCACCATCAGGGCGGAAGGAAACCTGACGGTATCCGAGCCGGTTACCGATAGGGTCGGAGCGGGTTACCTGGAACTGAGCGGCTACACGGTGCTTATCAACGCAGAGATCCGTTCCGGCGGCAGCACGGTGGACATCTGGTCCTTTGATGACGGAGGAGCCCCGGATGACGGGAACATGATCCTCGATGCGACGATCGACTCCGACGGCGGCGACGTCTACCTGTATTGCGAAAACGATTTGACCATCCGCGCCAGCGTGCTCACCGGGGGCGGCGCTGCCGACGTGAGGAGCTACGGCAGCATAACGTTCTCCGCCACGGGACGGATCGACGTCGAAACGAGTCCCGTTCCGACCTGGCTGGTGTTCACGATGAGGGCCGACGAAAACATTGTCATGGCCGATGGATCGTCGATCAACGCCCGGGACGGACAAGTTCAGATGACCGCCGACGGCGACATCACGCTTGGCAGCCTGGTGGGAAACTGGTACGTGTCCGTGTTCAGCCGGGATGGTTCGATCCTGGATGGCGGTGACTTGCATCCGGACATCGTCTCGGAAACGGTCGATCTGACTGCTTACCGTATCGGTGCTGTCGGTACGGCCGCCAATCCGCTCGATCTCCAGGCGGACGAAGTCTACGGAGCATCCGTCGCCGGCTTCTACATCAACAATGCGGGGCCGCTGGACATCGCGTACGACGGCATCGATGCTGGCGGCGACGTGTGGATCGCGGCCGACGGGCCCGTAAAAATCTCGGCCCCAATCCGCAGCGCGGGTTCGGTGTCGGTCAGTGGCATCGGCGAAAGCGGCATAGGGACCGATCAATTTGGCATCGCCTTGACCAATCTCGGTCAGATCGTGTCCCCCGCCATCAGCCTGGTCGCCGATTCCATCGACTTGTCCTCCGGCGCCTTGGTCGACGCCGGCGCGAACGCGGTCGTCCTGCGGCCCCGCACCGCCGGCACGCGGATCGACTTGGGCGGCGACGACGTGCTGGCCGGCAGTCCGCTGACGCTCGGCTTGACCGACAACGAACTCGACCGCATCACCGCCGGGACGCTGACGATCGGCGCTGCCGCCAGCGGCGCGATGACCGTCAGCGCGGCGATTTCCCGGCCAGCCAGCACCGATGTCGTGCTGATCAGCGGCGGGGTGATCGCCTTCGATCCCGGCACGATGCATACGGCCGGCGGATCGCTGGCACTCGATCCGGGAACCGTCGTCCAGCCGCTGACGGCAGGCACGGACGTCACGGCCAGCAGCGTCACGTTTGCCGCCGGGGCCGAGTTGGCCATTCGGATCGACGGAACCGCGTTCGACACGGGATATTCGCAGTTGAACGTGGCGGGCACGGTGGACCTGACCGGCGCCGTGCTGGCGCTTAGCGGTTCCCACACGCCCGCCATCGGCGACGCGTTCACGATCGTCAACAACGACGGCAGCGATGCGATCCTCGGCCCGTTCGCCGGCTTGTCCGAAGGCACCGCGATCCCCAACTTCCTCGGCGGCATGCTGGTTGCCCGCATTACGTACGCCGGCGGTGACGAAGGCAACGATGTGGTGCTGACGATTGAGGGCTACGATTTCGGCGACGCGCCGGCGTCGTACTCGACCACCGGAGCGAACGCCGCGAAGCATCGCATTGAGGCGGGCGGACCGTTTTTCGGGGCGGCGGTCGACGCCGAATCCGGCGGGCAGCCCACCCCGGGCGCCGACGGCGACAACAACAACGGGATCGACGACGAGGACGGGATCACTTTTGTCACGCCGCTGATCCCCGCCCAAACGGCCAGCGTCGACGTCGATATGCGTTATTCGCCGACAGGCGGCAAAGTCAGCGGATGGATCGATTTCAACCTCAACGGCACGTTCGAAGCCGCCGAAAGAGTGATCCATGACGTCGTGGTAACGGCCGGCTCGATCCAAACGCTGGACTTCACCGTTCCCGCCGCAGTTATTCCCGGCTTGAGCTACGCGCGGTTCCGGATCAGCACCGCTGGCGGACTATCGTTCGACGGCGCTGCCGCGGACGGCGAGGTCGAGGACTACCTGGTGACGCTGCCCCGACCGGTCATCGACGTGGGGGACCATGTGCTGCTGGCAGGCGCAGCCAATCAGAGCGTCTTACTGAGCGTTTCCGGCGGCCATGCCGTAGAGATACTGGAATTCTACTTGCAGGTCGCGGACGGCTATCCGGATGCACCGGCATCCAGCATCGACGGTCCCAACATCACAAGCGTCGATCTGTACACGGGCACAATCTTTGACGGGAACGTGATACCTGGGACACCGGGTTCCGTGCAACAGCTCTGGTACGAAGGCGCGATTACGGAATCGGGAGCGGTCTCGGCCTCAGGGCTCCTGGCCACCGTGGTGTTCGATGCGACCGGCATCGTAGCCACCAATCCGAACAATCCGTTCGCCCTGCTGATGAAGGGCACGTGGCTCGATGTAGATGCCAATTTCGGACCTGATATCCCCATCGAGATTACCAACGGGCGGCTAATTCTGAAGGAACTCCCCACGGCGGTGATTGCCACGCCGCTTCCGGTCGCCGAGGGCGGCACCGTCCAACTGAACGGTTCCGGCTCACACCCCTGGGACACCGAGAACGACACCATCGTGGCGTACGAATGGGACCTCGACGGCGACGGCATTTTCGGGGAGACGGGCGAGGACGCGGAACGAGGCACGGAACAGGGCGTATCGCCCACCTTTTCCGCCGCCGGATTGGACGGCCCCGGT